>Ga0070700_100001015_pt1 | contig 13877 bp, 9 predicted proteins | sample KBSK5101metaG_FD_65456 | JGI IMG/M metagenome (GOLD analysis project Ga0070700, IMG submission 65456) | Corn, switchgrass and miscanthus rhizosphere microbial communities from Kellogg Biological Station, Michigan, USA - KBS K5-10-1 metaG | ecosystem: Host-associated > Plants > Roots >...
GTGCCTCGATCGTTTCTCGACCTCTTCCAGCATTGTCAATGCGGCGCTAACTGCGCGAAACGCAGCATCCGGCGCGTCGTCGGGGCCGAACAGCGCCATCAACCCGTCGCCCATGTAATTGTCTACGTAACCGCCGTAGCTTTCGATAACGTTGCTCGTGAGATGGAAATAACGGTTCAGAAAGTATATGACATCGTAAGGGGACATCCGCTCGGACAGTGCTGTAAAACTGCGCACGTCTGCAAACAGGATCGCTAGTTTCTTCTCTTCGCCAATCGACGCAGGACGCGGTCCTTCAGCGATGCCACGCGTGAACTCTATGTCGTCGTCGTCGACGACGAGTCGCCGCACGTTGACATCTCCGGTGATTTTGGTCTGGCAAGCGAGACGAGTCTCGGGGCTAAAGTTCAACCGCGCCGCCACAATCTGCTCACCTTTTGAACGTGGGCTACAGAACTCGAGTCCCTCTTCGACTGATATCCGGCAGATCGAACACCGTGCACGGCCGCCGCAGGCGTACGCGTGCGGTATGCCTTCGCGGAGTGAAGCGGCAAGAATCGCCTCCGAGCCGCACATCACGATCTGTTTGTTATCAGGTCCGACGTGAACGCTGGCCACTGCTCCTCACTTTCGAGCGCTCAAAGCATGACTCACGCGGTTCATCGCTGCCACAGGATCTGGAACGCTTCGAGCGGCACGATCGCTTCATCATTGTGCGGGATGAGCCTTGGCGTATAGTCGACTGCCGGGCGTGTTGCCGGCAGACGCACGCTGTACAAGCACTCATTGGCGCTCGCCTGTTCCGGCCCGGTGTCACGTCTCATCACGTGACGCTCCGGAGAGCCGCCAGGCAAGGCGTTCGCGTAGAGTTCGACTTGCACAAACTCTGGCGAGAGATCACCAAGACGTATTCGTAATTGAAAATCGTGATGTCCCTCATTGGTCTGAACCGTTGCTGGTCCAAAGCGCGCCGTGCTCCAGTGTTCCGCAACTGATTGTTGCCAACGTACGAGCTGCGCAGCGGGCGCACCATCTTGCTTCGCACGCTCGCGGTACGCTGATGCCGCAGGCAAATAGTATTTCTCTGTGTACTCTCGCACCGTGCGGTCGGCGGAGTACTGTGGCGTCAATCGCGCCATGCTCTCACGCACGCGTTCAATCCACGCCAGGGGAAGTCCGTGTGCGTCGCGGTTGTAGAAGAGCGGGATGATCTCCTGCTCCAATTTCGTGTAGAGCGCGTCGGCCTCGGCAGCGTCCCATTGCGGATCCTCACCGCGCTCTCTGCCGTCGCCGATGGCCCAACCTACATCGTCAACATACGCCTCGGCCCACCAGCCATCCAGCTCAGACAGGTTAAGACCGCCGTTCGCCAGTATCTTCATTCCACTCGTACCACACGCCTCCCACGGCCGGCGCGGGTTGTTAAGCCAAACGTCAACGCCATGCACCAGCTGCTCGGTGAGCAGCATGTCATAATCGCTGAGAAAGACTACATGCGGCCGCACTTCGGGACGGCGCCGGATGAAGTCGGTCCATTGTCGGATCATCGCCTGGCCCGGTTTATCTGCCGGATGAGCCTTACCCGCGATGAGAAGTTGCACGGGACGATCTGGATTTGTGAGGATGCGTATCAATCGCTGCGGATCGTGAAGCAGTAGTGTTGGGCGTTTGTAGGTTGCGAACCGCCGTGCGAAACACAAGGTCAGCGCTTCCGGTTCGAGAATTCGAGCGCACTGGTCAATCTCCGCAACCGAGCAACCGGACAAGGCGAGCTGTCGTGCAAGACGCCGGCGCGTGTAACGAACCAGTTCCGTGCGCGCGTTTGATCGTAGTGTCCAGATGTCCGCGTCCGGCGCCTTTCGCATCTGCTCGGTCCGGTCGGTCGTCGCAGTTCCAAGCCATCCATCCGTTCCGCAAGCCCTGGTCCATAGCTCGTCGGCTTCGGAGGAATCCCACGATGGCACGTGTACACCGTTCGTTACGTAGCCCACCGGGACTTCATCACTTGGCCAGCGTGGGAAGAGCGATTGGAAAAGTGTACGGCTCACTTCACCGTGCAGACGGCTAACACCGTTTACGGCGCCGCTACCACGAATGGCGAGGTAGGCCATGTTGAATTGTTCATTAGCATCGTCGGGATTCTCGCGCCCAAGCGCCAGCACATCAGGCAGTCTGACCGTTACTTCTTGTGTGTAATCCCGCAGATACTTCGCGATCAACTCTGGTGCAAAGCGATCAAAACCCGCCGGCACAGCAGTGTGGGTAGTAAACAGGTTGCCCGCGCGCGTTGCCGCCAGCGCTATTTCGAACGGCTGTCCGGTCTCTTCCATGAAAGTGCGCGCACGTTCAAGCACGGCGAAAGCGGCGTGTCCTTCGTTCAGGTGACAGACTTCGGGGCGATAGCCAAGTTTGCGCAGCAGTCTCCAGCCGCCGACACCCAGAACGATCTCCTGTAGCAGACGCGTCTCTGAGCCACCACCATAAAGCTCACTCGTTATTCCGCGATGAAACGGCGGATTGGCAGGATCGTTTGTATCGAGCAGGTAGAGTGTTGCTCGCCCGACTTGTGCCTGCCACGCCCGCACCCAAACGCTGTAACCAGGCAGAGTGAACTTAACGCGGACCCACTCGCCGTTCTCATCGCGCACCGGAATGACTGGCAGCAGCCCCGGATCGTTGTAGGGGTAGAGCGCGCGCTGCGCTCCGTCGGCATCCAGCACCTGGCGAAAATATCCCTGCTGATAGAGCAGTCCGACACCGACGACGGGAACGCCGAGATCGCTCGCGGCCTTGAGTTGATCCCCCGCCACGTTACCCAAACCACCTGAATAGATCGGTAGCGCTTCGCTCAGCATGAACTCCATACTGAAGTAAGCGACGCAACTCAATGGCGATTGCGCATGCTTCTGCTGAAACCAGGTCTGCGCCTGCATGTAGTCCTGTTTGGTGCGCGCAGCCTCGTCGACCTTGAGGCGGTAGTTCGGGTCCGCCATCAGAGACTTGAGCCTCGAGAGCGAAGTCGTCAGCAGCACGAGCCATGGGTTATGTGTCAGTTCCCAAAGCTCGGGGTCGAGCGGCTCCCACAACTCTTCCTCTCCGTGACTCCAGGACCATCGCAGGTTAAGTGCTAAATCGACGAGCGTATCGAACCCGTCAACGTCCGCTTTAAACCAGATCGAATGTGCTTGCTCGGGCATATTTTTCCTTTACACGGTGTGTTGGCCCTTTTATGCCCACCTTCTTTGTTCCGACAACCACTGCGTCACTAAAGCCTGCGTCAAAACGGCGCCGGCGCTGTCCTGCAACCGGTTCAACTGATCCGCAATCAGCCAGGCGCGGCGGAATCCGCTTGCTCGTTTAATTCGTCGATTGCCCTGGGTCTTTCTGTTCACTACTCGTATCCTCTCTTTCCATTGCTTCAATCTTTTCGCCATCACCAAAGCCCTTTGTTCTTACCCCTTCACTACAGCAAATCGTCGTGTGGAGCTCTCACTCCTGTTTTCCAGCGAACGTAGTAGCGAGAACGCGGCCGCTTGTACCAGGCGGTTGCGCACTTCCCATTCAGCGACCCAGCTTTTCACCGTGTTCGCCGTATCACGCTCGCGTTGACTATCGGTCCTCTCACTCCGATCAACAGGGATGCTACTTGTGATAGCGCCTTCGCTGCGTTTGATGATTCTGATTCTTGATTGCATTATCGTTTGCTCCCACGACGTAGTAAGCAACAGCCTTGCCACACCGAGGTAGCACGTCGACCAGTACTTGCGCTCGAATAACAACAGGGATTTGGTGCTGGCGTGGTTAGCGACGGCTCGTGGTTTTTCGAAGTTGTTCGTGAAACCACGAGCAGAGTTTTAGCCACAAAGAAGCACAAAAGCTCAAAATCAGCAGAACCTATTTGAGCTTTGTGCTTCTTTGTGGCAGAAAAAAGACTTTGAGGCGAAGAACGCACTTTACGTGCTCACTTCAAGATCGTCGTCGTCAGTTTCAAAACTTTGCCCTCACGAAAAACAGTTACGACGAGCGGGTCTCCGGATTTGAGGGCGGCGACGCTGTTGTAAATCTTTTCGTAGTTTTCATCCCCAGTGAAACTGCCGAGTGACTGAGCGGAACGCGGGTCGACGATAGCGATGTTGTTCACGCTGAGAATTACGTCGCCGCCAAGCAAGATATCCATCCCATGAATCGTTGCGCGCAGGGTTCCCGGGTTGATCCCCAATTGCGAGCCGATTGAGCCGTCGCCGATTCGTTGGACCAGGACGCCTGCGGGTTGCGGCAGGTTAAGGGCCTTCGCCATAGCACCCGTTACCACTAACGCATCGATGCCGGACCAAAATGGTTTCCGGTCCAGCAACAATTTTTTTGCCGTATTCGCAGCCGTCGCAAACGCCAGCCCTTCGGAGCCTCCGGTGTGGCTCATGATGCTGCTAACGATGCCGATTACATTGCCTTGCATGTCAAACATGGGGCCGCCTGAGTTCCCGGTGTTTATGGCGGCATCGGTCTGTAGAAATTCGACTGATGTACTCTGATTGTTCGTGTTCAGCCGATGCCGTCCGCTCAAGTGGCCGACGCTAAGCGTTTGACTGATGCCATAGGGTGCGCCAATCACAAATATTTGATCGCCGACCTCCATCTTGTCAGAGTCGCCGAGTGTCGCGGGCGTAACACCTTTGGGAATTTCTTTGAGCTGCAACAACGCCACATCGGATTGAACATCTGAGCCGATCACGCGGGCGGTGATTGCCTGGCCGTCCGAAAACTCAACGCTGGCAACATCCGCGGTCTGCACTACGTGCGCTGCTGTTAAGACTTTTCCATCATTGGAGATCAGCACACCCGATCCCAAACCATCGACGATAGCCATGGTCTCGTCAGCCGAAGGCGCCACTTCGACCCGTTTGGTTCTGACGATGACGACCGACTGGTTGACCTGGCGAAAAGCATCACGAAGCTGCTGTGCGTTCGTCGTGATCGAGATGGCGCAGAACGTGAGCAGACTGAGCATAAAGGCGAATGGCGATTTAGTTCTCATGGTCCGCCGCAACGCGCAACAACCGTTCCAGAAGAAAAATGCAAGCCACACAAACGATTCGACGGAAAAAGACCAAAAAAGAGAGGAATTCCTGGACGGTTACTGTGTTTATCGAGAATACAGCACTCGTGATTTCACGATGTTGTTTGTAGAATCACGAGACTTCCTGTTCTATCCACCGCGTGACGTAGGACGGAGTGTTTTCAATTCTGATCTTTTTCGATTTAGCTCTACGCAAGAACTCCATAGCCGCCCGATCCACGAACGTGACATTCCTTAGATCAAGTGCGAGTTTGCCCTGCTTGCAACCATTCTCCGATAGAGCTTTTTCAACCTCGGGAACATACTCGCCGGTGAAGTGCCCGTGCAAACTTACTCTACTTATTTGGGCGTTTTCGGCTTGTTTCGTTATTTTCAACATGTGCTTATCAACCTTGGCGCATACTACCGCCGGGCTAACGAGCACATCGTGTGCCAAGTTGAGATTGAGATTATTTGAATTGATGCTTATTAATGCTGAGCGCGCGGATTTGTGAATCAAGCGTCGTCGCAGGCAAGCCGAGCCGAGCGGCAGCGCCGAGCGGTCCATAAACCCTACCTCGCGTCTCCCGCAGCACCGCTTCGATTTGAGCTTTTCGATCCGCTCCAAAGCCAGTCGTAATTGGCGCTGTCGCCACTGATTGCGGTTCTTGCATCAGCATGCCGGGCTCAACCCGTAACACTTCACTCTCAGCCAAAATCACGCAGCGTTCAATCACATTCTGCAACTCGCGAATGTTGCCGGGCCAGGAATACTGCTGCATCGCACAGAGCGACTGCTTCTCAATCTGGCTGATCTTCTTTCCCGTTCGTGCGGCCAGCCGTGCCGCAAAGTAATCAACCAGCACCGGAATGTCGTTCACACGTTCACGCAAGGGCGGCACGTGCACCGGAAAAACATTCAGCCGATAAAACAGGTCCATGCGAAATCGGCCCTCGCTCACTTCCCGCCACAAATCTTTGTTCGAGGCCGCGATCACGCGCACATCCGTTTTAATCGTGCGGTTGCCGCCCACGCGCTCGAACTCCTTCTCTTGCAAGACCCGCAAAAGCGAGACTTGGATTTCCGGACTCAGCTCCGCGATTTCATCCAGAAAAATCGTGCCGCCATTCGCCGCTTCGAAGCGGCCAATGCGTTGCTGCAACGCGCCGGTGAATGCGCCCTTCTCATGACCAAACAATTCGCTCGCAATCAACTCCGCCGGCAGCGCCGCACAATTCACTCTTACGAGCGAGTGATCGCAGCGTGGAGACCCGCGATGGATCGCTTGTGCAATCAACTCCTTGCCCGTTCCGGTTTCTCCAAGCAGCAGAACCGTCGAATCGTAAGGAGCGACCTTCTTCACCGCTTCCAACACACGTTTTAACGCCGCACTGTTCCCGACAATCTGAGTATCATTCTCTAAAGCCTGCGATAACTGACTGGAAGCACGCGGTCGCACGTCGCGACGGGCAGGCAAGGAAAAGACGTTGGCGCGGAATGGAAACTCGCTAACGTCTGCGCTGTTCAACTGAGCCTCAGTCATGCCTGCAACGCTCGCCAAAGCTGTACTCATTGTCGTGTATCCTTTCGTTAGTGCTGCGCGCGATTGTGCGGCCAGTTTCACTCAACGACAATTCCTAAAGGGTGCCGGGTTGCACAAAAATGAGAGGCCAATGGTTCTCTTTCGAGTAACGGCAGAGACTCTTTCGAGATGGTAAGAAGGAAGGTCGAAACTGCTTAATTCTCAGGGCGTCGAATCTCAATTCGTTTCCATCCGGAACGCCGGGCGTCCGCGGACCAGTTTCCTGGGCCCAGTAGCGCCAGGGCAACGCCGAGGGTTGCGACTAACACGCTGAGCCACAGGTCATGACCGTGTGAGAACGCGATCCACAATTCGACGATCGCCAGTATTACCCCAGCCACAGGCGTCCAAAATCCGAACAAGAGGAATAGGCCCGCTCCCGCCGCAATCACGTGCGGTGTAAGGTCCTGTAGCGATTCAGCCCTTTCCAACTGCACGCAACGCGCAATCAACGCGGTTGCGACAATCACTCTGAGGAGCAGAAGTCCATGGCTGGGTAGGCGATCTGCAAATGTGGAGGACACACCATGCATAGCGGTTAAGGTTATGAGGTACCCAAACCGGCTGCAAACCCGAAAGGGCTTTTCTTTACACCCTTTCGAGTGGCTAGAGTTCGATGATGCCGCGCTTAATGCCAATCATTGCCGCGTGGGTACGATCATTAGCACCTAACTTGGAGAGGATGTTTCTGACGTGACCCTTCACCGAGTCTTCGGTGACCGAGAGGCGTGCTGCAATCTCTTTGTTGCTATTGCCTTCGGCGATCAGGCGAAGAACGCGTACTTCCAGCGGGGATAGTGCCTCCTCCGCAGCATGCTCAGCGAGATCAAAAGAGACCTCAGGTGAAAGGTTTTTTCTCCCGGCGTGTACCGCCCGGATGGTATCGAGCAGTTCCTTGTGCAGGCTATTCTTTAAAAGATACGCCCGAGCACCCGCCTGGAGAGCGCGCCGCGCCTGGACGTCCCCAGTGTAGGTGGTGAGCACGATAATCCGCGCATCGGGAAATTCTCCGCGGATTGCAATCATCGCGTCGAGGCCGTTCATCTCAGGCATCTGCAAATCCATCAGCGTTATGTCTGGGTGATGCGTGCGGAACTGCTGAATTGCTTCGCGGCCGTTCGCGGCTTCGGCGACCAGGGTCATATCTGATTCATCGGCGATCAGGCCCGCAATACCCTGACGCAGAATGGGATGATCATCGACTGCAAGAATCCGAATCCGTTTAGAGTCTTCATTCATGACGCAACTCCTACTGCGGTTTACGTGGATCGTTGCCCTCAGGTTACAGACTGGTGGGAAGCCCCGTCGTAAGCGATAGTGCCCGGAATACTCAGCTCGACCTGCGTGCCGGAATTGAGCTTGCTCCAGACCTCCAGACGTCCACCCACGATTTCTGCCCGCTCACGCATTCCTGCCAATCCAAAGTGTCCTGAGGGCTGACGCTGCATGGTGTCCCCGTCAATGCCCTTCCCGTCATCACGGACGCGCAAGCGAAAGTGCCGTTTGTCGTATCGAATCTCCACCATAATCCGCCGCGCCTGCGCGTGACGGAAGGCGTTGCGCAACGCTTCGCCGGCGATCCGGTATGCCTCGTCCCGCACGACGGGATTCAAACCGCGCGGCGCACCTTCTACTTCGAGATCAATGACCGGAGATTCGCCCGCAGCGGTCCCCTTCGTGAGCTCTTCTGCAGTGGCAGCTATTGCGTTGGCGAGATCGTTGGTTTCGAAAGCCGACGAGCGCAACCCCTGCACAGCGTCACGACCTTCGGTAATCGCCTCAGCCGCCTGCTCAATTGCTTTATCAAGCCGTTGCCTGGCTTCGTCTGGACGCTCGGGCAGTAGTTTCGCAACCGACTGGAACCTGAGCAGCAGACCCTGAAAACTTTGCAGCAGCGTGTCGTGCAGATCGCGCGCAATGCGTGTGCGCTCACTTACCCGCGCTTCCAGCGTCCTATTGAACTGCATCGCGAGCTGCCTGACACGATACATGTAAGCGGCGCAAAGCAACGTCAGAAAAAGGACTACCAGCGCCAGACGGAACCAGGTAGTCTGGTAGTACGCCGGTGCGATCGAGAAATCCAGCACTACCCCTTCCTCGTTCCACACGCCGCTGTTGTTGCACGCTATCACGCGAAAGTGGTAGTTACCGGGCGGGAGGTCCGTGTATTGCACCTGGCGATCGTTGACCACCTCGTGCCAATTGCCGTCATGTCCCTCGAGTTTGTAGCGGAAGTGCACCTTCTCCGGAGCGACCAGGCTTAGCGCCGTGTAATCAATCGCGAGATTGCGGATTCGTGGTGGCAGGTGCAAGCCGTTCTCCGCTTCATAGGTCTTACCATCGGCAGTCACTTGTTCGATGTGCACTGGAGGTGAGACCTTGTTGAATGGTACATGGGGCGGATCAATCACGCTGACTCCGTCGTAAGCAACGTACCAGATTCTGCCATCCGAAGCCTTGGTTACATCCTGAACAACAGAAACGTAGGAATGGGTGCGCACACCCTCCGAGACATCGAGCAGCGTAGCCTGCACCAACTTCGATGGATCGTCGACCCACGCATCCAACTCGGGCCGGGGAATCCGTACCAGGCCGCAAGCCGTATAGACCCAGACGAAATGGTCAGTGTCATCCATGGTCCATTGGACCGTATCGCAAGGTATCCCATTCCTGGTCGTGAGTGTCGTGACGCGGTCGTTCTTGATGCGGCTCAGCCCGTTTTCAGTGGCGACCCACAGCGCGCCACGCGGTCCAAATCGAAGGCTACTCACCCGCCCTGCGCCAAGCCCATTGGCGGCAGAATAAGACTTCCGAATCGCTCCGTCTACGAAGTAGGAGACCCCGCCCCCGCTGAATCCCAGCCAGACTCCGTGCTGAGAGGGGTCGGCGACGACAACACTCGCGTGATCGTTATGTCCCAGCGCTGCCCAGCGAATTTTCTCCATTACGCGGCCCTGAAATAAATGAAAGAGGCCGTAATCCTGTTTTGCCAGCCATAAGTGTTCCGAGGGAGCTTCGGCCATCGATACGACGCGTCCGCCTGCAATCTCGGGCACAGGCACAAATCGATCATTCCTTAGATATCCGAACTCGAGATCGGTTGAGAACCATAGCCGTCCGCCACTGTCCTCAAACAAGGAATACGGCACTCCCTTGGGTGCCCCGGGCCGGAGCAGCGCATCGATGCGGCCGTCTTTCCATCGATTCAGGCCGTTGTAGGTTGCCACCCAGACGCTACCGTCTTTCGCGCCCACGATCGACACGCTGTTGATGCTGGACAATCCCTGCTTAATCGAGATATTCGAAACGGCATATTCACGGAACCGGTCAATACCGTTGGTAGTGACCGCCCAAATGTTGCCTTCCTGATCCTGAAGAAGCGCGGTCACTGTGTCGCCAGAAAGGCCATCAGCCTCAGAAAAAACATCTGTCCTGCCTTGATGGAAGTGGATCAGACCACGGTCGGGTGTACCGACCCACACGGCTCCGTCACGATCTCGGAGGATTTGCGGTGCCTTGGACCCCTGCCAGTTCATCGGTCCCGGGACTCGCCTGTCACTGGACGTCAGGAGCGCGGATTTTTCATGCTCTCCAAGCGACGGGAGCGCATCGTCGGTACCCTGCGTTTCGAACGATTTCGGTTGCCCCGACTTCCATTTACCAGAGCCCTTTTCCAAACCCACCCAAAACTTTCCCTCGGAATCGGCATTTATAGGCCCAACGTTCTCCCCAAAAATGCGAGGTTCGTCAGTAGCGACCCATACGGTGCCCGTGTGGTCCTCGAGCAATGCAGAGATCCGGCTCCCGTTCAACTCGGAATAGGTAGTGAGCTTGCCGTCTTTCCAACTGGCAAGCCCCTTCGTTGTGCCAATCCAAAACGTACCGTCATGTGTGACCAGCAGCGTCGGAACGTTGTTGCTGGGAAGTTGGCCCTTGGGCGGTGTCCAAGCCACAGCCCGAACGCCATCGAACCGCAGCAAGCCGAATTCGGTGCCCAGCCAGAGGTAGCCATCCGGTGTCTGTGCGATGCTGTAAATGAAGCCCTTGGCGAAGCCGTCGCGCACTCTCCACGCGGTGTGCGCATACTGGCTGATATCGAGAGAGTGGTCCAATGCGAACGCGCAAGTGCAGCACCCCAACATCACAGCCAGACGGACAATCCACTGTGCGCGCCGCTTTTGCATTAGCATTGCTGACCTTACACGCAGCGTACCCCTCGCTTCACCCAGGATCGAGTGCAAGAGTGCTTACACTAAAATCGAGAGATCCTGACGCGAGCTACTTCAACATCGCAGGCCAGTTAAGAACGACAGAGTAGGATTCCAGAAAGCCCTTAGGTGGCTCTAAGACCAGAAACTTCTGTCCATCTTGAGTGACTGCATACTGATTGACTGTGGGATCTGGAACCAATCCGGTGTCGAACAGTTTTCGTGGTGGACCTACATTCACAAACGAACCGTGATCGACCGTAGCTGCAATCATCGCTCCGTTATAGTCGATGAAGTAGAGTTCCTTGCCGTCGCCGCGCCACCGCGGTTGTGCGCCGCCGGCGTCCGATACCTGCTTTATATCTTGAAACGCCGGAAACGAAGCGACGAAGACCTCCCACTTCCTGTCGCGAAGCTCACCGTAAGCGATCAAACGTCCATCTGGAGACAGATGAAATTCATCCTTAAGAAAACTCGATGAATATACAGGTTTAGGCTTTCTATCCCCGGTCAGAGGTAGAACCGAAAGGGTCAGCGTATCGTGCGTCAGCAGAAAGCGACCATCCTCCGACCATTCTTCCACCCAGTGTCTTTCATTATCGCCATAAATCGGCTGTGCTTGCTGGTTGCCGACTTCAATCTTCTCTACCAGGTATGGCGGATCAGTCCCGCCGTTTGGAAGTAGGTTGAACGCTATGTAGCGCGAGTCGGGAGACCATACAGGATCAGATTGTGCGTGCGGGTCGATAGTCAGGGGAGTAGTTGTGTTAGTCGCGATGTCGATCAGCCACAGACTGCCGGTAGCATGCTGTCGGAACGAGTTGAGTGCCAGGTGCTTGCCATCCGGAGAAAGCGTGAACTGCTGATAATCGACCACCGGATCGAGACTGCCAATCGTTGAGCCATCTCGTGAATACCATTTCAGCTGATCGAAGGATGATCCCTCTGCTGTGCCATAGATCAGCACCCCGTTTTGCGAAGCAGTGAATTCGGAAGTGCCAAGGTAAGCTGGAGGCGTAGCGACGTTGCGGGCCAGTAATACAGGTTCGCGAATTCTTCGCAACGTGCTCCAGTCTATGCGTTGCGCGAACAGATTTTGCTGGCGCGCAAACAGCAGGTAATCCGGAACGGCTACTGCCCGGTTCTCACTTGAGAGGAGTTCAGTAGGTGGCCCACCTTCGAGGGGCTGAGCGTAAACCTTCGCTTGCGGATCATCCGCTGCCAGGCTTGTCCGCGCCAGGTACATGAAGCGTTTGCCATCCGGCAGGAATTGGACCCACATGTGGCTGACCTGTCCGGGGAGCAACGAGGTCGCGGGGGTCGCATTCGTGCTGTTTGGAGACAAGCGGAAAATTGGACTGTTTACGGCTTTAGCGAAGAGAATCGTCCCGTCAGGTCCCCAGGTTCCTTGCGCAATTTCGGGAACGCTGAAGATCACCTCGGGGGAGCCACCCGATCGGCGTATTTTCTTCAGTTTGCCACCAGCCCAGAAGCCGATGAACTGTGAGTCTGGTGACCAGAATGGCAGAAGCGCTTGCTCACTCTGATCCATTCTCTGCGCTTCCGAAGAATTTAAAGGCCTGATCCACAACGAACTTTCACCGGAAGCATCAGTTGCCGCGAAGGCCAACGTTTCGCCATCAGGAGAAAGCGCAAGATGTTCGAACGGGTGCCAGTTTCTATGTAGCGTTAGTCCGCTCGGCAGACCGAGCGACAGTCTTACAGCGTTCGACTCGCGTGGCGTACCGTGTTTCCATGAAAGCACCAAAGCAACAACTACGAACACGAGTAGCGCACCCACTAGGACCACTGCTCCAGGCCGCGACCGCAGCCACGCGAAATTACGCAGAATCGATCGCCCCGCACCGTGGTCCGTGTACACCTTTTCAGCCGAGACCTTATCCGGTTTATCGAACTGTTGCCCTGTCGACATTGTGCCTATGTTACCGCTTAATGCATCGCCTGCCTACTTGCTTGCAGCAGTAGCTGAGCTGAGGAGATGCCGGTGTGAAGTCAGGAAAACTGTTTCGGATGAATGCCGAATTTCTTCATGCGTGAAAGTAGCGTCGTGCGATTTATGCCCAAACGCGCGGCCGCTCCGACCTCACCACCAACGCGTCCTTTGCTGTCGGTAAGTGCTCGGACGATCTGCTCGCGTTGCTTATTTACAAATTCGTTAACAACGCCCTTCGTCCCATCCAGCGCGTTGAGCGTTTCTTTCACGATTCGAGCAATCTCGTCACGGTCTTGTGGGGCCGGCGTCTGCGTCGCCTGGTCCAGGCAAGCTCTCCGTAGTTCTTGCAGCGGCGCCTCGAGTGATCGTCCGCGCGTGAGAATCACAGCGCGCTCGATGAAGTTTGCCAGTTCCCTCACATTCCCAGGCCAATCCCATTCCGTTAGCGCTCTCATAGTGGCTGCCGGTATCGTTTCGATCGGCTTTTGCATCTGCTCTGCGAACTTCTGCGCGAAGTAGCGAGCCAGCACTGGTATGTCTTCACGACGCTCACGTAACGGAGGAATGCGAATGGGAAACACGTTCAAGCGATAGTACAGATCGTTGCGAAATTCCCGATCAGCAATCATCTCTTCAAGGTTGCGGTTCGTAGCTGCCACGAGCCGTACGTCAACTTTCTTCGTGCGCGTGCTGCCCAACCGCTCGAATTCGCGTTCCTGCAATGCACGCAAAAGCTTCGGCTGGATCTCCAGCGGCACGTCGCCCACCTCGTCCAGAAACAACGTACCCTGATCTGAGAGTTCCAGCCTTCCGATCTTCTGGCTGATGGCGCCCGTGAATGCTCCTTTTTCATGTCCAAACAATTCGCTCTCAAATAGTCCGGTAGGGATTGCCGCACAGTTGAGCTTCACGAAGGTGCGGTTTTTCCGCCGACTGTGATCGTGAATCGCACGCGCGATCAGTTCCTTTCCCGTTCCGGTCTCGCCGAGCAGCAGCACCGTGGAATCACTGGGCGCGACTGTTTGGACCAGTTCCAGGACCTGCCTCAGGGCGGGGCTGTCGCCGACGATCTGATC
>Ga0070700_100001028_pt1 | contig 13790 bp, 9 predicted proteins | sample KBSK5101metaG_FD_65456 | JGI IMG/M metagenome (GOLD analysis project Ga0070700, IMG submission 65456) | Corn, switchgrass and miscanthus rhizosphere microbial communities from Kellogg Biological Station, Michigan, USA - KBS K5-10-1 metaG | ecosystem: Host-associated > Plants > Roots >...
GGCGCGTCGTAGTTCATCACGACGGCACGGTAGTTGGCGAAGTGCGGGTCGAAACCGGTCAGCTCGCCGGTCGTAGCCGGCGCGGTGACGACGGTGACCGTGAACAGCCCGGTCTCGTCGAGCATCTTCTTCAGCGCCGGCGTCACGTGCTGCCAGTCGTGGTAGCGCCCGCCGCTCTCACCGTCGAGGAGCATGACCGGGATTCCCCGCGGCGACTGGGCACCCGCGGCAACCGACGCGAGAACGAACGCGGCGAGGATTCTCATGATCGAAACGCCTCCCGTCCCTTGCCCTGAATCGGGATACCCTGCGAGGCCAACACCTCGTGCTGCAACGCGAACATACACCCGGCGGCCTCGTCGATGTGCCGCACGAACGCGAGTGAGCCCTGCAGGATCGGCTTCAGCCGCTCGCGATCCTGGATGCGGGCGGCCGGGTACTCGTGCTCCACCACCAGGTGCGTGTTCGAGACGTCCAGCGGCAGCAGCTCCCGTGCGGCGAGCTGATGATCCAGCCAGTCCACCGTGCGATTCTGCAGATAGGCGAGCGGGTCGTGCCGCGCGGTTCCCGGCAGCTCGTGCTCGCACAGCACGGTCTGCTTCTTCCACGCGTTCACCTGATCGGCCGCGCGCTTCGACGGCTTCCCGTTCACCCAGTCGCCGCGCTCCATCGTCTGGCCCCCATATCCCCAGGCCGAGACGCCGGTCGCGTCGACCACCTGACCCTTGACGTGGAAGCCGCCGATCAGGAAGCCGTAGCCCTGGTCTTTGAGGTACTGAAAGATCGAGCGCGTATCCTGACCCATCAGGATGGCGTGCGACGGGTCGTAGTGGATCCGGAACTGGTCACCGACGCCATGCCGCTCGCAGATGCGGTGGAGCGCGATCCACGCGCCCGGCGTGTAGGCGATGTTGTTGTGCCAGTTGTCGCCGGTCGTCCAGCCCGGCATCGGGCACTGTTCGACCCGGTAGGTGAGTCCGCGCTCTTTCGCGGCTTTGAGCAGCGGCACGAAGTGCTCCTCGAAGTCCACGAGGTTTTCGTCCATGCCGCGCTGCTGGTTGCGGCCGACGAAGCCGCAGACCGCATTGACGCCAAGGAGCGCCGCCGCATCGAAGACGCGCAGCAGGAAGTCGTGCTTCTGCCGGCGTGTGGCGGGATCGTGGTGCAGCAGGTTGTCGAAGTAGGCGAGGTCCGAGAGGCCCACCCCGGCATTCGCCACTCCGGCGAGCACGCGCGCGGCGCGGGTGCGATCGAACGGCTGCCGCAGGTCGAGCGTGTTGGCAACCGGGTCGAGCATCGCCTCGGGCGGCACGTCCGCCTGCGACGGATGGAGGGCCGCCGACACCTGGATGTAGCTCGCGCCGATCTCGAGCGCGAACTGCAGCCAGTCCTCGATGGCGCGGTCGGGGTCGGCGTCGCGTACGTCGCGCGGCGTCAGCTCCTGAAGGGCGGCGGTCAGCACGCCCACGCGCATGAACTTCGGCTGAAAAGGCGTCAACTCGAAAGAGGTCATACGCGTGTCCAGGCTCCGCCTTCTTCGGCGCTCGACAGAATCGCTTCCACGATGCGGTTGGCGCGGAAGCCGTCCTCGAAGGTGGCAACCATCGGGGCGAGCGGGGGATACGGTGGCCCGGCGGCGACGGTGGCGTAGATCTCCCGCATCAGATTGCAGAAGGCGTCGGCCCACGCCTCCTGGTGCCCGCCTGGCAGGTGGGCGTAGCCGCGCGTCTCGGCGTCGAGCAGCGAGGGATCCTTCTGCAGGATCTCGTTGGGTCCGTCGCGGCGTCCGATCCACAGCTCGTTCTGATGTTCCTGCCGCCAGCGCATCGACGCTGAGGCGCCGCACACTTCGAGCACGAGATCGTTCTTGTGGCCGCCGCAGACCTGACCCACCGAGAAGCTGCCGCGCGCGCCCCCTTCGAAGCGCACGAGCACCGACGCCAGGTCCTCGACGCGGATGTCGACCACGTCCACGTCGCCGCCGCCGCCGGTCTGAAAGGCTTCCCGGGATCCGCGCGGCTTCTTGCGCTGCTTGATCACGGTGGTGATGTCGCCCAGGACGTGGGTAATGCGCCGGCCGGTGACGTGCTGGGCCAGGTCGCACCAGTGCGAACCGATGTCGCCGAGCGCGGACGACGCGCCTCCTTTGCCCGGGTCGAGGCGCCAGGAGTAGTCGGTGTCCTTCAGCAGCCAGTCCTGCAGGTAGTAGCCGTGCACGAAGTGGGGGGCGCCGATGTCGCCGCGCGCCACGGCGTGGCGCGCCTGCTGCACCAGCGGGTTGCCGCGGTAGTTGAACGTGACAGCGGCCACCACACCCGCGCGCCGCGCTTCCTCCACCAGCTTCTTCGACTCGGCGGCGGTCATCGCCAGCGGCTTGTCCGAGACGACGTGCTTGCCCTTGGCGAGCGCGGCCGACGTAACGGCATAGTGCAGGTGGTTCGGGGTGGCGTTGTGCACGACCTCCACGTCGGGGTCGTCGAGCAGCGCCTGGTAGCTGCCGTAGCCGCGCCGCGCGCCGAGCGCGTCGGCCTTGGCGCGGCCGGAGTCGTCGCTGCTGCCGGCCACCGCCACGATGTCCACGTAGCCCAGCCGCCGCACCGCGTCGACGTGGTGCGGACCGACAAAGCCCGCACCGACCAGTCCCATTCCAATTCGCTTCAAAATCAGCCCCTACGCAACAAATTCCCGTCAGGCCCGCTTGCTCAGCGCAGGCGGGCCAAATGATACTCGTGCCCCTGATGCGTGTTGTTCAAATTACCGTCCTGATCCTGGGATGCATGGCCGCCCTGGCAGCACAGGGGCGCGGGCGCGGGCAGGGGGCCAGCCCGGCGTCGGTGCGGCCCACGCCGGCCACCGCCCCGCAGGGCTTTTCGCGCGAGCAGATCGACAGCGGGCGCACGCGCTTTGCGGCGCAGTGCGGCTTCTGTCATGGGCGCGACGCTGCGGGAGGCGAGGGCGGCACCGACCTGACGCGCTCGGCGCTGGTGGGCACCGACGTCGGCGGCGACAAGATCCGCCCCCTTCTGCGAAGCGGCCGTCCCGACAAGGGGATGCCGGCGTTCACGCTGGCTGACGCGGACGTGACGGCCATCGTCGCCTTCATCCACGACCAGCGCGAACAGGCTGCGAACGCTACGGGTAACCGCCGGACGGTGGATGCCGGCGACCTGCAGACGGGGAATGCGGACGCCGGCCGCCGCTACTTCGATACGGCGTGCGCACGCTGCCATTCGGCGACGGGCGACCTCAAGGGCGTCGCGGCGCGCTACGAGGGATTACCGCTGCTCCAGCGCATGCTCTATCCGGGATCGGGCGGCCGTGGCGCCGGCCCGGCGCCCAAGCCGCCGGCGGTGCGGGTCACGCAGCGCGACGGCCAGGTGGTCACCGGCACGCTCGCGTATCGCGACGAGTTCACCATCTCGATCACCGATCCCAACGGCTGGCGCCGCTCGTGGCCCACCAGCCAGGTCACCTACACCGTTGACGATCGGCTGCAGGCGCACGTCGAGCAGCTGGGGAAGTACACCGATGGGGATATGCATGACGTGTTGGCGTACCTGCAGACGCTTCGCTGACGCGTACGTAGGGGCCGCCTTTAGGCGGCCCGTCCAGGGCGGTCTAAAGACCGCCCTCTACATCCTGCTCGCCGCGCCGGCGGCGGCGCAGAGCGTCGACCCGTCTGCGCTCCTGAAGCCGCCGGCCGACAGCTGGCTCACGTACCACGGCGACTATTCCGGCCGGCATCACAGCCCCCTTCGTCAGATCACGCCCGACAACGTGGGGCAGCTCGGGCTCGCCTGGGTGTTCCAGACCGGCCAGACCCAGCAGATCAAGGCCACGCCCATCGTGGCCAACGGCGTCATCTACCTGACGACGCCCGACAACATCTGGGCGGTGGATGCCCGCAACGGCCGGCAGCTATGGCGCTACTCGTATCCGATGAACGACGGGTTCCACATCGGGCACCGCGGCGCCGCCGTCTACAAGGACTCCGTCTTTCTCACCACGCCGGACGCCCACCTGATCGCGCTCGACGCTCGCGACGGCACCGTCAAGTGGAACGTCGTGATTGCCGACGCCAAGAAGGGCTACTGGTCCACCAACGCGCCGCTGCTCATTCGCAATCACCTGATCGTGGGCGTGTCCGGCGACTTCGACAACCTGCCGGGCATTCTCCGCTCGTTCGATCCCGATACCGGCAAGGCGCAGTGGACGTTCTACAGCACGCCGCCTCCCGACACGCCGGGGGCGGTGAGCGGCGGGGCGACGGGCGGCCAGATGTGGATGACCGGCACCTACGATCCCGACCTCAACCTGCTCTTCGTCGGCACCGGCAACCCGACCCCCGTGCTCAACGGCGAGGTGCGGCCGGGCGACAACCGGTGGACCTGCTCGATCGTCGCCCTCAATCCCGACACCGGCACGCTCGCGTGGGGATTCCAGGCGTCGCCGCACGACACCCACGACTGGGACGCCGCGGAAGTGCCGGTGCTCGTCGACGCGGAGTTCGGTGGCGCGCAGCGGAAGCTGCTGCTCCAGGCGTCGCGCAACGGCTACTACTTCGTGCTCGACCGCACCACCGGGAAGAACCTGCTGACGACGCCGTTTGCCGCTGCCAACTGGGCCAGCAGCGTGGACGAAGCCGGACGTCCGCAGCCCAATCCCGCCAAAGAGCCGTCGCGCGACGGACGTCTGGTCGCCCCCGATGAGGCCGGAGGCACGAACTACCGTTCCCCGAGCTTCGACCCGGCCACGGGGCTGCTCCTCGTGAGCGCCCACGACGCCTACGGCATCTACTTCTTCAAGAAAGAGCACGGTAAGTACGGGTGGGCGGGCGCCGACTACGGCGTCTACGGCCACGGCGTGCTGCGCGCGCTCGACTACAAGACCGGCCAGCCGCGCTGGAGCCACGACCTCCACGGTGGCGCCGGGGCCGCGGGCGTGCTCACGACGGCGAGCGGCGTAACGTTTACGGGCGACTCGGCGAACAGCGCCATCGCGCTGCGCACGAGCGACGGATCGACGCTCTGGCATTCGGGCATCGGCCGCGTCGGCAACTCGCCGATCACCTACGAACTGGACGGACGGCAGTACGTGCTGCTGGGCGGTGGGACCTCGCTCTTCGCGTTTGCGCTGCCGCAGGCGCGGTGAGGCGGGAGCGATGAACCGGCGACAGGTACTGAGGTACGGCGCGCAACTCGCGGCGGTGGCCGCGGCGGCTCGCACTTTTCCCCTGGGCGCGCAGGCGCCGGCCGGACCGCCCGGTGCCCCGGCGCGGGTGGTCCCGAAGGGCACGACCCTGCTGCTGCTCGGCACGCAAGGCGGTCCCGGCATCAACCTCGCGCGCGGCGAGGCGGGCAACGCCGTGATCGTGGACGGCCAGCCGTACGTCGTCGACTGCGGCTACGGCACGCTGCGCGCACTCGTGCAGGCCGGCATCCGGCCGGCCGAGATCGCGAGCATTTGGCTCACGCACCTGCACAACGACCACACCACCGACGTCGCCGCGATCCTGTCGCACCAGATGACGGGTGGCCGCCCGCCGTCCACCACGGTGTTCGGCCCGTACGGGACGGCGGATCTCGTCAAGGGCGCGATCGCCTTCTTCAAGGGCGACGTCGAGATCCGCATCGTGGACGAAGGGCGCTCGGTGCGGCCAGAGACCCTCTTCACAGGGCGCGATCTCCAGGCGTCGGCCACGCCGATCGAGGTGTTTCGCGACGACAAGGTCGTGGTCAAGGCGGTAGAGAACGCCCACTATCCGGAGCGTGCCAAGGCGCGGATGCCGTACCGCTCGCTCGCGTACCGCTTCGACACGCCGACGCGATCGATCGTGTTCTCGGGCGACACGGCGCCGTCGGCCGGGCTCGTGGAGCTGGCCCGCAACGCGGACCTGTTCGTGTGCGAGACGATGGACGTGGCGCAGCACGCGCGGCTCGCGGAGCAGGCGCGGCAGGCGATCGCCGCCGGCAACGAAAACAGCGTGGCGCGCCACGTCGCCGAAACGCACTCGACCACCGAGGAGGTCGGGAAGATGGCCGCCGAGGCCAAGGTGAAGACGGTCGTGCTCAGCCATCTGCTCCCCGGCGGCAACAACGATCTGCCGGAGACGGCGTACATCGACGCCGTGCGCAGGTATTTCGACGGACAGGTGATCGTCGGCCGGGACGGACTCCGGCTGTGAAGCGGTGGCCGTGGGTTGCAGTTGCCATGATCGCGGTCGCCTGCGGCGGTAACAAGACGACGGCCCCGTCGCCAGCGACGGGTGGATCGACAACGGGGCCGCAGCCGACGCCCAGGCCGGCGACGCTGGTTGGCCTCACGTTCGATCGGCCGTCGCTCACGGGCGGACAGACGGTCACCGCGACGCTGCGGCTGTCGAGCGCCGCCCCCGATGGTGGGCTGGCGGTGAGTCTGTCGAGCAGTGCGGGGATCCTGACGGCGCCGGCCACGGTCACGGTGCCCGCCGGGCAAATGACCATGGAGGCGTCGATCAACACGTCAATGACGCCAACCGACACGACGGTGACGCTCACCGCGGCCGCCGGCGGCGTACTGCAGGACGCGAAGATCGACGTCTTCGCGATCGGGGTGCTCGACGTGCTCGACACTCCCGTGAGGGCGAAATACCTCTATCCCGGAAACAGCTGGACTGTCCAAGGGACGCTGCGGGAGCACGCGACGGCGCTCACGATCATGGAGCTGCGATCGTCCAACCCCGCGGTACTCGAGCCGAGCGGACCGATCCAGTTTGGCCCCGGGACCATCCAGCAGCGGGTGTTTCTCGTCGCCAAGCCGGTGGCCGACGACACGCCGGTGACGATCACGGCGACGAGCGGCGGCCAGACGCGGCGGGTCGAGTTCGTGGTGACGCCGCCGCCCTCGATGCGCGTGATCACCGAGTCCCGTACCCAGACGCAGACATCGACGACGGCTTTCTTCCTGATGAACGCCCGCGCGTCCTGCGGCGGACACGGGATTCACCTGTCCCTCGTGTCTCCCAGCAACACCACCTGGCTGTTCGACCTGTACGCAGCGCCTGGAAGCGTGATCCGGCCGGGCGCCTACAACGACGCCGTGTCGGATCCGTACGACAGGAGCCACCCGCAGGTCTACGCGTCCGCGGACTGGTCCTGCTTTCCCGCGCCCACGGGGCGGTTCGTCGTGGATCTCGCCGACTACGACACCGCGCTCCCATCGTCGTTCATCCGTCGCTTTCGTGGCGTCATCGAATTGAGCTGCGCCAACAACCGCAGCCTGCGCGCCGAGATCAGCCTCAACGACCCCGGCTTCAGCCGGACCGCGGATTCCTGTCCCTGAGCCGTCATGAGGCACCTGGCTCGCGTGTGGCTCTGTGTCGTCTGTGTCGTGCCGGCCCTCCTGGCGCAGGCGCCGCCCACCGTCGAGGAGCTGCGCGCGCGGGCCACCGGGTACGTGGAGCAGTTCATTGCGCGCTTCTCGAGCGTGGTCGCCGAAGAGCGGCTGGTGCAGGAGACGACAACGCTGCCAGGCAAGAGCGGCACGGGCTTGAACCAGAGATTCGAGCAGGCGGCGCCACAGCGTCGGGAGATCCTCTCTGATTTCCTGTTCATCCGCCGCGCGGCCACCGAGGACTGGTATGTCTACCGCGACGCGTTTGAAGTGAACGGGCGCGCGGTGCGCGACCGCGGCGACCGGCTGCTGAAGCTGCTGTCGGAGCCTTCGTTGAGCAACGAGCAGCTCGCGCTCAAGATCGCACGGGAGAGCTCGCGGTACTCGCTCAGCCCGGGGCTGCGAACGGTGGACGATCCCATCCTGGTGCTGGTGTTCCTGCAGCCCAACTACCATCCGCGTTTTCGCTTCACCCGCGGCGCCCGCGATCGGGGCGTGGGGGCGGACGTCTGGGTGGTGAATTATCAGGAGCAGGCCCGGCCGACCGTGGTGCGGGCCCAGGGCCCCGCCGACGCGCCTTCGGGCGGACGGTTGTGGATCGACGGCGCCACGGGCCGGGTGCTGAAGACCGAGCTGCGGGTGGGAACGAGCCAGGTGCAGACGACCTTTACCTGGGACGAATCGCTGGGCGTCGCGGTGCCCACCGAGATGCACGACTCGTACGTGGTCGGGCCCACCGACTTCCGCGCGACGGCCACCTACAGCCGTTTCCGGCGCTTCGGTGTGTCCACCAACGAGCAGATCGGCAAGCCATGAGCCGCCGTGTCGCTGGTGTCGCGGCGGCGGTGGTGGGAGCGGTCGTAGCATCGGCCGCGCAGGGGCCTCCCGCCGCGCCGCTGCCAACGTTCCAGTCGCAGGTCACCTACGTGGAGCTGGTCGTCGGCGTCCAGGAGGCGGGCGGCGCCTTCGTCCCCGGCCTCACGGCTCGCGACTTCGAGGTGCTCGAGGACGGCACGCCACAGAGGATCGAGTCGCTGGCGATGGTGGATCTTGCGGCCGAACGCGCCGCCGAGGCCGTGCCACTCGCCGAACCCGACGTTCGCACCAACGAACGGCCGTTTACCGGCCGCATCTGGGTGCTGGCGCTCGATGCCATCAACACCGCTTTGGATCGCACGTTCAAGGTGCAGCAGATCGCGAAGCTGTTCGTGGAGCGCGCGCTGGGCCCGGACGACCTGATGACGATCGTGACGCTTGGCGACTCCGCCCAGGCGGTCGCCGCGCACCAGGACCTCACGAGCAATCGGCGGCTGCTGTTCGAGGCCATCGACCTCTTTGGGGCGGAGGGGATCGAATCGATCGTCGTGCCGGCCTCGCCTCCGCAGACAGCCGAGGCGCTGCTCGCCTCGAACGAGATGATGCGTCGGTCCAGCTCGGTCCAGGTGATGCGCAAGCTGCGCAACGTGGCCGACTGGGCGGCGTCGGTGCACGGGCGGCGCAAGGCCATCGTGTTGCTGAGCGAGGGGATCGCCTACGACGTGACCCAGGAGTTCGGTTCCGACCGGCCCGATGCGTCCAGCATCCCGCCCACCAGCCTCGGCCTCGAAATCCGCGACACCACCAGCGCGGTGACACGGGCCGACGTGAACATCTACGCCATCGACACCGCCGGCCTCACGGTGGAATCAGCGGTGAAAGATCGGGAGCGTTGGCTCGGCCAATCCAATCTGCGGCTGATGGCCGAGAGCACGGGCGGCTTCGCGCTGACCAACTCGAACAACTACGGCCCGGCCTTCGACCGCGTGGTGCGGGAGAACAGCGCCTACTACGTGCTGACGTATTCGCCGCCGGACGCGCGGCGGACCGACGGCCGGTATCACCATATTCGCGTGCGCGTGAAGCGGCCGGGCGTGACGGCCCGCGCGCGAGAGGGCTATCTGTCGCCGCGCGCCCGCCTCGAGCCGGGGCCGCCGCTCGTGACCACCGACGGCCTCTCACCGCAGCTCAAAGAGGTGATGCAGAGCCCGCTGCCGGTGTCGGGGCTGCCGGTGCGGGTGTCCGCGGTGCCGTTCCGAGGAGAGGGTGGCCGCGCGTCGGTGCTGCTCACGGGCGAGGTGCCGCCCGGTGCGTTTGCCGGCGGCGAGGTGCCGCTCGAAGTGTCGTACGCGGCCATCGACGCGGCACCCGCCGTGCGCGGCAGCCAGACGCTGCGAACCACGCTCGCCGCCGGGTCGGCGCTGCTCGCGCAGGCGGGACGAACCGGGGTCGGGTTCGCCCGCCGGCTGGAACTGCAGCCCGGCCGGTATCAGCTGCGTGTCGGCGCCCGGGATGCCAGGCGGAACGTCAGCGGGTCGGTGCTCTACGACCTCGATGTCCCCGATTTCACGCCAGACACGCTGGCGATGAGCGGAATCGCGCTTGGCGTGACGGCCAGCCCGCAGCCGGCGATGACACGGGATGACGCCATCGAGTTGGCGCTCGGGGTGCCCCCCGTCACGCGCCGGCGGCTGTCCGCCGCGGACGGAGACGCGGTGGTTCACGTGGAAATCTACGACCGGGAGCCGGCCCCGCACGACCTGGTGATTACGTCCAGCGTGCGCGGCGCGGCCGGGGCGCCGGTGTTCGACGATGTCGAGACGCGCCGGCCGCAGGATGCGGAGGCCGGCATCCACCGCTATACCGTGCAGGTACCGCTGGCACGGGTACCCGCGGGCGACTACGTGCTCACCGTCGACGCGTCCTCGCGCACTTCCGGGCGTAGTGTTCAGCGCCGTGTGCCGTTGACCATCATCAGCATCGCGCGCTAGTCACAGTCTGGCTGCAATCTGACTTCTTTTGCGCGGCGCGTGTGCCGTCCTCACACGAAATCGTGTAGCCCTGTTCCGCTTCGAGCCACACCTCGACGACAGCCTCGTAACGGCGGGCGCACACTCGCCCAGATTTCAGGCACGCCCCCGCCCGCGTCTGCACGCGGCGTCGCGATTCCCGGCCGTAGGCAAGCGCAATGCACCTCTACGGTCCCGGGGAGTGGTGACGATGCGAGGACTTGTCCGACTACTGCGTGGAGCAGGAATCACGTGCCTGCTGGGGACCATCGTGCTGTGCCAGAGCGTGCTCGCGCACAACGACGGGCGTGGTCCGAGCCAGATCGAGCGGCGGGCCAACGGCCGCCGCCTGATTCACCACTACGAGCTGGTGCGCGTGCAGAAGGTGTCGGCGGAACTCAGCGAGTACACCTATCGCGCCTCGCTCACGAACTTCGGCGCGCCCATCACCGGCGCCACGGCCACGGTGGCGAGCCTGGGGCACGGCACCACGGTGGTGGACGCCTCGCTCACCTTCGGCCCGGTGGGCACCGGCCGCACGGTGACGAGCCTCGATACGTTCTCGGTCCGTCATCACCGCAAGCACCCATTCGGCTGGCTGTGGCCCGAGCTGCGCTGGACGATCACGCCGCTGAGCGGCGGCTCGCCGTCGAACCATGCGCCCTTCGCGAACGCCGGCGCGGACCGCTCCGTGTCGCCTGGCGCGCGCGTGATGCTCGATGGCAGCGGCTCCAGCGATCCCGATCGCGATGCGCTCCATTTCAACTGGACGCTGACGCGCCCGATCGGCAGCAACGCCAGCCTGTCGGCGCCGTTGAATCCGACCACCTCGTTCATGCCCGATCGCCGCGGCACCTACGAGGCGCGGCTGATCGTGGACGACGGCGCGCTGCCGAGCGCGCCCGATTCGGTCGTGATTACCGTGCTCAACTCCGCCCCGGTGGCCAACGCCGGCCCCGACCAGACGGCGCTCGTGACCCACGTCGTGACGCTCGACGGCAACGGCTCGAGCGATCCCGACGGCGACGCGGTGTCGTATCAGTGGGCGCTGACGTCGCGGCCGGCCGGCAGCGCGGCGGTGCTCTCCGATCCGTCGTCGGACTCGCCGGCCTTCCTCGTGGATCGGCCCGGCACCTACACCGCGCAGCTGATCGTCAGCGACGGATCGGCGTCGAGCGCGGCTGATTCGGTGACGGTGACCACGGTCAACACGGCGCCGGCGGCCAACGCCGGGCCCGACCAGACCGCGCCCGTGGGCAGCACGGTGTCGCTCAACGGCAGCGGCTCGAGCGACGCCGACGGCGATGCGCTCGGCTATGCCTGGACGCTGCAGTCCGCGCCGGCCGGCAGCGCCGCCGCCCTCGCGGGCGCCGCGTCGGTGACGCCGTCGTTCGTCGTCGATCGCCCCGGGTCCTACGTGCTGCGCCTCGTGGTCAACGATGGCCATGTGTCGAGCGCGGCGGACACAGTGACCATCAGCACGGTCAATTCCGCTCCGGTGGCCAACGCCGGTTCGGATCAGACCGCGCTCGTCACCCAGACGGTGACCCTGAACGGCGGCGGATCGAGCGACGTCGACGGCGATTCGCTCACCTTCGGGTGGGTGTTCGTGTCGCGTCCCGCCGGCAGCACCGCGGTGCTCACCGGCGCCGGCGGTGTGCAGCCGACGTTCGTCGTCGATCGGCCGGGCCTCTACCAGGTGCAGCTGATCGTGAACGACGGCGCGCTCAGCAGCGCGGCCGACCTGGTGGACGTGCAGACGGTCAATTCAGCGCCGGTGGCGAATGCCGGCGCTGATCAGTCGGCCTATGTCGGCCAGACCGTGACGCTGGACGGCAGCGCGTCGACCGACGTGGACGGCAACGCGCTCGGCTACGTGTGGGCGCTGACGAGCCGTCCGGCGGGGAGCACCGCGTCGGTGAACGATCCGACGGCGGTGACGCCGACCTTCGTCCTCGATCGAGCCGGCGTCTACGTGGCGCAGCTGATCGTCAACGACGGCACGGTGTCGAGCGCCGCCGACACGGTAACCGTCACGACGCTGAACTCGGCGCCGGTGGCCAATGCGGGCGCCGACATCTCCGTGATCGCGGGGCGCAGCGTCACGCTGGCCGGCGACGCGTCGAGCGACGTGGACGGTGATGCACTCACGTATTCGTGGGCGCTCATCCAGCGCCCCGCGGGCAGCGGCGCGGTACTGAACAGCCCGTCGAGCGTCGCGCCGTCGTTCCGCGCCGATCGGCCGGGCGTCTACATCGCGCAGCTCATCGTCAACGACGGCAGCGTGGACAGCGCGCCGGACACGGTGACGATCACCACCGGCAACACCAGGCCGGTGGCCGACGCCGGCGCCGATCAGCCGTCGCGACTCGGCGGCGACGTGGCGACGGTTGACGGCACGTCGTCGTCGGACGCCGACGGGCACGCGCTGACGTATCGCTGGTCGCTCTTGTCGGTGCCGGCTGGCAGCGCCGCGTCGCTCAGCGACCCGGCGGCGCCGGCGCCCTGGTTCAGCCTCGATCGCGCCGGCCAGTACGTGGCGCAGCTGATCGTCAACGACGGCTTCCAGGACAGCATGCCCGACACGGTCGTGGTGACGGTGGTCAACCGGGCGCCGGTGGCCGACGCGGGATCCGATCAGTCCGTGTTCACCGGATCGACGGCCACGCTCACCGGCGCGGCGTCGAGCGATCCGGACGGCGACGCGCTCACGTATCAGTGGGCCTTCACTTCGGTGCCGGCCGGCAGCGCCGCCACGCTGGCGGGCGCGTCGTCAATGGCACCGAGCTTCACGGCCGACGTCGTGGGCGCCTACGTGGTATCGCTGACGGTCACCGACCCGTCGGGAGCCGCGAGCATCGATTCAGTGACGGTGAACGCCTTCACGCCGGCCACGGTGACGGTGACGGCTTCCGATGCCAATGCATCGGAGACCGGTCCGGACAACGGCACGTTCACCTTCACGCGGAGCGGCTCGACGGCGGCCGCGCTCGTCGTGCAGTACCGCGTGGGCGGCACCGCGACGAACGGCAGCGACTACGCGTCGCTCAGCGGGTCGGTGACGATTCCCGCCGGCGCGGCCTCGGCGACGGTGACGGTGCGCCCGGTCGACGATGCCAACGCCGAAGCCAGCGAGACGGTGGATGTCACCGTGCTGCCCGACGGCGCCTACACGGTGGGCAACCCCCCGTCTGCCACCGTGACGATTGCCGACAACGATCGCCCGGTGGTGACGATTGTGGCCACCGACGCGTCGGCGTCCGAGGCGGGTGATACCGGCACGTTCACGATCACGCGCACTGGCCCGACGACAGCGGCGCTGCGCGTGACGTTCACCGCCAACGGCTCAGCGCAGAGCGGCGTCGACTACGTGTCGCTCGGAAGCCAGGTCTTCATCCCGATCGGGTCGTCCACCGTCACGCTGACGGTGACGCCGATCGCCGACGGCGTGTCGCCGGAGGGCAACGAGAACGTGAACGTCTTCCTGACGACGAACTCGGGCCTCACGGTGGGAACGCCGGGCAACGCGACCGTGGTCATCGCGGCGAATTAAGGCAGAGAAGGCAGAGAAGGCAGAGAGGGCGGAGAGGGTAG
>Ga0070700_100001029_pt1 | contig 13785 bp, 9 predicted proteins | sample KBSK5101metaG_FD_65456 | JGI IMG/M metagenome (GOLD analysis project Ga0070700, IMG submission 65456) | Corn, switchgrass and miscanthus rhizosphere microbial communities from Kellogg Biological Station, Michigan, USA - KBS K5-10-1 metaG | ecosystem: Host-associated > Plants > Roots >...
AGCCGCGCTTGCACCATCAAAAGCAGATCCGGATAGGTGATCTCCAGAGGCTCGCCCGGCCCGGACGCTCGGACCGTTATCTTCTCGTCATCAAACACAATGGACCGGAGACGAATAATGTTGCTTTCTAAGACACCAAGCTGCTCGTCAGAGATTGTTTTGGTTTGCATACCAAGATCACGCAGTCGGTCTGCTAACAATTGCGACTCTTCAAAGGTCCCAGTGCGGGCAACTGGTAATGATTGCGCCGCCGCAAGCAGTTTCTCAATAGCTTCTGTGGATAACTTTAGTAACCCGGCGGTCTCTTGAATGCTGTTTCGCGTTTGATCATGAGCGATTAAGATGGTGTTATAACCAGGATCGGAGTTGCCCGGGCTTAGCAGCGAAGGTTGACGCAACCGTGCAGAGGTCTCCGTCACCGGTAATGCAGCACCGCAGTAGAAACAGGCAGCTCTCGTTGGTGGATTGGCACGCAAGCACGCATCGCAACGAACCATTTCCTCCGGGGCGAAGCCTTCCGGTTGCGATGGAGTGACTGGCCCATCGAGCGAGAGCAAGATGTTTTCGTTATCTTTAGGCAACATCGCCTCCAAAGGTTTCGATTATACGACGGGTTCAAACATCACTGGTCAGATAATGCGGCTAATGCGACGGAAGAGAACAAACAAAACAGGTCGATTGTGCTTGATATCGCTCGTGGCGTTCTTGACGTTCTTGTTTGGCGCAGCCTGCTCTACGCTACAACCGCCCGATCCAAATGGACCACGATCGAATGCTCCGCCTTATCCAGTTGTAGCACTCGAAGAAACAAACAACCAGGAAGACGCTCGATTAGCGTGGCGACAACTCGCTCAACGCTATGCCCTTCCGACTGCATCTGACGTTGTGCTTGATCCGCTGACTGCGACAGTAAAGGCTTTACCGGAGGATCACAGCACACCAATCTTTTTGCCGAAGGTTGGTGCTGAAACTCAAACTGAAGAGGAGATTCGCGAGTCGCTGCGTCGCTTCATTGATGAGTGGCGTTCATTGATTGGGGCAGACCCGGCTCAACTTTCATTGGTCGAGCACAGGGATGAATCAGCAAATACGCAGCTCGCACGTTATGAACAACGCCCGTTTAGATACGCTTTGCGCGGCGACTATGGCAAGCTCGCAATTCGATTCAACAAAAACAATCGTCAGGTTATCGAGCTGTCGAGCAGCTGCTTACGCAACACAGACAGGTTGCAAGCAGCCATTTCAAATCTAACTCCGACAATCACACCTGAAGATGCAGTCAAACAGATCAAGAGCAAGCCTTTGAGTGTTACGGACGCAACCGGACAACAGCGAACGTTTTCGTTGGGTGCGAATGAAGTGGCTGAGGCAAAACAACTCGTGATCTACGCGTTACCCTCCCGAACGCAGCCCCAGCTCGAACTGCACCTGGCGTGGGAAATCGACACTCCAAACAGTGTCGTGAAGAGAATATATCTCGACGCCATGTCAGGCGAAGTAATCGCCGGGTCCAATACGATGAGCTAATTTCTAGTGTCAGTTCCCTACAAACACGTCACACACCCCCGCTTGACCTCAAAAGAACAAATCAGCATTCTAAGGCAACGAACAAAGGGGGAGATCAAGCGCACCAGTTATGAACAACTTTGAACCCACGAACAATACATCCTGGCAACTCGGCCATCGCGGACGCGTCGCTGTATTTATCGACGGTAATAATCTGTTTCACGCCGCCCGTTTCCATAATCTCGACATCGATTACAACAAACTCTTGCGAGTGTTGCTCGGCGACGGACGCCTGCTTCGCGCATTCTTCTACACGGGCGTCGATACCGGCGCTGAACGGCAACAAGGATTCTTGCTATGGATGCGGCGCAACGGTTTCCGCGTAGTGCAAAAGGAGCTAAAGACGTTTTACGACGGCAGTCGAAAAGCCAATCTCGACGTGGAGATTGCTGTCGATATGTTGTCGCTAGCGGGCCGTTATGACACTGCCGTGCTTGTTTCCGGCGATGAAGACTTTGTCTACGCCGTCAATGCCGTTGCGTACAAAGGGTGCCGCGTAGAAGTCGCCGGATTTAGGTCAAACACCGCGCCGAAGTTGATCGACGTGGCCGATTACTTCATTGATCTGGGGGAAATGGCAGACAAGGTTCGAAAAGAGATCTCCCATGGTCAACGCTACGACGAACGCGACCTGCACGAGCCCAGCCACTATCTGCCTGAGTCGCTCCAAACCGAATCACCTAATGGTTTCGAAGCTGCGATGCGTGTTGTCATTCAGGCTGAGATCGAAGAGGAAGCCGCTGAATTTGACGCTGCAACCGAATTCATTAGAATCACGGACGACCACTGATGGCGTCAGACGAACCAGAAATCAAATTATTCACGGTCGACGAAGCTAACGCTTTACTCCCGAGCGTTAAAAAAATCGTCAGCCGCATCCAGCGATCACACAAAGCGGTCTCACGCTACCGAGATGGTGCGAAGAAAGCAGCCGAGGCGGCTGAGCATGGAGGCGGGGGAATCGATCAAGGCGTGCACTACGCCGCTGTGCTGTCGCAATTCACTTTGGCGCTCGCGGATCTCGAGGCGTTAGGCGTTCAGCTGAAGGACTTCGAACGCGGCTTGGTCGACTTTCCCTCACTGCGCGATGGACGCATGGTTCTTCTTTGTTGGCAAATGGGCGAAGGCGACGAGGTCGAGTGGTGGCACGATCTCGACGCTGGCTTCGCTGGACGCACCCCTCTTTAGATCCGCAAAAGTTTCGCGCCACAACGATCGTCCGCGTTTAGTGCACAGCGGTCAGATAGCTCTGTCGAGCAACAACAATCCCACCGAGCGGAACACGACAACTTCAACGCCTGCTTTATTTTCTAATTGACCACTTAAAGTTTTTCCTGATAGGATGCGTCCCGATTGCGAAGCGGCGGAGGGGGCGCGCTACGCTGTTATGCCTCCGTCCGAACGTTCCCCGGAGGCAGTTCTAATGCAGTGTCCCTCGTGCGGCGCGACAAACAACAACTCGGAATTGTGCATCGAATGCGGTCACGCCCCGGAGCTCGTCGCTTCTCACAATCAATCGGACGGATCCCAACCCATACATAGATCAACCTTAATAGAGTTTCCAGGCGTTTCGAGACCTTCTGTTCCGGAATGGCGTAAGGAATTAAGCGTTCGCGTTCGCGAAGTTCAGGAACGTAGAGCACGAGAGGCCGCGCGCGAGGCAGCCGAAGCTGAACGTCAGCAAGCTGAAGCAGTTTCTTGTATACCGCAGTTGGAATTGTTGCCACAAACGGAGGCTCCGGCAATCAATCCGTTAGTTGCCGCAGCTTTAAAGCGAATTGAACGTGCGAATCAATCAGCTCCACCGGAAGGCTTTCACCATGTTCGTGGGAAAGCTGCAACAGCGATTGCTTACGCACCTTCTCTGGAGGTTCATGAAGCAGTGCCCGACATCAATGAAACTGCTCCTTCAGTCGCGACTCAGTTAACACTCGCTTCACCATCGACGAGCGAAATCGAACCAGTAGAGACAAAGCCTGAGAAGACACACAGCCTCGTCGTCGTTCCGCCGGTTGAGACTGCTGAAGTTAAAGTCGATGCACCGCGCCCACCGAAGCGTTTGATTGTCGATGACCCGAATGATCCTGCGCTCAACTATCTCGATTCGATTGCGCGCACTCTCCGAGTAGATGAAGTTGCCAGTAACCGCGCTTCCGCGTTTCGTCGTCTGATGTGCGGATTGTTTGATCTACTTACGTGCGCGCTCATAGCCTCGCCGATTGGCCTGGCGTTGTATTGGAAAGGCGTGGACCTGACAGAGATCCGTCCGCTAGCTATTCTCATTGGCGCTGCCGTTGTGTTTACGTTTTTGTATTTCACTCTCTCAATTGGAATGACCGGACGAACCTGGGCCATGCGCATGTTCTCTATGCGAGTTATCGACATTCGCACCGGACTAATTCCAACTGGCGGTCAATCAGCAGGACGCGCCTTCTTCTATCTAATCTCGTTGACGATTGCCGGGCTGGGCATCCTCTACGCATTGATTAGCCGGGAGGGCGAAACAATGCACGACCGCCTCACACGCACCGCAGTAATCAAGGTCTAGGCCTCGATCTAGTTTGTCGTCTCTTCGGTATAGGCCCTATAAGTCCTATAGGTCCTATAATCCACTACGCAAATGCATGAAACGCTGATAAGCGAAGTTGTTGCCGAACTCCGTCCAATCCTAAGCGGCAGGTTTCTCGGAAAGATCTTCCAACTCGGCCCCTTATCCATCGCCATTGATTTCGGTCTGAAGGGCGAATTCCTTTACGTCAGTGTCGATCCTTCCAGTCCTCGACTGTTTCTCATCAAGCGTCGTCTTAAAGAACTCGAAAAATCGTCTACCCCGCACCAACCCTTCTCACAGATCCTTCGCTCTAAGCTCGCGAACGCACGACTGATCGATATCCTGAAAGTACCGACCGATCGAATTGTGCACATGGGCTTTCGGTCAGATGATCAATCAGAATGGGGATTGGTATGTCAGTTAACGGGAAAGGCTGCGAATCTGCTTCTGCTGGATAACACGGCTCGTGTTGTCGATACGCTGCGTCCTCCAAAAGGTCAAGGTCAAAATGCGGGAGAGGTCTATCAAGCTCCGCCTTCTCATCCTGAGGGTTCGCACGCAGAGATGACGTTCTCAATCGGTGAATCGCCTTCCGCTTCGGCGGATGCTTATTTCGCCGAACTTGATGCGTTGAAGGCGTGGGAGACAAGGGCAAAGAGTCTACGTGGCCGACTCCAGCAACGACTCAGACAGAAACGAAACCTCGTAACCAATCTACAAAGCGACTTAGCGACCCATGGCGATCCAGAAGGGCACAAACGAATTGGAGATTTGCTATTGGCAAATCTCGGGACCGCAATCCGCCGCGGCAATACTGTGGAGATCAAGGATTACTACAGTGAAGAGACACCAACGATCTCAGTCGAAGTCGATGAGAACACTTCACTTCAGGAAGAAGCGGCACGAAGGTTCCGGCAATACACCAAGGCCAAAAGAGCGCGAGAAGAGATCTTTGAACGGTTGGCTCTACTCGATACGGAGTTGGTAAATCTCGAAAAAGAGCAAAATGAACTGGATAAGATTATTGCAGGACGTGATGAAGCGGCGTTGAACGATCTCGATTCGGAAACTAGAACGGGAACTAAGAAGCCTCTCAAGCAAGCCGAGCCGACAAGACTTCCCGGCGTTCGTCATTACGTATCGACTGATGGTTACGAGATCCTTGTCGGCCGGGCTGCGCGCGATAACGACAACCTGACGTTTCGTATCGCGCGTCCGAATGATCTCTGGTTGCATGCAGCCGACTATCCGGGCTCGCACGTGATCGTTAGAAATCCCACTCGCAAAGAGATTCCCCAGCGCACGATGATCGAGGCTGCTCAACTGGCCGGCAAATTTAGTCAGGCTGGGGACGACACCAAAGTCGTCGTTCATTACACTCCGCGCAAATTCCTCTCAAAACCAAAAGGCGCGGCGCCGGGACTCGTTCGCATGTCGACCTTCAAATCTATCACCATTGAGCCGAAGGAAGCGGTGTCGCGCGTGCGCTAGTGATGCGTTGTGTCTTCTTACGGTCTGTGCTAAATACCGCGTGATGAACCAGGAGCTGTCGCAACTCATCGACCAACTCGACGCTGTGTCAACAGACGCGCAGTCGACTTTCGGACAACTGACGACACAACAGTTGAACTGGAAACCATCAGCTTCTGAATGGAGTGTCGCACAGTGTCTGGAACATCTCATTACTTCGAATCATGGCTACATTCCGATCTTCAATAAGATCAACCGAGGTGAATACAAACGATCGCTCAAGGAGCGACTTCCGGTGTTACCCGGTGTCTTTGGCTCACTTGTTCTCAACGCGGTTAAGCCGGAAACAAAGCGAAAGTTGAAAGCAGGGAGAGATTTCCAGCCAGCGAACAGCGAGATCCCAGCGGATATCGTTTCGCGATTCGAGACACAGCAGAAGCAAATCAGTGAGCTCATGAAATCAACTCGCGAATTGAATCTGCGGCAGGTCATTATCACCTCACCGGTCCTGAGTTTCGTGACGTATAGCTTGTTCGATGCTTACCGGATCATCGTCGCGCACGATCAACGACACGTGGCCCAGGCGAAGCGAGTGATGGCCAGAGAAGGCTTCCCAGGCTGAATAAAGTCTGGCTCAATCTCACGGTTATAGTGTCATAACTTTGATTTACATTCAGTAATCAAATCTGGTACTGTCGGCTCCTCCCTCGCCGATACACACAACTTGGATAACTAGCCCAGCAAACGCTCCCGACGTTTGGATAACTTGTAATCAGCCCCGTGCCATCAAGCGCTTCATTACGCGAGATGGTTCGAACAATTAATGCGCTAGGGCATGTTCACCTGTGCAAACCTGACAACTTCCTTTCAAGTTCCCGGCAAGCCACAGATGCCCTACCTCAAACTCTGCTAATTGGAGGCATGAACGATGCGGAAGATCCTAGTGCTGGCGTTTCTCGGTGCTGCGTGTGCAGTCTCCTCTTTGTTTCCCTTACAAAAATCGGGCGCACAAAAGGCCCAACGTCAAGATGTCCGAACTGAACCAAGAGTGGTTAACACTCGAACGCTGCCGGATTTCGATATTCGGCTCGGCGATACAGGTGAGTTTGTCGATGAAGATGTGTCGTCGACAGCGATCAAACAGCAAGGGCTGCGTAGTAGTAAGTCTAATGCAAGAGCGTCTGCTGTCGAGCAGTTTCGCGCGAAGTTAGACGCGGAAGACAAGCACAACCTGCGCGCAGTGGTTAACGATACGGGCGCGATGAAAAACCTTTTCGTCGACGGCGGTGCTTTGTCAGAGCCGCGATCTGATTTCGTTGACAACATTGCTCGCGGGTTCCTCAAAACTAATAACGAACTGTTCGCGCTCTCGACTGCTGACGTCACAAATCTGCAAGTGACGAAAGAAGACAATGATCACGGCACCACCTTCGTCGACTACGTGCAGACAGTCGGCGGCTACAAGGTCTTCGAAGGTCAGGTTCAGGTTGTCGTTAATAAGTACGGGCAGGTGCTCAATGTGCGCGAAGGTTTTCTCGTCGATCAGCCGCCTGCAAAACTAAAAGCGGGCCTGAGTGAACCGAAGGCCATTGCTGCGGCTTTGGAGTACTGCGGCCGAACGGTGTTTCCATCCTTTGCGGAAACACAGTCACGCGCTGCGAGAGGGGACACCGCACGTTTCGCGAATCCTCTCGATCTCGGACTCGAAGAGATAACTTCGGAATTGAATGTGGTCCGCGTTGGTAATGAGTCGCGACTAGCCTGGCACATTTACGCGGAAATTGGTCCGGAAGAGTGGTACGAAATCCTTGTCGACGCGCAAAGCGGAGAACTGCTGTTGCGTCACAACATTTATGTGTTTGAAGCACAGGGAACGGTTTATACCGAAGCGCCAGACAAGGGCGCGAGACTACTCGTTTCGTTTGTTGGTGACACGAGTATCAACACCGCCGCGGGCTGGATGGGAACTTCGACTGTAACTACCGGCAACAACGTCGAGGCGTATCTCGACAGTGACGCCAACAATGCGCCGGATCCTAACAACGGCTCCGGTCTCTCTAACGGCCACGCATCGGCTGCGAACCAGGACTTTACATTCCCGTTTTCAACCGCAGTTGACCCACGGACGCAGCAGGCGGCAGTTGTAACGAATCTTTTTTATTACAACAACATCATGCACGACTTCTCGTACCGTTTAGGGTTTACCGAGAGTGCTCGCAACTTCCAGGTCGACAATTTCGGACGCGGCGGACTAGGAAACGACTCGGTTCGCGCCGAAGCTCAGGACGGGTCCGGTACAAACAATGCCAACTTCGCAACACCGCCTGACGGCTCTCGTCCGCGCATGCAACAGTTTCTATTTACTTCTCCAAATCCCGATCGTGATAGTTCGGTTGACGGAGACGTCGTGTTTCACGAATACGGACACGGTATTTCGAACCGGCTCATAGGCAACGGTAGTACCGCATTGAGTGGAACACAGTCGGGCGCGATGGGCGAAGGATGGTCTGACTATTGGGCGACGACGATCAACGACGACGGCGCCGTTGGTGAATACGTCACGAACAATCCAAACGGTATTCGGCGAGCGGCGTACACAGTTCCGGCCGCAGCGGTACACGACTCTTATGCAGACGTTGGGGCCGGCGGTTTTGAAGTTCACCGCGACGGTGAGGTTTGGGCCGCGACGCTTTGGGATTTGCGGACACAACTCGGCGCAGCGCTTTCCGACCGATTAGTGCTTCACGGAATGAAGTTCACACCCAATCGCCCTTCCTTCTTAAACGCGCGCGATGGAATTTTGCAGGCTGATCAAGATTTAAACGCCGGAGCGAACCGTTGCGCAATCTGGACGGTATTCGCGCGACACGGCATGGGCGTTTCTGCTGTTGGCAACGACGGCACAACACACACTGCAGCCACAGATGTTCCAGCAGATTGTGGCGGCACGTGCACTTTCTCTGTTAGCCCAACTAACGCGAGCTTCACGGCTGCCGGCGGAACAAGCACCGTCAACGTCACCACCAGTGCTGGTTGTGATTGGACTGCGGTAAGCAACAACAGCTTCATCACCATTAACTCTGGAGCGGGCGGAAGCGGTAATGGAATAGTGAACTACTCCGTTGCAGAGAACACGTCGCCCAGTAGCCGAAGTGGCTCAATGACGATCGCAGGAATTAATGTCACCGTCACGCAAAACGGCGCTATAACGGGTTGCTCCAATGCTCTGACGAATCCAGGATTCGAAAGCGGCAGTGCGCCCTGGGTTCTCAGTGGTCAGGTTGTTCGCAGTACCGGAGCGTTCCCGCATAGCGGCGTTGGGTACATGATTATCAACGGCGTAAATAGCAGCAGCGGTACGCTCTATCAAACCGTTACCGTTCCGCCCGGTTGTTCGAATCTGAGATTCTGGCTCAACATCACATCGAACGAAGCAACGGGAGCGGCCGTATTCGACCGTCTGTTTATTGAAGTGAGAAACACAAGTGGAACATTGCTGGCTACGCTGGCAACGTTCAGTAATCAGAACAAAGGTACAGCCGGCGTGTACGTGTTGCGAGGGCCTTACAACCTGAGCAGCTTTGCCGGTCAAACCGTTCGTATTCAGTTCCGTGGAACGAATGACATCACATTGTCGACGATTTTCCGCATTGATGATGTCTCTTTGCAGTAAGAAGCGGCAGCAGCGAACTAGAAAGGGCGTCGGCCAGTGCTGGCGTCCTTTTGCTTGAACGTCAACGCAGTGTGGCAAGCAGCCAGAAACACCAGTGTCCGATACACTCCAGTTTGTCGTCGCATTTACCGAGACTCTGGAACGCTGTGGCAACGTATTCAGTACCGTTCGCGGTAGCGGATGGCTATGACGCACGCCACACTTGTACTTCCGGTCGCTTGAGTCATGGCCATCCGCTACCGCGAACGGTACTGAATGGGTACTGGTCTTGTAACTTGACGACCGGCTAAAGCGCACCGAACATATCCAACATGAAACAGCAGCCCGCAATTCACAAATCCTCAGAAGACCTATTCGCTCGCGCCGTGGAGCTAATGCCAGGTGGTGTCAATTCCCCCGTGCGTGCTTTCCGTGGTGTCGGTGGAACACCTCGATTCATTCGCAGTGCTCAAGGTCCAACAATCACTGATGTCGACGGCCGGACCTATATCGACTACGTCGGTTCATGGGGTCCGATGATCCTGGGCCATGCCGATGCTGAAGTTGTTCGTGCTCTTCAGGAGGCCACCGAAAACGGCACCAGCTTTGGCGCTCCAAATGAACTTGAAGTCGAGCTTGCTGAAGAGATCATCGATGCTGTGCCTTCCATTGAAATGGTGCGCATGGTCAGCAGCGGCACTGAGGCGACAATGTCTGCGATTCGTCTTGCTCGCGGAGTTACGGGAAGATCGAAACTGATCAAGTTTGAAGGTTGTTATCACGGCCATGGCGACAGCTTACTGGTGAAAGCAGGTTCGGGTGTCGCAACCCTTGGCTTGCCTGACAGTCCGGGTGTGCCCCGCCCTCTGGCCGAAGAAACGATTACGGTTCCTTTCAATAACGCCGATCAGCTCCGCGAAGTTTTTTCCGCTCATGCCGACATTGCCGCGGTCATCATCGAGCCGGTGGTTGGCAACATGGGGTGCGTCCCGCCTTTGCCGGGATACCTCGAAGCCGTCCGCGAAATAACAAAGACGAATGGAGCACTTTTAATATTTGACGAAGTGATGACTGGATTTCGCGTGGCGCGTGGAGGAGCGCAGGAACTCTACGGAATCACCCCTGACATCACCACGCTCGGAAAAATCATTGGTGGTGGCTTGCCGGTAGGTGCTTACGGCGGAACGAAGGAATTGATGAACAGCGTTGCGCCGGCAGGTCCGGTCTACCAGGCCGGCACGCTGTCGGGTAATCCGCTATCGATGACTGCAGGTCTTATTACACTCCGTCGCCTGCGCGACCAATCGATCTACGAGCAACTCGAGCGTGCTTCGGCAAAGCTATGTGATGGAGTCGCATATGCCGCTCGCGAGGCAGAAGTCTCGACGGTCACAAATCGTGTGGGCTCGATGTGGACCACGTTCTTTACCAATGAGCCAGTTGTTAATTGGGATTCAGCAAACAATGCGGATCGAGCGCGGTACGGTAAATTCTTTCATGCTATGTTGGACCAGGGAGTTTACCTGGCACCATCGCAGTTTGAGGCCGCCTTTGTGAGCGCGGCTCATACCGATGAGGCGATTGAGAAAACAATCGAGGCCGCAAGAAAAGCATTTGTGAGTTTGTGAGTGGGCAGCTATCTTAGCTTGAGTGGTTTCAGTGAAGCTTGAGCGCTGATGACCATGTACTTTGACTGCTGAATCTGAGGCTTGAGTGATGTGGATCTTGAGCGCGGGTAAACCGCCCTTCCTGACTGCGATAACTAAAGCTTGAGCTATTTCATTTGAAGGTTGAGAACTGATGATTTTGTACGTCGCACTCTGATCCTGAGTTTAGTGTTATGGATCGCAGCGGGGGGTCAACCAAACTACTGACTAATAGGCAGATCGATCGTAAATCGCGAACCACTGCCAGGCTCGCTTGCCACACTGATCCGGCCACCGTGGTGCTCAACGATCTGCTTCACTATCGCCAGGCCCAACCCAGTGCCTCTCTTCTTCGTTGAGAAAAACGGTTCGAAGATCCGATCACGAGTCGCTTCATCCATTCCCTTACCACGATCTTCAATAATTACTCTCGCATAAGTTTTCGAAGCCGCTGCATCACCATCAGTGTCGACACTCAACGTCTGGGTCGAGATCTTCACAATAGCATTCTCCGGGCTCGCATCGACGGCATTGGCAATCACATTCACAAACACCTGCCGCAATTGATCAGCATCCCATTGACCCACAATCGATGCGTCGCTGAATTTGCGATCAACGGTCGCGTTCTTCTCGCGAATCCGCTCCGATACCAGGTCAATGCTGCGCTCCAGTGAGTCGCGAAGATCTACACGCGTGCGTTCGAGTGCCTTCTGACGGGAAAACTGCGTGACGTCGACGACGAGTTTGTTGAGGTGCTTGATTCCACGTTCGACCAGTTCGATCGTGTTGAGCGCATCCTTGTCTGAAACGCTATCGCGCAGCATCGAAACTCCGAGCCGGATGCTTCCCAATGGATTTCGAATCTCATGCGCAACTTGCGTTGTTGCCTGTCCAACAGCCGCGAGTGATTCGCTGCGCCGCAATGTACGCTCTGATTCTGCTACTTCAGTGGCATCGACAAGTGTCACGATCTGTCCGCGATCTCCGTTGATTGCCAGCGGCGATGAATAGACGTCAAACGTCTTCTCGTCACTATCGACTTTCGTCACCCAGCGACCTCTGTAAGTGGCCCGTGCAACGCGGGTCGTCGTTGCCGCTGCCAGCATTTTCATCGCGTCGTCCGAAGCAAAACGCTCGAGCACTGATGCACCAATGCTCGCCCCGGGAAAGATCTTGAAGAACGCTGCATTCGCACTGCGAATTCGATCGTCCTCATCAATCGCGGCGATGGCGCTTACCATTCCTTCCAGGAGTTGATTGGTAAATGCTCGCTCTCGACGCGACTCAAACATGCTACGGCGCATCTGCTTGAATCTTCGTTGCACTTCCAAGAGAGTTCCAATCGCAACCAATGCACCAACCAGCAACGCAATCACGCTCCACATGCGAATCTGTCTGCGTCCCTCAGCTTCGACGGCTTGCATGCGAGTAAAGATCTGCTCTTGCTGCGTTTGAGACGCCACAAACAGATCGTTCAGTTCACCATCGACTGTACGAAACGAGGGGAACCCCTCGAGACTGTAACGTCTGATGTCGCGCGTAATATCCACGTAGTTTTGGAGGTCATTGCGGAACTGTATCCACGAAGCATCTTCGGACAAGGGAGGACGGTCTAGCTGACCCATGAACTCAAGCACTTGATCACGAGCCCCCAAAAGCCTGACTTCAAAAGGCGGATTCAATACGCCGCGCGATTCAATGTCAGCCCTTGTTCTTGCTTCGTTGTCGAGTTTTGTTATGGCGAGCCGTAAATTCAGCAACAGGCTAAGCCGCGCCGTGTACTGTCCCTCCAGGCTGCGGGCTTCAAAGCTGACGTCGGTCATGATTTGCACGCTCCACAGAGACAGCGTTGCAATCAGTGCCAGCAATAAAAGAAATCCGATCACAAGTGGAGTGATCGCGGGTGCGATTTCACGAGCACGAACTTGAAGCGACTCAGGTGGAGGTTCAGAGTCAGGCGAAGGCACACGACGGTAAACAACTTCCGCGGGCTTGTCTGACGGGGGAGATTGTCTTGCGGGCTCTGCCATAAATTCGCTGCCGAATCGTGAATCGTGAATCGTGAACATTTGATTCACGATTCACGACTTAAGGTTTTGCGTCCATCCAATTGTCGCCTACACCTACGTCTGCAACAAGCGGCACATCGAGGCTCACCGCCGATTCCATCTCGCGCTTCAGTATCGCGCTAACCTCTTCGACTTCCTTTTCCGGCACTTCTACTAACAACTCATCGTGAACCTGCATCAATAGTCGCGCTCCAAAACCCGAGCGTTTGAACTCTTCATCCACATGCAGCATCGCGATTTTAACGATGTCACTTGCCGTGCCCTGAATCGGCATGTTGATAGCTTCGCGTTCAGCCGCTTTACGTATGTTCGCATTGCGATCGGTAATTCCCGGAAGCGGACGAATGCGGCCGTAGATCGATCTCACGTATCCATGTTCACGCGCGCGCACAGGCACTTCTTCCATGTAACGTCGCACGCCTTTGTAAGTGTTGTAATAGTCTTCGATTACCTTCTTCGCTTCCTGTCGCGAGATACCGACGCGTTGCGAAAGTCCCCACGGCTCAATCGCATAGGCGATAGCGAAGTTCACAATCTTTGCAAAGCGTCGCGCCTCTTTCAGTTCTTCGTCAGTCTTGGCTCCGAAAACCAGGCGGGCAGTGCGCGCGTGAATGTCTTCGCCGTTCTGAAACGCTTCGAGCATTACGAGGTCTTGCGTAATGTGCGCCAGCAATCGCAGTTCTAATTGTGAATAGTCAGCAGAGATGATCTTGTTTCCCTTTTCGGCAACAAATGCTCTTCGAATCCTGCGACCTAGTTCGCTGCGAATCGGTATGTTCTGTAGATTGGGATCGCTCGACGACAAGCGTCCGGTAGCGGCAACCGCCTGAT
>Ga0070700_100001032_pt1 | contig 13767 bp, 9 predicted proteins | sample KBSK5101metaG_FD_65456 | JGI IMG/M metagenome (GOLD analysis project Ga0070700, IMG submission 65456) | Corn, switchgrass and miscanthus rhizosphere microbial communities from Kellogg Biological Station, Michigan, USA - KBS K5-10-1 metaG | ecosystem: Host-associated > Plants > Roots >...
AAATGCAGCAGCGCCTGCTTGCGCTGCGCCGGACAGTACAGTCCGGCCGTGCATCGGGCCGCCGCCTCGTCTTCCAGCCGCTCGACAGCCGATCCGCACACGGGGCACTTGGAGGGCATTCGAAACTGCCGTGCGCCGTCCCCGCGGCGCTCCTTCACCACGCCCACTACTTCCGGGATGACGTCCCCCGCCCGGCGCACGATGACATAATCGCCGATGCGCACGTCTTTGCGCTTCACCTCGTCTTCGTTGTGCAAGGTGGCGTTGGTGACCGTGGCGCCACCGACAAAAACCGGTGCCAGCCTCGCCACCGGAGTCAGAGCGCCGGTTCGGCCGACCTGCACGTCGATGCCGAGCACCTGCGTGATCTCCTCCTGCGCCGGGTATTTGTGCGCGACTGCGAAGCGGGGTGCACGCGAAACAAAACCCAGTCGTGCCTGCGATTCCAGCTCGTCCACCTTATAGACCACGCCGTCGATCTGGAAAGGCAGGGAGTCGCGCTGACTGCCGATATCGCGGTAGAAACTCAGCAGGCCCTCGACGCCTTTAACCACGCTGCGCTGCCGGGCAACCGGGAACCCCATCGATTCGAGCGAGTCGAGCTGGCGGCTGTGGCGGTCCGCCGGTATTTTTCCGCCGCTGACGCGGCCGATACCATAAGCAAAAAAAACCAGGCGCCGGCGGGCAGTGATGCGCGAATCGAGCTGCCGCAGCGCGCCCGCCGCCGCATTGCGCGGATTGGCAAATTCCTTCTCGCCCTTTTTTTGCTGTTCCCGATTCAGGGTCTGAAAGTCGCCCTTGAGCATCAGCACCTCGCCGCGCACTTCCAGGACCTCGGGCAGATTTCGGCCCTCGAGCCGCAACGGCATCGAACGCACGGTACGCAGGTTGGTAGTGACATCCTCTCCGGTATAGCCATCCCCGCGGGTTGCACCCAGCGCGAAGACACCTTTCTCATAGGTCAGGCTGACCGCGAGCCCGTCGAACTTCGGTTCCACCGCGTATTCGACCGGCCCCGCGACACCGAGGCCTTCGCGCACGCGCCGGTCGAAAGCCTCGACTTCGGGCTCGCCGAACGCATTGTTGAGCGAGAGCATGGGAGTCGAATGCGTGACTTGTGCGAACGCCTCGCCCGGCGGAGCGCCTATACGCCGGGTAGGGGAATCCGCGGTCGCCAGGCCGGGATGCTGCTCTTCCAGCAACTGCAGTTCCCGAAACAGCCGGTCGTACTCTGCATCCGGCAGCGTCGGCGCGTCTTTGACGTGGTAGTTGTAATTGGCGCGATCGATTTCGCGCCGCAGCTTTTCTGCCCGGGCGGCGATCGCCGCAGGGATTGCCATCAGGAGAACAGGCGCAGCGCCAGGGGCCCCCCGGCACGGATGCCGCGCTGCTCCATGGCGCCATAAATGGCGCGCAGCTGTGCACGAATCTTGTCCAGTCCGGAGTCGTTGAGCGGCACGCGGTTGTCGTCGGCGAGCACGCCGTCGAGCGAGTCGGCGACGCTGCGGCTCATCGCCACCATGCGGTCGAACGCGTGCAAACCGTTCGAAACTCTGGGCACGTCGAGCAGAAATGTGATGCCCGGCGTGGTCAGGTTGCGGATCTTGTCTATACGGAAGGGTTCCGGCTGCTGATTTTCCAGCGAGAACAGCGCGCCTCCCTGCTCGTCCAGGCAATGAAACATTCCGCCGGTCTGCAAATGCAGCCCGGCCGCCTCGGCCAGTGCGCGGATCTTGGTACCGTGAAAGATCTGCCCGGGGCGCGCAACCACGTTGATTCCTACCACCACGTCGACTTCGGCGTAGAACCGGCCAAGGTCGGCGGCCTGTTCCAGCGCCGGCGCGAACTCCGGCAACTCCGCGATCGCCGCCATCTCGCCGGCAACGGTCCTGACCGCGTCGCCGAATTGCTGCAAGTGTTCGCCGTTGACGGGTCCGGAGCGATCGACAAGCTGCAGCGCAGCGCGCACCGAGGTGTACTGCGCCCCGTCCGGCGAAAGCGGCTGCCAGGCCTTCGAGCGCAAGTCGAATCCGCTGAAGTTGATTATGCGTCCGAGAGTCGCCAAGGTCCGGCGCAATTGCGCGAGCTGCTGAGCGGGGATGATTTCGCCGGCACGAATTTCGACGATGTAATCGATCTCCGGCTGCGGCAGGAAGGATTTCGCCCCGCCGGCGGGTCCGCTGTCGGCCGCCGCATTCATGTGCGGCTCGATGCGCACCTCCTCAGCTGCAGTCGGCCGCAGGCTTGCCGTGGCGGCCACAGGGCGCTCGAACAGAATATCGTCATGCCGGCCGGTGAAAGTCTGCTCGGCACGGCGGCGGAACTGCCTTTCCTGATGCCAGTTGAATGCCAGCACGCCCGCTACAACCAGCACCCCGAGCATCAGCAAGCCGATCTGCAAATCACTCATAGCCTCTCCCGGTGCAAATCCGGCGCCAAGATGCTATCAGGCCGCGGCTTCTTCGCGCATGCGCAGCGCCTCATCCACGTCCACGGCGACGACCCGGGATACGCCCTGCTCCTGCATGGTGACGCCGATCAGCTGGCTGGCCATTTCCATGGTGATCTTGTTGTGGGTGATGAACATGAATTGAGTGTTCGCCGACATCTTCTTCACCAGATCGCAGAATCGCTCGGTGTTACTGTCGTCCAGCGGTGCATCGACTTCATCCAGCAGGCAGAACGGCGCGGGATTGAGCTGAAACATCGAGAATACCAAAGACAGCGCTGTCAGCGCCTTTTCGCCACCGGAAAGCAGATGGATCGTCGAATTGCGCTTGCCGGGCGGCCGGGCGATCACCTGCACGCCGGCATCGAGGATTTCCTCCCCGGTCATCACCAGTTTCGCCTCGCCGCCGGCGAACAGCACCGGAAACATCTCGCCGAAGTGCTTGTTGACCGTGTCGAAGGTCTCCTGCAGGCGTTCCCGTGTCTCGCGGTCGATCTTGCGGATAGCGCTTTCCAGCGTGGTCATCGCTTCGGTCAGGTCTTGCGACTGGGCATCGAGATAGGACTTGCGTTCCCGCGCCGTGGCGAGCTCTTCCAGTGCAGCCATGTTTACCGCGCCCAGCGCGGAGATTTCCTCATTGATGCGGGTGATCTCGCCCTGCAGCCTGCTGGCACGCGCGCCGTCTTCGAGCAGGGCCATCAGCGCCTGTTCGTCGGCCCCGGCCTCCGCCAACTGGGCAGCGAAGCCGTCTTCGGCGATGCGGGCTTCCTGCTCCTTGAGGCGCAGTTCATTGATCCGATCGCGCAACGGCGCAAGTTTCTGTTCCGAGGCGAGACGCTCCTGTTCAGTTGCGTGCAGGCTTTCCTCCGCCGCCTGCAGCGCATCGCGGCCCTGTTTCAGCCGCTCTTCGCGCTCGACCCGGGCATCAAGCTGTTCCTGCAATTGCGCTTGCAGCGGGCCTGGGTCGGCTTGAGAAATTTCGGCACATAGCACCGCAGACTCGCTGGTGAGCCGCAAGATAGTTTGAGAAATAACATTCAATGAGTCTTCTATATCAATGATTTTTGCTGATATAGTGGTTTCCTGAAACTGCGCCTCCTGATGCCGCCTCTCCGTTTGCTGAGCGTTGACCCGACTGTTTTGCAGCGCTGACTCGGCGTCCGCATGCATCTCGCGCGCTGTTTCGACCGCGGCACGCAGCGCATCCATTCCCGCCGCCAGCTCATCGATGCGGCGGCCTGCCTCCTCGCGCTGGCCCGTCTCGCGTGCCACCTCGACGTCGATTTCCGCGAGCTCGCGCACGATCTGCTCGCCGCGTCCCTTCAGACGCTCCGCCAGCTCTGACAGGCGCACGTGATCCAGTTTCAGCTGGTGATGATGCTCCTGCAATTCCGCCACGGCCCGCCGCAATCGCTCGGCTTCGGTCCGCCGGTCCTCGAAATCGATTTTTCGCGTCAGGGCCTTGGCGCGCAACTCTGCCAGTTCCTCTCCGACGCCGCCATGTTCGTCAAACAGTGCTTCGATTTCGCGTTGTCGTGAAAGTATTCCGTGCACGTCCGAATCGGCCGCATGCAGGCTGACACTGGTGGCGGAGAACACATGTCCGCTTGAACTGACCAGCATTGCGCCGGCCGGAAGTTTCTGGGCCAGCTCAAGTCCCCGGGCAGGATCCGGCAGCACGTAAACCCGAGCGAGCCAGTCTCTGAGCACCCCGGCCAGGCGTGCGTCGGTACAAGTTATGTAGTCGGCAAGTCGCGTTAACCCCGGAGCGGCCGGCTCTACATCAGCGCCCGCTGCAGAAAGGCGGTGAAAGGAGATCTTTCCGGGCGGAGTTTCGGCCAGCCATACATGAACCTGAGCGAGGTCGGTCACCCCGATACTGTTCAGGCGCTCACGCAGTACCGCTTCGAGCGCGTCCTCCCAGCCCTCCCGAATGCTGATTCCCTGCCAGAGGTGCGGGTTGTGCCGCAACTCGTGGGCGTCGAGCCAGGGTTCGATTTCCCCGGTGCGGCTGACCTGTTCCTGCAGCGCCTGCAGCGCGCTGAGCCGGGCATCCAGCTGGTTCAGACGTTGCTGGGTCTGTTCGGCGTCCTGATCGGCGGCGTGCATCGCCGTTTCCAGGGTAGGCAGATCGGCTTCACACTTCTCGAGCGCTTCGCGCTGCGCATAAAGCTGCTCAGCCAGTTCCCCGGTCTGCGTTTCCAGCCTGACCAGTTCACTGAGATTCGGGACTTCCAGGCCGTCGCGCTCTTCCTCGAGACGCGTGCGGCGCGTTTCCAGTTGCTGCAGGGATTTTTCGCCGTGGCCGGCGCGGGCCTGTTCCAGTTGCAGTTGCTGCTCGGCCTGGGTGAGGCTGCGTTGCGCCTCGGCAAGCTGCGCCTGCGCACCGCGATACGCCTCCTCGGCGGCCGGCAATGCGGCACGGGCGTCTTCCAGTTCAGTGGTCAAAGCGGCCAGTTGCTCCCTGGAGGTTGCCAGCGATTCCTCGCTGCTCTTGCGTGCGGTTTCCAGTGACGCCTGACGGCTGCGTTGTTCCGTTTCCTGCGCCCGCACCGATTCCAGCTGGTGCTCGGCACGATTGCGGTTGTCGCGCAGGTGCTGGATCTGCTGCTCGATGCGCGCGATCTCGGCGTTGACTTCGTACAGCGCGCCCTGGGCCATATGCAGAGCATCGGCGGCGCCATAGTGGCTGACGCGCAGTTCTTCGACACGTTTTTCGGCATCGCGAAGGCGGACCGTTTCAGCTTCCAGCTCCATGCCGGTTGCCTCGACATCGCGAACCATGCGGGTGCGTTGCGCGGCGGCTTCGCGCTTGCGCAGCAGCCACAGTGTGTGCTGTGTGCGCTTGAGTTCCGTCTCGAGTTCGCGGTATCTTCCCGCCCGCTCGGCCTGCGACTGCAGATGTTCGAGTTGTGCGCCAAGCTCCCGCCGGATATCGTCGACCCGCAGCAGATTTTCGCGGGTGTCGTCGAGCCTGAGTTCGGTTTCGCGCCGGCGCTCGCGGTATTTCGATACCCCGGCGGCCTCCTCGAGGAAGCTGCGCAGGTCTTCCGGCCGGGCCTCGATGATCCGTGAAATCATCCCCTGCTCGATGATGGCGTAGCCGCGACCGCCCAGGCCGGTGCCCAGAAAAATGTCGGCGACGTCGCGCCGGCGCACGTGCATGTTGTTGATGAAATATGAGGACTCCCCGTCGCGCTCGAGCACGCGCTTCACCGAAATCTCGCCGTATTGCGACCATGGCCCGGCGGCCTTGCCCAGGCTGTTGTCGAAGATCAGCTCGACGCTGGCGCGACCGACGGGTTTGCGCTCGCCGGAACCGTTGAAGATGACGTCCTGCATGTTTTCGCCGCGAAGCTGCTTTGCGGAGGATTCACCGAGCACCCAGCGCACCGCGTCGATCACGTTCGACTTGCCGCAGCCGTTGGGGCCGACGACACCGACCAGTTGACCGGGGACCGGTATGTGGGTGGGGTCGACGAAGGACTTGAAACCGGCCAGCTTGATGTGGGTGAGTTGCACTATGGCGATGATATAAAGGCTTATAATTTTAGACGGATGCCCACAAAACAAGCGCCTGGGGCCCCTAATAAGGACCAGGCGCGCGTTTTTTCAGGGCGTATTTTAACAACTGAACCGCCCCCAAGAGAATGCCAAGCAAGCCGGCGTTGACCCTGGCGACCTTCCCCAATCCCAATCGGGAGCGGGATTATCTGATTCATATGGAGATTCCGGAATTCACCTGCCTGTGTCCGATGACCGGACAACCGGATTTCGCCACGCTCAGCCTCGATTACGTTCCCGACCGCAGATGTGTGGAACTCAAGAGCCTCAAGACCTACGTCTGGGCCTATCGCGATCAAGGCGCCTACCACGAAGCGGTCACCAATCGGATCCTCGACGATCTTGCCGCGGCGGCGAAACCTCGCTTCATGCGCCTGACAGCGCGGTTCCACGTCCGCGGTGGCATTTTCACCACCGTCATCGCCGAACACCGCATGAAAGGCTGGAAGCCGGCGCCGCGTATCGACATCGAGGCCATCGCACCGCAATCAAGCGTGCGCTGAACCTTCCGCCGCTTGTTGCAGCCTCCCGGAATAAAGCATGGCTGCAACCACCATTGCGCCACCAAGCCACTGCCTCCAGGTCATCGTTTCTGAGGCGAGCACATACGACCCGACTGCGGCGAACACCAGCTCGGACAGGAAAATTACGATCGCCTGATTGGCGCCGGTGTTGGCCAGGCCGTATTGCACGACCAGATTGACCGAGAAAATCACCACGGCCAGAAGCACCACGAGCAGCCACGCATCCGCGTCCAGGGCTCGCAGGGAACGCATCGGATCTTCCGTGAGTAGCATCACCGGCAACGCCACCAGCGCCACCCCGGCCCACACCGACAGCGATCGGATCGCCAGGTCGACGTCCCGGGCCCTGCGGCTGAGTACATTGGTCAAGGCAAACGCCATTCCGGAACTCAGGCCCAGCCACTCGGCGCCGCTGTGTGGCAACGGCAGACCCAGGCCCTCACGGCCCAGCATGATCGTCGCTCCACCCAGCGACAGTGCGATCACGAAATAACCGGCCGCCCCCGGTTTTTCACCGAGCAGAATGCGCGCAAATATCACCGTCCACAGCGGTGCCATGTAGAACAGCAGCATTACCTGCATGACCTCGCCGTGGAGCGTGCCGAGCACATAGGCGAGATTGCACCAGCCGGCCGCCAGCGCCATCGCGGCAAGCAGCCAGCCGGAGCGGGCAATTGCAGCGCTGCGCCCACGCAGCCACAGCAGTCCCGGGAGAAGTGCGAGGAAATAGGTCAGCAAGGTTGCCGCCGCACCACCGACTCCGCCGGTCTCGAGCGCGCGATACGGAAACCAGATCAGGCCCCATACCATGGCGGCAGTCAGCAGCGCGACAACGGCCAGGGAGTTGTTCTTTTTCATTTGGAGGTTCGTTCTGCGGGATCTCCGGTGGAACTCGCCGCGATTCGGCGAAACAGGATACTTGGGTCCCCGTATAATTCGTTCGCCCCGCGCCCTGCTTCGACCTGCACCGTGGGTCCGTGAAGGTATCGCCCATTGCCGATGAATTCGAACCTGACCAGGCTGCAACCCTACCCATTCCAGAAGCTAGCCACGCTGCTGTCGGGCGTAAGAGCCAACTCCGCCTTGCGTCCGATCAATCTCTCGATCGGTGAGCCGAAGCATGCCACACCGCAGTTCATTTGCGACGCGCTCAGCGCGAATCTCCATGGATTGTCGAGCTATCCGGCGACTGCCGGCAGCGATGCTTTGCGCGCGGTCATCGCGGCCTGGATCGAACGGCGTTACCGCCTGCCGCATATCGATCCGGCCAAACAGGTGCTGTCGGTCAGTGGCACCCGGGAAGCGTTGTTCGCCTTCGCACAGGCGGTAGTTGACGCCTCTCGCGGACGGCCGGTGGTGGTCGCGCCGAATCCGTTCTATCAGATCTACGAAGGCGCTGCGTTGCTGGCCGGGGCGGAAGCTCAATTCCTCAATCTGCTGCCGTACAACCGCTTTGCCATCGATTTCGACCAGTTGCCTGAATCGGTGTGGAGCCGTACCCAGCTCGTGTATGTCTGCTCGCCCGGCAATCCCACTGGCAGCGTCATGACCCTCGAGGAATGGCGAACCCTGTTCGAGCTTTCCGACCGCCACGGCTTCGTGATCGCGTCCGACGAGTGCTATTCCGAAATCTATTTCGAGGAAGGCCAGGCACCTCTCGGTGGCCTGGAGGCTGCTCATCGCTTGGGCCGAGACCACTTTCCACAGCTGGTGGCATTCGGCAGTCTGTCCAAACGCTCGAATGTGCCCGGCATGCGCTCGGGTTACGTCGCCGGCAATGCCGCCATCATTGAGAAGTTTCTGCTTTATCGCACCTACCATGGATGCGCGATGAGTCTTCCTGTGCAGGCCGCCAGCACGGCCGCGTGGCAGGACGAGGAACACGTCCAGGCCAACCGGCGCTTGTACCGGGAGAAGTTCCAGAAAGTGTTGGCGGCGCTCTCCGAGGTCAGCGGCGCCAACATGCCCGAGGCGGCGTTTTACCTCTGGCTGCCTACTCCGGTAAGCGACACCGAATTCGCTAAAGTATTGTTTGAGCAATATAATGTGACTGTCGTCCCCGGTAGCTTCCTGGCCCGCGAGGCTCGCGGCGTGAATCCGGGCACGAACTTTGTACGCGTTGCACTCGTGGCCCCGGTCGACGAATGCGTTGACGCCGCACACCGGCTCGCCAAATGTTTCTCTCAACTACAAGGAAAAAACAAGAATGACGGATTTGCAGTCGGTCATCGATAAGGCCTTCGATAACCGTGCCGGCATCTCTCCCGGAAGTGCCGATCCAGCCCTCAAGGAGGCGGTTGCCGAGGTCATCAGTCGTCTGGACGCGGGCACGCTGCGGGTTGCTGAGAAGACCAGCGGCGAGTGGGTCACCCACCAGTGGGTCAAGAAAGCGGTTCTGCTCTCGTTCCGGCTGCAGGACAATGGTGTTGTACGCGACGGCTACACCAATTATTTCGACAAGGTTCCGGCCAAATTCGCCGATTACGGAGCGACTGATTTTAGCGCCGGCGGATTTCGCGTGGTACCGCCGGCCGCGGCTCGACGCGGCGCCTTCATCGGCAAGAACGTGGTGCTGATGCCGTCGTTCGTGAACATCGGCGCTTACGTGGACGAAGGCACGATGGTGGATACCTGGGCCACGGTAGGCTCCTGCGCACAAATCGGCAAGAACGTGCACCTCTCGGGCGGGGTGGGAATCGGCGGTGTGCTGGAACCGGTACAGGCCAACCCGACGATTATCGAAGACAACTGTTTCATCGGCGCCCGCTCGGAGATCGTCGAAGGCGTCGCAGTCGGCGAAGGCTCGGTGATCTCGATGGGCGTATACATCGGCAGCAGCACAAAGATCTACAATCGCCAGACCGGCGAGACGCTTTACGGCAGAATTCCACCCGGGTCGGTGGTCGTATCGGGCAACCTGCCCTCGCCCGATGGCAAATACAGCCTTTACTGCGCGGTAATCGTGAAACAGGTGGATGCCAAGACCCGCGCTAAGACCAGCATCAACGAGCTCCTCCGCGGCGACTAGCAGGAGCTTTCAGATTGCGCAGCGCGGATCGGCGCAACCACTACCAGGAGTCATCGAGGCCACCATGTTTCTGAGCCCACTGTTCAAGTTGATGGCGGAAAAGCAGGCGTCCGACCTTTTCATTTCGGCCGGCGCCCCGGTGTCGATCAAGATTCTCGGCGCCATCATGCCGGTGAACGCGCAGATGATCGATCCGGACACGGCCCGCAAGATCGCCTACGAGGTGATGACGGACCGGCAGATCCGCGAGTACGAGGAGACCATGGAGATGAATTTCTCCTACGTGGTCCAGGACGTGGGTCGCTTCCGCGTCAACGTCTTTCGCCAGCGCGGCAACGTGGCCATGGTGATTCGCTATCTGAAAAGCGGCACGCCGGGCATCGAAAAGCTCAAGCTGCCGTTGATCCTGAAAGATCTGGTGCTGGAGAAGCGCGGGTTCATCGTGGTAGTCGGATCCACAGGTTCGGGCAAGTCCACCACGCTCGCCGCAATGATCGAACACCGCAACGCGCAAAAGACGGGACATATCCTGACCATCGAGGATCCGATGGAGTTCGTGTTCCGCAACGACAAGTGCGTGATCAACCAGCGCGAGGTCGGCACCGACACCCGTTCCTACGAAAATGCGCTGGTGAACGCGATGCGCGAAGCGCCGGACATGATGATGATCGGTGAAATCCGCGACCGCCAGACGTTGCAACATGCGCTGCTCTATGCACAAACCGGCCACCTGTGCGTGTCTACGCTGCATGCGAACAACAGCTACCACGCGCTCAACCGCATCATCAACTTCTTCCCTTACGAAGCGCGCACCTCGCTTCTGTCCGACCTGGCCATCAGCCTGCGCGCCATCATTTCCCAGCGCCTGGTCAAGGCGAACGACGGCTCGCTGGTCGCCGCGGTGGAAGTGATGCTGAACACCAAGCATGTCGCCGAGCTGATCAAAAAGGGAGAGATCGACCAGATCAAGGAGGCGATGGAGCAAAGTCTTTCGCCCGGATCGAAGACCTTCGAACACGCCTTGTTCGAATTGTTCATGGCGGGAACGGTTTCCAAGGACGAGGCGCTCAAGAACTCGGACTCGGCCACCAACCTGTCCTGGCTGATCAACAACTATGAACAAAAAGCTGCCGGCAAGATCGGCGAAAGTCCGACCGGGCGGGTGATGGTCAAACCCGGCGGGGGCTACTCGTTCAGCGAGATCAAGCTGAACGTGGACAACGACACCAAGAAGTGAACCGCCGACCGGTTCGCCGGCGCCCGTGACGCCGGACTCGCCATCAATGACCTCCTCGACCCTCGAGCTCGCGCGCGAGTTGATGGCGCGCGTCTCGGTCACGCCAAACGATGCCGGGTGCCAGGAGATCCTGCGCCAGCGGCTGGTACGCCGTGGCTTCAAGGCCGAGCCGATGCGTCATGGCGACGTCGACAATCTGTGGATCCGGCGCGGCACCGGCACACCGCTGGTCTGCTTCGCGGGTCACACCGACGTGGTCCCCACCGGGCCTCTCGAGCAGTGGAATTCCAATCCGTTTACGCCGACGATGCGCGATGGCGTTCTTTACGGCCGCGGCGCGGCCGACATGAAATCATCGCTGGCGGCGTTCGTCACAGCGATAGAGGGATTTCTCTCCAAGCATCCGGACCATCCCGGCTCGATTGCGCTGCTGATCACCTCGGACGAGGAAGGCTCGGCTGTCAATGGTACGGTCAAGGTGGTCGAGACGCTGCGGGCGCGCGGCGAAAAAATCGATTATTGCATCGTCGGCGAGCCCTCCTCGGCCAGGACGTTCGGCGACACCATCAAGAACGGCCGCCGTGGTTCGCTCTCCGGAGAGCTACTGGTGCGCGGCATCCAGGGTCATATCGCCTATCCGCTGCAGTCGCGCAATCCGATCCATCAGTTCGCGCCAGCGCTGGCCGAACTCGCCGCCACTGAATGGGACCCGGGCAACGAATTCTTTCCGCCGACCACCTGGCAGGTGTCGAACATCGTCGCCGGCACCGGGGCCAACAACGTGATCCCCGGAGAACTGAAAGCGTCGTTCAATTTTCGTTTTTCCACCGCCAGCACCGTCGAGTCGTTGAAGAGAAGGGTACACGCCATTCTCGACCGTCACGGGCTGGATTACACGCTGGACTGGTCGCTGTCAGGCAATCCGTTTCTGACCGCGCGCGGTAAGCTTGTGGACGTGCTGAGCGCTGCGGTCGAGCGGGTCACCGGCCGTCAGCCGCAACTGTCTACGGCCGGCGGCACGTCAGACGGGCGCTTCATCATCGAAATCTGCCCGGAGATCGTGGAATTCGGCCCGATGAACGCCTCGATCCACAAATTGAACGAGCACATCGCCATCGCCGAGCTGGATGCGCTGTCGAAAATCTATCAGCAGGCGCTGACCGACTTATTGAATGCCCGTTGAGGTGCGGAAGCAACCGAAGACGATTCGCGAGTGGCTGCGTCACGCGGTGACCCATTTTGACGAGGCCGGATTGTCATTTGGCCACGGCACCACCAATGCCCGCGACGAAGCGGCCTACCTCATACTGCATACGCTGAAATTGCCGCTTGATCGCCTCGACCCGTTTCTCGACCGCACGCTCAGCACACAGGAAACCGACGCGGTGAGCCGGGTGTTGCGACGGCGGATTGAACAGCGTGTGCCTGCAGCCTACCTCACCAACGAAGCGTGGCTGGGTGACTACCGTTTCTACGTCGACGAGCGCGTGATCGTACCGCGCTCGTTTATCGCGGAGCTGTTGCGGGACGAACTGAGCCCCTGGGTGAAGGATGCGGAATCGATCGGTGCAGCGCTGGATCTCTGCACCGGATCAGGCTGCCTGGCGATTTTGCTGACGCAGGCCTTTCCGAACGCAAGGGTGGATGCAACCGAACTCTCAAGCGATGCTCTCGAAGTAGCGGGCAAGAACGTTTCGGACTACGGCCTGGAAGACCGGATTTGCCTCGTCCGCGGCGATCTGTTCGCGGGTATGCCCGGGCCCTATCAGCTCATCGTTTCCAATCCGCCGTACGTGAAAGCCGATTCCATGGCCGCGCTGCCACCGGAATATCGTGCCGAACCGCAGCTGGCACTTGCGGGCGGCAAGGATGGATTGGATGTCGTGCGCCGCATCCTGTCAGGCGCCGGCGCGCTGCTCGACAAGGACGGATTGCTGGTCGTGGAAATCGGTCACAACCGGAATTCCCTGGAGCGGGCGTTCCCACGGCTCCCTTTTACCTGGCTGGAGACTTCTGCGGGTGACGGCTTTGTGTTCTTGCTGACGGGCTCGCAACTGGCGCGTTGAGATCGTCCTGTTGTGCAGCGGGCGTGCTGCCAGCCCACTCGAGCAACTGACTGATCTCGGATTCCTTGAGCTCGATCCAGGAACCGCGCTTGAGTCGCGGCGGCAGGCTGACGATGCCGAAACGCACGCGCATCAACCGGCTGACCTGCAAGCCCAGCGCTTCGAACATCCGCCGTACCACCCGGTTGCGCCCTTCCTTGAGAACCACGCGATACCAGCGGTTTCTGCCCTCGCCGCCCTGTTCCTCGAGCATGTCGAACCTCGCGTCGCCATCGGAGAGCCGCACGCCCCGCTTGAATTCGGCGATCTGCGCCGGGCTCAATGCACCAAACAGCCGGACCGCGTATTCCCGCTCGACCTCGAAACGGGGATGCATCAAACGGTTCGCCAGTTCACCCGAGGTGGTGAAGATCAGCAGACCGCCGGTGTTGAAATCGAGGCGCCCCACCGCCAGCCACTTGGCGCTGCGGATGACCGGGAGTTTTTCGAATACGCTGGGCCGCCCCTTCGGATCATCCCGAGTGACGATTTCCCCGTCAGGCTTGTGATAGAGAATCACCCGGGGCAGGCGCGTGGTGACTTTGAACTTGATCTGACGCCGCCCGACCTGAATCAGGTCGTCGGTGGTCACGCGCGCGCCGAGGCTGGCAGAAGCCCCGTTCACTTTGACCTTCCCGGATTTGATGATCTCTTCCATGGCCCGGCGCGAACCCAGGCCGGCCTGCGCCAGCACCTTCTGCAGTTTCTGCGACCGCGCTGCAAGCGGCGCGACCGGTGCGGGAGTCTCCGGCATGCGCTTTAAACGCGCCGCGCTGTTTCTGCGCGAGCCGCGCGCCAGCGCTGGCGTGCTTTTGGGCGAATGCCGGGACGGGGCCCGGCGTTTGGCCGGTTCTGCGGAG
>Ga0070700_100001042_pt1 | contig 13715 bp, 14 predicted proteins | sample KBSK5101metaG_FD_65456 | JGI IMG/M metagenome (GOLD analysis project Ga0070700, IMG submission 65456) | Corn, switchgrass and miscanthus rhizosphere microbial communities from Kellogg Biological Station, Michigan, USA - KBS K5-10-1 metaG | ecosystem: Host-associated > Plants > Roots >...
TCGAAGTTGTTGAGGTATTATTGGCTGAGATGACGCTCATCGTGCAGCGCATCGAGCAAATGCAGCAAGGCATGGCCAAGCCAGAACAGCTCATGGGCTTGCAGACGGTGGGCCAGACCATTGCCGAGCAACTCCAGATTCTTAGCCAGGACAAGGAACAGAAAGAGCGCGTGCGCCAGTACAGCGATGGCCTTGGTCAATTGATGAACATGGTCAAGGCTTACGGGCAGCGATTACAGCAAGCCATGGAGGCTGCCGCGCAAGAAAATGGCAATGGCCAAGCGCAGATGGATCCCAAAGACATGGCCAAGATTCAAGGAATGCAATTGCAGGCGCAAGCCAAGGCCGCGAACACCCGCGAGAGCCATGCCCAGCGCACTGCTCAGCGCCAGGTGCAATGGGAGGCCGAAGAGAAGCGCAAGCAGCAACAGCATCAGTTGGACATGCAACGTCAGCAGGTCGAGTTGCAGACCGATGTCGCGGCCACTGACATCGAGACGGCGGCAGCGATTCGCCGTGAGAACGCTAAGGCAGCCAATGCGCCCAAGGAGAAGTCAGAATGAACCTGACGCCGAGAGCTAAGTTTCAGGCTGATAAAACTCAATCCAGAGCACACCAGGATCTGGTCACTAACGAGGGGTTCCGAAATGCCTGCCAAGCTGCGTTGCTTGAGCAAATCCTGGGCATGCCAAGCGTCACCGATCCAATCGAACAGGCTGCTGCCTACAACCGGATCATGGGCGCTACAGAATACCTTCGGCACCTGCTTTCCATCGCTGAACAAACTACACCGCCAAAAGAGAAACTTCCACAGAACTTAAACTACGCCACCCACTAACTCCCATGCCAGCCGCACCAACAGCTCCGCCACCGCCGTCCACTGCTCCTGCCCAGCCTGTCCAGTCTGCTCCAAGCCCTGTCACGCCCACAAAGACAACTGTGGTCACCCCGCCAAAGACGGGTCCCGCTCCATCAGCTTTATCTACCAGACCTTCCCGGCGTGGAGTTGTGCTTCCGGAGAAGCAACCACAGGACCCAACCAAGCCTGCTGAACCTTTGGACACAATGGATGGTGCCTTTTCTGGCATCAAGGGATTGGCCGCGCCAGAAGAGGCAGACTTGATGGGCGAGGAATCACCAAAACAAGGTGAGCAACAAAAAGAGGTTGAACAGAAGGACCCCAACGCCGACACCGATAAGGAGCAGGTCCAGGAGAAAAAGGCTGAAGAAGATGTCGCAAAAAGTGAGACGAAGCCGGGCGGCAAGAAGACCAACCCATGGGACTTGGTAAATACCTACAAGTCGCGCCTTAGCACGCTTGAAAAGGAGAACGCCGAACTGCGCACCAAGCATGCTGAGCCGCCCAAAGAAGTCACGGAACGGTTGAGTGCGATTGAAAAGCGCAACCAGGAATTGGAGCAGCATATCCGGTTCATCGACTATAAAAAGAGTCAGGAATATGTCGATAAATATGAAAGGCCCTATGAAGAGGCGTGGGGCCGTGCACTTAAGGGGCTAAAAGGTCTTCAGGTCAAGTCCACTCATCCAGAGACCGGGGAAGTGCTTGTTAGCGATCTTGGCATTAAGGAAATTGCGTTCTTGGCAAGCATGGATGAGGGCGAGGCTCGCATAAAGATTAGGAATCAATTCCCTGATGCTGCTGATGCCGCAGAAGTGAAAGCGCATGTGGACAAGATCCGTGACTTGGCCGAAGTCCAGAACCGGGCACTTGAAGAACAGAAGGCCAAGACCGGCCAATGGCAGAATCAAGTTTCAGAGCAACACAAAGCCATTCAGGAAAGTAATTCCAAGCTTTGGAAGCAATTCAGTGATGAGCATCTGGCCAAGTTCGATATCCTCAAGCCCATCGAAGGCGATGATGAGCGAAACTCCAAACTGGAGAAAGCCGTCGCGTTCGTGACTGATGCACTGTCGGCCAAAGCCAACGACCCTAATCTCTCTGAGGAACAACGCGCCACCGTCATCAAGAAGCATGTGGCATTGCGTAATCGCGCCATCGCTTACTCAGTGTTGATGCACGAAAACAAGCAACTCAAAGCGAGACTCGCAGAAAAGGAAGAGGCGCTTAAAGCCTACGGCGACTCCGCACCAACGGACGGAGAAGGCAAAGGCAAACAAGCCTCGGAGAATGGCGATTTTACCATCGACGGTGTAGCGGCGATGCTCGGCAAGATGGGGCGGTGACATTTTTCTTTGTTGACAGAAATTTCTTTAGCTTCTATTAGCCAAGTATCCGCCTAAAGCGGGTTCACCGGTTTTGCCTCGGTAATAAAAGGCACGCAAGCCTTCGGCTTCAAAACACGTTCCCATGAACCTTGTCCTTTTGAAGCTATGGCTATTTTATCTTGCGACCAATTTACCAATTTCCTGGTAGACCAACAACCGGTCTACGACAAACTGATCCTCTCCGACATCCGCCCGACCGACTCTTGGGTACTTAACGTCAAGACCGGCGTTTTCCCCTCTTTCTCGGGCGTGGAACACACCTTGGACCGGTTCCGGCATGTCTTCCCCAACACCACCAAGGTGTGGAATCGCACCGAGTATCAGTCCTGCGTTGGAACGCCTTGCGATAAGACCGAGCATTGCATCGGCTGGGGCGCTACGCGGATCACCTACTTCCTGGAGGAACAGAGCTGGGCGACCCCGCTCCTTTGCTTCGACCAGATGATGCATGTTACCAAGGCTCAGGAGCATTTCCGCCAGATTATTAGTGATGTGCTTCGGCCGGCGACGACCGCCATCATGTCCAACTTCCTGCGCAAACGGGCCCTGGACCATGCCGACAAGAAGTTTATCGCCAATCGGGCGATGACCCAGTTCACGTTCGTCTGGACGACGGTGGGAGACGAGGAAATCTACTTCGACACCTCGGCCGACCCCGCCACGGTGTTCAAGCTGGTGCCGCAGATGCTTCAGGTCCGCTTTGAGCCGTTGATGCGACGCGGTTATGGTGGCAAGAATCCGTTCAAGGAAACTGCTCCGTTCATCGAACTCGTCACCGACATCGCGACGGCCTGGGAGCTGGATAAGTTGGGTGGCCAATGCGGTGGTGGTGGTGGAGCCTGCCCGACCATTGCTGGTAACTGGCGTTTCACCGAATGGTCCAGCGCCAATGCCTTCTGGCGTTACGGGTTCTCTGGCCAGATTGGCAATTACCTTGTGCGCACCGACCCGATGGGGTTGCGCTTTAACTTCGTGGCCGACCGAGGGGCCGGTGCCGCGCCTAACAGGTATCGCTACCAAGTGGTTCTTCCTTACGTCAACCAAGTGACCAGCGGTGCAGGTGGCGACCCGGGGCTGGGCAGCGTTGAGAATCCGGACTTCGACCGGGCCCAGTTCAGCATCAGTTATATCTGGCACAAGATGGGCCTTGAAGCCCTTGTGATGGATGCCACACCGGTTAATCCGGAGATGCCGTTCTCCAGCCGTAACTTCGGCGGGAAATGGCAGTTTGTGATGGATAACCTTGGTGAAGACGTGAACGGCTGCGTCATCGAGAACAAGCGCCGCAACAAGGGCATGTTCATCGCCGACTTCGAACTGGCCATCCGCCCGCTCTACACGGAGTTCATTAACGTGTTCTTCCATCGGCGCGAACCCTTCTGCGTGCCCGAAATCAGCAATTGCAGCACCGATCCTGGTTATCCGACTCAGGATTACGATTCCTGCAACACGGCTTGCGAGCCCGAGATCACGTAACAGTTGTTGGTACACATACCGGGTGCCATCGGTTTCGCGGGTAGCTCCGGTGGCACCCTACTTCAAAACTTATGCCAACTGACTATTACGACAACGACGAGGAGTCCTCGGATGATTCCGGCATGGACATGGAGAACCATGAATCCGACACGGCAGAAGAAAAGATGGGCCTCGTGCCGCTCTCCTTCTTTAAGGGTGAAGTCAAACCCGGCGACACCGAGAAGGTCAAGGTGATGAGCATTCAGGACGGGGAAGCCGTCATCAAATGCGTCTACGGCGAGGACAAGGATGACGAAGTCGGTGAAGAGGAAATGTCTGACGCCAGTGGCCCTGATGAGGCGGAAGATTCAATGATGGCCTAGTTATGAAAGCCTCATAGCTATGGCCTGCGATCCAAATCAGTTATTGGAGGATAGCAAATGCTTTTCCTGTAAGTATGACTCCCTCGGCACGCTCTATGATGCCGTAGAGATTGTTCTTCTCTGCGCAATTCGGGATGGAGACAATCTCCCTTGTGACCCCGACTACCTAGCTAAACAGGCTGCGTGTATTCTGGGATGCATCCCACCAGGGGCTATGCAAGCCGTTAAGATTCGCATTCTATGCGACATCGTTGGAATGACCTTGGCCTAGTATGCCCTGCGATCCTAACCAACTCCTAGAGGACGCCAAGTGCATCATGTGGTGCTTACCTAGGGGATCCAATATGGCCATCATCGTGTCTTTGTGGTGCCAGATTTTGGATAATGGTTTCCCGCCTGGGACAACCTTCTACATCTTGGCTGAAACAGGAGACATATTGAACGCTGAGAACGCGGACAAATTACGCCAGGAGTGATTTATGGACATTAAAATCTCAGCTCTTCCCCCAGCGACCGGCGTAACGGCCGATGACCTGTTTGCAATCGTGGACGACCCGGGCGGTGCGCCAATCACTCAAAAGGCCACCGCTGCGCAATTGGCGGCATATATTGGAACCACCACTATTCAGGTTTACGAGGGCAGAGCCCCAGCGCCACCGGATGACCCCACCAAGCCCGCATTGAACTACCCAACCGGTGGTGGCGCAATCGAGCAGTGGTCTGTAGGTGGGGCGGCATGGGTGTAATGAATCATGGCCACATGCACAACCAGCGAACTAATGCAGGCTGCGGCAGAATTGAGCGGCCTGAGTCCTGGTCAGTTGGAATTGGTCAAGACGGTCATCCTTTGTCGCATCCTTCACCTGAACAACCCAATGGCTAGCTGTGATGTTCAGGACTTGCTCGATGACGCCAACTGTTTTTCGTGTCTCTACCCATACCAGTTGTCGTTGATTCAGACGCAACTGCTCTGTGAAATCCTTAACGCAGGTGGGGGCGGTGGGTCCAGTTGCCTGCTCTGCGGCAATGTGGACCCCGTGGCAGCCCCTGCCTGCGCTTGTGCTCTGTATTACAACATGCTGACCAGTAGTTTCTGGTATTGGGATAATAACTTGGCTATCTGGGCAATGCTGATTGGGGGGATATGACCATTCCTGACAAATATGCCTTCTGGCGGTGGCCAGCCAAGATTCGACGGCTTTCAACAGAATTGGAGCAATTGAAGATTGAACATCAAAGGGTTTTGGCTGGGCAATCGGCAGTGCTGGAATGGGTCAAGATCACGCACCGGCTTGACTCAAAGGCTGAAGGTATTCGGGCCTTGATTCAGCAGGGTAAGCGCATCATCCCGCTTTTGTTCCTGTTGGTATGCCAGTCTGTCTTGGCCCAGCCCGCTCCGCCCATCTTGCGCTCGCCGCTCACGACCAACTCACACTTCGGACCGGTTCCAACTGAAGGTCAGGTGCCGATCTGGAACGCCACAGCCAGCAAATGGTCCAATGGCCTTATCTCGGCAGGGGCATCCACTCCGCACACTTGGACCAATGACAACGGGACACTGAAGCCAATCGCTTTCCCGACCAACATCCTATTCCGAGTAGTCGTTCCAGATGATGGGATCGGAACCAACTTCTACTTCGATTCTCGCGTTTACCGCACAAACGGAGCCAGTAAGTTGTTCCAGATTTACAACGGCGGAAGCAATGCCCTCACCGTTGGTCCTTATGGCGGTCTGTTCATGGGAAGAGGTAATGCCACTCCATTTCCTGGGGCGGTGCTCTACGGCATATTCGACACGGCACTTGGCGAAACAAATCAGCAGGAAATCTTCACCTTAAGCGGGAACAGTGCAGTGGGTTACAGCGGGGCTGCGGACATGATCGTGGACACCAACTATGGTGCGCTGATCCTATTTGCCAATAAGGAGGGCGGAACCAAGTTCACCCGGTTCTCGATACAGGCCGGGGGTGGAATCAACCCTGAGAACTTCAACAACTTCACGATGCAGGGTTTGGTCGATGGGGCGACCTATTTCCAGGTGGACCCAAGCTTCACCCTGCTCACCCCAACCAATTATCTCTTCAGCAGCAGCGTGCGCATCACAAACACCGATACATTGATGTCGCTCCAGAATAGCAATTTCCCGGTGCTTGAAGTGGATGGCGTTGGTGACTTGAGGCTCATCAAGAAGGTTCCGTATCTTTGGCCATCCGCTCAAGGATCGGCCGGAACTGTCCTGACTAACAATGGATCAGGTGCCCTAGGCTGGGGAGCAGTGGTTGGAAACTTCCAGCCTGCATCAGCCAATCTGACCAACTGGAGCAATATTCCAACCGGCTCAATGGCCAATGTCGTTGCTACAGACTATCTGACGAACTGGGCTAATACGATCAGCAACCTTGCTCAGACTAAACAATTCGGCTCTGCCAATCTCACTAACTGGTCGAACATCCCGACCGGAGCGATGGCTAATGTGGTGTCTACGACGTTTCTGACCAATTGGGCGAACACCATCAGCAACTATGTCACAGCGGCTACGAACTCGGCTTCCGTTACCAACTGGATTACGACGCGACAACCTGCTGATGCTGTGCTGTCGAATCTTGTGGGCACAGCGGCAAGGAACGTCACTAATTTCGTCTCCCTCAGCACAACCAATGCGACGAGCAAGCCTCTGACAAATAGCTATACAGCGGGTGTTCTGACGATGTTTGGCATTGAGCAAGGCAGCGGTCATGCCATCACGGTTAACGCTTCCAACATCGTCAGCGCGAACGACTGGGCGCAGACGGCAAGCACGACGAACGTGGTTGGGGTGTCCAACTGGGTGAATTCGGTCTCAAATTACGTCACGTCCGCAACGAACAGCGCCAGCGTTACGAACTGGATTACCCAGAGACAGCCTGCGAGCGCCAATCTTACTAACTGGAGCAATATCCCTACGGGCGCGATGGCTAACGTGGTTTCGACCGATTACCTGACAAATTGGGCCAATGCTATCAGTAATCTTGCTCAGACTAAGGCAATAACCAACACACCTATTGTGGCAGTTGGAAATCTCCATGTCACAAATCAACTCCTTCGAGTTGATGAAGACTTCAATGGTGGAACGGTATTCACTAACCTCGATTTCACTGGAAGCATCATCAAGACGATGACCAATGCGATCACCGGTTCCCGCACAAACAACCTAACGAACGCGGTTGGTGGTGCTTCCATGATTGTCTACGTGGTTGGGGAGACGGCTACGGCAACAGATCGCAATTACACATTCACGGCGGGTGGACCGGCCGCTATCCGCTGGATGAATTCTCCGACGAATGCCAACGCCATCGACGTGCTGATTCACTCCAATCAGGTTTACACGTTCAGGTTTGATGTGGTGACTAACGCGACCGGGCCCGCGACCAACATTATCGCCAGTTGGTCCACGGATTCTCAGAGACCAATCCTCAATCGCTTGGTTCCGGTATCGGCAGGGGCTGGGACAAGCAATGCATGGGTGGAGGGACGTGTGTTCCTGGATGCCGTCACTGCGACCACCAATCACACCGGAACCGACAATTACACGAACCTGTTCACGTTCACTGTTCCGGCCAATACCCTCACCAACGAAGAGGATGAGGTTGAGTTCTATTTGTCAGGCCAGTCTAGGTTCCACACTGCGACAACGAACTCGTTAAAATGCATCTACGGCACAGCCACGGTATTTGATACCGGATTCATCACTTCCTCCAATTGCCCATGGAAGGCCAACATCCGCATAACTCGAACCGGAAACTCTTCCCAGCGAGTTGAGGCTGAGGTCCGATGGAACGTCAATGCCGCCATTGGCTCGTTCGGCAACGGAACGCTTTCAACATTCGCGACCAACATGCCTTTTGCCCAAGTTAATGGCGTGACCAACATCTTTGTGTTCCAGGGTAAGTCACGAATCCCGGCTGCCATTACAAACGATTACAAGTTAGTCCGGTGGAATCCCGGCACTAGAGGAAGTGTTCCATAGGAATATTATGAAACGATTATTGCTGATTATCCCTATACTGCTGCTGGCTTTAGGCGCCTTCGCCGCCAACCCGCCCTACGAAGCGTTCCTTGGCACCAACGGCATCATCATCAGGTCCAATCCGCCCAACGGTAAAATCCTCGTGGACGGTGCCTTCATCACAAACGGCGGGAGCGCGGTCTTTGTTACGACGAATCTCTTTGTGGTGAACAACACCTACACGAGCAATCTGTTCACGACGAACATCTTCGTGAATCAGACCTTGGTGACCTCGAACATCTTCTCAACGAACATCACGGTTCAGAACATCACGGTTAACCAGACCTTGTTTGCGATCAGCAACATCTTCGTGAGCAACCTCTATGCGACTAACATAGTCGTCAATAACCTGAACGTGACGAGCAATCTGTTCGTGACCAACCTTTTCTCCACGAACATTTTCGTAGAGAACATCTCTGTGACAAGCAACTTGTTCGTCAACAACACCTATGCCACGAACATTTTCGTCGAGCAGAACATCTTCACGACCAACCTGTATGCCACCAACATCTTCGTGGACCAGGACATCATCACGTCCAATTTCTTCACGATTAACAACTACAGTTCGAACATCACCGTAACCAACATCTTCGTTAACCAGACGGTCGTTACCTCCAACCTATTTGTGACCAACTTGGTGGCCAACACCATCATCGGAAAAGACATCCTATGGACCAATGACAACGGCACGGTGCGGTTAATCGACCAGACTCGGGTTGGAATAGGGACCAATGCCAGTGATGCCATGTGGCTCCTTGAGGCCGGCACAAACGTCATAAACGCCTTCGCTTATTCCACGGGAGGTGTGCAGCGATTCGTCATTAACAGCAACGGCGAGCCGTCCATCCTTAAGGGCATCACCTATAGCTGGCCTTCGTCTCAGGGAGCGGCCGGGACTGCGCTTACAAATAACGGCTCTGGGGTTCTTGGGTGGGGAACCGTTAGCGGCGGAGGTGGGGTTGGATTCGGAGATTTAGTTTGGACGAACACTGGGACGAATTTAATTACTAGGAATCTGTCACTTCCGATTGCGCTATTTGTTAGCGGTAGCGGAAACGAGGACGTAGCCCTATTCGCCCGAAAAGAAATCACAAATACAACTCAGAAGGCTTATTTCTTTGAAACACGAGCCAGCGATACTGGGAACAATGGCTTAACCCTTTATCCATTTCGACATGATCTAGTGGCTGGCTCAGCAGGATATTTTGCTCAAGGTGCTGGAACGTATGGAGGATATTTCGTAAATCAATTGCCAAACAATGATGGGTCTGGGTTTTGGGGTGGAGTAAGCTGCAATGTGGGCGTAGTAGGCTATGGTCAGATGTTTGGAGGTACAAATGCTTATGAGATTGGTGTTCTTGGAGAGGCCATTAGCTTTAACACCTACGGTGTGACGTACAAGGTTGGCGTTAGTGGTTACGGAAAATCACACAACCCACCGCAGACCAATGAGCACATGATTGGAATAAGCGGGACAGCCGTTGGTGATCCTTCTGTAGCTAACGTAACTATAAACGGAGCAATCTTACAAACACTGTTGGACACTATAGAGGGAGATCCGGTGCCAACAAACGCCGTGCTTTTACTTGATAACCGCATAAGTGGTGTGCCGCTGCTGGTAGGCAGAACGAATAATAATACGGTAGTCTTCAGCGTTGACGGAGTTGGTGACCTAACAAAGCTGAAGTCGGTTCCTTACTCTTGGCCTTCCTCCCAAGGAGCAGCCCAGACAGTTCTTACCAATAATGGAGCAGGCGTGTTGGGTTGGGGCGCTGTGGCAAATCCGCTTTCTGGCACAACCAATTTCATGAACCTGTCGGTGCAAGCGGCTAAGCTTCCGGCGACCAATTATCCGGCCATAGATGCTGGGTGGCAGGCTTGGGAGACTTTCTATGCTGAGACAAATGCTGAAGGCGCCAGGGTAAACACGAGTGCTGCATGGCAATTTCTGGTCCCGCCTGACTACGCGACTAACAGCTTGAAGTTGCTTATCAACTATTCGCTCCTTAGCACCAATGGGCCAAATACAAGCAACGTCGTTTGGGGTGCGTCAGTTTTGGTTGTCAGAAGCGGAACGACGAACAACGTCCACACGAACCTATTTGGGTCGGTGGTGAAGGGGTCTAATGATTGGATCGCCAAATATGACGGAACCAACATTGTCACTAATCTGGTCATTGACCTTGGTGTGAACTCGCTCCTTATGCCTCGGGATTTGGGCGTCATCAAGCTAGAGCGTTTCCCGACAGAGGACACCTACGGAGGAGCCGCCGCAGTGCATGGATTGCAGTTAGAATATACACGCCCATGAAGATACTCCTGATTTTACTTATCCTGTCATCCTCTGCGGACTTTTGTAATGGAGCAACAAGGACGGCGATAGGCAACGCCGACAATAAAACACCAATTGGAGTTGGAGCCGGTAATAAGGCGACTTTTTTACTGGAGCAAATGACCAATTCCAGTTCGTTAACAATCGCTTGCTGGGTGAAATACGATTGGACCGATGCGCAGGTGAACGGAAACCTTGGAGGAGGTGCAAAACAAGGATTGGTTAGCAAGGGCAGGTTTGAACAGTCTGGTGCTGATGGGAGATTGCATTTCGGAATGTCTTCGGTGAGCGAGAAGATCGGGTTCAGTTTCTCAAGTCCGAACGGCACCTATCATATTTGGCGCACCACAGCCAACACCGTTCAGACAAATACTTGGATGCACATAGCTGTAAGTTACACATACAGCAATGCCGCATCGCTCGTGTTCTACGTTAACGGAGTAAATACCGCAGGAAGTTGGGGAACAGGAACCGGAAATGCCGTTGGAGAAACTAACGCAACTACGTTTCATACATTCGTCTATACCCAGAACGGAGGATCGTCTTTCTTCGGAGGGGCAATGAGCGAATTGGCTATTTGGACTAACGCATTGACCGCTGGTGACATTTTCAAGATGTCGAGCAGCAAGGTTAAATACATGCCTCTTCAAGTGAAGCCTGAGTCCTTATTGTTCTATTGGCCAATGGACACCACTCCGGTTTTGACAGTTGTCAATCATCAGAACGTGGACAGGGACAGGACAAAATCACATTTCGATCTGGATATTGGGGGTTTAATGTATGGGGAGCGGACGTTAAGCTATCAACCAAATGAGTGATGTACCTCTCCGGGAATACTTGGAAACTATGTTCACTGCTCAACAGCGTGAATTGGATGCAAAACATCAGGCCATGGAATCGGCCGTGCGCTTGGCCCGTGAGGAGGTGGGACGGCGGCTTGGCGAACTCAATCAATTGCGCAGTGAGGTCATTGACGACCGGGATCAATTTGTGAGTAAACTACAATTTGAACCCATGATGCGTGAACGTGACGCATGGCGAGAATCTGTCACAGAGAGAATCAATACCATCAACGACCGCATCACCAGAATTGAGACCAAGGGAAACACATGGACGGTTGCGATTGGCTTATTCTTTGTCTTGCTTCAAATCGCCTTAATGGTCTTCATGCGTAAATGAAAAACTGGAGAACAACCCTCATTAGTGTCGCCGCAACCATGATCGGCCTGTCATGTGCCTTGGCAGATAACATCACCATCTCATGGGATGCTCCGCTTAATACCAACGGGGTGACTGGCTATCAGGTCGCCGTCAGTACTGTAAGCCCTCCAGTACCTGTCTTTCAGGCGAATGTCTCCGGGATTTATTCCACACAGCAAGTGGTCACGTCGCTGATTCCAGGGACAAACTATATCGGATCGGTTCGCTCGATGAGCGGGCCAAACATTCTTTCGCCTCCGGTCAGCACTAATTTCACGCTCCCGAGTTCTCCGATGAATTTGAAGATTAACAGCACCATGCAGCAGAGCATCACCCCTAATGGCCCGTGGGAGGACGTAACTAATCAGATCATCGAAGTGGCGGCAACATACCCTAGGTTATTCTATCGCAGTAAACTCCAGTTTCAGCCATGAATGACCAAACCGACTCCGGAACAACTGGCAGATGAAATCAAGAAGCAGATCGAAGCGAACGCTTTCCGGGACAATCTTAAGACCGTTGAGCTAATCCGAGACCACCTAAAGAAAAAGAGCAATGAGCCCAATCAGAACAAGGAACATAATGACAAATGAACTATCCAGGGTGACGAACGTGGTGCAGGGGTTGTTTCAGCAGATGGATCAATGGCCAGTGGCGATTCTGTTGTTTGTTTCTTTGATTATTGTGGCCTTCGGTTGTCGCTCGACACAGATGTTCCCAAATCGCTTTATTCCAATCACGCTTCTGGTTCTGGGGATAGCCTTGAATATGTCCCTTGGGGAGATGCAGCCCAAGGCACGTTCGCCGTTACTGATCCTAGCCTGTCGCGGGCTGTTCATCGCTTTTGTGGCTATAGCCTTTGATTCGACGGTCATAAAAAAGCTCTACAAACGGTTCCCGTTTCTCACCGGCCGCAATGGCAACGGCACTACACCCCCTTTCAAACCTGAAGACGAAGATAAAACCACCCTATGAAAAGACTCTCGCTGCCACTGTTGCTTTTGGTCGCGCTACCACTCAAGGCAGCACTTTGGACTGGCATCATTGATTCCTCGCGGGCTACTGACTGGACCGGAGCGGGGGCACCCATCGCCACGCGCACGACCATCTCTGCGCTGATGAACACCAATTCCACGGCCGCGCAGATTCAGACGGCTTTGGACAACTGCCCTGCCGGCCAAGTCGTTCTCCTGACTAACGGCGCGTTTGTTCTGAACAACGGACTGATTGGCAGGAAGGACGTGACGCTGCGTGGGCTCGGCGCAGACCAGACCTTTGTCTTCTTCACTGGCGAGCAGGGGTGTTTCTTTAGCGCCGGAACGGCAGTCTGCGTGAGTTCAGGGGAGAACAATTACGGTCCCAATGGCGGAGTTAACACGGCCCTGTGGACTGCTGGATTTACCATCGGGACAACGGTGGTAACTCTTAACAGTGTGACCAGTTTGGCGGCAGGAGACCAAATCATCTTGGACCAACTTGACGACACCGTGGATGGCTTCCCGGCAGCCGGCGACATCGTGATTGCCGCAAGCCTTACCTTCACAAGACAGGGAGGAAATGCATTTGGTCGAACCGGCAGGGCTCAGGCTGCTGTCTACCGGGTGACCAATGTCGCCGGGAATAACGTGACAATCTTCCCCGCATTGCGCATGCCAAACTGGCGCATCGGCAAAACTCCCGGAGCATGGTGGGGCAGCAATCCGCCTCTGACCAATTTCGGCATCGAGAACCTGTCCATGGACATCTCCAGTACGACCACGCCTGGGGTGATGTTCTTTAACGCTGCGCAGTGCTGGATCAAGGGCGTGCGCATGGTCATCACCAATAACCCGTCCGACACGTTCTCTTATGTGCGGATGCTCAATACCGACCACATCACCATTCGGGACAACTACTTCTTTGGTCCGCAGATTGATGGGGTTGACCATTACGGTATCACCCGCGAACTAGCCAGCGACTGTTTGGTGCTCAACAACATCGTGATCAAAAACCCTGGGGCTCTGGAGCAAAACGGTCCCGATTCAGGCTCGGTCATTGCCTACAACTTCGCCAC
>Ga0070700_100001058_pt1 | contig 13635 bp, 10 predicted proteins | sample KBSK5101metaG_FD_65456 | JGI IMG/M metagenome (GOLD analysis project Ga0070700, IMG submission 65456) | Corn, switchgrass and miscanthus rhizosphere microbial communities from Kellogg Biological Station, Michigan, USA - KBS K5-10-1 metaG | ecosystem: Host-associated > Plants > Roots >...
AGCAGCCCCCGGACCCGCCGTCCCATGTGGCCCATCCTTCCGGCCACGAGCCACCTCCGGAGCGGCGGGTTCTTCACTCCACCCGCGCAGCACACCGCGTACGCCGCGGTCCCATACCGGACAGATGTCGATCCCTCAGGGACGAGTTCATGCCGTGCTCACTTCGCGGCGGGTGCCGATCTACGGGCGTAGAGGCCGAGCCGCCACCACAGAGAACCGGAAATCGGGGCTACCCGTACGTCGGGGCGGTCGCCTTGAGGAACACCTCGTCTCCCATGGAGATGATGCCCAGAGTGACCAGATGGGCCCAGACACCCAGATGGCCACCATGATGACGGCCAAGGTAGGGAAGACGTCCGGTTTCTCTCGTTGTCCGCGGGGCTTCGCTACTGGCGATGCCGATGAGTTCCACTTTGTGGAACAATTTGGCTCAAGCTGGAACCTCTCTTGACATGCTTGTGTGATCTCAATCACAGTGCAAAATGGACATTGAGTTTGTGGCGTGCCATTCGAGTCCGCGGCTGCCGTCGATTTCTCGGTTCGACGGCACGGGAATGGCCTCGGTGGAGCCGATGGTGGTTCGCGGTGTCCGGCGTCAAGCGGTTGTGTCTTCTGGACTGCCCGATCGGGACCTAGTCCGGCTCGTTCAAAGGAGTAGGACATGGGAGCTCCCCCCGTAGAGCTGAAGAAGGGCCTCAAGCAGCGACACCTCACGATGATCGCGATGGGAGGGGTCATCGGCGCCGGTTTGTTCGTGGGGTCGGGTGTTGTCATCGCCGAGACCGGGCCACCGGCTTTTCTCACTTACGCGCTCTGCGGGTTCATCGTCATCATGGTGATGCGCATGTTGGGGGAGATGGCGGTTGCCAACCCCTCGACGGGTTCATTTGCGGATTATGCCCGGGCCGCGTTGGGCGGCTGGGCTGGCTTCTCCGTTGCGTGGCTGTACTGGTACTTCTGGGTCATCGTGATCGGGTTCGAGGCGGTTGCGGGCGGAAAGGTGATCCAGTTCTGGGCACCGGACATCCCGTTGTGGCTGCTCTCGCTCGTGTTGATGTCGCTCATGACCGCGACCAACCTGGTCTCGGTGAGCTCGTTCGGGGAGTTCGAGTTCTGGTTCGCCGGGATCAAGGTGGCGGCCATCGTGCTGTTCCTGGTGATGGGTGTCCTGTTCGTGACGGGTCTTTGGCCCAGCAAGAGTTTCGACTTCAGCAACCTCACGGCGCATGGCGGCTTCTTCGCCGCCGGCCCGGGCGCCGTCTTCGCGGCGATTCTGGTGGTCATTTTCTCGATGACCGGTGCCGAGGTGGCAACCATCGCGGCCGCCGAGTCTCACGACCCTGGCAGATCTATCGCGAAGGCGACGAATTCGGTGATCGGGCGGATCGCGGTCTTCTATGTCGGGTCGGTGTTCCTGCTTGTGGTGATCCTGCCGTGGAATTCCACGCACCTTGCCGCTTCGCCGTATGTCGCCGCCTTCGAGGCGATGAACATCCCCGGGGCAGCAGACATCATGAATGCGGTGGTGCTGACGGCGGTGCTCTCATGCCTCAACTCGGGCCTGTACACCTCCTCGCGAATGTTGTTCGTGCTTGCCGCTCGTCGTGAGGCCCCAGTGATCTTGATGACGGTCAACGGGAAGGGCGTTCCCGCGTGGGCGATCGGTGCGTCCTCGGTGGTGGGCTTCATGTGCGTGATCGCAGCAGCGGTCTCGCCGGACACGGTGTTCCTCCTCCTGCTGAACTCCTCGGGCGCCGTGATCTTGTTCGTCTATCTGTTGATCTGCATCTCCGAGATCGTGCTCCGTCGTCGAACCGACCCGGACCGCCTCGTGGTCAAGATGTGGCTGTTCCCGTACCTGTCGGTCCTGGTCGCCGGCGGCATCGTCGCGATCCTGCTGCAGATGGCGTTCAATGCGACAGCACGTCCCCAGTTGCTGGAGAGCCTCGGAGCATGGGCAGTCGTGGTCATCTTGTACTTCATCACCAAGCGCGTCATCGAGCGGACCACGGTCGAGGCCCCGGAGCCGGTCGAGCCGACCGCGCCCGCGGCTCGGGTGCTGGTGCTCGCGAACCAGACGGTAGAGGGTCCTGAACTGCTCGACGAGCTGCGTTCGATCGACCGGTCCGGTCGGGCGGCGTACTTCGTCTGCGTGCCGGCGAACCCGATCGACACCGGGACGGCACTGGTTGAGGGTGCCGTCTACATGTGGGACGCCACCGTTCAGGCGGCGCAAGAGCGCCTCGATCGAACCCTCACCGTGTTGCGCTCCGAGGGCCTCGAGGCGCACGGCGAGCTCGGCAGCTTCAAGCCGTTGAGGGCGCTGGAGGAGGCTGTGGCGAAGTTCGCCCCTGACCGACTCGTGATCTGTACCCTGCCCGAAGAGCGCTCCGGGTGGCTGCGCTTCGACATCGTCGAACGCGCCCAGGAGACCTATGCCCTGCCGGTGACCCACGTGGTGGTGGACACGGCCGCCGTCCCGGCCTGACTTCTCATCGCGATGACGATCTTGATCGGGCTCGCCCACGGAAAGAGGGACGACGCGGCGGTGCATCTTGGCGGACTGCTGGCCAGGTCATCGGCCGAGGACGTCGTCGTTGTCAGCGTGGTGCAGGCACCCTGGCCGCCGAACCCCTACCGCGGCGACAAGGAGTACCTCGCCTATCAGCAAGACCAGGCGGAGATCGCACTCAATCGCGCCCGGCAACAACTCGGTGCTAGCCCGCTGGGCGCAGAGTTCACGGTGCGTCGAGCGGAGTCGGCGCCCGCCGGCCTGCTGCAGGTCGCCGAGGAGCGGCACTGCAGCTCGGTCGTCGTCGGTTCCTCCACGATGGGTTTGATGGGCCATGTCATGCTCGGCGGGGTTGCCGAACGCCTGCTGCACAGCGCCGAGCTCCCCATCGTCGTGGCCCCTCGTGGCTTTCACGCCGGCCCAGCAAGCACAGTCACCCAAGTCAGTGTTGCGTTTGGCCGCGCCGACCACGACTCGGGACTGATCGCGCGGTCCGCCTCGGTGGCGCGGGAGCTCGGTGCGGCGCTAAGAGTGCTCTGTTTTGCGGTGCGGCCGATGACAGCGATGCTGGGCGGGGTCGGGAACAATGCCGAGGAACTGGTTGTCGAAGAGTGGAAGCAGCGGCTGGACGCCGACATTGCGGCAGCCCTGGCATCGAGCGGGAGTTCGACACCCGGCGGCCCCGACGCGCTCGTGGCTACACGGGTCGAAACGGCCTTGGGTCAGGGCAGCTCTTGGTCCGCGGCACTCCACGACGTGAGCTGGAATGAGGGAGATCTACTGGCCGTCGGGATCAGCAGCGGACCACTGGGCCGACTGTTTCTTGGGTCGCACGCGGCCAAGATCGTTCGGTCATCTCCCGTCCCCGTGATGCTCCTGTCACGCAACTGAGAGCCCCACCGCCCTCGCCGCGAAACGAACCAGGCATAGCCCACGCCATGAACTCCCAACCGCCCAAGCAGATGCAGCACTTGGGCTTCCCTCGTAGCGTGGAGACATCGCCGTTGAGGAGATGAGCAGGCGATGACCAGGAACTATCGGAAGTACGACGACGATTTCAAGCAGGGCGCGGTCCAGGTGGTTCTCGAGACCGGGAAGCCGATCGCCCGCCGGGCCCGGCGATGGCATTGAAGATGCGACGCCGCCAATGACCGTCAAGCCATGATTCGTCGGCTCCTTGGCCGCGCTCCTGCACTCCTCCTGCGCTCCTCGTCCGTCAGAGGTGGCAACGGGCCACTTCGACGACTCCTACGTCACGGACGGTTCCGGGGTATCGGGAGAACGAGCCGAGGTACCACCAGCGGCAGGCTTTGGGCCGGCCGCTGGTGGTACTTCGGTGCCGCCCTGTGTCTAGTTTGGGCAGACGCTGGGGTTGGGATTGTCTTCGTCGATGCGCCGGAGGAAGCCGGCCGGGACGAACGAGACCACGTAGACGTCGTCGACGCCTGTTGTGTTGTTGCGTACCACGTGCAGGTCATGGCCCTGGTCGACGAAGGTCGATCCGAGCGGCGACCCAGGACCGAAGTTCTCCGGGGAGCTGCAGTCAGGTGCGTGGTAGACGCTCAGCGTGCCCGACTTGACGATCACCAGGCTTGGTCCGGGATGGCTGTGCCAGCCGAACGTCCCGCCCGGCGCGATGATGTTCTCGATGATGTGAACGTCGGTGGCACCCTTGGCAGAGATCCGGATCTTCCAGAAGTCCTTGGCGGCGCCCGGGTCGACATCGGTCTGGGCTTTGGCGTCGATCCCGCTCTGGAAAGTGCCGATGACCGGCGACCACGGCGGGTTGGTTACTCCCGAGGGTGGCGTCGCCATCGCGACGCCGGTGTACGCGGTGCTGCCGGCGAGCCCGAGGGCGAATGCCCAGATCAGCTTGCGTCCCATGTCTCGACCTTTCCTAGTGATGGCCTCGACCACGCGGATCGGGTCGAGCACGGCGACCGACGAGGTCGTCTCATGTCTCAGACCCCTGCTGTCAGTCACGGCTGGAAACGAATCCCACTCTGATTCGTTTGGCGCCAGGAATGGAGCGGGATGCTCACTCAGCGTGGCGTCGAATGCCTCGATTCGATATATCCCGAGCGGCTAGAATGCGCTCACCATCAGTCAGGGTTTGCTCACCCGCGGACAGGCCTTCGAACGATGTGTGGGATGGGACGGTGCGTTCGCGTCGCGGACGGCCAACTCCAGGGGGGAGGATGATCCCCATTTCGACGCAGTTCGGGCCGTACACGTTGAACTGGCTGATCGGTCGCGGAGGCATGGGCGAGGTCCACAACGCCTTTGACACTCGGCACAACCGCTATGTTGCGCTCAAGCTGCTCTCACGCGAGGTCAGTGAAGATCCGGGGCTTCGCGCGCGGTTCCGACGCGAGGCCCAGGTCGTGGCCACGTTGCGGCACCCGCACGTGATCCCGGTTCATGGCTTCGGCGAGATCGAGGGTCGCCTCTACCTCGACATGCGACTGGTCGAGGGTTCGGACCTAGCCGCCATGCTCGAAGCCGGGGCGCTGCCTCCGGGACGCGCCGTAGACATCGTCGAACAGGTTGCCGGCGCGTTGGAGGCCGCCCACGACGAGGGCCTGGTGCATCGGGACGTCAAGCCCTCGAACGTGCTCATCGCGCGCGGTTCGGGAACCGAAGACTTCGCGTACCTCGTCGACTTCGGCATCGCTCGTTCAGTAGGTTCTCCGACTGTCACCCGCGAGGATCAACCGGCCGGGACGCTGGCGTACATGGCCCCGGAGCGTTTCCGCGGAGCGCGGCCGGCCGCAACGGGCGATATCTACGCGTTGGCGTGTCTGTTGTATGAGTGCCTCACAGGGCGACGTCCGTTCGAGGCCGCGACTCTGCCAGACCTGTTGCACGCTCATCTCGACCAGCGCCCGCCCAAACCATCGTCGAACCTGCCGGACCTCGTTGCCTTTGACGCGGTGATTGCGAAGGGCCTTGCGAAGGATCCGGATCGTCGATACCGGACGGCTGCCGACTTGGCCCGGGCTGCCCGGGGAGCACTGGACCCCGGCTCCGCCACCCGGCGATTCACAAGACCACGACACTGGCCGCACCGGCTCCGGCGAGCGTCGCGCGGCGCACTCGCATCGCTGGTGACGGTGAGTCTGGTGGCGATCACCGCGGTGGTCGTCCTCACGAGTCGCGGAGGTGACGGCCTGGGAACCGGAACCGGCAGCCTCGGTGAGAACTCGGTCGGCGTGCTGGACCCCACCACCGGCCGGTTGACCCGAAGCATCGCCGTTGACCCGGGGCCGGGCGCGGTCGCCTCAGGGTTCGACGCGATCTGGACGGCGAACACCAACGCTGACACCGTTTCGCGGATCGATCCGACGACCGGTTTGGTGACCCGAATCGTGGTCCAGTCCGCGCCGTCGGCCATCACGGTCGGCGCTGGTTCGGTCTGGGTCACCAATAGCGGAGCCGGCACGGTCTCTCGAATCGATCCGGCCACGGATCGCACGCTGAGCATCGCGGTGGGCACCGACCCTGGCGGCGTGACAGTAGCTGCTGGCGCTGTCTGGGTCACTAATACCGGCGACGCAACGGTGTCGCGTATCGATCCGCACAAGAACAGGGTCGCGCGGACCATCCCTGTTGGTGGTGGGCCGGGAGCGATCGCTGCCGGTGACGACATCTGGGTGGCCAATGCCACGTCGAGCACCGTGTCTCGGATCGATCCGCGCAGGAGCGCTGTGGTGGAGACGATCCCGGTGGGTCATGACCCCGAGGGCATCCACGTCGCCGGGGACGACGTCTGGGTGGCCAACAACCTCGACGGCACCATCTCCCGGATCGCGTCAACCGGAAGCTCGCGCGCCATCACGGCGTTGCCTGCGAGCACGTCGGGCACCGCTAGCGTGGCCCTCCCCAAGGGTTCGCAACCGACGACACTCGCCGAAGCCGCCGGGATGCTCTGGGTCGTGTCGACGACCGACAAGACTCTGTACGAGGTCGACGTCAAGAAGGCCTCGGCTCGAGTCGTCCGGTCGATTCCACTCGGCGTCGTGCCAACCGGAGTCACGACCGCAGCCAACGAGGGTGCGGTGTGGGTGACCGGCGCAATCGACCCGGCGCGCCATCGCGGCGGCACCATCCACATTCGCGGCGGGAATCCCCCGTCCATCGACCCGTCCTTCGGCGGCACAAAGAACATCTCCGGGTTGCTCAACGGCACTTACGACGGCCTGGTCGGTTTGCGCCACGCTCCTGGCGCGAAGGGGTCCGAGATCGTCGCGGATCTCGCGACCACTATCCCCTCGCCGACCGACCACGAGCTGACCTACTCGTTCCGGCTGCGCGACGGCATCCGCTGGTCTGATGGGACCCCGCTGACGGTGTCCGACGTCCGTCGAGGGTTCCAGCGCGCCATCTTGGCCGGTCTGTCAACCATCCAGAGCGAGATCGCCGGCGCCGACAGTTGCAGTGTGTCCAAGTGCGACGTCAGCGGCATCGATCTCGACCCGAGCGCCGGCACCATCACCATCCACCTGGTGCGGCCGAATGCCACATTCCTCGAGCAGATTGCGACCTGGTGCCCTGCGGTGCCAGCCAGCACGCCGCTGGCCGAGCAGAAGCTCGTGCCCGCGCCGGCGACGGGACCCTACCGGATCAGCACCTACGTGCCAGGCAAGTCGCTCATCCTGACCCGTAACCCGTATTTCCATCAGTGGTCCGCTGCCGCCCAACCCTCTGGATACCCCGACGGCATCGACTACGAGATCGCTCCCGGGGGGTGGCCGGTGTCAACCACCGAGGCGAAGCGAGAGATCGCGAATGTCGCTGCCGGACGAGACGACTGGGCTGACGCCAGCTTCGCGGGCACCGAAGCCGAGCTGAGCGCCACGTTCGGCGATCGCCTGCATTTGACCCCGGAGATGGCGACGTTTGGCGTCGTGCTCAACACCCGGATCCCGCCGTTCAACGACGTGCGAGTGCGCCGGGCGCTGAGTTATGCCGTGGACCGCGACGCCGCAGCCGCCCGTTGGCCGGAACCCGCAACGCCCACCTGCCAGGTTCTGCCGCCCGGTCTTCCCGGATACCGGCCCTATTGCCCCTTCACACTCCACCCCAACTCCCGCGGTTCGTGGGACGCGCCGGACTTCGTGAGGGCGGAGAAGCTGGTCGCGGCATCGCACACCGCAAAGATCCGGGTGACCCTCTGGTCGCTGCCCAATGTTGCGCCAGCAGTGATGTCAGTCGTGCGTGCACTGCGTGACCTCGGCTATCGGGTCACCGTCAAGGTAGGCAACCCCGGCGGCGACTTCTTCGCGTACGTCGGAGACTCGCGTCGCAAGGTGCAGGCCGCCTTCGTCCTCTGGGAGGCGGACGGCCTGAGCGGCGGCGACTTCATCGTTCCCCTGTTCGCCTGTTCCTCATTCTCTGCCGACAATCCGCTCAACACGAACATCTCGGAGTTCTGCGATCCACACACCGACGAGCTGATCCGGCACGCCGAGCGACTCGAGTCGACGTCGCGGGCGGCCGCAAACGACCTTTGGGGGAGGGCCGACAAACGCATCACCGACGCCTCGCCGTGGATCCCGCTAGTCAACGGTTCCATGGTCGACGCGGTGTCCGCTCGTGTGCACAGCTACGTCCGACATCCCGTCCTTGGGGTCCTCTTCGACCAGATTTGGGTCGTGTGAACCCACGGAGTTCGACGGCGGCATCCGCACCACGACGACAGCGAGGCGAGGCCGACCGCTGTCAACCCAATCCCGTTCCTATACTCTCGATCATGGTTGACTGCATCGAACTCTGGTCGCTCGGCCGGGCGAGTTTGGTGCCCCTCAAAGGGCGGCGCATGACCATCGGTCGGGCGCAGGAGAACGACATCACCATCGCGGATCCGGAAACCTCCGCCCTACACGCAGCGCTGGAGCACCTCCCCACAGCGTGGAGCGTGCGAGACCTGAGTTCCCGCAACGGCACCTTCGTCAACGGCGAGCGCGTTCTGACCGAGCGCCCGCTTCGCCGCGGCGACGAGATCCGCATCGGTCGTTCCCGGTTGGTCTACCGCTCGGACTCCAGCACGATTGCAGTCGACGCGACGGCGACCCCGCTCGGGGTCCCCGATCTCACGAGGCGCGAACGCGACGTCCTGTTAGCCCTTTTCACCGGTCATGTTCCCGACGAAGTCTTCGTCGAGCCTGCGACCACACACGAAATCGCGACCGTGCTGCACGTCACCGATGCAGCCGTCAAGCAACACTTGGTGAATCTCTACAACAAGTTCGCCCTCACTCTCCAAGCCGAACGCACTCGCGCCAGGCTCGCCAACGAGGCTCTGCGACGGGGTGCCGTCAGCGTCGCGGACATTCACCGCTCGTTCCCCAAGGACTGAGGACCGGCGGAAGACCGCGACGCAACCCGGACCGCAAGTTCTCTCGACCTGGTCTTCGTCGCGCTTGTGCTACCGCGATCTGTTGACCGGACGGCGGCTCATGCTCGGAAACGGTTAGCTTCGCTTCGCCCCCGCACTCTAGACGTGACCGCGGTCCCGAAGCCTGTCCGCGGGTGAACAAACCCTTACCCGATGTGGACGCAACGTAGCCACCGTGGCATATCGAATCTGAGCAATCGAGACAACTCTGGATCGAAAGCATCCAAGTTCGATACGGGAAATTGGGGAGTCATGAGAATCAAGATCTTCACGCTCGGTCTCGTGGTCGCGGCCGCAACTGTGAGCGCCATCGGCCCCGCGCAAGCCGAGGTATCACAAACCCCTGTCGTGACCGCCTGCCCCGCCGGCTATCCGGTCATGAGCGTGACCGCGATGGAGGCGACCGGACCCTACTTCTTGCCGCGCCTGATCGACACCGGAGGCAACAACAACGGTGTGGTCTGCGCAAAACCGCAGCCAGACAGCGTGCGCGACAAGGACTGCAGGAAGGGCGGCGAGGTTGCCTGCCTCCTTCAGCAGCTCGGGCTGCCGCACTACCTGTTCAAGGACGACGACAGTCCTGCGCTAAAGGTGGCCAGTTGACTGTGTGACCCGATCCAGGCATGTTGCGCGACCGTTTGAGACCCGGCAAATAGATGCGATCTCCAGCCGCCACGCGACGTAGCCTGTTCCGCGCAGGGCAGTCAGGCCATGAGCAGTCGAGCCATGAGTCCGTCGCCCGCTACTTCTTGACCGCGAGCTTTGACCCTGCGCTGTTGGCTCCGCAACGAGGGCAGCTTGAACAGAGCGAAGCCAGCGCTCTTCGCGGTGAATCGAGAATGGTCTGATGCGGGGGCGGATGACCTCTGGGTCACTGGCAAAGAGGTCAGTCCGATAGATCCCGCGACGTGAAATGCGACATCCCCTTCCGAACCCTCCGCGGCGACGTCGCCCGGCACTGCCGCCTGCGTCGTTTCGCCGCATTCGCGATGGCGGCTTCTTGAGTGAATGCGGTGTCAGCATATGCTGACGCTATGAAGACATCACAGGAGGCCGAAGACGATGGCGGGGTCGTGGCAGAACTCGCGGCCGTAGCGGACGCGAAGCGGGAGTTGTCGCGGCGCGAGGAAGTAGCCGTGCGAAGAGCTCGGCACACGGGGCTCAGCTGGGCCGAGATCGGAACCCTGCTTGGAGTGACGCGACAGACCATGCACCGTAAGTACCGAAGGGTGGGCTGAGCGCCACCGAGCCTCATCTCTGGGCCGTCCTCACAATCACTCCGCGTGTGTCCGTGTCTACAGGAGCCGGGTCGTCAGCGTGCTCCCGGCTGGCGGGACGGCCGGCCCCGCGTGCTTGTCAGTCCGCCGACGGCTGCAGGAGCACGGCCGTGAGCGTGGCGTGCAGCCACGCGGAGTACGTCGGCTGGTCCCAGCCGAGCTGCTCGGTGACCTGCTTGTGGGTCGCCGGACTGCAGAGCAACCAGGCGGTCGCGCCGCCCTGCTCGACGGTGAGTCCCTGCCGCAGCGGGCCGGCTTCGGCCAGCCAGCTCACGAACTGAGTGATGTTCCGCAGGCGGGTGCGGTGCATCGAGGCATACTTGGCGGCCATCTCGGCATCGACCTCGGCCGCTGAGCGCATGACATCATCGACCGGCCGGGCCCGGGCTATCCGACCTGCGATGTCCGCGGCGAACATGGCCAGCTTCTTCCGTTGTTCCGGCTCGGCCTTGACCTTCTGCGGGCCCTCCTGGTCGAGCACGCGCGGACTGTCGGCCTGGCCGGTGACCGCGAAGTTGAGCACCTCGACGAGCAGTCCGCGCTTGTTGGTGAACAATTTGTAGACCAGGTCCTCACTCACGCTCGCCTCTTCTGCGATGCGGGCGATCGAGGTGGCGGCGTACCCGTCGTCGAGAAAGCGGCGATAGGCCGCGGTGAGGATCGCAACCCGGTTCGCCCGAGCACGTTCCTCGCGTACGGCGGAGCGGTACCCCCGCTTGCCCTTGACAGCCTCTGGCACGAGGCTCACTCTAGACACAATTAGATCGGGTAGCACTAGAACGAATGAGGGACGGTCATGGTCTTAGCTTGGAAGCTCGCGTACCGGCTCGGCCTGACTCCGTGGGAACGCGCCGCTGAGGAGGGCCAGGACCAGCTCGACGCCCTGCTCGACAAGATCGAGGTCGACCGCACTCCGCCGCTCGGCCGCGCGCTCGACATTGGTTGCGGAACCGGCAAACACACCCATGACCTCGCCGGCCGCGGTTGGGATGCCACCGGCGTCGACTTCGTCCCGCTCGCCATCGAGAAGGCCCGCGCGCGTGGTGGCACCGCTGCCTTTGTGAGTGGGGACGTGACCGACCTGGCCTCACTAGGCCTGGAGCCGTTCGACTTCTTCCTCGACATCGGCTGCCTCCATGTGTTCGACCGTGCGCGACGCTCAGCCGTCTCCCGTCAGGTCACCGGCCTCGCCCGCCCCGACGCCAAGATGCTGCTACTCGCGTTCCAGCCGAACACGCTCCCGTTCGTCCCCGACGGAATCAGCCAAGAGGACATCGAGCAGACGTACGCCGACTGGGACCTCATCGCCACCGAACCGGCCGACGTGGCCGGCATGCCCAAGCCGATCAGGAAGACCGCGCCCCGGTTCTACACCCTGCACCTCCGGTGACAGCGAGTCCGAAGGTACCGACCCACGCCGCCGAGACATGATCCAGCCCCCGAAGTGAGCCATGGACCGACCCACCTGCGTCACACCGCCGCCTTTGACGCACCCAGTGACCCGGCGCGGGTATCGGGCGACGCGCGTGCGTTGCGGCCTGCTCCGGCCTGTCCCCAGCGTGTGAGGTGCGGTGCGGCAGTCGATGGTGATGTTGCGCGCACCTGTAGCAGGAGCCGACCGCCACCGGTGCCGCGGGTCAGTTCGACAGGTGCGCCACTCGCGGCCAGATCGACGCCCACGTCCCGCGCGGTCCGGCGCACAAGAAGATGCGGGCGTAGTCGTGCTCCTCGTTGGGCACCGGGCCGACGACCCGGCGTACGAACCGACACCCGCGCAGGTACGTCGGTGGGCGAGTGTCCTCCCACACCAGGACGACGGGCCGTCCGGAACTGGGGGGCGGTCCCCACAGCCCGAAGGCGTTCAGGCCGCTGTATGCCGCGGGCAACCCGAACCTGCCTCGGTAGCGGTCGACTGCACCCGCCTCGCCGTAGTTGGCGGTGAGGATCACCGTGTGGGCGCGGCGTTGGGCGGGGATGCTCCGGTAGGTCGCGGCGACGAGGCCGACCTCGCGGGGCCAGCCGAGCATCTCAAGTTGTTGCTCGGCGGGGCCTGCCCAGCCGGATGCGGCCAGCGTCTGCGGCGCCAGGATCGGCAGCGAGGCCGGCATCACGGCCGCCGAGGTGACGGCGACGACGACCGCCATCGCCCAGTACAGCCGAGGCCGCCGCTCGACGACCACGCAGCCGGCCGCGATCAGCGCCGGGTAGACACCGACCGTGTAATAGCCCTGACCGGCAGTCACAGCGAAGACGATGAGCGCGACCAGCCAGGACACCGCGAGCACGCGGGCGAAGCGCCACCGAGGGTCGCGCCAGGCGCGCACCGCGCCGATGACCCAGAGCACCGAGGCGCCCAGGCTGAACAGGACGATCTGGAGCACCAGGAACCCGATGCGCTCGTCGGCAGTGCCGTACTCGTCGCGGATCATCCGGGCGAGGGTGACCTGCGGCCAGCCGTGCTGCGCCTGCCAGACGAGCCCCGGCGCCCAGGCGGCTACGGCGATCACCGCACCGAGGGCGTACCAGCGGTTGAGGACCAGAGAGCGTCCGCCGGGCGCGGTGAGCATGCCCAGGGTCAGCGCCAGGGCCAGCACCGGGACGAGGTCCTTGTTGAGCAGGCCGAGCCCGACGAGCACTCCGGCGACCACCCACAAGCGTGTCCGCCCGGTCCGGGCGATGCGCAGCGCGACCCAGGTGACGGCCACCCACACCACGAGGTCCAGGGTGGCTGTCGCGAGCAGGTGCCCGGCGAGCAGGCCGACCGTGCTCACCGCGACGGTGAAGGTCGCGAGGACCTGCGCTCGTGCGCGGCCGCCGAGCTCGCGGGCCGTCAGCCCGGTCACCCAGGCCGCGCCGACCACCGAGGCCACGGCGGGCAGCCGGAACACGACCAGGGAACCGTGCCCGAGCGCGTCGAACGTGGCGGCGAGCAGGGGCGTGAGCATGCCCTGGTCGGGATAGCTCCAGGCCAGGTGTTGGCCGCAGGCGATGAAGTACAGCTCGTCGCGGTGGTAGCCGTAGCGGGAGCTGGCGAAGAGCAGGACCACGGCGAGGACCGCGCACACCACGACCATCCCCCGCCACGCCAGTGCCGGCAGCGGTACGCCGTCCGATGTCGCCTCCCCGGCAGCCACGCGCCTTCCCTCTCGCGAGCGGTTCTCGTGACCATCGTGCCCACCACCGGCAACGCGTGCCAGTCAGGCCATGCGATGCGGGCATCGGGACTTGACGTGACGTTGTCAGGCTCAGTCCCGCGGCTGGCTGGTAGATGAAGTCCATATGCCACGACCTGCGACGGAACTCGCCGTCGGTCGCGGTGCGCACACCCGCTTCGCGCCGGAGGGCCACCGCGGCGGGGAGCGCCGTGTCGGGTCGCGTGGGTGAAGTCGACGATCAGGTCGGTGCGACCCACCCAGCCACCCGATGCACCGCGCGCTCGCAGGACCTTG
>Ga0070700_100001066_pt1 | contig 13595 bp, 14 predicted proteins | sample KBSK5101metaG_FD_65456 | JGI IMG/M metagenome (GOLD analysis project Ga0070700, IMG submission 65456) | Corn, switchgrass and miscanthus rhizosphere microbial communities from Kellogg Biological Station, Michigan, USA - KBS K5-10-1 metaG | ecosystem: Host-associated > Plants > Roots >...
GCTCTGAGCGGGCGGTGCGACGGCGGCCGGCTCGCCGATCCGCGCACGATCGGTGAGCATCAACAGCAGCGTACCTGACGCCAGCACCACCACTGCGGCCGCCGCGAGGAGCCGCCAGCCACGCTTCACCTGGAGCGGCACCGCCGCGCCGTCCGCCGCCGCCTGGCCGTTCGCCGCCGCGCCGTCGATGGCGCGCAGGAACTCCGCGGCAAACCGCACGCGCTCGCGGCGAATCGGCGACGACAGGTAATAGGACTCGAAGCGATCGCGCGTGACCGCGTCGAGTGTGTCGCGGATGTAACCGTCCACCAGGTCGTGCTCGACCGCCTTGAGCCGCTCCGCCACCTGGTCGTCGGAAAGCGTCGCGAGCTCGACCCGCTCGGCCTGGTCGTCGGGGAGCAGCCGCAGCAGGTACGGCAGCAGGAGGCGTTCGGCGTCGGTCGTATCGGTCTGGGCCATCGTCTATCGTCTCGGTGCGCTCAGCCCGATAGGACCGCGGCGCAACAATTCTGTCGTCCGCGTCCCGCGGCACCCTTCGACGCAGCCGGCCAGGCCTTCGCGGATACGGCTCGCGCGGATGCTCAAGGCGTTCATCGTGATGCCCAGCCGGGCCGCGAGCGAGCGGCGCCGGTCGATGCCCTCCCGCCGCGCCTCGCGGTAGTACTCGACGATCAACTCGCGCCGGTCGGGCTTCAGGCTGGCGAGGCAGCGATCGAGACACGACAGGCGCCGTTCGCGCGTCGCGCCGGCCTCGTCGTCTCGCTGGTCGGCGCTAGTCGCACGCGACACGGCGTCGAGACGAGGCTCGTCGAGGACGACGGTGCGGCGTTCGCGGCGGATGTCCTCGAGAAGCACGAAGCGCGCCACGACGTGGCAGTAGCGCGCCGGCGGGCGCGTGGCAATCTCCTCGCGCTCCAGCGTCCGCGCGATCCGCGTCAGCGTCTCGTCGGCGAGATCGTCGGCGGCGGGGCGATCGCGGCGATCGAAATAGCCGACCAGCCGGCGGCGGATCTCGAGATAGCGCGCGCCGTGCGACGCCACGCCGTCATCGAGCCAATCCAGCAGCCGCTGGAAACCGCGCGGGGTGACCGTTGCCTCTTCCCGAGCTTCGTCTGTCAGCACACATCGCTCGCAATCGCAGTAGGGCCACGGTGAACGTCACACCGTGGCGCCCTTTAGACGCCGTTCCACGGATTCGGTCCCCTCGCCGTGAAGTCGCCGAGCGTGCATTCGGTTCCCATCCACGCATGTCTGCAGACGCACGCCTCTCAGAAGGACAATCGAAAACCGTCGGCCTTTACCGACACGGCTGGCGGCGCATCGCGGCGAACTGCCTGGCGTTTTCGGCGGCGAGCTGAAACGGGCGCGATTCCTCCTCGACGAGCGCGGCCGCCGGCGGCTGCGCGCGCATCAGGCCGCTGGCGGAATGGCCCGGCATCCGGAGAAGGTAGTGTCCCAGTTCGTGGGCGAGCGCTCGACCCAGGACACGGCCGGCGAGCGCATCCTGGCAGGCCTGGGCCCAGCGCACGCACTCGCGGATGACGAGGTACTCGCTGGAGAGGAGCGAGGCCACGGCGTCGGGGTACATCACGATCATCGGCCGCGGCTGCCCGTCGACGAACCGCGTCGTGCCCAGCGTGTGTACGACGCCGCTGTCTCCGTCGAGCAGCGTGACTGACAACGTGACGGGGGACCCGTGCGCTTGCTCCGGCGCGACGGCGCGCACGTCGACACCGTAGACCGACCAGATGCGCCGGACTTCACGCACCGCCGCGGCCTCGACGGTCGATCGCATCGGGCGTCCCGAGAAGACGAGCTCGACGCGCAGTTGAGATGGCAGCAGCGGCAACAGGCACAGGCACAGCATGAAGGCGATGGTCGGCGTCATGCATGCGTAGGACGAAGGTGCGGGAATCTTTCCGGCCCGGCAGGGCCACACTAGAATTGGCCTCATGAACGACGTGCTCACATTGATCCTCGGCGGCGGCCGCGGCACGCGCCTCTATCCCCTCACTCACATGCGCTCGAAACCGGCGGTCCCGATCGGCGGCAAGTACCGCCTGATCGACATTCCGATCAGCAACTGCCTGCACGCCGGGCTGAAGCGGATCTTCGTGCTGACGCAGTTCAACTCGGCGTCGCTCAACCGTCACATCGCGCAGACCTACCGCCTCGACATGTTCTCGGACGGCTTCGTCGAAGTGCTCGCCGCCGAGCAGACGCCGGAGAGCTCCGACTGGTTCCAGGGGACGGCCGACGCCGTGCGGCAGGCGGCGCGCCACTTCGCCGGCTACGACGCCGACTACTACCTGATCCTCGCGGGGGATCACCTCTACCGCATGGACTTCTGCGAGCTGATCGACGCGCACATCGAGACCGGCGCCGACATCACCATCGCGGCGCAGCCGGTGACGCCGGCCGACGCGACACAGATGGGCATCTTCCTGTTCGACGGGTCCGGGCAGATCAGCGGCTTCGAGGAGAAGCCCGACGCGGCGCGCCTCGCCGAGATGAAGAGCAGCGCGCCGAAGGGGGTCACGGTCGGCGGGCTCAGCGCCGACAAGCCGTTCGTCGCGTCGATGGGGATCTACGTCTTTTCACGCGAGGTGCTGCTCGAGACGCTCGATCGCCCGGGCATCGACTTCGGCAAGGAGATCATCCCGGCGGCGCTGCGGGCGCTGAAGGTCCGATCGTTCCTCTACCGCGGCTACTGGGCGGACGTCGGGACCATCGACGCCTTCTACGACGCCAACATCCAGCTGACGCAGCGCGGCGCGCCGTTCAACTTCTTCCATCCGCACCGGCCGATCTACACGCACCAGCGCTTCCTGCCGGCGACGCGCGCCTTCGACTGCCGCATCGACGCGTCGATCGTCGCCGAGGGCTGCTACCTGGAGGCGTGCGAGATCCGCACCTCCGTGGTCGGCATCCGCACGCACGCCGGGCCGGGGGCGACGATCACCCGCTCGGTGCTGCTCGGCGCCGACGTCTACCAGGACGAGGACGGACGGCAGAACGACGTGCCGCTCGGCATCGGGCGCAACGTGGTGCTCGATCGCGTCATCGTGGACAAGAACGCGCGGATCGCCGACGGCGTGAGGCTGGTGAACGAATCGGGCGCCGTCAACCAGGACGGGGACGGGTGGTACATTCGTGACGGCATTATCGTGGTACCGAAAGGGGCGATCGTCAAGAGCGGCTGCTGTTGAACACCGCGGTCGTCACGGTTTGTGTCCGCTCGTGGCGAAACCGAACGAATCCAAACCTTTAGCGCGCGCCGCCGTCTAACGGCCCGAGGATGCATGAGGGGACAGCTCGGATGGGAGGTCCCATGCTGTCACTCGCGCCGCTGTTGTTTGCCGCCCTGTTGAGCGGCGCGTCGAACGCGCCGCTGCCCGCCAGCGTGACGCTCGACGCGCCGACGCGCCACGTCCGTACCACCAGCCGCAGCATCACGAAGCTGCTCGCGCGCGGCTACCAGCGCTCGCCCACGCTGGCCGCGATCATCACCAAGCTGCAGCACAGCGACGTGTTCGTCTATATCGAGGACGTGCCGCGGCTGCCCGGCGCGCTCGAAGGGCGGCTGATGATGCTCCCGCGCGCGCACGAGGCGCGCTACGTGCGCATCCAGATCGCGCTGCGCGGCGCGCCCGAGGACACCATCGCGCTGCTCGGCCACGAGCTGCAGCACGCGCTCGAAGTGGCGGAAGCGCCGAGCGTCAGCGACCAGGCCGGGCTCGAACGGCTCTACGCGCGGATCGGCGTGAGCGGCGGCTCGCACCAGTACGACACGGTCGCGGCGCAGGAAACCGGAAGGACGGTGCGGAGGGAACTAGCCGCGTAGGGCGCGCAGGATCTTCGGGGTGAGGAACCAGCGCAGCGCGCCGGCCCCCTTGGGCGGCAGCACGTCGAAGTCGATGCGGCAGATGCCGCCCTTCTTGAACTCGAGCGGCGTGCGCGATCCGATCAGCTGCGCCGCCAGCTCGCCGAGATTCGGCTCGTGACCGACCAGCGCCACGCGCGGCTTGCGCACGTGCCGGGCGATCTCCTGGATCACCGACGCCGGCGTGCCGGCCGGCGCCAGCGCGTCGGCGGTCACCACCGGCGGCTTCGACTTCAGCTCCTCGGCGAAGATGTCGGCGGTCTGCCGCGTGCGGACCAGCGGGCTGGTGACGATCTGATCGAAGCCGACGCCGATCGCGTTGAGCCCGCGCGCGGTCTTGCGCAGGCGCGAGATGCCGTCCGGCGTCAGCGGCCGCTTCGAGTCGTCGGGCCACTCCTTGCCGCGCTCCGCGGCAATCCCGTGACGGATCAGGTAGAGCTCCAGCATCGCCATCAGCGATTCTCGATTCGCGGAGAGCGCTTCGCGGGACGCGAGACGCCGAGACCGACGGCGCGGCGGCGCGCCGCCAGCCCCATCTTGACCGATCGCGCCGGCCGCTGCCGCGCCGTCAGCCGCAGCGGCACGTCGTGCCGCGCGGCGGCAACCACCTCGCGCAGCTCGGGGATCGCCGCCACGTAGCGGGCGTGCAGGTGCCGGCACTCGTCTTCGATCAGCCGGATCAACACGGCGAGCTCCGCGTCCGGCGTGCTGCGTCCCTTGCGCGGCGCGGCGCCGACCGCGGCGGCATGGTGGTGCAGCACCTGCAGATCGTGCAGGCGGCCCAGCGACTCCTGCACGCGCTTGATCGTGCGCAGCGCCTGGGAGAGCGCCACCGCTCCGCTCTCGTCGGCGATTTCCAGCGCGTAGCGGAACTTCTTGGCGGCGATGCGCACCTGGTGCAGCCCTTCGGGCGCGTAGATCTGCCCGGCGTGCTCGATCGCCTTCTCGAGGCGCCGTCCGCGCCGCGCGATCCGCAGCGCCAGCGCGCTGCGCCAGTTGTGCCCCGGCGCCGGCGCGGCGAGCGCCGCGCGCACCGACTGCAGCCGCCGCGTCAGCTTGTCCTGGTCGATCTCCTTCAGGCGATCGAGCATGACCGCCCGCCGCTGTTCCCGTTCCTCGATCACCAGCGCACGGACCTCGCGCAGCGCGGCCTGCGGCACGGCGGGTCGCTCGGCGAGCTCATCTATCAAATGCAGCGTGACGTCGAGCTCGCGCACCGTGCCGAGCGCCTCCGTCAGCCGCCGGATCTTGCGTTGCGCCTTGCCCGATTTGGTGTGCTGGAGCCCATCGGTCAGGACCGGCAGCGCCTCCCGCAGGCGCCGCGACGCCACGCGTGCCTGATGCACGCCGGTGTCCTTTCCGGCGACGGCAGCGACGAGCTGGCGGCGCAGCGCACGGGTGCGGCGTTCCAGGAGACGGACCAGGGGGAGCGAACGAGTCATGGTAGGATGCGGCCCGGTTCGACCGAACGACCAGTATATAACGGTGTTGTAACAAGCAAGCCCTCGGCCACCCCTGCCGTTCCACCTCGTCCGACATGCGCATCGCGGCCATCGACATCGGCACCAACTCGATCCACATGATCGTGGTCCGGGTGAGGCCCGACCTGTCCTTCGAAGTCATTGACAGAGAAAAGGAAATGGTCCGCCTGGGGGCCGGCGGGCTCGACGGCCGGAGCCTGACCTCGACGGCGATGACGGCGGCGCTGCAGACGCTGGCGAAGTTCCGGCGCCTTGCCGATGCGCACAAGGTCGATGAGATCCTGGCGGCCGCGACCTCAGCCATCCGGGAAGCCGACAACGGCGGCGACTTCATCACGGAGGTGGCGCGCCGCACCGGCATCAAGATCCGAATCATCTCGGGCGCCGAGGAAGCTCGCCTCATCCATATGGCCGCGGTCTACGGCGTGCACATCGGCGGTACGCCCGCGGTCGTGATCGACATCGGCGGCGGCAGCGTCGAGGTCACGCTCGGCACCGCGTCGCATCTCTCCTACGGGCGCAGCTTCAAGCTCGGCGTCATCCGCCTGACCGAACGGTTCGTGCGCACCGATCCGCTGGCCCCGCGCGACGAGCGGCGGCTGGTCAAGCACGTCAACCGCGAGATCGGCGAGTACCTCGGCGCGGTCGCGGAGAAGAAGTTCGATCGCGTGATCGGCACCTCGGGGACGATTCTCAGCCTCGGCGCGCTGGCGCTGGCCGACAGCGGGCTGCGTGCGCCCGGCGAGGAGGCGCTGCGCAACCAGCGCGTGCCGGCGAAAGCCATCCACAAACTGCGCCATCGGCTGAGCGGCGCGGATCTTGAAGAACGACTGCACATGGATGGGCTGGATCCGCGCCGCGCCGACATCGCCGTCGCCGGCAGCGTCCTGCTCGACTGCATCCTGCGGCGGCTGGGGGCGGACGAGATCACGCTGTGCGATCTCGCGCTGCGCGAGGGGCTCGTCCTCGACTACGTACAGCGCAACACCGCAACCATCCGCAAGATCGAGCGCTACCCCGACGTCAGGCGGCGCAGCGTGATCGAGCTGGCCGAGCGCTACGGCTACAACGCGGCGCACGCGCGCCACGTCGGCCAGCTCGCGGTGGCGCTCTTCGATCAGACGCGCGCGGTGCACCGCTTCGGCGATCGCGAGCGCGAGTGGCTCGAGTACGGCGCGCTGCTGCACGACGCCGGCGTGCACATCAGCTACGAGCGCCATCATCGCCACTCGTACTACCTGATCAAGAACGGCGAGCTGCGCGGGTTCGATCCGCAGGAGATCGAGATCATCGCGCTGCTGGCGCGCTATCATCGGCAGGCCACGCCGAAGAAGACGCACGAAGGCTACGGACCGCTGAAGGGGGAGCTGCGGCGCACGGTGCGCACGCTGGCCGCGATGCTGCGGCTGGCGGAAGGGCTCGATCGCAGCCACGCGCAGGTCGTCGGCGCGATCGACGTCGTCCCCAAGGGAAACGCCTACGTGATCCGCCTGCGCGCCGCAGGCGACGCCGAACTGGAATTATGGGCCGCCCACCGCCACGCCGCCCCGCTGGAGGATGTCCTCGAGCGGCCGCTGCGGTTCGAGGTGTCGGGCCGGCCGGCGCCGGCCGGGCGACGCCGCGCACAGAAGGAACGCGCATCACATGCTGAACAACCTGACCACGCGGCACGAGTACCCGGGAAAGCTCTTCGTGGTGGAAGGCATCGACGGCTCGGGAAAAACCACGCAGCTCGCGCTGCTGGCAAAGTGGCTTAAGGCGGCCGGCCACCCGGTCTTCATGACCGAGTGGAACTCGTCGGCGCTGGTCAAGGCGGCGACCAAGACGGGCAAGAAGAAGAACGCGCTGACGCCGATGACGTTCAGCCTGCTGCACGCCACCGACTTCGCCGATCGATTGCTCTACAACGTCATCCCGCCGCTCAAGGCGGGCATGATCGTGCTCGCCGATCGCTACACCTACACCGCCTTCGCGCGCGACGCGGCACGCGGCGTGGACCGCCGCTGGGTGCGGGAGCTCTACAGCTTCGCGGTCAAGCCGGATCTCGCGGTCTACTTCCGCGTGCCGATCGACGTCTCGGTCGATCGGCTGCTCGCCCGCCGCGTCAAGCTGAAGTTCTACGAGGCGGGCCTCGACATGGGCTGGAGCAGCAACGCGGTCGAGAGCTTCCGTATCTTCCAGGGCAAGGTGCTGGACGAATACGATCGCATCGTCGAGGAGTACGGGCTGAGCGTGGTCCACGCGGTGGGCAGCATCACCGATCAGCAGCGCCTCTTCCGCCGCCTGGTTTCGCAGCACCTGGAGATCGAGCATCATGACGAACTCGTCGACGAATCCGCCTGAGGAGAACGGCGCCAACGGCGGCGTCAGGCCCGGGCACTACTACAGCTACGGCGTGCCCTACCTGCCGATCGACAACTACCCGGGCAAGCTGATCGCGGTCGAAGGGACCGACGGCGTCGGGCGCTCGACGCAGATCGCGCTGCTGCGCGAGTGGCTCGAGGTCCAGGGCTACGGCGTCATCGAGACCGGCTGGACGCGCTCCGAGCTGATGTCGCCGACGATCGATCTCGCCAAGTCGAGCAACACGCTGAACAAGCTCACCTTCGTGCTGCTCTACGCCACCGATTTCGCCGACCGCCTCGAGAAGGAGATCATTCCGGCGCTCAAGGCCGGCTTCATCGTGCTCTCCGATCGCTACATCTTCACGGCGCTGGCGCGGGCCGGCGTGCGCGGCGTGGATCGCGCGTGGATCCGCAACCTCTACGGGTTTGCCATCGCGCCGCACCTGGTCTTCTACCTGAAGATCGATGAGAAGACGCTCATCCGCCGCGTGCTGCAGTCGCGGGGGATGGACTACTGGGAATCGGGGATGGACCTGAAGATCGGCGACGACATCTACGAGAGCTTTCGCGGTTACCAGCGCGCGCTGCTCAAGGAATACACGTCGATGGCGGACGAGTTCGGGTTCCGGGTGCTCGACGCGCGCCGCAAGGTCGAGGTGATCCAGGACGAGCTGCGCCGCCAGATCGCCGCGTTTCTCGCCGAGTCCGAAAGCTCGGCGCCGCTGGCCACCAAGGTCGAGTAGTCCGACCCGACCTCCAACCTCCAACCTTCGACCTCGTGCCGTTACACAGTCGTTACACCGCGGAAACTCCGGCGAAACCCCTGCTGCGTAGCATGACCTCATGTCCACGCTCGAGGCGGCGCTGCAGGCGCGGCCCGAACCGCCAGCCAGCGCGTCGCAGGCGGGCCAGGCCTGCAAGGTCGTCGTCCGCGGGCTGAACTTCTACTACGGCAGCAAGCGGGCCCTCGAGAACATCTCGATCGAGATTCCCGCCAACCTGGTGACGGCGTTCATCGGGCCGTCCGGGTGCGGCAAGAGCACCTTCCTGCGCACGCTGAACCGGATGAACGACATCATCCCGGGGACGCGCGTCGACGGGGAGGTCAAGATCGACGGCCGCGACATCTACGCCGGCGGCCTCGACGTGGTCGCGCTGCGGCGCCGCGTCGGCATGGTCTTCCAGAAATCGAATCCCTTCCCGAAGTCGATCTTCGAGAACATCGCCTACGGCGTCCGCATCAACGGGATGGCGCGCAGCCGCGCCGACCTGCAGGAGCGGGTCGAGGAGAGCCTCCGGCAGGCGGCGATCTGGGAAGAGGTCAAGGATCGGCTGCACGAGTCGGCGCTGGCGCTGTCGGGCGGCCAGCAGCAGCGGCTGTGCATCGCGCGCGCGCTGGCGGTCAAGCCCGACGTGCTGCTGATGGACGAGCCGGCGTCGGCGCTCGACCCGATCGCGACGCAGCGCATCGAGGAACTGATCTACCAGCTCAAGTCCGACTACACCATCGTGATCGTCACCCACAACATGCAGCAGGCGGCGCGGGTCTCCGATCTGACCGCGTTCTTCTGGCTCGGACGGCTGGTCGAAGTGGGGCCGACCGATCGCATCTTCACCAACCCGGGACAGAAGCTCACCGAAGACTACGTCACCGGGCGGTTCGGGTAATCAATGGCGCCTGGCAACGTTCCGCACTTCCAGGAGGAGCTGGATCAGCTCAAGTCGCGGCTGCTCGAGATGGGCGGCCTCGCCGAGGACCGCATGAGTGCCTCGGTGCGCGCACTGGTCGACCGCGATCACGGGCTGGTCGAGAAGGTGCTCGCCGGCGACACGCCGATCAACCAGCTCCACATCGAGATCGACGGCCGCTGCGTGCGGCTGCTGGCGCTGCACCAGCCGATGGCGGTCGACCTCCGCATGATTCTCTCGGCGGTGAAGATCAACACCGATCTCGAGCGCGTCGGCGACCTCGCCATCAACATCGCGGAAGCGGCGCTGCGCTACCTGGCGCACCCGCCGGTCAAGGAGCTGATCGACATCCCGCGGATGGCCGACATCGCGCAGGGCATGCTGCGCGACGCGCTCGACGCCTTCGTCCGCCGCGACACGCAGCTCGCCCAGCAGGTGCTCGACGCCGACGACACACTCGACGCGCTCAAGACCCAGGTCTTCCGCGAGCTGCTCACCTACATGCTGCAGGACCCTCACACCATCGAGCCCTCGCTCGATCTGATCCTCGTGTCGCGCCACCTGGAACGCGTCGGCGATCACGCCACCAACATCGCCGAAGACGTCATCTTCATGGTCTCGGCGCGCGACGTCCGCCATCACGCCCACTAGACGCGCTGCGCCGTAGACACAAGCGTCCAATTGCCAACGCCCAAGTAAATCCGCAAATTCCAACTGCCAGGACTGCCGCCCCTCGCAACGGTCGGCATCGCAGCCGCACGTTGGGAGTTGAACCTTGCAGTTCATTGGGGCATTGGGCGTTGGGTCATTGGGAGTTGACACGGTCGGGATAAGATAGGAGGGTTTGGGCACCTCCGACGGCGCGTTGTGCGTCTACTGCCGGCACAAGCCGGTGGACCCGGCGTGGCGGCCCTTCTGCAGCGAGCGCTGCAAGATGGCCGATCTGGGGCGGTGGCTGACGGGCGGCTACAGCGTCCCTGCGGAGCCGTTGCCGGAGGATCCGGAATCTTCTGATGGCTGAGACACTCACGATTACCGACAATCGCACGGGCAAGCAGTACGAAATTCCCATCCAGGACGGCACCATCAAGGCGACCGACATCCGCCAGATCAAGGTGACCGCCGACGAGTTCGGGATGATGACGTACGACCCGGCGTTCATGAACACCGCCGCGTGCAAGAGCCGCATCACGTTCATCGACGGCGACAAAGGTGTACTGCTCTACCGCGGCTATCCGATCGAGCAGCTGGCCGAGAAGAGCGACTTCCTCGAGGTCGCCTACCTGATCCTGTTCGGCGAGCTGCCGACGACGAAGGCCTACGAGGACTGGGCGCGGCAGGTGACGCTGCACACCATGCTGCACACCAACCTCGCCAAGCTGATGGAGGGCTTCCGCCACGACGCCCACCCGATGGGGATGTTCATCAGCATCATCGGGGCGCTCTCGACGTTCTATCCCGACGCCAAGGACATCTTCTCGCCCGAGTCGCGGCGGCTGCAGACGGTGCGTCTCATCGCCAAGGTGCCCAGCATCTCCGCCTACGCGTTCCGCCATTCGATCGGCCGGCCGTTCAACCAGCCGGACAACGATCTGAGCTACGCCGGCAACTTCCTCAGCATGCTGTTCCGCATGACCGAGCTGAAGTACACGCCGAACCCGGTCCTCGAGCGCGCGCTCGACGTGCTGTTCATCCTGCACGCCGACCACGAGCAGAACTGCAGCACCAGCACGATGCGGGCGATCGGCAGCTCGCACGCCGACCCCTACTCGGCGCTGGCCGGCGCGGCCGCCGCCCTCTACGGCCCGCTGCACGGCGGCGCCAACGAGGCGGTGCTGCGCATGCTGCACGAGATCGGGTCGATCAACAACGTGCCGGCGTTCATCAAGCGGGTCAAGGCGGGCGAAGGGCGCCTGATGGGCTTCGGGCACCGCGTCTACAAGTCCTACGACCCGCGCGCCAAGATCATCAAGCGGATGGCCGACCTGGTGTTCGACGTCACCGGCAAGAACCCGCTCCTCGAGATGGCGCTGGAGCTCGAGCGCATCGCGCTCGAAGACGAGTACTTCGTCTCGCGCAAGCTCTATCCGAACGTGGACTTCTACTCCGGGCTGATCTACCAGGCGATGGGCTTCCCCGTGGACATGTTCCCGGTGCTGTTCGCGATTCCGCGCACCGCCGGCTGGATCGCGCAGTGGGAAGAGATGCTGAACGACCCGGATCAGAAGATCGCGCGGCCGCGGCAGATTTACCTCGGGCATGGGCCTCGCGACTACGCTCCGCGCGACCGGCGGAAGTAGCGCAGCGGAGGTCGAAGCTGGAGGCTGGAGGTTGACAAGGGGATGAAGGGACTGCTGGCGGCGATCGCGTTGGCTCTTGCCTGTGCCTCAGCGCAGGCGCCGGTGTCCAAGGAGCCGAAGTTCGACGGCGCGCGGGCGTTCGAGGACCTGAAAGCCATGGTCGCGCTCGGGCCGCGCCCGGCCGGCTCCCCTGCCCTCGAGAAGAACCGCGACTACATCCGCAGGCAGCTCGCCGCGGCGGGGCTGAAGGTCGAAGAGCAGCCCTTCGACGCGCAGACGCCCGCCGGCACGATCCACATGATCAACCTGCGCGCCACGCTGCCCGGTGCAGCGTCCGGTCCGGCGCGCATCGTCATCGGCGGCCACTACGACACCAAGCTGGCGAAGGACTTCGCGTTCGTCGGCGCCAGCGACGCGGCGTCGAGCGCGGCCTTCCTGCTCGAGCTCGCGCGCGCGCTGAAGGGACGTGCCAACCCGCTGCCGATCGAGCTCCTGTTCCTCGACGGCGAGGAAGCGGTCAAGTGGAACTGGGACGTCAACGACAAGGACCACACCTACGGCAGCCGCCACTACGTCGAAGAGCTGAAGCAGGCCAACGCGGTGAAGGACGTGCGCGCCTTCATCCTGATCGACATGATCGCCGACCGCGATCTCGGCATCCGCCGCGAGCAGTACTCGACGGCGTGGCTGACCGACGCCGTCTGGAGCGCCGCGAAGCGGCTCAACCGCCGCGAGTTCCTCGACGAGGCGACGCCGATCGAGGACGACCATCTCGAGTTCCTCGAGGCCGGCATTCCCTCGGTGGACATCATCGATCTCGACTACCCGCAGTGGCACCAGCCGACCGACGATCTCGCGCACGTGTCGGTGAAGAGCGTCCAGGCGGTCGGCGACGTAGTCGTCGCCGCGCTGCCGGCGATCGAAAAGCGCCTCACCTCGAAGTAGCGCGTCGCACCGGCGCGTCACCTCGTCCCGTAACGAATGGCAGCCGGCGGGCACCACCCGCCAATGAGATCGTTCACCGGGCTCGCGGCGCCGCTGTCACAACCGGGACTGGACGCCGTCGTCGAGCTGCTCGGCATCGAGGCGGCCGACATCTGGGCGGTGCTCGCGGTCGAGACGAAAGGCTGCGGTTTCCTCGCCGATCGCCGTCCGCTCATTCTCTTCGAGCGCCACGTCTTTCATCGCCGCACGCAGGGCCGCTTCGACGGCGGCCATCCCTCGATCAGCGCGTCGGCGGCGGGCGGCTACCTGGGAGGGGCGCGCGAATACCTGCGCCTCGAGGAAGCGTTGGCGCTCGATCCCGCCGCCGCGCTCGAAAGCGCCTCCTGGGGCATCGGCCAGATCATGGGATTCAACGCCGCTGCCGCGGGCTTCGCTGACGCCGAGTCGATGGTGACGGCGATGATGGAGCGCGAGGACGCGCAGCTCACGGCCATGGCCGGGTTCCTGCGCGCCAACGGGCTGCACGCGCCGCTGGCGCGGCACGACTGGGCGGCGTTCGCGCGCGGCTACAACGGCCCCGACTTCGCGAAGAACCAGTACGACACGCGGCTGGCCGCCGCGTTCGCGGCGTTGTCGCGCGGACCGCTGCCGGATCTCACCGTGCGGCAGACGCAGGTGCTGCTGATGTTCCTCGGCATCGACACCGGCGCGATCGACGGCGTGGTCGGCAAGCGCACGCGCAGCGGCATCCGCGCGTTCCGCGAGCAGGCCGGGCTGCCGCCCTCGGATCAGATCGACGATCGATTCCTCGCGGCCCTGCTGGACGAGGCGGGTCTCGCCGCCGGCGCCGGGCCGTCGTAGGCGTCACGAACGTCTTCCATAAACACGGACAACGGAGAAGACACGGATGAACGCGGGATTTCCGTGTTCGTCCGTGCCGATAGTACCCTCG
>Ga0070700_100001086_pt1 | contig 13500 bp, 8 predicted proteins | sample KBSK5101metaG_FD_65456 | JGI IMG/M metagenome (GOLD analysis project Ga0070700, IMG submission 65456) | Corn, switchgrass and miscanthus rhizosphere microbial communities from Kellogg Biological Station, Michigan, USA - KBS K5-10-1 metaG | ecosystem: Host-associated > Plants > Roots >...
TGAGAGCGGACCGACACATTGCGCGGTTCGCGACATTGGGCGCGGTACTACGCGCGGAACCCTCGAAGCCGACCTCACGGCGCCCTGAGTCTTTGCCCTCGAGGGTCCCAGCCACACGCACCGCCCGAGCTCCATGGTGGCGACCGCTAAAGTGGTGCGGACTGGGAGTTATATGCATCGTCCTCGCTGTGATCCTCGGGATCGAAACGGGGCCGGCGCTGAACGCGCTGTGGCCGGAGACGTCCCCGTCAAACGCAACGACATCGCAAGACCCGGCGGACGCGACCCGGTCATCACCCTTAGCGCAGGTACCAGCCGATATGTCGCCGACTGCGCCGGTGCCAGAGGGTTCGCCCCATCCGGCGACAGATGGAGAGATCCCGGAAGACATGACAACCGAGGCACTCCGCGAGTACAGACAGGGCTATTTGCTCGCGCGGAACCATAAGGCTTTTGCCGTCTCGTCCCGTGGCACGCACGCGTGGATCGCCGGCGCTGGTTCGGAAACGGAGGCGAGGGAGCGTGCCCTGGCCAGCTGCATGGAGTCCGTGCAGCCAATGGGCGGCTCGTGTCGCGTCGTCGATGCCGACGGCGCCTTGGACTGACGCTGGCGACTGTCGTGTCGCGTCGATCCGATTTTTCAACTCGCGGACGCCGGGTGTCGGGGTGGCCTTGGTTAGCTATGTAGCTATCACGCACCGCGACTGTTAGGCCTGCTACGTCATTCACGCAGGCGCTCAAGGGAACCATGATGACCGCGCCGGCCTCAATCCGAAGGACGCCATCAAGTACGAACCGGATCATTTCGTACCGCTGGCGATAGGCGGCCATCCCCGTTGGAAGACAACCTCTGGCTACAGAGCTGGGACGGTGAGTGGAATGCGCGCGTGAAGGGACCGGCTTGAGCGCAAGCTGCAGGTGATGGTCTGCGCGAGTGAGATAACGCTTCAGAGCGCACGGCAGGCCCTGAGCAGACCACCCTTTGCCGCCTGGTGCACCAGCACGCGGGCCTCTGCCGGCCGCGATCCCGCCCTAGAAGCTTCCCGAGACCCCGACGGTCGGCACGCCGTCCTTCATATCGCCATTGAGCTGCACCTTCTTGCCGTCCTTGTTGTAGATGGTGAGCTTCTTGTCCAAGGCCTCCTTGGCTTTCTTGCCCAGGTCCTGCTTCTCCGACTTGCCCACATCCTTGAACAGTTCGCCGTTCTGCTTGTTGAGCTTGTCGACCTCGCCCTTGAAGTTCTTGAGCGTGGTGTCGATCTCCTTCTTGATCAGCTCCTTGGCCTCCTTCGTCTTGCAGACCTCGCAGTCGAGCGTGAGGTCGTCCATGAGCTTGATGCGGCTGCCGTTGCGCTTGTACCAAGACTCCAGGTTGGCGCCGACCTGCTTGACGATTTCGTCTTCCTTGGGATTGCCCATCTAACCGTCCCTTTGATTGTGCCGCTGAAAGTCATTCCGTCCCATTGACGGCAGTGTCGCACAGGGCGGCACGCAACCGAAGCGATGGTTGCGTCCCGGCGCGGGACGCGCCGGCGGGCGCCGCAGCGGCAGGGCGCGTTCGGCGAGAAAACCGTCTGGCAAGACTCTGACTACGGGCGAAAGCTTCATGCCCATGTGGTGGAGAACCATAGGTCCCTGGTTCGAGCCCAGGTCGGGGAGCCAGAAATTCAAGGCGTTACGTCGGGAGGCGTAGCCCCTTCGTCACTTCTGTACCGAGTCTGATACCGGCTTCACCGCCTTCGCTGGCTTCGGTCGCGGCGGACATGGGAGAGTCGTCACTCAGCAAGGGGACACTCAATACCGCGAAGCATCAAGAAGTCGGACCTTGGCTCAGGACCGATGAAAGTCGCAGCGCGTGAGCCCTGCTGCGAGTCATTGGTCAACCTGCAAGGCAAGTCCGATTGCGCTTTCATCGCGCCTCGGGCAGATCGAGGCGAATCACGTGAATTCGTCCGAACGCATCGCCGGCCAAGATGCGAAAGGGAGCCGATTCGATCTTGAAGATGCTGAGTTCGGCATCGGCAACATATACGTCCAGAAGCATCATGGTGTCGGCATTCCACAATTGGAGTTCTCGTTCGCTCGTTGCAGTCAGAAAGTGCGGCCCGTCCCCGATCAGCGCCACCCCCCTTGTCTTTCTAATCGATTGCGGCAACTCTCCTTGCAGTGCGAACTTCTTCAGGTCCCAGAGTTTGAGGCCATCCTTTCCCCAGGAAAGCGCTCGTTTGCCATCGCCGAACAAGAAAGCCCCGGTCACTGCGGAAGTATGCTGGGCGAACTTATGCAGTTGCGCACCGCTGTCGAGGTCCCATACTCGTAGGGTGCGGTCCTGTGACCAAGACAGTACTTGCCGTCGATCGGCCACAACCCGAGTTCCCCGAACCGCACCCTCGTGCCCGGTCAGCGTACGCAGCAACTCACCCGTCACGAGATTCCAGATGCGCAATGTCCGATCCTCGGACCACGAGAGCGCCTGTCCAACTCCCACACGCAGTGAGACGCCATCAATCGAGCGATCATGGCCTGCAAGACTGCGCACCAGCGTCTGGGAACGTAGATCCCAGATCTTCATGCCTCCGTCGTGTGACCAGGACAAGACCTGGTCGAACGCAAGCACGCGAACTCCTTTGATGCCCAGCCGGTGACCGCTGAACGTGTGCATGAGCTGACGGGTGCCAAGATCCCAAAGCTTGAGGGTGCCATCGTTCGACCACGACAGCAGTGACTTTTCTTGGTTCAGGAACATGGCGCCAACGACCGAGCGCTCGTGCCCAATGAAGGTGTGCAGAGGTTGGAACCGTTTGAGGTCCCAGAGCTTCAGCGTTCCGTCGAACGACCACGAGAGGACCTGGCGCTCGTCAGCAGAGACGGCTGTGCCACGGATGCCGCGGGTGTGTCCCTTGAGAGCGGATAACAAGAGACCACGATCCAAGTCCCATACTCGAGCCGCACGGTCATGTGACCACGAAAGCGCCACATGACCATCGGAGAGAGTCGTAAGACCCCGCAAAGGCTCTTCGCCATCGACGCTCTGATCCAATGAAGTGCGTTTCAAGTCCCAGAGCTTGAGGGTCCGATCTGCGGCCCAGGACAGGGCCAGGTGTCCACACTGCGTCAAGCCCAGGATGGCGTCCTCGTGGCCCGCCAATGTGCTGATCAGCCGACGGTGTTCGATATCCCACAGCTTGATGGTGTGGTCCGCCGACCAGGAGAGGGCTCTTTGTCCGCCTTCCAACACCAGGCAGCCGGTCACTTCGCGCTTGTGGTCGCTCAAGATGGCGATCGACTCGCCTTGATCAAGGCTCCAGATCCTGAGCGTCCCATCGGCCGACCACGACAAGGCCTGTCTCTTATCCTCCAGCACGGCAGCACCCAATACGGCCGCCTCATGGCCGGCGAAGTGGACCATCATCTCTCCAGAACGGAGATCCCAGCGCTTCAGCGTGCGATCGGTGGACCACGTCAGCGCCTCCTGACCGTCCGCAAGCAACGCCAGACCCCTGACCTCTCGGGCATGGGCGGCAATTGCTCGAACTTGCCTGCCTTCAACGAGGTCCCAGAGCCGGATGGTCCGGTCGCGGGCCCACGTCACTGCTTCCCTGTCGCCAATCAGAGCGACACCTTGGATGCGCAAGTCGTGTCCCTTCAGGCTAAGGAGCTGTCGACCTTGCTCCAAGTCCCAAAGCTTCAGCGTCCGATCCTCGGACCAGGACAATGCCTGACGATCACTCGCAAGCAGCTGCACCCCGATCGGACGAGAACCATGACCAGTCAACGTGTGCCTGACGGAACCTTGTACAAGATCCCAGAGCCGCAGCGTCAGGTCCCGCGACCACGACAGAGCGCTACGGCCGTCGGAGAGTAGGAGTGCCCCTAAGACTTCGCGCTCGTGGCCAGCGAGTGCATCGCCAAGCCGGCCGCTCTCGAGATCCCAAAGAGCCATCGTGCCGTTGTCATACCAAAGAAGTGCTCTGTGCCGCTCGGCTAACACTACCAGCCCTGGGGCAGTTTTGGACGGGACGTTCAGCTCGTGGATGAGCGAGCCACGCTGCAGATCCCAAAGCCTGTAGTTCCCGTCGACGGACCATGAGAGCCCCCAGGACGTTCGAGGAACGAACACGGCTCCCTGCACCGTACCCGCGTGCCCGCCCAGCGTGAGCCGCAGATTGCCTGGCGATGTCAGTGCGGATCGCAACGGTACGAGCGCGCGACAGGATCCCATTGCGATCGCTTGGTCGCACAAGTGCCTCACGCGTGCTGAGTCACTCGAACCAAGACGGCCGAATAGCTGGAATCCCACCTGATCGGGACGTTTGGCTATGACGTGAGTGGAAAGCAGCAACGCTTCACGAACGATTGCTACCTCGGGGTCGGCCTGCATGAGGTCATAGTCGCTCATCATCGCGTGGACCTCGGCCCAAGCGCCCCCGACAACACCGCGATTCACACCAAGACGCGCTTCAATCCACGCGAGATTCAGAAGAAGGTCCTTCAATTCCTCTTGGCGGCCCGCAGCCACGAGATGTCGACCTAAATGTGCATGGAGGTAACCATCGTCTGCAATGTCTTGCCAATCGGTCCCGGATGACGCGTAGCTGCCCAAGAGTCGGCAATTCATCTCCGCGCGAGTCTTTTCGTCTGAACGCGTGAGCAACCACGACCGAATCGCGTCATGCAATCTAATGGTCCGTTCCGCGAGACTTAGGCTCACGAGGAATGACTCGTCGAATAGCCGCTGACAGGTTTCCTCGGTCTCCAGCGCATCGAGGCCGCCAGTTCGTGCCCAATAACGCTCGAGCACTGTCAAGGGAATATCGAGATCCTCTTCGAAGATCGACAGCTCGACGAGACGGCTCTGGTCTGCGGAGATCAAGCTGGAGAAGCTAAGGTCAAGCGTCTTTGCAACCGCGGTGTTGCGTTCTTCGGCGTTTCGCGCATCCAATGCGATGACTCCACGCCTGACGAGGGCCGCGTCAAGACTGCTGAGCGCCTTGTCGACCGGCTCTTCAGCCTCCTGAATGCGCTTGCGGAGCCACGAGTTGGCAAGCTTCAAGAGGAGCGGCCATTCCCCGAGCCGTTCGGCGAGCTGGCCATATGCGCCGTGGCGACTCCTCGGCAAACCCCTTGAGATGAGCGTGGTCGCTTCCTGCAGCTGCATTTGGTCGACGAACACATTTACGCTGTCGGGTGGAACAGTGTCTGCCCGGCGGGTGGTCATCAACCGCGCGCATCGGGGGCCCAGGCCTAGAAAGGGACGAACATCCGAGGCGCGCCATACATCATCGATCACTAGGAGGACGTCTTGATCCTCAAGCATTTCGCGCAACCGGGCGGATGCGGCGTCAATGCCTTCGAAGCTGGGACGTTCGTCGCCGAGCGTCTCGATCAGATCGTTGATCTTTGAGAGGAGCGCTGCAGAACTTGGTGCTTCTCCAAGGGTGACCCAGAGAACCCCGTCATCGAATGCAGTTTGAATGTCTTCGTCGTGGCAGATCGCCTTCGCAAGTGTTGTCTTTCCGTAGCCCCCTGCGCCGCGGAGCGAGGCCGTGATCGCTACCGGCTCTTCTCGGTCCGCGGTGAGAAGTGATGACTTGAGCTGCTCGAATTCCGAGTTTCGCGGCACGAAATCGACAGGGAGCGGTTCCACCATGAAAGGAACCCGTCGCACGCGGCATTGCGTATTCAGATCGTTGAGTAGCTTGGCTTCCTCGTGAGCGAGGTCATACCAATGGACGGTCCGCATCCAACGAGGCAAGACATCCATCCCGATGCCCGCGTCGGCAATCACAGGGAACACACAAACTCCCTGCTGTCGCGCAATGCGCCATTCCTGACGGACAGTCTCGGATTGAACGGCTCCCGGCGTCATTATCAACACCAAGAACTCGACTTCGCGCAGCGCACGCTTGATCTGATCCCACCAATCTCTTCCGCCTTCCATGCTCGACCGGTCATGCCAGACGGGAACACCATGCGCCAGGAGCCTTTGACACAAATCCCGGGCAAGCGATTCGCCATCGCGGCGTGCGTAGGAGACGAAAACCCCCCTTCGCACGCGGTGCTCTTTCTGCGTGGTCATCTTGGAGCAGTTGCCGTTATTCGGCGACTGAGTCTAGCGACTCCGGCTCAGTGAAAACGGCTGACGACTGGCGCCAACTGTCATGCCGTAGGTCCCTGGTTCGAGCCCAGGTCGGCGAGCCAGAAATTCAACGCGTTACGTCGGGAGGCGTAGCGCCTTTTGCGTTTCAATGCCGAGACTGATACCGGCTTCATCGCCTTCGCCTCATCCGTCATCAGCGCGACCGATAGACGCCAGGGGCTGAGCGGCTGATCCAGGAGCATGCCCGCATTCTCCCAACCCTCGGGCACGGGCACGGCGGCGTCACGCATCGTCCAGTGGCGCTTGCACGACAACCTTCTCTGAGGGCAGCGCGTGCCGCCGCACCGGAGATCACGCCCCCAGGCCGCCCGAGCGGCCTCAGATGTAGCCGACCACCGGCGGCACGTGCCGCATGTGCAGCGACACGCCCAAGGCCGCCATATGATTGCCGTCGCGTTCGAGGATCTCCTGCGCCAGTGGTAACAGCTCGGTCTCTTCCAGGCGGGCATGCGCGGTGTACGTGCGGACCAGTCTGGCAACCTCGTGCAAGTCCATATCGGCGGCCCTGCCGGCCGCGGCTGCCACCACCGACGGCTTGAGTCGGCTCCAGAGCTTTTCGATCATGCGATGCTCCAGCACCAGGCGCTCCGTGATCTCGACGACCCGCGCGAGTTCGCGCCCAGGCTTGGCGCTGCGCAGCACCGCGGGGAACAATTCGGCTTCTTCTTCGGCGTGGTGTTCAAGCACGGCACTGTCGAACAACCCGAGTGTGTCGCTGGCGACTTTCCGCGAGCGAGCTGCGGCGTCGACCAGCTCTGGCAGCGCGGCGAAGCGGGACAGACCCGCGAGGATCCCCGCATGGCACTGCGAGAAGGCATCGATCGGCCCGGTCTCGGCGGCGGCCGGCGGCAGACGGTCGTCCATGGTGCGCACCTCCTGCCGCAGTTTCGGCACGACTGAGCGCGCCCGGATTGATGCAGGTCAAGCCCTGGCCGGCGCGGCTCGCGCAGATCGCTCTTGGCGGCTTCGACGAATGTTGCGCTCAGCTCCGCAAAGGACGGGGCCTCTCTGTGGCCTTCTGCTGGTCTAGCACGGAGCAGGTGACGGCGGACTTCGCGGGCGCCGTTCAGCACTGACCTCGGCGAACCCAGAGTCATCTGCGCGACGTCGATCCAAAGCTTGCACGTCATCGGTTCGTCTGTCGCGCCTGCTTCAGCAGCAGAAATTTCAAGCCCGTCTTGGCCCGGCAAAGTTAGCCGAGGCATGTAGCCACGCTCGACGGCGAGAGACGGCGAAAGCGGTGAAGCCGGCGGGCGCCATTTCGGCGCCGGTCTTGGGGAAGTAGCCGCTCGTCTCACCCGCGACGAAGCTCCCGCGCCTTCGCCTTGAGCGCGTCGGCCAGCGCGTAAGCGATCTTGCCGCGCATGTCGTCGATGATCTTGTCGTAGACCTTTTGCAGGTCCGGGCCCTTCAGCCCCTTGGCTTCGAGACGCTTGCGGACGAACGCCTCCGTCCGGCGCATCGCCGGGTCGAACGCGTCGACCGCGGACTTGATGCCCATCGACGCGGCCTGCGTTGCCTCGCCGGCGCTCGCCGGAAAGTAGGTCATGTCGTCGATCTTGGGCATTGCCGCCGATTCGACGTCGCCATAGGCGACGCTCGCGTGGTGCTTGGCGATGAAGTCGCGGGCGGCATCCGCGCAGTTGCGAACGCCGTCGGCATAGGCGATGCGTTGCTGCGATGCGCGGGCTTCCTCCTGGGCCAGCGCGACGTGCGCCATCAACGCTGCCGGTCCTACGAACGCGGCGGCAAAGCCCAACGCGGTTCCTTCGAACACGCCTTCGATGACCGCCGCCACGATGTCGGCGTACCCGACCGCATCGCCGGCCTTCTCGTTCGGCTGCGGCGCGTCTTTGCCGACCTTGCCGGCATCGACGCCGACATCGCCTCCGCCGAGGTACTCTCCCGCCGTCGTCATGACGACCTCGACGCTGCGGTTCCGCTTCCGGTTCGCCTCGTTCACCTTGCCCTTGTCGCCTTCGGGTGCGATCGGCCGCGCCGCGCCGACACCCTTCGCTTCGAGGATGTTGGCGTCGGGCACCGGGTGCTTCGGGTCGGCGCGCAAGAAGGCCGCCACCGCATCGGCTCGCTTCTGCGCGACGCTGGCATCTTCCTCGGCCGATGAATGGCCAACGATTCGCACCCGGGCACCACGGCTCGAGAACTTGACCTGCTGGCTCATCAGCACGCGTTCCTGGTTGGGAGTCAGGGCCGCCGAGCCGGGCGCGAAGTCGAACACGAGCACGCCCTTGCTGCCGATGAACTCGCCCTGCCCTTCGGTCTTCTCGCGCGGGCCCTGCTGGCCGCGCGCCCGCTCTTTTTCCGGGACAGCCGCATTGCCGCCGGCCACCACGCCGACCAGCTTGCCCAGGTCATCGAGCCACGTCTGCTGCGCACCCGTCAGAGGTTTGGTACCCATGTCTTTCTCCTCTCGTCCTGCGAATGGCCGGCGCGATCTCGAACCTCGAGGTATTGAACGCCAACTCGATACGCCGATCAAGGTTTCGACGGCCGGGCAGCGGCTCGAGATCTCCACAAGTCAGATGATCAGTCGGCGCGTTGCCTTGCGGTATCGCTGCAATCATGCCGAGACCGGCCACCGTGCCACCTGGCGCGGCGATAAGATGTCGCGCTGACGCTGGTGGATCGTGGGCGGGATCGGCGACCTGCCCTTGCTATTGGAGTCACTGATCATGGCGGACTGGGACAAGGCGAAGGCACAGGCCCTGAAGGCTCTCGGCGACGGCGCCGAGGTTCCAGACCTGGCGGATCCGATCCTGAAGGCCAGCAAGGCCTTCGACGACGTGAATACGGCGTTCAAGGCCTCGCGCGAAGCGTGCGAAGCCAAGCTGCTCGAGCTGGACAACGCCAACGCGGCGTTCCTCAATGCACTCGAGCAGTTCCGGGCCAGGATCGAAAAGAACGACTTCAAGCTCGACGCAAAGAAGGACGCCAAGAAGATACAGCAGGCGCAGAAGCTCCTGACCGGCGAGCTCGACGGGGCGATCAGGGAGTTGAAGGTCAACGACAAGACGCTCGGAGATCTGGACAAGCACATGATCCAGCTCGGCAAGTACAAGCAGTCGTCAAGTCCGGTCTGAGCTGCTCACCCACGCCAGGGACTTCAAGGCGCTAGTCTTGCAACAAGCGACAGGGCAGTCTTGCATCAAGCAGATGCGCTCGTCCATCTTCGTGCTGGCAGCATTGCTCGGCGCGTGCACGACGACCGCACCTCTCGGCGGCTAGGACGATCGGCTGCTCGTTCGAACATCATGGCTCACCTCGGTTGTGAGCGTCGCAACATAGCGAGTTGTACTGTGATTTGTACTCTTTCTCAATGCCGGCCCGGTGAAACGTCTGCTCAATCCTCAGCACGTGTCGCCGTCAAAGGGCTGGCCAGCGCTGAATGGTTTCATAGCCACGGAAGTGGTGCGTGGTAGTCCTCACGCGGCTCACGCGAGACTCCAACCGGCTCTGACCACTCGACAGCGAGCGGTCGTGATCGGCGGCTCCTGGACGACAGTCGCCGTGCTGAGGGGCCGCTCTTGACAGCCGACGCCCTTCCGCCGCGCAGAACGTCCATTGCAGTCCCTAGCGGCCGACTGCTCGTGCGCCGGCCGCTGTTCGCTCGCTGGGCATCCAACTCATCGACCGCCACTTCCTGAAGAATTCAAGAAATTCTCCGGGAGGCATTGCTGGCGCCCAGTGGAGCCCCTGTCCCTCGTGGCAGCCCAGATCAATCAACCGAGCCAACGTCGATTCGCTCTCGACACCTTCGGCGATCGCCACCAGCCCCAGGCTGGTGGTCATCTGGACGATCGCCCGCACGATAGCCTCGTCGTGCCTGCTATCGGTCAGCCTGCGGATGAAGGACTGGTCGATCTTCAAGCGTGAAACCTCGAAGCGCTTAAGGTAGCCGAGGTTCGAATAGCCGATCCCGAAATCGTCGATGGAAAAACTCACGCCGCGTCCCCGGAGGCGGCCCAACAGCGCAGAAATCATGCTCGAATCCTGGATCAGCAGCGACTCCGTCAGCTCCAACTCAAGCGCCGACGCAGGCAGACCCGAGGCGTCGAGTGCATTGACGACGTCGGTCTCAATCACCTCGCGCTGAAACTGTAGCGAGGAGACGTTGACGGAGATCGTCAGACCGGCAAGGCCCATCGCGCGCCAAAGCTGCATCTGTCGGCACGCTTCGGCGAGCACCCAGGCGCCGATCTCGATGATGAGCCCTGACTGCTCGGCGATGGGGATGAAGCGGCTCGGCGGCACGAGACCGAGCTCGGGATGGCGCCAACGTAGTAGTGCTTCGGCGCCGACGACGCGGTCGCTGGCGAGATCGAATTGCGGCTGGTAGTGCAGCATGAACTCGCCTCGGGCGAGCGCAGTGCGCATGCCAGAGACCAGATGCACATCTTCCAGAACACTCAAGCTCATCTCGTTGGCGAAGAAGCGGATCGCATTGCGCCCAGCATCCTTGGCAGCGTACATCGCAATGTCTGCTCTCTTGAGCAACTCGTCGAAATCGGCTCCGTCGTTGGGATACATCGCAATTCCCATCGAACCCGATGTCGAGACCTCCAACCCGTCAAGCAGGAACGGTGCGGTCAGTTGCCCGAGCAGCTTCTCGCCGATCTCGGCCACGTCACTACGGTCGCGCACGTCACCAAGCAAAATCAAGAACTCGTCGCCGCCTTGACGGCAGACCGTGTCGCTGTCGCGCAGGACTTTGGTGAGCCGGTCGCCGACCGTACGCAGCAACTCGTCGCCCCGGGGGTGACCAAGCGAATCGTTGACGCTCTTGAAGTTGTCGAGGTCGAGAAAGACCAAAGCCGCCATTGTTTGATGGCGTCGGGCGAGGGCGATGGCATGGCCAAACCGATCGCGCGCGAGTATTCGGTTTGGCAGCCCGGTCAGGGAGTCGTGAGTCGCCAGGAACTCGATGCGCATCTGTGACCGGCGCACGCGTTCGTTCTCAGCCGTCAGCTTCGCAAGCGCGGCGCGTAGGTCGCCGGCCATCAGCCAGATGAGGAACGCGGTCAGCGAGAGCACGACGCTCACGTTGATCATGCTGCCCAGAGTGTGCCTGGGCACTGGATTGACGTGCCAGCCCTGCAGGTTGGCGACACCTACCAACGCCACGACCAGCAGGATCATGGCGAGCAAGAAGAGGAACAACCGCCGGCCGCCCATCGTGCTTGCGAAGGCAAGGATAGCGGGGTAGGCGATCATCGCCGGATCGCGCAGGCCTGAGTTCTGCCAGACGAGCACGCTGATCGAGACGGTGGCGGTGACGAGAAGGACCGTGTTCGCGAGCGCAAAGCGGGCTTTGCGCAACGCCCATAGCGCACCAAGCAACGCAAGCTGCGCTGGCACATGAACGTTGAGGTTTGTCCAGTCGCCCTCGATCAGGTTGATCGCGCCGCTGATTGCCAGGCCGATCATCGTGGCGACGATGACCTGCAATAGGCGGCGCGACTTGAGACGGGGCGCGATGAAATCAACGTCCGTGTCCGTCTTGTGACCAAGGTCCTGCATCGAAGGCAATTATCGGCCGGAGAGCGGCCCCTTAACGCGGCCGAGGCATCGCCGTTGGCGCTAGCCAGTTCGAGATTGCGCATGCGACGGTCCAATGCGAGCGCCGTGCTCATCGTCGCCATCACAGGATTGCCCGAGAGAAGGTGCTGAAGAGAGGAGAGGCCGCACCAACCGACTTTCCGTGGGCGGCTTGGCGGCGGACACAGCAGATTGCGATGCTCCGACGCTGCCGCTTGCCGGCGGCAGACCGGGCCTCCGGGCGGGCTGGCCGGTCGGGCCGGTCATCGCATCAGCACCAGGGGGATCATCGCGCTCCCGAAGTCGACGGAGCGTCAGGTGCTTTCTTTGACGCCTAAACGCCAGCCGCTCCATCCGAAGCGGCGCGACGGGGGAATGATTGTCGACACCCTACTCGCCCCTGAGCAGCGCGTGGTCTTGGCACGCTTGCTGGGCTGCATGCTGTGGCCGATAGCGGCACGCACGGACCGAGGGATGAGTCATCCGCCGCTCTTCTACGCAAGATTGAATTCATTACCGCAACGAAGCCTCCCAAATCCGCTTGCCCGATCTAACGTCCGGGGACAATCAGCGTGATGACGTCTTCCTGCTTAGCAGAACCGTCGCTGGGGCACACGAGCCCCGGCACGTCGTCGCGCTTCGCTCGTTACGTTCGCCCCTGCGCTCAACGCCGACGCCGGAGATGCGAGCTCGCGTCATCGCGCTGCAAACGGTGCCGTTCGATGAGGTGCCGACGGATCATGATCGGTTAGAGCGACCGATCGAAGGAGAATGACTGTGAATGCGAAGCGGACCTCGACCCGCCGGTCGTATGACGTGGTGCTCTATGGCGCCACGGGTTTCGTCGGCCGCCAGACGGTGGCTCACTTCGCCGCGCATGCCAACGGCGTGCGCTGGGCGCTCGCTGGCCGTTCGGCGCAAAAGCTCGAGCAGGTGCAACAAGCCTGCGGACCTGGTGCCGCCGGCGCCGGGATCATCGTGGCCGATGCGGCCGACGACAAGGCGCTGGGCGCGCTGGCCGGGCAGGCCGTGGTGGTTCTCAGCACCGCGGGCCCGTTTGCTCTCCATGGCAGCGCGCTCGTCGCGGCCTGCGTGGCGCACCGCACCCACTACGTCGACATCACCGGCGAAACGCCCTGGGTGCGCGCGCTGATAGATCGTCACCATGCGCAGGCTGCGCGGGACGGCACGCGCATCATCCCCTGCTGCGGATTCGACTCGGTGCCGTCCGATCTCGGCGCGTGGCTGGTTGCCGAGACCATCTGGCGACGGCACGGTGAGCAGTGCGTGGACGTGAAGGCTTGCCATTCGATGCGGGGCGGTCTCAACGGCGGCACGCTGGCTTCGGCACTGAACCTGATCGAGGCCGGCCAGGACCGGCTGCTCGCCGACCCGTTTCTGCTCAATCCCCCGAACTCCGTACCGCGCAACCCGACCGAGCATGCGGACCCCGTGGCACCGCATCACGACGCTGATTTCGACGCATGGGTGGGCCCCTTCGTGATGGGGCCGATCAACACCCGGGTGGTGCGCCGCACGGCTGCGTTGCTGAGAGCGCGCGGCGACGCGGCCTACGGCGCGCACTTCACCTACCAGGAGTACATGCGCTTCGGCAGAGGGCCGCTCGCCGCTGCGGCTGCCACGGGCATCAGCATCGGCATGAGCTTGGGACAGGCGGCGATGCGCTTCAAGACCTGGCGCGCACTGGCCCGTGCCGCCGCGGTATCACCTGGACAGGGTCCGTCGGAGAGCACGATGGACGGCGGATCGTTTCGCTGCGAGCT
>Ga0070700_100001092_pt1 | contig 13413 bp, 24 predicted proteins | sample KBSK5101metaG_FD_65456 | JGI IMG/M metagenome (GOLD analysis project Ga0070700, IMG submission 65456) | Corn, switchgrass and miscanthus rhizosphere microbial communities from Kellogg Biological Station, Michigan, USA - KBS K5-10-1 metaG | ecosystem: Host-associated > Plants > Roots >...
CGTCGTCGTCCTGTGTTCCTTCCATGTCGATCATCAAACATGGAAGAGGTTTGCAAGTGGGAAAAAAGGTTCTGCCAATGTCTGACGCCGCGTATCTGGATCAAGCCGCCACGTGGTCGAAAGACCTCACGCGCATGAAAGCGCGCGGACCAGGCGATACCGAAAACGCCATGCGCCGCATCGAACGTGAATACGGAATTGATTATGGTTTTCTCTGGTCGCTTCGTTATCGCCGGGAGCGTCTCAAGATAATCAGTCTCTCGGTCTACGAGGGCATCAGGGCGGCTTATCGCGCAGAGTGTGCGGCACAAATGCGAAAGCTGGAAAATGAAATCGTCCGAACCGAAAAAATCGCCGGGGCTGATAACCATGCTGTTCGCGCGGCTAAGGCTTTGGTGGGCAAGAGTATGGGAAACGACAGAGATGGAGCATCCTGACTAATGCGCAGCATAGGCAATTCAATCTGGACTGATGATGTCGTCGCCGAACTCAAAAAACTCTGGGACGACGGCTACACATGCTCGCAGATCGCCGCTGAAATGGGCCGTGGCCTTACGCGCAACGCCGTCATCGGCAAGGTGACACGCCTAAAGCTGACGAGGCGATACTGGGGCAACGGATATTCCCGGATCATCAATCCGATCCCCGCTGATACACCGCGCAGCCGGCCGGTATTCAAGTCACGCGAGCGGGAGATTCGCAGGCTGAAGGATCAGCCGCCGCCGAAGATCATCACTGCAGTATCTCCGAGGACGGGAGCTTTCATAAACTTCAAGAAGCATCCGCTGAAGCACAATCTCACAAAAAATGAGATGCGCGCCATGCTCACGCTTGCCGTTCAAAACACGGCAGCCATGGATGTCGCGCCATGAAAACCATCGCCGCGCAGTACCACGAAACCCTTAGCGCCGCCCGCCGAGCCAAACCCCGCTCACAGCGCAAGACAAAGCTTGAAGCCAAGCTGGGGAATTTGCTGCTGAGGCAACTTCGTATCGAGGCGCCGAGAAAGCGCAAGGCATCATGATCGCCAAGCTCGCCTACCTAACCACACCCGCGCCCGGCCGCCACATGCTCAACATCCAGCTATTCGGATCGGATGAACTACTGAGAATTGAGATCGCTAGGCATCACGTCGTGAACATCTTGGTCGATGGCGTGACGACGGTTCTCCGCGAAGATCAGTTTTTGAGCCGCGTTCCATCCACTCCAACAGAGAGCGTAGCATGAGGCTTGCTTCCTCAGAACATGGCCCATCCACCGGGTGGGGCTATGACGGAAAATATCATCCTGAGCGCGTTACGCCCGGAGAATGGCGCCGCTGGCGCATGGACAATGCGCGCAAGCTTGGCACTCATACCAAGGCTGAATGGATCGAACTCAGGGACCGTGTGGGGATGTGCCTTGGGTGTGGGTCTGAAACCCGGAGCCTGACGAAGGACCACATAACGCCGATCGTGCGCGGCGGGTGCGACTGCATTCAGAATATCCAGCCGCTTTGTCATCCATGCAATTCAAGGAAGGGCGCCAAATGACCGCTGTTGGCGACAATTCAAAGGCTTTGCTCACATCAATAGTCGAGCGGGTCGAAAACCTAGCCGAAGAGATCAAGGACCGCCGAGAAGGTCAGTCCGAGATTTTCAAGGAGGCTCGTGGCCACGGCTTTGATGTCAAGGCGCTGCGCCAGATCATCCGCATTCGCGCTGAGGACCCCAATAAGCGGGCGGAGCGGGAAGCAATCCTCGACACCTACATGACAACTTTGGGAATGACGTGAAACCTGGGCGATGGTGGCGGGCGCAGAATTCCTGCGTCGATAACGCCAAGCTGATCAAGCTGAACGACCGGGCGCATCGCAATTGGTTCAACCTCAATTGCGTTGCGAACGAGCATGGAGGCGTTTTGCCTGACCTTGAGACGGTAGCCATCAAGCTTCGTGTCACCGCACCACGGGCCGCCGCTGCGATTGCTGAGTTGGTTGCCAAGAAGCTTTTCGACCAGCGCGAGGACGGCAGCTTCGTGCCGCACGACTGGAACCAGTGGCAGTACAAGACCGACGAAGCCGACCCAACGAATGCGGAACGTCAGAGAGCATTTCGCAAGCGCCAGAGGGAAGAAATGGCAATCCTGAAATCGTTACGTGACGCTGGCCGTAACGGTGCGTTACGTAACGGCGTTACGGACGTTACGGCAAAACGACCAGATACAGATAAGAAGATAATAACTACTACTGTCTCTGTTGAGAGAGGGCTTGGCGAAAGGAAATTGTCTCTGAGTTCGGAGGCTATCGCTGGCATCGGGGGTAGGAAGCAATGATCGAAGCACTTCAGGACAAGCAGCATCGTTCAAGTCGATCGTTGATGGCCGGCCTTTGCGGTTGTCATCGCTGCCTCAAGGAGCGCGACGAAATGCGCCTTCGGATGATCCTTTGCCCGACATGCGGCTGCAAGCGCTGCCCAAAGGCTTCCGATCACGATCTATCCTGCACTGGCAGCAATGAGCCGGGCCAGCCTGGGAGCGTCTACGCATGATCCGCGACCCCTCAGACGGCTCGGTAAGGGAAAAACAGATGCCCGGGGTAATCCCGGGCATGTCCGATGCAGTCCCGCCGTGGAAGGCTGTTTTGCTCGCCGGCAAGGTGAAGCCGGAAAAGCTCTCCGATAAGTGGGCCTACCAGCGCGCATGGAACGACGGCATCGACTGGTCAATCCAGCAGATGGAAAAGCACCTTAAATCCGAAGGAACCTAACATGCCCGAGGCCTCAATGACGACGAAGAACCCGCGCAAGATCGGCATTCCGCTTAGCAAGAAGGGCGTTAGGAATCCGGATTATCCGCACTTGTCGCCGATCGTGGTTGATGATCCTTATGCGCTGGATCCAGGCACCAAGACGACGGCCATACGAAACACGCGGCGCGATCCCTTGGCAGCCCTTCACGCCCGCAAACAGATTGACGAAGCACAGTACCAGGGCGGCCGGGCGTTTCAGAGCGATTTCGAGATTGCTGAGCGTGGCCCGCAGGCGATCGACCCGAGTAAGGAAGCTGTGGACGGTGGCCGCATGCCAGAACCGATCACCGAAGGCCAGCGCAAGGCCGTGCTGCGGTTGAACCGGGCAGAGCGGGAGTTGGGCGCAGATGGCGCAGCGCTCACCCACGCCGTTCTAATCACCGGCCTGAGCTGTGCTAGCGTGGCGACATCCCGTGGACTGACAGGCGAGCGTTGGGAGCGTTATTTTGCAATCCGGTTCCGGGAGTGCCTGGACCGGCTCGCAGTGCTGTACGGCTTTGCGATGGAGAAGCGTTGATGAAAAGCCACCATGACTATCTAATCGACAGCCTTTCGCTGTTCCACCTTGATCCGCCCGACAGCGATTACCAGGAGGGCTACTTTGACGCGCTGGCCTATATGGCCGACTATTTCGGCGTCATCAAGATCGACGAAACCCACCTCAAGCCATCTAGGCCAAACCTGACCCTGATAATAGGCGGGAAGAAGTAACACCGACCTGTGTAATTCAACTTGACTGGTCCAGCAAATCACCCCAGATTGGGCATCGTCGCAAGTGATTTGCGCATTGGTCCCGACATCGACGGCCTTGGCCCTAGACGGACGCGATACGCGCCGGGGTGAAATTCCTCGGGGGATCGCCAAATTCAATAGCCCGTTCGGAGAAATCCGCGGCGGGTTTTCTTCTGGCTGAACGCGGCGGTTGGGTTCGATTCCTGTAGACCGGCTGGTATGCCGGATGCCCGGTTCGACTCCGGGCCAGCCAGTTTTCACCGAGGCCAAGATGCCCTGCGACATCTGCGACAACAACTGGGTATGTGAAACCCATCCCGACAAGCCTTCTGACATCACAAGCGACAGGAACGACGCCTGTCATTGCGGAGGGGCGGCGATGCCGTGCAGGGCGTGTGGTGGGGATTTTCCGAATAAAGGGCAAACGTTTGTGATTCAGGGCAATGGTATTTCAACCGGGTAAATCAGGCAATCCAGGCGGACGGGCGAGAGAGCGTGTCTTTACGGATGCTCTACGCATGGAACTGGCTGCGGCCGGCGAGGACAACAAGGCGCTGCGGGCGATTGCCAAGAACCTGATCAATCTCGCTCAGAAGGACGACGAGAAGGCTTTGCCGGCGATCAATGCCATTGCCGATCGATTGGAAGGCAAGCCTGTGCAGGCTGTCATTGGTGGGGGTGAGGACGATCCGGCCATCAGCATCATCCACAGAATCGAGCGCGTGATTGTCGAGAACTCTGCAGATACCGACAGCGAGGATATTTAAGCCGCTTCTTGAGCCGCTTGCGTACAAGGGCGCTTGGGGTGGCCGAGCATCCGGTAAGTCGCATTTCTTCGCCGGCCTTATGGTGGAGGACTGTGTTCGAGAGCCAGGCGAGACTGGCGAGGGGCTTCGGTGCATCTGCATTCGTGAAGTCCTGAAGGATCTCAAGGAAAGCGCAAAGCTCTTGATCGAGGACAAGCTGCAGGCTCATGGCTTGGGTGAGGCTGACGGTTTCAAGGTGTTCCGGGATGTGGTTCAAACCCCGAAGGACGGCCTGATCATCTTCAAGGGCATGCAGGATTATACCGCGGAATCGGTCAAGTCGCTCGAGCATTTCAAGCGGGCATGGATCGAGGAGGCGCAGACGCTGCAGGAACGCAGTCTGGCTTTGCTGCGCCCCACGATCCGACGCTCACCAGGTTCGCAGATCTGGGCGAGCTGGAACCCGCGCCGCAAGACTGATGCGGTGGACAATTTCTTCCGAGCGCTGAAGCCGCCCGGCGCGGTTGCGATCAAGGTCAACTGGAAAGACAATCCTTGGTTTTCGAAGGAATCCGAAGAGGAGCGCCAGCTTGACCTCAGGCTATACCCAGAGCGTTACGATCACATTTGGGAAGGCGATTACGCCAAGGCATTCGAGGGAGCCTACTTCGCCCAGCTATTGGCTCAAGCGAGATCTTCAGGACGCATTGGGAAGGTCACGGCCGATCCATTACTGCCAATCCGTGCATTCATCGATATCGGAGGCTCTGGGGCGACCGCCGACGCCTTCACAATCTGGATCGTCCAATGGGTTGGACAAGAAATCCGAATCCTCGACTATTACGAGAGCGTAGGCCAGGTCCTAGCCTATCACGTAAATTGGCTGCGCAAACGAGGCTATGAAAACGCCATCCTATACCTGCCGCATGACGGCGTGAACGAGAACAACGTCACCGGCAAGCGGTACGAAGACCACCTGAGAGAAGCCGGCTTCAACGTAGAGCCGCCGGTCAAGAACCAGGGCAAGGGCGCCGCATCACTGCGGATCGAGGCTGTCCGGCGCCTTGGTCCCAAGATGTATTGGAACGAAGACACCACAGAGGCTGGGCGCGACGCTATCGGCTTCTACCATGAACGCAAGGACGAGCAGCGCAATGTCGGGCTTGGACCGGAACATGATTGGTCGTCACACGCTGCGGATGGGCTCGGCCTAATGGCGATTTGCTATGAGGAACCGGGCAGGGCTGCGAACTTCAACAAGCCGATCAGGTATGACAATCGGAGCTGGGCGTAATGGCTAAGATGAAAGCCTCCGATCTCAAGTCCATGATCGCCGCGGAGAAGGCTGACGCGCTCGCCGCGATATCGGCCGCCAAGCTTGCCGAAGAGCGCTCCGACGCGATGGATTATTACCTGGGCGATATGTCCAAGGACATGCCGGCGCAGGACGGCCGATCGAGGGCTGTGTCAACCGACGTGGCTGACACCATCGAAGGCCTGATGCCGAGCCTGATGGACATCTTCGCAGGATCTGACGAGGTTGTCCGGTTTGAGCCCGTTGGCCCCGAGGACGAAGAGGCCGCCCAGCAGGAAACCGACTACGTGAACCACGTGTTCATGCAGCAGAACCCCGGCTTCATGGCGCTGTATTCGTTCATCAAGGATGCACTGTTGTCCAAGGTTGGCATTGTGAAAGTCTGGTGGGAAGAGACCGAGCAGGAAGAGCGGGAGACGTATTACGATTTGACCGACGACCAGTTCGCGCTGTTGTCGATGGCAGTTGAGGAATCCAAGGGGGCGATGAAGATCGTTGCGCATACGGCTCGTGGCGAAGCGGCAGAGGCGGCGTACTGATGGGGCCCGGGCTAAGCTGCGTCGCACGTGTAAGTGGGCTCATTCTGGCAATCGCGCCGGACGCCAAAAGCGAGCGCAACTATCAAATAAACTCAGCAATGAAGCGTCTTTATGACGCTGGCTGTAGGCGCATTATCGCGGCGAAGGAACTACCCCGCACCGGAGACGGTGAGCGCTACTTAGTTCGTGGGTTTATTGAATAATGGACGCCCTAACGCCTCCCGACATGCTCAACCCAACGCCGGCCCAAGGACCGGGACAGAACGCACTAAACCCGATGCAGGCACAGATGGCGCAGGCGCTCGTCCCGCAGCCCATGCCTGTCACGCACGATGTAACCATAGTCACCACGAAAAAGCTCGCATCCGCCAAGGTCATGGGAGTTCCGCCCGAGGAATTCGGCATCGAGCGCGGCGCCCGCGACATCAAGACCTGCAACTACTGCTTTCACGAGGTCGTCACCAAGACTGAAGGCCAGTTGATCGCGGAAGGCTTTGACGAAGAGCAGGTCAAGGCGCTCGGCGACTACAAGGGCAACACCGGCATTGAGGCGGCCTCACGGGATTCCGTATGGGAAGGCTCCGGCGGTAGTTCTGAGATCAATTCGGCCGCTCGGCTGGTCAAGATCACCGAGCATTACGTCAGGATGGATTACGAGGGCAACGGCAGGCCCTGTCTGTATCAAGTCATAACCGGCGGGGATCAAGGCGAGCTCCTCAAGAAGGACGGCAAGGACTGCGTAACCCCGTTTGACGCCATTCCGTTCGCGGCGACCACGCCGGTTCCGATCACGCATCGGTTCTTCGGGCGGTCGATCGCTGATCTGGTCATGCCAGCGCAGCGGGAGAAGACTGCCTTAAAGCGTGGTGCGCTCGACAACCTCTATCTGCACAACAATCCACGGGTGGAGGTCGCGGAAGCCAATGCTGGACCGAATACTCTCGATGATCTTCTTGTTAGCCGCCCTGGCGGCGTGGTTCGCACAAAAACGGCGGGCGGGCTGAACTGGCAGGTCGTGCCTGACATCACAGGTTCCGTCTACCCGATGATGCAGTACATCGACGCCGAACTCGAGACCCGAACAGGCCTGTCCAAGCAGATGCAGGGTGTGGACGCCAACGCGCTGCAGAACCAGAGCGCTACCGCCGTCGCGCAGGTGTTCTCTGCCTCGCAAATGCGGGTCAAGCTGATCGCCCGCATTATGGCGGAAGGCGTGCGGGATATCTTCTCGCTGTTGCACGGGACGATCCGCCGGCACGGCCAGAAGCAGGAAACAGTCAGGCTGCGGAATTCCTGGGTCGAGGTCAACCCGCGGGACTGGAAAACCCGCAACGACATGACGATTGCGGTTGGGCTCGGGAGTGGTGGGAAAGCCCAGCAGTTCGCGCAGATGATGGCATTGGCCAACTTCCAGAAGGAATTGCTGCTCGGCGGTAAGACCAACCTCGTTGACGACAAGGCGCTGTATAATACCGGGGCCGAACTGACGAAGATTCTGGGGCATAAGAACCCGGACAAGTTCCTGAACGACCCGAGCGCGAAAGACCCGCAGACCGGGGAATTGATGCACCCGCCGCCGCCGCCTACTCCTGACCCGGCCATGGCGAAGGTGGAGGCTGATGCCAAGATCAAGCAGGCAGAACTTCAGCAGCGCGACAAGGAACTGATGGCGAGCGCACAGATTGACCAGCAGGCGGACGAGCGCAAGGCTCAGATCGAAACCGTGCAGGCGCAGGCCGACATGGCGACCGAGCAGCGCAAGCTTGAGGGCGAAATGGCACTGGCTCAACAGAAGTTCGAGCTTGAGAAAGAGCTAAAGCTGATGGACTTCCAACTCAAACGCGAGATGCAGCAGGAGGAACTGCAGATGAAGCGTGAAATCCATCAACAGCAGCTACAAGCTGGCGTCTTCAAGGTCGCGGCCGGCGCCGAAGCGCATGATCAGAAAATGGAGCAGGCTAAAGCGAAGGATAAACCCGATGAATAGCATGAACGCGGAGGAGCGCAGCACACTCGTTGCCGCGATGAGCGACAAGACGCCAATGGGCCGCCTGACGGCCGGCGAGATCACTGCCTGCTTCGATCGGCTGGTCGAGATGGGTTATGACATCGTGAAACGGCCCGTTGTCGAGCAGAAGACGCCGATTGCGGAAAAGCCGCCCGAGCCGCTTGTTGTTGACCCGATGCTGCACCCGGCGAAGCCGCTCCATACGGCATCCGCCGAACGTAAGGCAGCCAAGAACAAATGACCGACGAATTCGCCCTCCAGAGAGCCGCAGCCAAGGCCGCCCGTGCGCAGGGGCTGCTTGAAGACGAGTTGCTGAAGGAGGCATTTGCCTCGCTGGAGGGTGCCTATACCAGCGCCTGGCGGTCAACCACAATCGACGACATGGTAGGCCGGGAGAAGTTGTTCCTCGCGATCAATATCGTGGGCAAGGTTCGGGATCACCTCCACGCAATAGTTTCGAATGGCGCGCTTGCCGCGCGTGAACTCCGCGATCTCGCCGAAACCGCCGAGCGCCAGAAGCGCTGGCAAGACGTTCGATAACCCAAAGGACAATTCATGAGTGACGAATCAGCCGAAGGCATCGGCGGTAATGACGCGCCTGTCGTTTCCAATACGCTTGGCTCCGATGCGCCGGCCGAACTATCGCCCAACCAGGCCGCGAAAGCGCTGGCCGATCTGCGCTGGAAGCGCAACAATGAATCATCTGCCGATGGCGCCGATACGGCGACCGCAGACCCCGAATTGTCCGGTGAGGACAACGCCGCCCCTGCTGAGCAGGCTCACGGTGAGGACCAAGGCGCCGACCCGGCTGCAGAGCCGCCCATCGCCCGCCCGAAGTCTTGGACTGAGGCTGAAGACGCCGAATGGCAGGCCACGCCTCGCGCTTTGCAACAGAAGATCGTTGCGCGCGAACTGGAACGCGATACCGCGCTTCGTCGGACTCAGAATGAAGCCGCTGAAAAGCTCAAAGGCCTCACGGCCAAAGAGCAGCAGACGGAGCAGGCAAGGCAAAGCTACGAGGCAAGACAGGCTGCTTACACGCAGGCTCTTGAGACGGCACTGCAATCGGATTTCGGAGACATCCGAAGTCTGGATGACGTGCGCAATCTGCAAGCCAATGACCCATTCCGGTTTCAGGCTTGGCAGGTCCGTCAGATGGAGCTGAGTGCGGCGCAAGCCGAAAAGCAGCAGGTTGAAGGTCAGAAGGCGCAGAAGCACGCGACCGAATGGGCGAAGTTCGTCCAAGAGGAAAGCAATGCGTTCGCTGACTCCACGCCGGAATACAAGGCCAAAAAGGCCGACTATGACACGAAGGCCGCAGCGGTGCTGCGGGAGATCGGGTTCTCGGATGAGGAACTGAACAGGCTGGCTTCTGGGGAGGATAAGATCCCTCTCTTCGACCGGCGCATTCAGCAACTCCTCTTTGACCGGATCAAACTTTCGGAAATCAAGTCCGCCCCGAAGGCCGTTGCCAAGCCCGACCTCCCCCCTGTCGTGCGGCCCGGAACGTCGAAGCCTGCGGGCTCCGATCAGTCCGAACAAGTCAAAGACCTCACCCGAAAACTCAACGAGACCGGCGACATCAAGTTTGCTCAACAGCTTCGCGCTTTGCAGGCTCGCCGGGCATCATAAGGAACGAAAATGTCCACTCCTGCCAATACCTTTACCGTACCGCTTGCGGTCGGCAACCGAGAAGACCTCTCGGACATGATCTACCGCATCGACCCGACCGACACCCCGTTCATCACGGGCGTTGATCGTGAAAAGGCCGATGCCGTCAACCACGAATGGCAGACCCAGGCGCTGGCTTCGCCCGATAGTGCGAACGCCCAGCTCGAGGGCGATGACTTCGCCACCGATGCGACCACGCCGACCGTTCGTCTGGGCAACCGCACCCAGATCTCCCGCAAGGTGGCGCGGGTTTCCGGAACGCAGCAGGCGGTTGACCACGCCGGCCGCGGCAATGAGATGGCCTATCAGGAAATGCTGAAGGGCCTCGAACTGAAGCGCGACATCGAGACCATCCTTGTCGGCACGAACCAGGCCAAGGTCACGGGTGCCGCGGCAACGGCGCCGAAGCTTGCCTCGGTCCTGTCGTGGATCAAGAGCAACACCAGCAAGGGAACAGCCGGCGGCGCGGCAGACCCGACCACGGCGGACGGCGCGGGCACCCGCACGGACGGCACCCAGATCGCGTTCACGGAAGCGCGGCTGAAGATCGTTCTGGCGGCATGCTGGGAGAACGGCGGGAGGCCGGGGACGATCTTCACCGGATCGTTCAACAAGCAGGTGTTCTCGACCTTCACCGGCCGGTCCACTCCGATGGAGCAGGCGACTTCGAAGAAGATCGTGGCCTCGGTTGATGCCTACGAATCCGACTTCGGCAAGCTCAAGGTGGTCGCCAACCGCTTCCAGCGTGCACGCGACGTTCTGGTGCTGGAGATGGACAAGTGGGCGGTCGCCTTCCTGCCCGGCCGCAATATGACCTCGATCCCGCTGGCCAAAAACGGCGATTCCGATCGTCGGGCCATGCTTTCCGAATACACGCTGGTAGCCAGGAACGAGAAATCGTCTGGCGGCGTGTTCGACAACACCACCTCGTAAGGAGCACTCCACATGAGCACGATTTACACCTTCCACACGGAGTGCCCGGCTCTCGCGGAGCCTCCGGCGGCCACTGATGTCTTCCTGATGTACGATACCAGTGCCGGAACCACCAAGCGCATCACTGCCGACATGCTCGGCGGTGCGGTTTCGGCTCCGGTTGCCACCACAGCAACATCGCTGACCATCACGGCGGCGGCGCATGCGGGCCGTACGGTGGCCATCAACTCGACGGCGCCGATTGCAGTTACGCTGCCGCAGGCGACGGGCACCGGGAACAGGTACAAGTTCTGGATCGGCGTTGTCGCGACGGCGACCGGTCATACCATCAAGGTGGCGAACGCGACCGACGTGATGGCTGGCTATGCTTTCTGCGTCACCACAACCTCGGATAATGCGGAAGGCTTCAAGACCTCGGCTACGTCGGACACCATTACGCTGAACGGCACCACTCTTGGCGGCGTTGTCGGTGATATGGTCGAGATCGAGGATGTCAAGACCGGCATCTTCTCGGTCAAGCTGTTCACGGCGCCCACAGGAACCGAAGCAACCCCGTTCTCGGCAACCGTCTCGTAAGTTGTCGATATCGTTCAGCATGGCGGGCGTAAGCGTTATGCTCGCAATGCCGACCCATCGGGATATCCCGGCCGGCACAGTTTCATCTCTTTTGGAAACCATGGATCTGATGCGGTCCAAGGGAATCCCGTTCGAGATACAGTTACAGGTCGGGAATTCTCTCGTCACCCACGCGCGTTCCAAGATCGCTCACACCTTCCTCAAATCGGATAAATCGCTCCTGTTCTGGGTCGATTCCGACATTGAATGGAAAGCCGCAGACTTCCTCCGTCTTTGCGCGCTCGCGACAAAGATGGATGTCGTTGGCGCCGCATATCCGGCCAAGAAAGACCCGATTGTCTTCTTCCTCGACCCTTCAAGCGGGGGAGAGATCGAAAGCAATGAGTTTGGCTGCCTGAAGATAGGCGGATGGGGCATGGGTTTTACCGTGTGCACACGTCGTGTGATTGAGGCGATGGCCGAACGTTCGCCCAAGCTGAAGTTTAACGGCTCGGATGAACCAATCGCACACATGTTCCGCTGTGACGAACACGACGGCTATGCTCGCGGCGAGGATATGGCGTTCTTTGCCGACATCAAGGCTCTTGGCTTCGAGGCGTTTCTCGACCCTTCCGTCACACTGGGCCATATCGGCTCGAAAACCTACTCAGCCTCTATTACGGACAACCTGAGGCTAATTGGAGAAACATCACATGGCACTTCCCAGCAATCGGCCGCTTAGCGAGGCCTCCGTTTCCGCCTACTTGGCTGATGTCAGCGCGGCGTCGTCCACCTTCGTAGCGGCGCCGTTCCGCGGTACGATCAAGCGGGCTTATTCGGCCATCTCGGTTGCGCTCACGGGTGCCGACTGTACCTGGTCGATGACGATCAATGGCACGGCCGTCACCGGATCTACCGCGACTATCACGCAATCGGGTTCGGCTGCAGGCGATGTCGATATCTGCACGCCCACGGGCGCCAACTATGTCAACGAGGGCGATACGATCGGTTTCGTCTCAGCCGGCGAGTCGTCAACGACCAGCCCCACGGTGTTTACCGTCGTCATCGATCGGGATTAACTATGGCCCAGCAGTATATCGGGACGGGATATCTCGGCGCGCACCAAGCTAAGGCATATACGACATCCGCCGAGATAGACAACGCGGTCGGGGCAGGCACAAACAAGGTGCGCGTTGTCGTGACTAGTGCGGCCTACATCAAGATAGGCAAGACGCCGCTCACAGCGACAACCGCTGATGTCTATATGCCGGCTGATTCCCCGGAGTACTTTACGATCAGGCCCGGAGAAAAGGTCGCAGCGGTGCAGGTTGCCTCTGGCGGAAACCTGCACGTTACCGAGGTGTCCTGATGGATGTCCGCTTCCATAGCCACGGCGATACCGTCGCTATCGAGCACATCCAGGACGTTGAGCCGATCCTTGAGCGCAACAAGGCGCTTCGAGGTGAGGAACAGCGTTCGGACTGGGGCCGGCATGTCGCCTCCATTCCCAACGTAATCTACGTGAAGTGGTTGGACGAAGAGCATGCGAGGGGCAATACCTCGTTGCGTATGTTCACCCCTGAATTCGACCTGATCGTGCAGAAGAAGCTTCAAGACCCGGAATGGGCTTATCTACGCACCGACCGTCCGGCGCTCGTCACGGGATGGCGATAAATGGCGATCACCACCTACGACCTGCTTAAGTCAGCCATCGCCGACTGGCTGTCGCGGGATGATCTCACGGCCTTTATTCCGGACTACATCACGCTGTTCGAATGTGATGCGGCACGCCGATTGAAGGTCCGGCCGCAGGCTACGACTACGACGCTCACACCATCCAGCGGAGTCGTTGCGCTGCCGACAGACTATCTCGGCTTCCAGCGCGTGACGTGGACCGGCTCGCCAATTCAGGGGCTGGAGTATGTTGCGCCAGAACTCTATGCGGCATACCTGAATACGGGCAGCGGAACGCCGGCCGTTTTTACGATTGAGGGCGCAAATCTCAAGGTCGCGCCATCGGACGATACCGATCTGACGTTCTTGTACTTTCAGCGCACCCCGGCCGTCTCCAGCTCGCTCAACTGGTTGTTCACCAACCATGTTGACGCCTATCTGGCGGGCTCGCT
>Ga0070700_100001104_pt1 | contig 13357 bp, 10 predicted proteins | sample KBSK5101metaG_FD_65456 | JGI IMG/M metagenome (GOLD analysis project Ga0070700, IMG submission 65456) | Corn, switchgrass and miscanthus rhizosphere microbial communities from Kellogg Biological Station, Michigan, USA - KBS K5-10-1 metaG | ecosystem: Host-associated > Plants > Roots >...
CTGATGCCTTCGCCGCGCACACAACAGGCTCTCGAGCGTCTGGCCGAGCTCACGCCGAAGCAGATCGTCGAAGAGCTGGATCGCTACATCGTCGGCCAGGGCGAGGCGAAGAAGTCGGTTGCGATCGCGCTCAGAAATCGCTGGCGCCGTCAACGCGCGCCGGAGGCGATTCGCGAAGAGATCTCGCCCAACAACATCATCCTCGTCGGTCCGACGGGGGTTGGAAAGACCGAAATCGCGCGCAGGCTGGCGCGTCTCGCCGGAGCGCCTTTCGTCAAGGTAGAAGCCTCGAAATTCACCGAGGTCGGCTACGTCGGCCGCGATGTCGAGTCGATGGTGCGCGATCTGGTCGAGAGCGCGATCAACATGGTGAGGGGCGAGCGCGAGACAGAGGTGCAGGAGATCGCGAAGCAGAAGGTCGAAGAGCGGCTCCTCGATCTGCTGCTGCCGGTTCCGCCGGACATCAAGCAGTCGACGCACACTTCAGCGGCAGCGGGAGGTGGCGCGCACCTCTTCGTCGTTTCGCCTGCCGGTTCAGTTTCGACCGAGACGGACGCCGCAGAGGTACGCTACAAACGTACGCGCGAAAAGCTGAAAACGTTGCTGGACGCCGGACAGCTCGACGACCGCGAAATCGAGATCGAAGTCACGCAAAACGCGCCGGTGATGTTCGACATGATGGTGCCGCAGGGCGCGCCGGAAGGAATGGACAACATCTCCGAGATGCTTCAGGACATGCTGCCCAAGCGCAAGAAGAAACGCACCGTCAAAGTCTCGGAAGCTCGTCGCATACTACTCGGTGAAGAGCTGGAGAAGCTGATCAACAAGGATGACGTCACAGCCGATGCGCTCGAGCGCGTGCAGACCATGGGCATCATCTTTCTCGACGAGATCGACAAGATCGCGGGCCAGCGCGGCGCGACCGGCGGCGGTCCGGATGTATCGCGCGAAGGAGTGCAACGCGACCTGTTGCCGATCGTCGAAGGATCGAACGTGCAGACGAAGCACGGCATGGTAAAAACGGATCACGTACTCTTCGTCGCCGCGGGTGCGTTCCATGTCGCGAAGCCGAGCGACCTGATTCCCGAGCTGCAGGGGCGATTCCCGATTCGAGTCGAGCTGAACTCGCTCACCGAAAAAGATTTCGTGCAGATCACGACCGAGCCCGAGAACGCTCTCACCAAGCAATACTCGGCGCTGGTCGAGGCCGAGGGCGCGAAGCTCGAGTTCACCGCCGACGGAATTGCCGAGATTGCCAAAATCGCAGCGCACGTGAACGAGCGGATGGAAAACATCGGCGCTCGCAGATTACACACGGTGATGACGACGCTGCTCGAGGAAGTTCTGTTTGGATTGCCGGACAGCGGCGAAAAGCTGGTTCGGGTCGACCAGGCCATGGTGCGCGATCGTCTCAAGACTATCGCCGAAGACGAAGACCTGCGCCGCTATATCCTCTAGGAGCCAGTGACTCCCGCTCTCTGACAGAGGTCGCGAGCGGCATCCTCCCACCGCGGCAAGACAAACTCGAATCCTGATTCCAGCAAACGCGCTGGAACCACGCGCCTGCTTTTGAGAATGAGCTCGGTTTCGCTGCGCATGAAGAAAGCTCCGACCTGCAGCATGATGCGGTTTGCAGGTAAGCCCACGCGTACGCGGGCCGCATCGCGCAGAATTCTCATGAACTCGCGGTTTGGCAGGGGGTTGGGCGACGCGACGTTGACCGCGCCGTCCAACTTGTCGTGCTCGATCAGCCAGTAGATCGCGCGCACGAAATCTTCGTCGTGAATCCAGGAGATGTACTGCCTACCGTCGGCCGCGGTGCCCCCGAGCCGCCGTCGCACGAGAGTGAGCAGGGTGTCGAAGATGCTGCCGCGGTCTGGGTTCATGACCATCGCCGAGCGGAGTCTTACCTTCCTCGTCATTGGTGTGACCGATTCATCGACGGATTGCTCCCACGCGCGAGCGACTTTAATGCTGAAGCTCCAGGTGTCAGGGGCGTCACCCTCATTTCCGCCGATGATACCGGTGCGGTCGTCATTCGGCGCATCGAACCGGTGGGCGTAAATCGTCGCGGTGCTTGCCTGGAGCCAGACGCGTGGCGGTCTGGCAGCTCTACCGATTGCTTCTCCCACCAATCGCGTCGAGCGCACACGCGACTCGTAGATCTCGCGCCGGTTGGTAGAGGTGTAGCGGCAGTTGACGCTTCGTCCGGCGAGATTGATGACGACGTCCGCGCCCTCGAGCTCGGTGGTCCACGGTCCAGTCTGCGTCGCATCCCAGCCAACGGTCCGCCACGGCTCTGCTTTTAGAGCGGGACGCCTTTTCTTCCTGCTCTCCTGTGCTGCTCTGCTCAGCACTACCACATCGTGCCCATCGCGATGAAATGCGCGGGCCAGCACGCATCCAACCTGACCGCTGCCGCCCGGGATTACGATTTTCATTACCGGTCGATACTATCGAACAATGGCCGAGCGTCTCTTCATCGGAGTTCCACTCACTGATGATGTCCGGAGCGCGATTCAGAAATCGCTGCCGAAGAATCTACCCGGTAAGGCGGTCCCCGTTGAGAACTGGCATTTCACCCTGCGCTTCCTCGGCGCGACGGAGCCGGAAGCGCGTGACCGCCTGATAGCGCTGCTCGAATCAGCGACATGCGGAGGTCCTTTCCGGATACGATTCAGCGAGCTCGGCGCGTTTCCAACTCCACGGCGTGCGCGAATCCTCTGGATCGGGATCGACGAGGGCGCCGAGCGGATGATTCAGTTGGCGGCGATCGCTGAAGGTGCCGCGCGGAGCGTCGGCTTTGCGGCGGAGACAAAACCGTTTCGCCCGCACCTGACACTGAGCCGAATAGATCCACCTCAGTCCGTGGTGCCGCTGATTCTGGCCAAGCCACAATTCGGCGCGACGATGACGGTGGATTCGATAATTCTTTACCGCAGCAGACTCGGCGGTGGTCCAGCGAGGTACGAAGAGCTGAAACGGATCGCGCTCAGTCGTTAACCGGCCGCTCCGGGTCCGGACAACCGTGGCTAGGGTCGTAAACCAGAATTCGATCCACGACGACCGCTTCAGGAAGCTTTGCCAGTTCTTTCGCGGTCCAGTTTCTAAAACTGGTCGTCGGAATAGGCCCTGCGAGACGAAAGCTTAGCCCACAGTGTTTGCTCGATAACAGGAAGAGCTTCCCTTCGCCGAACGCCGCATGAGAGCCACCCACGCGCCGCAGTTCTGACAAAGTCGAACCAACTGCCAGCGAGTCGGGCGTACGAAAGGCAGGCGAGTCGATGTCCAGCCGCCAGATCTTCCCATCGACAATTTCGGCTTCGACGGCATCGGGTGGAAATGCAACGGTGATCACGCGTTGGGTCATTCCCTCAGGACCAGGCCGAACGGTATCGAGAACGACACGGCAAATCGTTTTGACCGAGTCGAGCGGCATCCCGATCTGTAGCTTGCCGATTCCCTGATCTCGCAGGACTCGATCACCGCAAGTTGGCGCGACTGCAACCGGCTGTGCAGCAGTGATTGGAATGGCCGCCGGTCGGCGATGCTCTGATTGTTTGCGCCAATAAAACGTGAGTGCGACTACGGCGAGGACTAGCAGAGCAGTCCAACCCGTCCTCGTGTTACTCAACTTTTCTTCGCTGGTAGTGGCCCATCGGGTTTACTCACCCACGCGCACGGGCGGGGCCGCCGCTTGATCGAACGCCATCTTCTTCACCAGCTCCGCGAAGCGCGGATCCGCCCTCAGCGAGTCCACTACCGGATGCACGCGGAGATAGGCGGCCCAGCCGCGCCGTTCGTCGATGGCGCGGTCGACCCAATCGAGCGCGCGCTGATGCTCCCCGAGCCCAATGTGGACGAGCGCGAAATCGACAGGGGAGATGTAGTCCTGCTTGTGTTGTTCTTCGAGCTCGACGAGAACCTTTTTCGCGTACGACAGATCGCCGGCTGTGGCCAGAGTGTACGCGAGCGTGGCCTTAGTCGTGGTGCCGTACTCCGGAGCAAGAGCCAGCGCCTCGCGCAGCACTCTCTCGGCTGTCTCGTACTGCTTCTGGAAAGTCAGAATCAGACCCTGAATCCGGTAACTCTCTTCCGCGGTCGGGTTCATGGCGATGGCGCGATCGAGATGGTAGCGCGCCTGATCGAACTTTCGCGCGTAGAGATAGCAGTAACCCAGACTGCGTCGCACTGAAACAGATGCGGGATCGTTCTCCTGCGCCGTGTGCGCCTCGATCAGCGCCTCCTCGAACTGACCCTGCGACGCGAGCTCGAAAGCGTACCACTGGTGAGCCGGCGCGTAACGAGGGTCGAGCTCCACGGCGCGGCGGAACTCCTTCGCCGCTTCCTCCCACGCCCAGTCGTAGATGAAAAGGCTCCATGCCAGCGATGCATGCGCTTCCGCCAGCGTGTCGTCGAGGGCGATAGCCTTCCGCGCGTAGAACTTGGCCTTGGTGTGTCCCTCGTGCGTCGGAACGTTCCGGTAATCGATGTGCAGCGAGTAGGAATCGGCGAGGCCGGTGTAGGCGAGCGCGTATCCGGGATCCAGCGCTATCGCCTGCTCGAAGTACTTGATTCCTTCCACGACATCTTCAGACGTGCGCTTATTCCACGAGTACCGCCCGCGCAGATAGAGGCCGTACGCCTGGACGTTGTCGGTCTGCTTGCTCGGCGTGGCCGGCGCGAGATCCGCGTATGAAGTCGAGCGCAGCGTCGTCACGATCGTGCGCGCGATCTCGTCCTGAATCGCAAAAACGTCGTGCAGTTTTCGGTCGTAGCGCTCCGACCACATCAGCCGGCCGTCTTCGGCCGAAGTCAGCTGTGTGGTGATGCGAAGATTGTCGCCGGCCCGGCGCACGCTTCCCTCGAGGATTTCCGAAGCCTCAAGCAGCGCCCCGATCGCGCGCACATCCTGCGCCTTGCCTTTGAGCGCGAAGACCGACGTGCGGGATGCCACACGCAGCCCTTCGACCTTCGCGAGCGCGTTGATGAGCTCGTCGGTGATGCCGTCGCTCAGATACTCGTTGTCCGGGTCGGGGCTCGAGTTCACGAACGGCAACACGGCAATGGTGCGCGTCGTCATCGCGAACGCACGATTGGGCTCCGAGCGCGCGCGCGTCAGCGCATCGCAGAACTCGGTGATCGTCGGATAGCGCGCCGTCGGATCCTTGGCGAGCGCTTTTTCCAACACCCGCTCGAACCCCGATGGCGCGTCGGGTCGAAGCGCGCGCAGAGGCTTGGCCTTCTCCGTCACCTGCTTCGCCATCGTCGCCCGCGGCGAAGAGCCTTTGAAAGGCGGCTCGCCCGTCACCATTTCGTAAAACACGCACGCCAGACCGTAAACGTCGCCTGGAACACCGACGTCGGATTCTCCTGACGCCTGCTCCGGACTCATGTATTCGGGTGTGCCGAGCGCAATGCCCGGCCCGGTGAGTGTTTCGTCGGAATTCTGGGCGTGAACGTGGGCGATCCCGAAATCCGAGAGCAGCGCGTGGTCGTCGGCGAAGAGAATGTTCTCGGGCTTCACGTCCCGGTGGACGAAGCCGTTGCGGTGCGCGTAGTCGAGCGCCGCGCCGATTTCGTGGGCGATGCGCAGGGCATCGTCAAAGGGCAGGCGCTTCTCGCGATTCAACCTGTCACGGAGCGAGCCGCCGTCAATGAACGGAGAGACATAATACAACGACCCATCCGATTCGCCGGAGTCGATGAGCGGGACTATGTGGGGATGCGAGAGCTGCGCGGCAATGCCGATCTCGCGCATGAAACGCTCGATGCCAACCGTCGCGCCCAGCTCTCTCTTGAGGACTTTGATGGCAACCATGCGGCGGTGTTTTTTCTCTTCGGCGAGATGCACCGTCGCCATCCCACCGTAGCCGAGCACGCGGTCGATCGTGTAGCGGTCGCTGAGTGAAGTCTTCAGCGAGAACGCCGTTTCACCAACCTCACTGGAATTGAGCTGCGGAGCTTGCGACATCGAAAAAGGAACTATCTGGCGGCGGTGTGAGGCCACAGTAGTTTCGCGGCGGCGCGGCGCTTCTGCGTTTTCAGCCGCAGATGCGCTGAATCGGCGTGCAGCTGAAACGTCTCATACACCGAGCTGTGACCGCGATTCTTGGCGGCTGATTTGGACAGCTGGTGCGGCGGCTTGATGCGCTCTACTACAGCACCCTGGGCCCGGGCGATCTCAGCCACCTCGAGTATCTGGTCGCCCTTGCCGGTGTCGCGGGCAATGCACTCGGCGGTATGCAGCGCGGCCATCAGCGTGTGATACGCGATCTCGTACTCGCCGGCATCTGCAGCTGCGGCATTGATCGCAACAAGACGCCGAAACATCATAGCGAGAGAGACCCGACGCGCCATAACAACAACTTACCGCCGTGCGCGGGCTGGCGCATTAACTATTTCAGCCGGCGCATCGACTCAGCGTTGCGGCGCGATGATGCCGCCGCCGTTGTCGTAGCGGCCCGTTACAACCAGGCGCGACCGGAAGGGGTTGAACTGCCTGACCTCGAGACGAGGTGCGGTCAGCTTCCACTCATCGACGATCCACGCTCCCGAGGCGACCCGGCGAAAGCGCGTGAAGCCGCCAGCATCAAACTGACTGAGCGCCCCGGCGTTGACGAACCTGAACTGCATGTTTCTGAGCTCGGAGGTCGCCTCATCAACCCAGAGCACTCCCGTTATATCCGGAACAGTGCGCTTTGGCGCCGGCTCGAACAGGACGCCGATCTGTCCAGCGTGGGCCGCATCTCGAATCAGTCGGAAACAGTGAGTAGCCGCAAACTGGTCGGAGCGTAGCACGGCCTCATCAGGACCGAAATAAGTCCACCCCTCGGTGAGCCCGCCGCGTACGTATCCCACGCGGGCGAGGCTGTCGGGGCTGACCGCACCAAAGGGGCGCCGCGATTTGATCTCGAAGACGCTGCTGTCACCGAAGATCACTACTCCGGCGCTGTCGATGGTGCGGCGATAGACGTGCGCTTCTCCGATGCCCCTGAGATCCTGCACGGTGATCTCGCTCGAACGCAGCGCCTTGTCGACCTCGTCCCATACCGTCGCCAATGCTCCCGCATTGGGGTCGTTGCGTTTGCACTGGGATCGCGAGTTGACGACGATGCTCTCCAGCATCACGCGCGGGCTCTCGACCTGGACAGTCATCTCCTGCGACCGCAGCAGTGAGAATTCCCTCGAGACGAAGGGCAGATAGCCGATCCTCCTCACCCGCAGGCGATAGGCTCCTCGCGGCGCATGCAGCAATCTCGTTCCGGCTTCACTGGTGAGGCCCTCGATCAGCACCGTGTCTCTGCTGTCGAGTAGCGCTACGAGCGCGCCACCGATCGGCGAGCCATCGGCGGTGTTGAGCTTGAGGCGCAGCTCGGCTACGTCCTGTGCGCTCGCAGTCGCCAGCGCAAAGGAGCTCAGTACCAGGGTGCGCAGAACTGCGCGACGCATCATCGCGTGCCTCCAGCCAACATCACTGCAGCTGCGCTAAGGAGTCTTGGCGAGCTTGAGGATGTTGTTTCCGGATATCATGTACAGCTCACCGGCGAAATCGAGCCCGAAGGAAGTCACGCTGGGATTGGTGAGGCCCCAATCCTTCTGATCGACTGCCGCGCCGTTCTGATATCTGAAGCTGTGTAGGAATCCCGCGCAATAGTCCGAATAGAAGTAGTGCCCCCGTATCTCGGGGATCGCGCTGCCGCGGTAGACGTAGCCGCCGGTAACAGAGCACGCGGGGTTGTGGGTGAAGTCGATGATCGGCAGGGTCAGCCCGGTCTGGTTGCAGCTGGAGGCGTTGTAGCACGTCGCGCCTTCCATCACGTTCCAGCCGTAGTTGATTCCGCCGTCGTCAAGCGCGACGACGTCCACTTCTTCATGCGCGTTTTGCCCGACGTCGGCGATGTAAAGGAGCCTTTGCGGCGGATCGAAGGCGTAGCGCCAGGGATTGCGGAGCCCCTTCGCCCAGAGCTCGCCGCGCCGGCCAGCCTGGCCAACGAACGGATTGTCGGCAGGCGTCGCGTAAGGATCGCCGTGGTCAACATCGAGTCTGAGGAGCGCGCCGAGCAGGGAATTGAAGTTCTGCCCGTTGCCCTGCGGGTCGCCGCCGCTTCCGCCATCACCGACTCCGGCAAACAGCATCCCGTCGGGGCCGAAGGCCAGCAGGCCTCCGTTGTGGTTGGCGAACGTCGAGTGTGGAATGGTGATGATCGGCTTCGACGAAGCAGGATCCGCAACGTCGGGATTCGCCGTCGTGGTGAAGCGCTCTATCGTGATGTCACCGTTCGTCTGGGTGGTGAAGTAGACGTAGAAGAAGTGATTGGCGGCGTAGTTCGGATGGAACGCGACGCTGAGCAAGCCGCGCTCGCCGCCGCTGAGAACCCTGCTCGTGATGTCGAGGAAGGGAGTCGTCTGCAGCACTCCGTTCTTTATCAGCCTGATTCGTCCCGGCTGCTCGACTACGAAAATCCTGCCGTCATCGAGCGGCTGGGTGAGAAAGACCGGGGCGCTCAGGCCACTCGAAATGAACGGATTGAGCTGGAGACCGAGACCAGGCGGCAGCGGATTTCCTCCGTCTCCCGGGCCTGTCGAGTCGGAATGACAAGCGGCAATCGTGACGACAGCGGCGAGTGAAATGAATCGACGAACGATCGGTGAGATCATCGGACGCTCGGAGTGAGGGTATATTTCGGCGCAACGAAACACCTTCCCGGTTCGCGCAACTCACATGCCCCGTAAAGCTACCACGACGCGAGCGGAGCGCCCGCATCGCGATTTTCTGCAGATCCCGGATTTCTCCGCAAAGGAGATCGATAAGCTCTTCGCTCTCGCCGAGAAGATGCGCTCTGGTAAATACACGAAGAAGCCGCTCGCAGGTAAATCGCTGGCGATGATCTTCATGAAGTCGTCGACTCGAACGCGCGTTTCGTTCGAGGTCGGAACGTGGCAGTTGGGTGGACACGCGCTGTTTCTGTCACCGCGCGACGTGCAGCTCGGACGCGGTGAGCCGATCGCCGACACAGCGCGCGTCCTTTCGCGGTACGTCGACGGCATCATGATCAGAACCTTTGCGCACTCCGAGATCGAGGAGCTGGCGAAGTACGCGGATGTGCCGATCATCAACGGGCTCACCGATCTCGTGCATCCGTGCCAGGTGCTCGCCGACCTCCTTACCGTCAGGCAGTTCCTCGGTGGCTACAAGGGGAAGCGGATCGCCTGGATCGGCGACGGCAACAACATGGCGAACTCCTGGATCAACGCCGCGTACACGCTGGGCTTCGATCTCACGCTTGCTTGCCCGGAGGGATACGATCCCGATAGCGCCATCCTCAAACGCGCGCAGTCGAAGGCCAGGGTGCGTGTCGTCCGCGATCCGGCCGAGGCGGCGGAGAAGGCCGACGTGATAAATACCGACGTCTGGGCGTCGATGGGCCAGGAGGAGGAGCAGGCGATCCGCGAAAAGGCCTTCAAAGGCTACTGTGTGGATGCTGCCCTGATGAAGCGGGCGAGCAAAGACGCCATCTTCCTCCATTGCCTGCCTGCCCACCGGGGCGAGGAAGTAACGTCGGAAGTAATCGAAGGCCCCCGGAGCCGGGTATGGGACGAAGCCGAGAATCGTCTCCACATCCAGAAGGCGATCATGGCGGCGCTAATGGGCGGAGAAAAAATCTAGCCGAGCCCCGCAATAAATGTGATATGCACCCTCCCCGAACAGGGTGCGGCACCATCACAAATCTACTGTTCCGAATCACTCTGTGAGAAGGGGTTAAGCCTCAATAGGAGGCCGTAACACCTGTTGAGCTTGGGGTGGTTGGTCGTCTTATTGGTAACCCTCTACATGAGAGTACGATGCGACGCGCCCCCGCTGCTTCTGCCCTCTTTCGCCACCTCAGAATGGCCCTTGCCGGAACGGTTTTCCTGGCAGCGGCTGTCTCTTGCTCCGACAATTTGGCCCCCAAGGCCGATGCCGCACTCGACCCGAGCTCGATCCACCTGATCTCCGTTCCTGACTCGGTGAAGGAGGCCTATTACGCCTCGTTCGCCGCCAGCCAGGAAGCAGCAGGCAACGTGGTGAGCGCGGTGCCAATGCACCTTTCAGCGAGCGTTGTCGCCAGTGGTGGCAGCTGCTCCGGTGGCGGTAGCTCGGCGTCGTACACGAAGCCGGGGGTCGATTTCCTTCCGGAGTCTGATCCCGTGAACGCCGTTGCGTTGCCTCGCGACGCCGACGACGGTTTCATCGCCGATATGCCGATCGGGTTTGATTTCAGCTTTTATGGCAACAGCTACAACAAGCTGAACGTGTACCTGAACGGGTTCGTCACTTTCGGCGCGCCTGTCAACGCGCCGTTCTGGACGACCGGCGGCATTCCGCTGTCGGCGACTCCAAACAACATGATCTCGATCGCGTGGACCGACTGGAACCCGGGCAAAGTCCCCGGCAGCGTCCGGTACGAGACGCGCGGCGTTGCACCCAATCGCCGATTCCTGCTCCAGTTCAGGGACGTTCCTGAAGTCAGCGGCACCGGCAAGCTGAATGCGCTGCTCGTCCTCGCTGAAGGATCGAACAGCGTCACGATCTACACGAAGTCGTTCAACATGACGAATTTCAGCCACCGCATGACTCAGGGTATCGAGAATGTGGACGGCACGCTCGCGGAGTTCGACAGCACGCTGACTCCGGCGGGTCTCATCACACCTCGCGTCCGCGGCGTGTTCAGCCTCGCCAACGATGCCCGTCGTTTTGCGCCCGTCAGCACTCGTGACGAGGTGCCTCCGACTATCGTTCAGCCCGCCGACCTGATGGCCGGCAATGATCCGCACCTTGCCACCGCTGTAGTTGCGGTGGCCGCCCCGGAAGCTAGCGACAACTGCAGCGCAGTTACGCTCACCAGCGTCCGCAGCGATGGCGTTGCTTCGCTCGATGCTCCGTATCCGGTTGGTGTCACAACCATCACGTGGACCGCAAAGGACGCCGAGGGCAATGTTGCCACGGCCACCCAGAAGGTCACCGTTGTAGATATAGAAGCGCCGGTTTTCGGTCTGTCTGCCGAGTCGATAATCGAAGTGAATGCGACGAGCCCAGGTGGCGCGGTCGTGAGCTTCGATGATCTGGCAGTGACTGACAACGTCGGTGTCACCTCGCGTTCATGCGAGCCCGCGTCGGGAAGCGTTTTCCCGGCGGGTACGACGTCCGTCGTCTGCACCGCGGCTGATGCTGCCGGCAACAGCAGCTCAGCGTCCTTCTCGGTCCATGTCATTGGCGCGCACGAGCAAATCGGAGCGTTGATCGACGAACTCAGAGAGATGAGTCTGCCGAACGGTACCTCTCAGCCCATTATCAACCAGCTCAGGGCTGCTTACGAGCAGACCGCCGACGGTTCGCCGGCGTGCAAGAAAGTCTCTGACTTCCTGAGCATGGTTCAGAAGAAGAGCTCGAATATCCCGCCTTCGACGGTTGAATACGTGACCGGCGAGGCCAACAGAATCCTGAGCGTCATGGGTTGTGTGGCGCCCGCGCGGGAGATCGTCGCTGTCACCGGGAGCTTCCAGCGGTCCCGGTAACAGAAGAGTAGTTAAGCAGGTAGAGCGGAGCGCAATAACATGCGCTCCGCTCTTTTTTTGGGGGTCGAGGCTCTGCCGAAGGCCGCCGCGCATCGGCATGTCTTCTGCACGTCTCAACCGTATGACTCCATCAAAGAAAATCGACGACCTCTACGAGCTTATCGAAGGCATAGAAACGGCGATGTTTACGACGCGCCGCCCGAACGGGCAGCTGGTCTCTCGCCCCATGGCGACCCAGGAGCGCATGGAAGGATGCGACCTCTGGTTCGTGACCGACGTCGAGACCCACAAGCTCGACGAGCTGGCGATGGATCCGCACGTCAACCTCGCCTACTTCAACAACAAGACTCGAGAGTGGGTTTCTGTCGCCGGCATCGCCCATGTATCGAAGAACCGGTCAAAGATCAGGCAGCTTTACAAGGAAGACTGGAAGGCGTATTTCGGCGATGAGGGCGGGGAGCGCGACGGCGGCCCCAACGATCCGCGGATCGCCCTGATCATGGTAGAGGCCGAGAGCGCTACCTATATGAAGGTGAACAAGCCGCGGCCGATCGTTCTCTTCGAGGTGCTGAAGGGGATGGTGACGGGCTCGCGCGTCGACATCGGAGACGTACGCGAGGTTACGGGAGCGGAATTGATGGATTAGGCAGAGGCCTCCCTGGTTTCTGCCAAATTGGCTCAGCGCCCCTCGTATTCGGGGGGCGCTTCGCACATATTGGGACCTAAGACCCCAGTCCTGAGCCCGCAGCAATGATCGACGCTACTACTTCCTCTCCAACCCCTTCGCCTGGTAAAGGCGGCTCATCAGCGGCGTTTTCCGGCCCCATCGCAGGCGCACAGCCGCAGGGCAGCGCGGCTACGGCCAAAGCGCCTGACACCAACGCCCAAGCTTCCGGCGAGGCCGCCAAGCCCGGTGGGCCCGGCCCGCTAAAGCGGACCCCTCTCTACGAAACCCACGTCGCGCTCGGTGCCAAGATCGTCCCGTTCGCCGGGTTCGAGATGCCAGTTCAGTATCCGACCGGAATCACCGCCGAGCACAAGGCGGTGCGTGAGAAGGCGGGGCTGTTCGATGTGAGCCACATGGGCGAGTTCATCGTGCGCGGACCAAAGGCGGTCGACTTCGTGAATTACGTCACCACCAACGACGTCGCTTCGCTCAAGCCGGGACAGGCGCAGTACTCGACGATACTCCGCGAGGACGGAACGATCGTCGACGATTGCCTCGTCTACCGATCCGACGATCGCGTGCTGATGGTCGTCAACGGATCGAACATCGACAAGGATTTCGCGCACATCTCGCGGTTCGTCGGCGACTTCGACGCCACGCTCGACGACATCAGCGATCACGTCGCGTTGCTCGCGCTGCAAGGGCCGCAGGCCGCGAAGATCCTCGCGAAACATACCGATACCGATCTATCGCAGATCAAGTACTACGAGTTCACCACCGGCGTCGTCGCCGGCGTGGAGAAGGTCTACATCTCGCGCACGGGCTACACGGGTGAGGATGGTTTCGAGCTCTATTTCCCATCGCAGCACGCGAAGACTGTCTGGAATGCACTCACCGCCTCCGGTGATGTCACGCCCGCTGGACTCGGCGCGCGCGACTCGCTGCGACTCGAGATGGGAATGGCGCTTTACGGCAACGACCTCGACGATACCACCACGCCCCTCGAGGCAGCCCTCGGCTGGCTGGTGAAGATGAAGAAGGGAGATTTCGTGGGGCGGGACGCGCTCGCGGCGCAGAAGGAGCGCGGGCTCACTCGCAAACTCGTCGGGTTTACAACCGCCGAGCGATCAT
>Ga0070700_100001106_pt1 | contig 13344 bp, 19 predicted proteins | sample KBSK5101metaG_FD_65456 | JGI IMG/M metagenome (GOLD analysis project Ga0070700, IMG submission 65456) | Corn, switchgrass and miscanthus rhizosphere microbial communities from Kellogg Biological Station, Michigan, USA - KBS K5-10-1 metaG | ecosystem: Host-associated > Plants > Roots >...
CGTGGCGGCCAACGCACACGCGGCGTTCGCGGAGGCGGCTGCGCAGGACGGCATCGTGCTCGCGCCCCAGACCTACGACTGGCTCTGCGAGCAGGGCCACGTCGGCCTCGAGCGCGTGGCCAAGGCGCGGCGCGACCCCACCATCGTCCAGCCGGTCATCGCCGCGCTCGCGACCCTGACCCGGATCTACGCCGACCTGGGCGGCGACGTGTCCGTGCTGAACGCCTCGCGCGAGAACCTGTTGCTGCCGCTCGACCTCGTCCACGCGCCCACCGGCACCATCCTCGAGGTCGACGGCGCGGCGCATTTCACCTCGTTTCGCCTGGCCGCGCTGCACCGCTACGACGCCGACGCCGCGCTCGGCTTCGATCGCGAGGGGTACGCCGCCCTCTGTCGCGAGCTCGGCCCCCGCACCGACCGCCTCGGCGGCGGGCTGCCGGCCAAGGGCTTCGGGTTCGGCGGGCAGCCGCGCGAGCGCGCCTACCGCGACGCCCTGATCGACCTCGCCGCGCCGGCCATGGGCCGGCCGCCGGTGGTCCGGATCGCTGCCCCCGACGGCGACGGCGCCGCGGCCTACGGGCGCCACCGCGCCGTGCTGGTCGAGCGGTTCGCGACCTGACCCGCGGGTACAGGCCGCCTATGGCGACAAAGGACACCGATGAGAAGGGCCCCTGGGCCAAGAAGGCCGATGAGGGCATCGTGCCGGCCGAGCTCGGTGGCACCGATGCGCCGCCGGACAAGCTCGAAGACGAGGACCCCGAGCTCACGAGCGCGGTTGTCGGCCGGATCACCGGGCGCGACGAGCCCACCACCGAGGAGGGCATCGACCGCAAGGCCGGCGACGAGGCCGACGCGACCACCGACGGCGGCGCCAACCCGCCGCCGGGCGCCGAGCCCGACCTCCGCGACGCGCCCGCGGCCGCCGTCCAGCCCGACGACGACTAGCCGGACCCGACCCGTCGCTTCTTCTTGCGCGGGTCCTCCGCCGGCCGCTCGCCGTGCACGTTGACGGTGGAGCAGCGCCCGCAGCGCACCCGCACCTTGTAGGTCATGTACTCGACGTCCATCGCGTGCGCGAGGACGTTGCCGCACTGCACGCACACGAAGTCGTCGGGCCCGTTGCCGGAGAACACCGGCCGGTCGGGATCGTCCTGCACGGCGGTGCCGCCGTCGGGCGGCACCTCGCCGGGCCGGACCTTGCGCATGGTGACCGTGGCCATCGCGGTCGCCTCAGAGCGTGGCGAGCTTCCCGGTGAAGTCGTTGATCAGCGCGTCGAGCACTCCGGCGACGACGCCCTCTCCCATCGACGCCGCCTTGCCCGAGATCTGCGCGTGGGTGTGCACCGTGCCCTCGCCGTCGTTGACGGTGAAGGTCACGTCGGCGTTCGCGTAGCCGTTCCCCCCCTGCTCCTTGGAGCGCACGCGCAGGACGGCGCGGTGCGCGGCCTCGTCCTTCTCGACCACCTCGACCGTGCCCGAGAACGTCATCGACATGGCGCCCATCTTCACGAGGATCTCGGCGTTGACGGCGTCGGGCCCCGTCCGCTCGTTGACCTTCCCCCCCTCGACCAGCGGGACGACCTTCTCGAGGTCGACGATGCCGGCGTAGGTCTGGTCCACGGACGTGCCGGGCGTGAACGTGTGGTCAAGGTCTACGGCCATGGTGTCTGCTCCTTAGAATCATCGCGTCTTGGAACCTGGGACGTACGAGCTGGGGCCGGAGAACGGCACGCTGTCGGTGCGCACGAAGCGCACCGGCGCCGCCTCCAAGGCAGGGCACGACCTGCTGCTCCACGTGACCGACTGGAGCGGCACGGTCGACGTCGGCGCCGATGGCACCCCGACCGCGGTCGCGCTCGACGCCAAGGGCGCCTCGCTGCGCGTGCAGGAGGGGACCGGCGGGATGATGGAGCTCGGCGACGACGACGTCGCGAGCATCCACCAGTCGATCGACGACGACGTGCTGCGCAAGCAGGACATCGCCTTCCGCTCCACCAGCGTCGAGCGCGGATCCGACGGCGCCGTGCACGTGCAGGGCGACTTGACCCTGGTCGGCAAGTCGCACCCGGTGGCCTTCGACCTCGCGGCCGGCGACGGCAGCATCCGCGCCCACGCCACGATCAAGCAGTCGGACTTCGGCATCAAGCAGTTCTCGATCCTGTTCGGTGCGCTCAAGGTCGCCGACGAGGTCGAGGTCGAGATCGACGCGACTCAATCGCGGTAGACCGTCTGCGCGTCCAGGCCGCCCTCGACGCCCGGCGGCAGCGCGCCGCTGCCGTGGGCGTAGAGCGCGACGTCGGCGATCGTCTGCGTCTGCGTCGGCCCCTCGCCGTCGCGGTCGACGAAGGCGCCGTTGACCCATGCGAGCCCATCCGGCGGGGTGTCCAGCGCCGCGCCGGCCAGCAGCTGCGCCTTGGCCCGGATCTTCTCGGTCGTGCTGGCGATCGCCGCCGGCGCGCCGTCGGACGGGCTGGTGTTGAAGCTGTGCCCCTCCCCGAACCGGTTGGTGTCGGCCGCGACGACCTTGACGTCGAGGGCGGGGACGCCGAGCTCGTCGGCCACGAGCTGGGCGTAGCGGGCCTCCTGCCCGTCGGACTCGGTGGTGAGGCTCAGGACCATCTTGCCGGTCGGATGCACGCGCAGGAACACTGCGCGGTAGGCCTCGTCAGCCATCGGCTCCTCTCTCCGTCGTTGGCTCCTTCGCCAACCGCTGCCGTTCCTGGTGTGCGGTCAGCGCGTTGTGCTCCTCCAGGTCGCAGAACGCGGGCTGGGGCCCGCCCAGCGGGTGCGGGGGCACCGCGGGGCGCTCGCAGCCGGGGTAGATGCAGGTCTTCTGGGTCTCGGTCCCGGTCACTCGTCGGTCACCCACCCCGGGGTCGTGTTGCCACGGCTCGGGCCGTGCCCGCTGGGCATCGCCACCGAGCTGCCGGCGACCGGAGTGGCGCTCGGCCACGGGTCGGGCTCGACCTCCTCCGGCGCGGGCTCGACCACCGGCGGCGGCGCCTCGCCCTCGCCGGCGATCGCCTCGGTGACCTCGCGCAGCGCCGCGAAGCTGTGGCCGCTGACCAGCGCGTCGATGTGCGGCAGCGCGGCCACCATGCCCCCGGCCCGGACCGAGAACGCGTCGGCGGCCATGCGCGGGTTGACCCAGACGATGCGGTACGCGAGGCGCGAGAGGCGTTCGAGCTCGCGGCCCACGAGCGCGGGGTCGCCGCGCTCCCAGCCGTCGGACAGGATCACCACCACGGCGCCGCGCGCCATGCCCCGCCGGCCGTGGCGGTCGTTGAACGCCCGCAGCGCCTCGCCGATGCGCGTCCCGCTCGACCAGTCCGGCGCCGCCGCCGCGGCGCGCTGGATGGCCCGCTCCGGGTTGCGCGAGCGCAGGGCGCGGGTCAGCCGGGTCAGCCGGGTCGCGAACGCGAACGCCTCCGCGTTGGGCCCGCAGCCGGCGGCGCAGGCCAGGAACTGCAAGTAGGCCCGCGCGTAGGGCTCCATCGAGCCGGAGATGTCGCACAGCAGCACGAGGCGGCGCGGGACCACGCGCCGGCGCCGGCGGCGCAGTCGCACCGGGTCGCCGCCCGTTCGCAGGCTGCCGCGCAGCGTGCGGCGCAGGTCGATTCGCTCGCCGCGGCGGCGCTTCTCGTAGCGGCGCGTGCGCCGCAGCGGCGTGGCCAGCTCGAGCGCGGTCATGAGCCGGTACAGCTCGGCGAGCTCGTCGGGCGCCAGCGCGTCGAAGCGCTTGGTGCGCAGCACCTCGTCGGCGCTGGCAATGGTCAGCGGGATCTCCTGCTCGGACTCGTCGTCGTCGCCGCTCGTGCTGCCGGGCGCCTCGTCGTTCTGCCAGTCGGGGACGGTGGTGACGTCCTCGAGCTCGACCTCCGGCTCGTCGTCGGAGCCCCCGCCGAAGACCTCGGCGAACACGGCATCGAAGACCTTGACCTGGGTGTCCTCGGTGACCACGACCGAGCGGATGGTCCAGTACAGCGTGCCGCGGCTGACCGGGCGCACGAGCGTGAGCGCGCGCGCCACGTCGGCCGCCCGCGCCGGGGGCACCGGCAGCCCGGCGTCGTGCAGGCGCCGGCTCAGCGCGCCCACCAGTGCGGGCAGGTCGAGCTGGATCGTCTCGACCCCGAACGACTCAGTCACCGCTGCGCACGAGCTGGTCCAGGCCGGCCGCGCGGATCACCTCCTGGTCCTCGCTGTACTTGAGCACCGTCCCGAGGGTCGCGTCCACGGTCTCGACGTCCAGGCGCTCCACCCCGAGCAGGTCCAGGGCCGCGAGCCAGTCGATCGCCTCGGCGATCCCCGGCGGCTTCTGGACGTCGCTGTCGCGCATGCGCGCGACAGCGTTGGCGACCTGGACCGCCAGCGTCTCCGACGCGCCCTTGACCCGCCGGCGCACGATCTCGACCTCGCGCTCCGGCGACGGGTACGGGATGCGGTGATAGAGGCAGCGGCGCTTGACCGCGTCGTGCAGGTCGCGCGTGCGGTTCGAGGTCAGCACGATCACCGGCGGGTGCGTCGCGCGGATGGTGCCGAGCTCGGGAATGGTCACCGCCGCCTCGCCCAGGAGCTCGAGCAGGAACGCCTCGAAGTCGTCGTCGGCGCGGTCGATCTCGTCGATGAGCAGCACCGCCGGACGCGGGCCGGGGTGCTCGAGCGCGCGCAGCAGCGGGCGGCGGATGAGGTAGTCGGGGCCGAACAGCTCCTGTTCTGAGAGCGGGCGCCCGCTGGACTCGGCCAGCCGGATGCTGAGGAGCTGGCGCGGGTAGTTCCACTCGTACAGCGCCTCGGCGGCGTCGATGCCCTCGTAGCACTGCAGGCGCACGAGCGGCGTGTCCAGCACCTGGGCGACGGCCTTGGCCGCCTCGGTCTTGCCCACGCCGGCCTCGCCCTCGAGCAGCAGCGGCTGGGGCAGCCGGAGGCTGAGGAACAGCGACATCGCCAACCCCTGGTCGACCAGGTAGTCGACCGCGGCGAGGCGCTGGGCGAGCGTCGGCACATCCGGGACCACGGCCCGGATCTCGCCCGCCGCCTCGCCGGTGATCATTGCGGCGGCTCGGGGCGTCCCTGCATCGCGGCCCACACCCGGGCCGGCGTGCAGGGCATGTCGATGTGGTCCACGCCGTGGGTCTCGTGCAGCGCGTCGATGACCGCGGCCACCACCGCCGGCGGCGAGCCGACGTTGGGCGACTCGCCCACGCCCTTGGCCCCCAGCGGGTGGTGCGGGCACGGCGTCACGGTCGCACCGAGCTCGAAGTCCGGGCACTCGAGCGACGTCGGGATGAGGTAGTCCATGAAGGACGAGTTCAGGCAGTTGCCCTCCTCGTCGAAGGTGAGGACCTCCATCAGCGCGATGCCGATGCCCTCGGCCAGCCCGCCGTGGATCTGGCCGTCGACCACCATCGGGTTGATGCGCACGCCGCAGTCGTCGACGGCGATGAAGCGCCGCACGGTCACGTGCCCGGTGTCCGGGTCGATGTCCACAACGGCGATGTAGGCACCGTACGGATAGGTCAAGTTCGGCGGGTCGTAGATGACCTGGGCGTCGAGGCCGCCCTCCATGCCCTCGGGCATCTCCTCGCCGCTGTAGGCGCGCGCGGCGATGTCCTCGATCAGCGCGCCCTGCTCCGGGTCGCCCTTGACGTACCAGCGGCCCTTCTCCCATGCGAGGTCGTCGGGGCTGGTCTCGAGCATGGTCGACGCGATCAGGCGCGCCTTGTCGCGCACCTTGCGCGACACCACCGCGACCGCCCCGCCCGAGACCGGCGTGGAGCGGCTGCCGTAGGTGCCGAGCCCGTACGGCGACTTGTCGGTGTCGCCGTGGCGCACGGTCACGTCCTCGGGCGGGATGCCGAGCTCCTCGGCCACGATCTGGGCGAACGTCGTCTCGTGGCCCTGGCCCTGGGTCTGGGCGCTGATCGAGACCACGGCCTTGCCGGTGCCGTGCACGCGCAGGTCGGCGCCGTCGTTCATCGACAGCCCGAGGATGTCCATGTGCTTGCGCGGCCCGGCGCCGACGCCCTCGGTGAAGAAGGAGACGCCGATGCCCATGAGCTCGCCGCGCGCGCGCTTCTCGGCCTGCTCGCGGCGCAGGTCGTCGTAGCCGGCGAGGTCCTTGGCCACCTGCATGGTCTTGGCGTAGTCGCCCGAGTCGTAGGTCCAGCCGGTGGTGGTCTCGTACGGGAACTGCTCCGGCCCGATGAAGCTCTGCATGCGCAGGTCGATCGGGTCGACCTTCATCTCGCGTGCCAGCGCGTCGACCATGCGCTCGACCAGGTACACGGCCTCGGTGATGCGGAACGAGCAGCGGTAGGCCACGCCGCCGGGCGCCTTGTTCGTGTACACCGCCTTGACCTGGACGTGGGCGGCCTGCAGGTCGTAGGAGCCGCACACGATGTGGAAGAACCCGGCCGGGAACTTCGTCGGCTGGGCGGTGCTGTCGAAGGCGCCGTGGTCGGCGATGGTGTCGACGCGCAGGCCGGTGACCTTGCCGTCCTTGGAGCAGATGTCCGCGTGCATGACGTAGTCGCGCGCGAAGCCGGTCGACATGAGGTTCTCGGAGCGGTTCTCGACCCACTTGATCGGCTTGCCGGCGACGATCGAGCCGGCGATCGCGCACACGTACCCGGGGTACACGGGCACCTTGTTGCCGAAGCCGCCGCCGATGTCGTTGCACATGATCCGGATCATGTGCTCGGCCAGTCCGGCCACGTGCGCGTACACGGTGCGGTGCGCGTGCGGGGCCTGGTTGCCGTTGTAGATGTCGAGCTGGCCGGTCTCCGGGTTGAAGTCGGCGATCATCCCGCACGTCTCCAGCGGCGCCGGGTGGCAGCGCGGGTAGATGATGTCCCGGGTCACCACGGTGTCGGCCTCGGCGAAGGCCTTGTCGGTGGCCTCCTTGTCGCCGGCCTCCCACGTCGGGCTGGCGAGGTTGTCGCGCTGGCCGGTCTTGTCGTCGCGGATCAGCGGCGCGTCGTCGTCGAGCGCCTTGCGCGCGTTGACCACCGCGGGCAGCGGCTCGTACTCGACGTCGATGAGCTGCAGGGCGTCGTTGGCGGAGTACTCGTCGGTGGCGATGACGAACGCCACCTCCTGACCCTGGAAGCGGACCTTGTCGCCGGCCAGCACCGCCTGCGTGTCGTAGGAGATCGTCGGCATCCAGGCCAGGCCGAGCGTCTCCAGGTCCTTCGCGGTCACCACGGCGGCCACGTTCGGGGCGGCCAGCGCCCGCGAGGTGTCGATGGAAAGGATCTTCGCGTGCGCGTAGGGGCTGCGCAGCAGCGCGCCGTACAGCATCCCCGGCAGCTTGATGTCGTCCAGGTAGTTGCCCTGCCCGCGGATGAAGCGCGCGTCCTCCTTGCGCTTGAGGCGGCCGAAGCCGATGGGCCGCTCGGCCGACGGGCTCGGCAGGTTCTCAACCGTGGTCATGCGTCAAGCCTCCTGTCCTGCGCGCTCGTGCTCGGCCGCCCAGCGCACGGCGCTCACGATGTTCTTGTAGCCGGTGCAGCGACAGATGCCGCCGGAGATCGCGACGCGGATCTCCGCGTCGGTCGGATTGGGGTTCTCGTTGAGCAACGCGCGCGCGGTCATGATCATGCCCGGCGTGCAGAAGCCGCACTGAAGAGCGTGCTGCTCGTGGAATCCCTGCTGGATCGGGTCGAGCTCGCCGTCCTTCTCGAGCGACTCCACGGTATCGACGCGATGGCCGTCGCACATGACGGCGAGCACCGTGCACGATTTGACGGCCTTGCCGTCGAGGTGCACGACGCACGCGCCGCAGTTCGACGTGTCGCAGCCCCAGTGGGTCCCGGTCAGGTCGAGCGTGTCGCGCAGGAAGTGCACGAGCAGCATCCGCGGCTCGACGTCGCGGGTGACCTCCTGGCCGTTGACGGTCATGGTCACGTTCATGTCAGGCCTCCTGGTGCAGGGCGCGGGACGTCGCGCGCTGCAGGGCGCGTTGGGCGAGAACGCCGGCGAGGTGGCGCTTGTAGTCCACCGGCCCGCGGCCGTCGGGCATCGGCGTGCAGTCCTCGGAGGCGATGGTCGCGACCTGGTCGAAGACCTCGTCGCTCGGGGGCTTGCCGCGCAGGAGCTCCTCGGCCCGGTCGAGGTGGATGGTCGTGAGCCCGACCGCGGCCAGCGCCACGCCGGCGTCGGCGATCGCGTTGCCCTCGATCCACACCGCGGCCGACGCCGCGGCGATGGCCCAGTCGCCCGCGCGCCGCTCGACCTTCTCGTGGGCGCTGCCCGCGCCCGGCCGCACGCCGATCCGGACCTCCGTGAGGATCTCGCCCGATCCGACCGCGGTCATGTACGGGCCGATGTGGAACTCGTCCATGCCCACCACGCGCTCGCCGCCGCTGCCGCGGATGACGACCTTCGCCTTGAGCGCCGAGCACACCGCCGAAAGGTCCTCGGCGGCGTCGGCCTGGCACAGCGAGCCGCCGAGCGTCCCGCGATTGCGCACGACCGGGTCGGCGATCACGTTCTCGGCGTCGCGGAACACCGGGAAGCGCTCGGCCAGCAGGTCGGAGCGGAGCAGGTCGACGTGACGGGTCAGCGCGCCGATCCGGACCTCGTCCCCCTCCTCACGGATGTAGGCGAGCTCGGCCAGGTCGTTGATGTCGACCAGGTGCCCGGGGCTCGCCAGCCGGAGCTTCATCATCGGCAGCAGGCTGTGCCCCCCGGCGATGACGCGGGCGTCTGCGCCGCGCTCGTTGAGCGCCGCGATCGCGCCGTCCAGGCTGGTCGCGCGCTCGTACTCGAAGGAGGCCGGGGTCTGCAAGGCGAGGAGTCCTTTCAGGTCTTGTCCGGCAGGCGCTTGCGCGGCTTGCCGATGTCGTCGCGCTGCTCGTACTGGACCGGGCTGTCGCTGCCGATCACGGGCGACCGCTCCAGGTGCTCGGGGAACGACTGGCGGGCCTCCGGGTAGAGCAGGCGCGCGGCAAGGCTTCCACTCTCGACATTACGCAGCGCAGGCCCGGCCGGGTTGCCGAGCGCGATCGGCGCCTCGCGGCCGAGCCGCGCCAGCGTGAGCGTCCCGCGCGTGTAGACCTCGGAGATGCGTGGCGCGACGATGTCCTTGCTCTCCGGGAAGTTGCGCAGGCCATCGGCGGCCGCGCCGGGGTACAGCCCGTCGATCAGGCCGATGGCGTCGATCAGGCCCGCCTTCTTGACCAGCAGGCCCTCGAGCAGGTCGACGCCCGCGTCGAGGTTCTTGTTGATGTCGAGGACGACCTCGCTGACCGGCTTGGTCTTCTCGAGGATCTCGCCCACGTTGCCGATCGTCGTGTCCAGGCCGCCTGCGATCTTGCGCAGGGAGACGATCACCGACACCAGGTAGACGACCAGCGCGAGGATGATGAGGACGACCCCGACGAGCATGATCGCGCCGGGGGCCGACATCGCGAGGACGGTCACGCCTTCACCTCCTGCGCGGGCGCGTCGTCGAGGATGACGTCGAGCGAGCCGCCGTAGTCCGCCACCACCGCGACCGTCGTCTTGACGTGCTCCTGCGTGGTGAGCAGGAGCGGTACGGCGTCGAGGTCCTTGGACGCCTCCGCGGTGACGGCGGCGATGCGGTCCACGCTGGGCTCGATGCTGCGAGCAGCGGTCAGCACGCCGTGCAGCAGCACGATCACCACGGGCAGGACCACCAGCACGACGAGCAGGCTGCCGATCCAGAACAGCGTCATCGCGGCCGCCTCTCGGCCACGATCGCCGCCTTCTTCGCGATGCCGGGGAAGGCGGCGACGATCGTGTCGAACTGGGCGTTGATCGCCTTGACGGAGGGCTCGAGCGTCTTGAGGTGCTCGGACTCGACCGACTCGAGAGCGCCGGCCAGCGTGGCCAGCCCCTGTGAGATCCGGGTGAGGCCCTGGCGGACGAGGATGAGCGCCACCGCCAGCACCGCGATCACGACCACGGCGAGGATGACGCTGAGGAGGATGAGGGTGTCGTGCTTGCTCATTTGCCGTCGAATCCGTCCGTGAGGGCGTTCATGTAGCCGTCCTGGACGATCGCCTCGTCGACGATCTGGCCGAGGACGGGAGCAGTGGCCTGCAGCTGCGGGATGTAGGCGGTGTTCTCGGCCACGCCGCCGGCGATGGTCAGCAGGTCGTCGACCGAGCCTTCGATCCGCCGCACGGTGTTGACGAGGATCACGAGCAGGACCGCGACGATCAGCGCGGCCACGAGGCCGATGATGAGCGCGATCGTCCAGAAGGTCGGTCCCGTGGTCGCGAGGACGGTCATTTGCCCACCGCCACCTTCCGCAGCGCGCGTGCCGCGTGCAGGATGCGCACGCCCGAGTCGTTGATGCGCGCGACGCCGTTGAGGTCCGCGGTCTGGTCGCGCAGTTGGTTGACGGCCAGCGCGGCGGTCTTGGCCTGACCGGAGATCCGGATCGCAAGCAGCACGATCGTGATGACGATCACCGCGGCGACGAGGATCACCACCACGCCCAGCACGATGCCGAGCGTCCAGTCACCGGAGCTCGCAATCACCATCTGTTGTTCCCCTTCCTCCTACTCAAACCCTGGAGCGGCCGACCATAGTTGCGGCCGCAACGGACGTCAAGCGGCCCGCTCAGCGCTCGATCAGCCTGGTAGCGGAAGCTTTCCAGGTCAGCGCGATCGGCTTCCCGACAGCCAGGTCGACGGCCTGTGCGCCGGGGTCCGTGACCTCGGCCGTGACCGGCTGGCCGGCGTCGACGGTCACGCGCAGGCGGTTGGCGATGGTCGTGCTCGACACCACCCGGCCCTCCAGCCGATTCTGCGCCGACCCGGTCACCGGGGCGTCGACGGGGACGAGCGCGATCTCCCAGGGGTAGACGCTGGCGCCCACGTCGCCCGCTCCCTGGGCCGTGCTGAGGACGGTGACGCCGTCGCCGATGTCCACGGCGGTCAGGCCGTCCGGGCCCGGCGACGCGATGCCGGCCAGCACGACGGCGCCGGTGAAGTCGGCCACGAAGGTCGACGCGGGCGCCGCGGCCAATGCGCTGGCGGTGCCGTGCTGGAGGATGTGGCCGTGGTCGATGACGGCGATCTCGTCGCCGAGCAGAGCGGCCTCGTTGAAGTCGTGGGTGACGACGAGCGTGGGGACGTCGCTCTCTCCCAGCGTGGTCTTCAGCGTGCGCCCGGCGCTGGCCCGCGTGCGCGCGTCCAGCGCCGACAACGGCTCGTCGAGCAGCAGCACCATGGGGTCGCGCGCGAGCGTGCGCGCGAGTGCCACCCGCTGGCTCTCGCCGCCGGAGTAGGTGCCCGGGCGCACGTCGGCCAGGTGCCCGACCCCGAAGCGCTCGAGCAGCTCGACCGCGTGCGCGCGCCGCTCCTTCCGCTTCTGGCCGCGCAGCGGGTAGGCGACGTTCTGCCAGCCGCGCAGGTGCGGGAACAGGGCGTAGTTCTGGAACAGGTAGCCGACGCGCCGTCGGTCGGGCGCGCGGGACACGCCCGTGGCGGTGTCGAGCCACACCTCATCGCCACAGCGCACCACGCCCTCGTGCGGGCGCAACAGGCCGGCCACGGCGCGCAGCACGCTGGTCTTGCCCGCCCCCGACGGGCCGGCCAGGGCCAGGCAGCGCCCGGCCTCCACGCGCACGGAGACGTCGAGCTCGGTCTGGCCGAGCTGCGCCTTGGCCGTGACCTCGAGCCCGGGGCCGCTCATGTCGGCTGCAGCCTGCCGAGCAGCTTGACGCCGCCCAGGATGGCGATGCTGAAGCACACCAGCACCGCGGCCAGCGCGAGCGCGCCGGGGAAGTTGGTGCCGAACTGGGCGTAGATGGCCAGGGGGGCGGTCTGGGTCACGCCCTGGAACGAGCCCGCGAACACGAGCGTGGCCCCGAACTCGCCCAGCGCCCGGCCCCACGCGAGCGCCGCGCCGGAGAGCAGGCTGGGGAACGCCACCGGACAGGCCACGCGCCCGAACGTGCGCGCCTCGCTGGCGCCGAGCGTGCGCGAGGCCTCGAGCAGGGAGCGGTCGACGGTCGAGAACGCGGCCTGGGCCTGGCGCAGGTAGAACGGGCTGGCCACGAAGGTCAGGGCCACGACCACGCCCGCGGTCTGGAACACGAGCTGGACGTCGAGCGAGTCAAACAGCGGGCCGAGGATCCCCTTGGGCCCGAGCGCGGCCAGCAGGCCGATGCCCGCGACGGCCGGGGGCATGACCAGCGGCAGCTCGATGATCGTCTCCAGGATCTGCTTGCCGCGGAAGCGGCGGGTGGCCAGCGCCCAGGCCACCGGCGTCCCGATCACGAGGATGATCACCAGCGCCGTCAGCGTGGTCTGCAGGCTCAGCTTCAGCGCGTCGACGGTGGTGTCGTCGTCGAGGCTGTCGATCAGCTCCTTCGGGCTGACGTCGGTGAAGATCGCGATGACCGGCAGGGCCAGGAAAACGAGCGCCACCGCGACGGCGACGATCAGCGCGACCGGGAACAGCCGCGCCCCCGCCCGAGCCAGGCGATGCCTCACGCGTTGGGCGGCGGAAGGAACCCGTTCTGTTGCATGACCTTGCTGCAAGAGCCCGAGATCACGTCGTCGATGAAGGCCTGGGACTCCTTCGTGTTCGGCGTGCCCTTGACGATTCCCGCCCCGTAGGCCACGTTGGGCTGGAGGTTCGCGGGCAGGTCGACGGCCTTGAGCTGGCCCTTGGTGCCCTTGACGTCAGACACGTAGGTGAAGCCGGCGTCGGCCGCGCCCTGGGTGAGCTTGCCGACGATGCTGGCCACGTCGGGCTCCTCGGACTTGACGTTGGCGAGGATCGCCTTCTCCTGCGCGGGCGGCAGGCGGCCGAGCACCTCGCGCGTGTAGGAGCCGATGGGCACGCTGGCGTCGCCGATGACGATCGACGTGCCGGGCTTCGCGAGGTCGGCGAGCCCGGTGATCTTCGAGTCCTGCGGGACCGCGATCACGAGCTTGTTGCCGGCGAAGACCTGGGGCTTGGACAGCTTGCCCTCAGCGGCGAGCTGGTCGGGCAGCTTGGTGTTCGCCGATGCGAACACGTTCGGGCTCGCGCCCTGGCGGATCTGCGCAGCGAGCTGGTCCGACCCGGCGAAGCTGAACTTGAGCTTGGCCTGCTTGAACGACTGGGCACAGGTCGTGAAGGCGTCCTTCAGCGACGCGGCCGCGGACACGGTCAGCGTCGGCGTCGAACCGCCGCCCCCGTCGCTGCTGCTGCCGCAGCCGGCCACCACGAGCACGACCGCGCACAGTGCGGCCAGGGCCGGCAGCGTGCGATTTCGTCGCGGCGCCACATGCGCAAGCATCGCATAGGCACGCTCACGGATACCCTGGCTCCCGCTGCAGTGCCGAAATCCTTACACGGCTAGGCATTGCCTAGGTATTC
>Ga0070700_100001111_pt1 | contig 13314 bp, 11 predicted proteins | sample KBSK5101metaG_FD_65456 | JGI IMG/M metagenome (GOLD analysis project Ga0070700, IMG submission 65456) | Corn, switchgrass and miscanthus rhizosphere microbial communities from Kellogg Biological Station, Michigan, USA - KBS K5-10-1 metaG | ecosystem: Host-associated > Plants > Roots >...
GCAAGCGAAACCGATCGACGCGCGCACGGACATCTTCGCGGCTGGTGTCGTTCTCTATGAGATGCTTGCCGGGCACGCGCCTTTCGAAGCCGGCACACTGGCGGCAACGGTTGACAAGATTCTTCACGCCGACCCGCCGGTGCTCGGCGGCTCGCCGGGGATCGTGACGGCCGATCGCATCATTCACCGCGCGCTCGCCAAGGCGCCGGCGGAGCGATATTCGAGCGCGTCGGCCATGGCCGATGAGTTGCAAACCGTGGTCGACTCCGGCGCCCGTGAACCGCGCCTGGCCCGAGCCGTCACGCGGCTGGCCGTGCTTCCTTTCCGTCTCTTGCGGCCCGATCCCGGGATCGACTTCCTGGCGTTCAGCCTTGCGGACGCAGTCGCGGCCTCGCTGTCGTCGCTGCAGTCGCTCACGGTACGGTCGTCGCTGGCGGCGGCACGGTTTACCGCGGAGGCGCCCGATCTGACCGCCGTCGCGACGGCGCTGAATGTGGATGTCGTCGTCACCGGTACGTTGCTGCTCGCGGGCGACCAGCTGCGGGTGACCGTTCAGCTGATCGATGTTCCGGGAGGCACGCTGATCTGGTCGGACAGCTCACAGGTTTCGGTGGGGGACCTCTTCCGCCTCCAGGACGATGTCTCCCGGCACATCGCCGAGTCGCTGGTCCTGCCGCTGTCGGGACGCGAGCGGCGGGCGTTCAACCGGGACGTCCCGGCCAACGCGAAGGCCTACGAGTTCTATTTGCGTGCGAATCAGCTCGCCCAGGATCCCGCCTCGCTGGAGATTGCGCGTGGACTCTATGAACAGGCAGTCCTCGCCGATCCGGAGTACGCGCCGGCCTGGGCGCGCCTCGGGCACTTGTACCGCGTGACCGGCAAATTCCGCGGCGAGGCCGCGACGATGAGCCGCGCGGAAGCTGCGCTCAATCGCGCGCTCGAACTCAATCCGGATCTCTCGGTCGCCGATCGCGTCTACGCCCAGATTGAAGTCGACTACGGCCGCTCGCAGGACGCGATGGTCCGGTTGCTTCGGCGGGCGACATCCCGCAGCAGCGATGCCGAACTGTTCGCCGGCCTGGTCCACGCGTGCCGGTACTGCGGTCTGCTGCGGGCGTCGCTGGCTGCGCACGAACGCGCCCGCCGCCTCGATCCGCGTGTGCGGACCAGCGTGGCATACACCGCGTTCCTGATCGGCGATTATCCGCGCGCGGCGGCGGAGGCGGCGGGATTCGCCGGCTGCGGCGGTCTCGCGCTCGTGATGAGCGGCGATGCGGACGCGATCCGCCGCATGCGCGAGGAGGCGCAGATGCTCCGCGTCGCCAATATGACCTCGTTCGCCAGGCTCTGGGATGAATTGATCGCGCTTCTCGAAGGCACTGGCGACGTGGCGCAGCTGGAGGCCGCCGTCGAGAGCGTGATCGCCGGTGGATTGCGCGACCCCGAAGGTCTGTACGGCCTGGCGACGCCGCTCGCGCATTTCGGCCGGTGCGATCGCGCCGTCGGGATCCTTGCCGATGTCGTCGAGCGCGGCTACTTCCCTTACCCGGCATTCGCCCGCGATCCGTGGCTCGATCCGCTGCGCGAACGTCGTGACTTTCTCGAGATTCTTACCCGCTCGGAACATCGTTATCAGCAAGCCCGCACGGCGTTCATCGACGCAGGCGGCGAAGCGCTGTTCGGCGCCGGCAGCGCATCTCCGCGCTGACGGCGCCGGTCGCGTCCGCACTCATGAGGTGGCCGGCTTCTTCAAACGAATTGTCACGCGGAGGTTCGGACAACCGGTGCGGTTGGTGCCGATGATCTCATCCGAGAGCTCACCCGCTGCACCGTTGAACGCGCCCCTGCCTCCGACGATCGCCATCGGACCCGACTCCGGATGCGCGCCGTCTGCCACGATCGCGGAACCATCGGCGAGAAGATGAAACCAGGTGGCGAAAAACGCCGGCCGCACGCCGCCCGCAATTTCGGAAAGGGTCGCCGCGGTCGTGCCGCGTTCGACCCAGTCACCGATGCCGCCGGGCTCACTCGGATCGTTGTTCTGGCTTCCCGGCGCGAGAGTGTCGCCCGGGAAGATTGTGCCATTGGCGATGAAACTGTCACCTCGTCCGAAATCCTGAAACGAGATGCCGCCGTTGAAGCGCCACGTACGGCAGTCGATCGCGATATCCCATCGGATCATTCGCGGCCGGTTTTCGCCGTCGCCGTCGTGCCTGCCGGTACCGGCTGCTGCGGCCCGGAATGAACCCGACCAAACCGGAACGAGATCGGCCATGCCTGCAGCCACGAGAACGGCAATGGTCATCGACCGTACTCTCCCAAGGCGACTTTGACTTCCTCGTTTCATATCTGGCCTCCTATAGAACCAAGGCGCAAAATGTGACCGCGTACTAGAAACCTGCGGTGCACTCAGCGTCTGGAGCGGTATCTGGCCGGACATGGAGGGGAGGTTGTCGGACGCGAACGGCGGTGAGGTGACGCGGCTGCTCAAGGCGTGGCACGCAGGCGACCAGGACGCCTACGGCCAGCTGTCGGCGATCTTGTACGAGGAGTTGAGGCGTCAGGCGGCTCGCTGCATGCGCGGCGAGCGGCCGGGCGTCACGCTTCAGGCGACGGCGCTGGTGCACGAGTCCTTCGTGCGGCTGGCCGGCGCCGGTCAGGTCGACTGGGAGGACCGCAAGCATTTTCTCGCCGTCGCGGCGCGGACGATGCGGCGCGTCCTGGTCGATGCGGTGCGGGCGAAAACCACCGCCAAACGCGGCGAGCGTGCTGAGCGAGCCGAGCTCGACTCCCGCATCGCCGCTCGAGACGTCCCGATTGTCGACCTGCTCGCGCTCGACGAAGCGCTGGAGCGTCTGGCACGCTTCGACGCGCGCAAGGCGCAGGTGATCGAGCTTCGCTACTTCGGCGGCCTGACCGTCGAGGAAGCCGCGGAAGCCCTCGAGGTGGCCCCCGATACCGTCGCACGCGATTGGCGCCTCGCGCGGACCTGGCTGTTGCAGGAGCTCGACCCGCTTCCTTGATCCCTCGTCACACGTCCTCAGCGCGACGCACGCGCTGAGCTTTCCACCTCATCATTCATGCGTCACCGCGCCCGGCGCTCGTGAGCGCGCGACCACCGACATAAACTAGTCGGAGAGGTCCGAACCATGTCCGCCCGTCGTCGCCACCGCACGTGCGCCGCGCTGACGCTCCTGCCGATCCTGATTCTTGCCGCGTCAATTCACTCGGCTTCGTCCCCGCAGGAACCCGACGCGCTGCCTGCATTCAAGGTCGCGAACTGGAACGTTCGCAGCGGCATGGGCATCGGCGGGAAGAAACCGCGGATCGACGACAACACCACCGACTGCTCGCTGAACGCGAGCAAACCGGGCGGACCGTTCTGGCCGGCGATGGACGCGGTCAAGAACGACGCCGCCATCGTCGCGCTCGGCGTCCAGGAAGCGTGGGCGTGCGCGACGCCGGAAGCGATCGTCAAGTATCTCGGATGGAGCCACGCCACTCCGCAGCAGAACGGTACCGGCTTGATCGCGCGCTACGGCCTGCACGGCAAGCACGTCATGCACCAGATTGCGTTCAAGGGCGTCGAGGGCGCGAGCGAGGATCAGTGGCTGTTCGGCGGCGACGTCTGCCTCGACGCCGCGTGCCGTTCGACGCTGCGGCTCTACGCCGCGCATTTCACCGCGCCCGACGATGTCGGCTTCGCCGCGCAGGCGCGCAACACCCTCGCCTACGTGAAGTCGCAGCCGTCTTTCGAGCGCAACATCATCCTCGGCGATCTCAATTACTTCATGGCCAATCGCACGCTGGTGCCGTGCGGCACCACGCGCGCGAGCTCGCCGCCGGCCGACGTGTTCGCCGCCGCGGGCTACGTCGACGCGTGGCTGGCGCTCAAACCGGGCGTCGACGGCGCGACCGGCATGTGGAACCGGCCGGGCTGCGGCAAGCCGGAGGGCGGGCTGTTCAAGCGGATCGACTACATCTACTCGCGCGGCCTCGCGCCGACCGCGGTCTCGCTGTTCGCGATGATCACGCCGATGGCCGAGGATGCGCCGTCGGATCACGCCGGCATCGTCGCCGCCTTTGCGGGCAGGAAATAACCCGCGCTGCTCAGCGAAGCGGCCGCAGCTTGATGTTGCGAAACGCGATCGGGAACTGCTGATACTGCAGCCGCAGGTTGCCGTCCGCGAACTTCGCGTCGTGGATGTCGAGCGTCGTCTCGCCGTTGAGCACGACGACGATGTGATCCCCCTCGGCGGTGATCTCGTAGCGGTTCCACTCGTCGGGCTTGAAGCGGAAGTCACGCGCCGTCTTCGCGGTGCCGACAATCGCGCCGGTGTTGTAGCCGGCCGGCTGCAGCCGCCAGATCTGCACCTCGTAGCCGCCGTTCTCCTGCGGCGAGCGCACGAACACGCCGCTGTTGGTGTCGTTGCCGCAGCGGAACTCGAGCGAGAGGCGGAAATTCCTGTAGCTCGCATCCGAGGTCAGGTACCCGGTCGGCTCGCCGCACGCGACCAGCAGGCCGTCGACCACTTCCCAGTGCGACGCGCCGGCCGGCGCGGCGCTTTGCGCCCCGCGCGTGACGCACGGCTTCGGCGACGATCCGATTTGCGGCAGCGCGCCCGGCGGTGCCGGTTGCGCCGGCGCCGGTGTGGCCGCGCGGCCGCTGGCTTGCGGCGGTGCCGAGGCGTGCCATCCCTTCAGCGTCGTGCCGTCGAACAGCAGTTGCCATCCGTCGGCCTTCTCCTGGGCGGTCAACGTGTTGATCGCCTGTGCATATGACGGCAGCGCCGACGCCAGCAGCAGCAGCGCGACGAGCGGAATCGCGATCGTCTTCGTCACCGGGTCGCCCTCCTCTTCACGGCGCCAGCGGCGCGACGCCCTGGACCTTGCCCTGCGCGTCGACGACGCGCCGCGCGAGATGGTTCTCCACCTTGGCGTTGGCGCGGATGGCGGTGAGGTACGCCGCGCGCACCAGCTGCGCGCGGCGGCCGCGCAGCGTTTCGACGATCCGATCACGCACCGCCGGCGTCGACAGGTCGCGCTGCCCGGCATTCTCGTGCGCGACGACCAGCACGACGGTGTAGACGCCGCCGGCGGTCGCGACGTTGACGCTGCCCGGCGTCTTGTTCAGCACCGCGTCGCGCAGCGGCGCCGGCGCCTGCCGCAGCCGCGAGATCGGCACGAAGCCGAGGTCGCCGCCGCGGGGCGCCGACTCGGGATCCTCCGAATAGCCCATCGCCAGCTCGGAAAACGACGCGCCGGCCTTGAGCCGTTCCATCAACATCTGCACCTTGGCCGCCGCCGCCTGCGGCGTTGCCGCATCGTCGCCGGTGCCGTTGTTGACCTGCGTGTCGCGCGCTGGCGTGACGACGATCTGGGCGATGTGATACGCCTCTTCGGCGATGTTGAACTGCGATTTGTTGGCGTTGAAGTAGTCGGTGACCTGCTGATCGGTGACCGTGATCTTCGAGACCACCTCGCGGTCGATCACTTTCTGCGTCAAAAGCTCCCGTCGCAGCCCGTCGCGCATGTCGGCGGCCGTCAGGTTGCGGCGGCCGAGCTCCTGCTGGAACGCCTGATCGTCGAGGTTCTTCTTCGCGTCGTTGTAGGCGGCGTCGAGCTCGGTGTCGGGCAGCTCGATCTTCAGCTCGCGCGCCTTGGCGATGAGGAGGTCCTGGACGATCAGGTCGTTGAGCAGCGCCAGCTTGGCGGTCAGCGTCTCGTCGTCCGACAGGGGCTGCGAGGTGTCGCGCGTCCGCCGGTAGGCCTTCTCGACGTCGTCGCGCGTGATCGGCCGGCCGTCGACCACGGCGAACGTGTCGGCCGAGACCGTGGCCGGGGCCTGCACGACGCGAGTCGATCGGCACGCGGCGGTGAGGTGCACGACCGCGACGGAAATCAGCATCGCCGCCACGCGGCGGCGGACGCGGAAGGATACGGGTCGGCGTTCGGGCATGGCGTGCAGCGTACAGCGAATCCTGAGAGCGGCGGCAACCTTTCTCGCTCCGCCGCAGCTGTTCGTTGTGCGGCGTGCGGTCGACAGCCTGCACGGATCTCGACCGCGGACGCGGATTTGGTCTTGACCCGCCACCCGCCGCGGGCGGATTATGCGCCGCCGAAAATTCCTTCCATTCGCGGAGAACACTGCCATGAAGCGATTGCTCGTGACCGGCGCCGGCATTGCCGCTCTTCTTGCGGCCTTGTCGCCTCTCTCCGCCCAGGATCGCCGCGACGACGAACGCAGCCGGATCAAGTTCGAGCTGCTCGAGACGACGATCCCCGAGATTCAGAAGGCGCTGCAGTCGAACGTCATCACCATCGCGCGCCTGACCCGGCTCTACCTGAACCGCATTGCCGCGTTCGACGACAACGGTCCGGGCATCAACGCCTACATTCACGTCAACCGCCGCGCGATGGACGAGGCGCGGGAGCTCGATGCGCTGAACCCGCATCGCGGCCCCGGGAAGAAGCCGCTCTATGGCGTTCCCGTGCTGCTGAAAGACAACATCGACACCGCCGACATGCCGACCACCGCCGGCAGCGTCGCGCTGGCCGGCTCGATTCCGCCCGACGATGCGTTCATCACGCGCAAGCTGCGCGAAGCCGGCGCGCTGATTCTCGGCAAGGGCACGCTCACCGAGTACGCGAATTTCATCGCTCTCAACATGCCGACCGGCTACAGCTCGCTGGGCGGGTTCGGCTTCAACCCCTACGATCCGCGCGTCGATCCGCGGACGACCCCGCCGTTCAACGACGGCCGCCCGGTGCTGCAGACCGGCGGCTCGAGCTCGGGCCCGGGGATTGGCACCAACGCAAACCTGGCCGCCGTCTCAGTCGGCACCGAGACCTCGGGCTCGATCCTGAGCCCCGCCAACGCGAACGGCATCGTTGGCATCAAGCCGACCGTCGGCCTGGTCAGCCGTGACGGCATCATCCCGATCACCGCGGATCAGGACACCGCGGGGCCGATTACACGGACGGTGACCGACGCGGCGATCCTGCTCGGCGTGCTCGCCGGCTTCGATCCCAGCGATCCGGCGACGGCGGCATGCATGACGCCAGGCAACTGCTTCGACGATTACACGAAGTTCCTGGACCGTCACGCGCTCAGGGGGGCGCGCATCGCCGTCTACTCGCCGCCGGTGCCGCTGGCCGCGAACCGTCAGGCGTTGATCGACAACGCGGTGGCGGTGCTGCGCGCGCAGGGCGCGTCGGTGCGAATCCTCGCGGTCACCGACATCCCGGCGCAGCTCGGCACCTGCGTGACGCGGCCGGCGCCAACAGACCGCACCTGCTCGACCGTGCTGCTTTACGGCTTCAAGCGGGATCTGAACGCCTACCTCGCCGCGACGCCCGGCGCGCCCAACCGTACGCTGGCGGAGATCATCGCGTTCAACAACGCGTTCACGCCGCCGATGAAATACGGGCAGGCGATCGCGATTGGCGCCGAAGCGCTCAACGTCGCCCCGGGCAGCCCCGACACCGTGCGTTACCTCGAGGACCGCGCCGAAGATCTCGTGCGATCCCGCGATGCGTTGAACGCGCTGTACAACGGGCCGGACGGCATCAAGGGGACGCGCGACGACACCGACGCGATCCTCGCGCTCGGGAACAATTTCGCCGGCGCGCCGGCCAAGGCAGGCTTCCCCAGCGTCACCGTGCCGGGCGGTTTCATCATCGCCGGGCCGGGCGACCCGCCGATTGCGGGAGCGTTCCCGCAGACGATCACCTTCTCGGGGCCGGCGTTTTCAGAGCCGCGGTTGATCGCGCTCGCCTACGCGTTCGAGCAGGCGACGAACTACCGCGTGCCGCCCGCGAGCACGCCGGCGCTCGCCGGCGACGTCGTGCGCGCGTCAGACCGCTGATTCGCGATCGCGAGATCGGAGAAGGTGATCAAGACCCGCTCCGCGTGCTCGGTCACCGCCGGGGCAGCTGCTTCTGCAGCAGCTCCCGCCACGGCGCGACCGACGGCGGGCCCTCGGTCTGGGCGACGGCGGCGGGGGTGGTCAGTGTTTTCCCGTAATACCGCTGGTTCGCGATCGTGTCGCTTTGCAGGCGGCCGGTCGTGATCGCCACCCCCTGCAGCGTGCCGCCCAGCCGCGTGTACCCCAGGATGTCGGCACGTCGCTGCGCGTCGGTCCAGGCCTGCTGATCGCCTGCGGTCGGTCCTGCCGCAATCGAGTTGCCTTCGCCGATCGGAACGTCGGGGCGCATCAGGCCCTCGAGCGCCCGCCGGTTCACCACCACCAGCACCAGGTCGGCGCGGTCGGGGACGTTCTCGCTGACGACGTTGATGAACGCGGGAGACGACCACGCGCCGCCGTCGCCGCGAACGCTGAAGACGCCGCGGCCGTCGACGCGAAGCATCCGCGCGGTGCGCCTCGTGTTCGGTCCCGTGCCGGCCCGCTCGGTGACCCGCGCCAGCTGCGGAAAGACGATGATGGCTTCGGCCTTGTCGAGCACGGCGCGCGGGATCCCTTTGTCGGCCGCGCTGACGGCGGTGACGACCGTGCTCGCGTTGTTCACGCGAATCGCATCGGCGTCCTGGCGCCGGCCGGGCGCCTGGGCGGCCGCCTCGCCCGCCATATTGATGACAATCGCCAGCGCGCCCGCGGCGCGCGCTGCCGGGCCGGTCCTCACGACAAGATTCATGACGAACTCCTTACGAATCATTGTCGCCGATTTCCGCAGCCTGGCCGAGGCGCCCCGTGGTGAGCGCGCGAAGTCTCGCCCAGGCGCCCGGCGCGAGCGCGCGAACTCTCGCCGGAGCGCCCGTGGCGCGAACGCGGATCTATTGCAGGCCGCGGTCGACGAATGCGCCGCGAACCTGGTTGGCGACCGCGCGCCCGTAGAGGCGGTTCGCCGTCACCACGGTTGCCGCGGCCAGGTCGCTCATCGAGGTGCCGGGGAAGTCGAACTGCGCCTCGAGAATCAGCGTGTCGGCCCTGACGTGGCCGACCGCCTGCCGGATGTCCCACAGCGCGCGCGACCAGATCTGTCCGTCGTGGTGCACCTCGCCGTTGAGATCGGCGGGGTAGTGCAGGTTGCGATCGACCCGCCGCAGGCAGTGCGGCACCGACGCGGTGTACGACACCGAATCCCAGTCGGCGACGCACGCCGGATCGGGCGTCGGCGCGAGGAAGTTGCCGAGGGTCACCGCCCAGTAGTCGCCGAAGCCCTCGCTGATCGCGCCGGCTTCCTCGGTGGCGAAGACGAAGTTCTGCGAGAAGTGAATGGCGTGGCCGTACTCGTGCAGGATCACCTCGGCATCCTCCGCATCGTCGACGCCGCCCTTGCCGAACCGCAGTTCGTCCTTGTGCGTCGTGGCGAAGGAGTTGTCGAGCCCCCACTGGTTGATGCGCACGTTCTGAGACTTCTGGTTGACCGGGCGCAGCGTGGTGCCGAAGCCGAGGCTCTGGATGTATTTCTGCGATTCGGTCACCCAGTAGTACGCCATCACCTGCTCGAAGCGGTCGTCGTCGCGCCGGTAGCGGAACTCGTTCGACGGCGAGTACGCGGGCGCGCCGGTCTCGGAGACGATGTTGGCCCAGTCGCCAACCAGGAAACCGCTGCCATCGAGATTGGTCAGCACCTTGTCGCGGTAGGCGGGCGCGAGCGCGGCATAGTCGGCATCCTTTTGATCGGTGAGCGTCTCGTCGCCCAGATCGGCCACAGGATTCGGGAAAAACACGGTGCCGACGCCAGAAGCCGAGCCCGCCGGCGGCTTGCCCGCGGCGTTGAGGACGAGCGACGAGGCGACGAGCAACGAGGCGGCGAGCGAGAGCGCGGCAACGAGCAGGGAACGGCGGGCCATGGATCCTCCCGAAGGGTGTTTGACGAAGGCGCGCGAGTCTAACAAGCGGGCGCGGCGCAACGCAAACGGCGGGCGGACGTGGTCAGGGAACGAGGACGGTGGCCAGCCGCGCCAGCGCGCCGGCCGGCAGCGGCTGCCGGGTGCGCGCGAGCACGCCGTCGCGCAGGCCGGATGCTTCATCGGGCCGGAACCGATCGCGGCCGCCGGTGAGGATGGTGAGATCCGACAGCTGTTTCTGCATCACGCCGCTGGCGGCGTGCTCGACGGTGCCGAGCACGAGATGTCCGATCTCGTGAACGATCGTGCGGCCAAGCAAACGGCCCGCGCTGATGTGAAGGCGGCCGGCCAACTGGTCGACGCGATCGGCGAAGGCGGTCGCAAGCCAGCCGCGACGTGTGTCGCGGTCGACGTACGAGAAGCCGAGCGAGGTCGGAACGATGACCGAGGCGCCCGCGGCATCGAGCAGGCGCACGACGATCTCATCGGGTTGGATCGCGTCGTCGCAGGACATGGCCGCCGGCTCGCCATCGGCGCGCGGCGCGCACCCCCGCCATTCGGTGTCGACGCCGGCGGCCGTCAGCACGGTGCGGACGCCCAGCTCCGCCTCGCCCAGGCGCGCGCGCGACACGCCGCTTCCGTTGTAGACGCGCACCAGCAGCCTGGGCCGCACCGGCTGCGAGGATGCCGGCGCCGGCAGCGACAGAACGAAACCCGCGACCATCCAGACGGCCCGAAGACGCATGGAGCCTCCGACGCGGTCGAGTGCGGTGCCAGTCGTAGAACTTGGGTGGAGCGGCGCTCTTGTACTACAAAAGCGCGGTCGCGGCTAGAGCCCATGTCAGAAACCGCTGGTGCCAGCAACGTCTTCGACGTCGGCAAGACGCCTCGCTTCGCGAGCCGTGGTCGACCGGGCCGGAAAAACCGCGCGCCGCTCGGCGCCCTTCCGCTGCGCGGCGGTCAGGGTTGCTGCGGCATCCGCGCACGGGTGGAGCGGAGCTTCGGGCAACGCCACCAACAAGCCAGACCCACGAGACCGCCGCGAAATCTCGCTCCGCGCGGTTTTTCGTGGGATCGGAACGGCCCGTCTCTACGGCTCGCTGCGCGAGACGTCTTGCCGCCGTCTGGTGTATGCGTCGCCGCAGCATGTGGCGCGAGAGCACCGGGCACATCGCGAGCGGAGGGCCGTTGGACCTGGCATGCTCTCGCGACAGACGGCAACCGTGTCCGCAAGCGGTCCCGGGCACGCCGCCCGCGATTCGACAATGGCGCTGGGATCAGCTGTGAGCCGGGATGATTCCTGGGCTGTCGGCGGGATCACCCCAGGCGGCGTGCGCGTCGTGAGCACAGGCGCTGGAGGACACGGTTGCCATGCCAGCCGTCCTTCGGCCCGCGGACGCGATGTGCCCGGCGCTCTCGCGGTCGGCGTCGCCGCTTGACGTTCGCCGGCGATGACCAGGGCGGCGTGCTCGAGATGGGCTCTAGTTTCCTACCCGTCTGGCCGGCAGGTGAATCGACACGACCGTCCCTCCGCCATCGGCGGCGTCGATGGCGATCTGGCCGCCGTGCGCCTCGATCATGCGCCGCGCGATCGGCAATCCGAGACCGGTGCCGCGATGCTTGGTCGTGTAGAAAGGCTCGAACGCCTTGTCGCGGACGTCGGGCGACATCCCGGGGCCATGGTCGCGGATCGACAGCTGCACGCCGTCGGCGTTGTCGGCCAGCGTGACCTCGATGGTGCCCTGGCCGCCCGTGGCCTGGGCGGCGTTGACCAGCAGGTTCTGCAGCGCGATGCGGAGCTGCTCGGGGTCGGCGGCGACCGGCGCGGCCGTCCCGCGCGTCTGCAGCGACATGCTAGCGAGCGCCGGGTCGCGCCGCAGCAGTTCGCCGGTGTTCTCGACCAGGCGCGCGATGTCGACCAGTTCCCGGTTTGGCGTGCGCGGCCGGGCGTACAGCAGCAGATCCTGGACGATCGTGTTGAGGCCGTCGAGCCTGGTGATGACCTCGCCGATGACTGCCCGGTCGCGCTGGTCTGACGGCATCCGCGATTCGATCACCTGCAGCGCCCCGCGGATCCCGGCAATCGGATTCTTCACTTCGTGCGCCACCACCGCCGCCATCTCGCCGAGGCGGGCGAGCGCGGCCTGCTCGCGCAGACGCTCTTCCGATCGCTTGCGGTCGGTGATCTCGTAGCGAATCGCCATGTACTGGTAGGGCTTGCCGTGGAGGTCGAGGAAGGGAACGATGGTCGTGTCCACCCAGTAGAGCGAACCGTCCTTCGCGCGGTTCCTGATTTCACCGCGCCAGATTCGCCCGTTGGCGATCGTCACCCAGAGGGTGCGGATGAACTCCTTCGGGTGATAGCCGGAGTTGAGCACGCGGTGGTCGCGGCCGAGCAGCTCGTTGCGCTGGTACTTCGAGATCTCACAAAATTTGTCGTTGACGTACTTGATGGTTCCCTTCGTATCGGTGATGGCGATGATCGCCGACTGATCGAGCGCGTAGTTCACGTCGGCGAGATCCTTCGAGCGCCGGCCGAGCGCCAGCGACGTGCCGCGGAAACGCGCCAGGACGACCGCGGCGGTCCAGATCACGACCAGCGCAATGCCGCGGTTGGCGAGCGCCAGGCGGGCCGGTTCTCCCTCGTGCAGCACCCACGCGCCGGCGATCGTCAGCGCCGAGGTCGCCGCCGCCGCCACCATCACGAACCGCGGCGGGCCGCTGAACGCCCCAACCAGCAGCGGAATCACGTACAGCACGCCGGCGTCGACGCCCAGCGGCGTCGACACGTCGACCGCAAAGATCACCACGGCGAGCAGCGCGGCGCCGAGCGTCGCCCGATTGAGCAGCGGAATCGGGTCGGGCGTTCGCGAATCCACCATGTGCGGCGCGTTGATCATGTGGTGTGGATCTTGAAGCTGTGATCGCCGGAGCCCCTATGCTAGCTGAAACAACCGCCTGCATCGATTGCCCGGCGCCCGGCGCACGGGAGCGGACGGGAAATTTTCCCCACGCTCAGGGGAAATTCGCGCGCCCTCGCGTCCTGGTCGTCGACGATGAATCGCTCGTCCGCTGGTCGTGCGCCGAGACGCTCGGTGAGAACGGGTTTCAGCCGATCGAAGTCGACAACGGCGCCGCGGCGCTCTTTGCGTTGACGCAGCCGGATGCGGGAGCCGACCTCGTCCTGCTCGACCTGAGGCTGCCCGACTTCTGCGATTTGTCGCTCCTGGCCGTGATGCGCCGGCTCGCCCCGACGGTGCCGGTCGTCATCATGACCGCCTTCGCGACGCCGGAGATCGTCGAACGCGCCCGCCAGCTGGGCGCGTTCACGGTTCTCAACAAGCCATTCGAGATGGGCGAGCTCGCGCCGCTGCTGCGCAGGGCGTTGACGGAGGCGCGCTCGGCCGAACAGGAGGCGCGATGAACGGTGCACCCTCGATTCTCTGCCCGATCGATTTTTCCGAGGCATCGGCCGGCGCGCTGCGGTACGCGGCAGCGGT
>Ga0070700_100001118_pt1 | contig 13275 bp, 7 predicted proteins | sample KBSK5101metaG_FD_65456 | JGI IMG/M metagenome (GOLD analysis project Ga0070700, IMG submission 65456) | Corn, switchgrass and miscanthus rhizosphere microbial communities from Kellogg Biological Station, Michigan, USA - KBS K5-10-1 metaG | ecosystem: Host-associated > Plants > Roots >...
AACCAATCCGCCGCGAGTTCTCTGGTGCCCGGACTGAGCAATGGGAACACATATTTTTGGCGAGTGCGGAGCGTCAGTTCCGGAGGAACATCGGCCTATTCGAGTTGCAGAAGCTTCAGCATCTCCAGTTTCAGCACTGGTGGACCAACATTGCTGCCGGCGCCCACATTGTCTGCGCCGGCAAACGGTGCCAGCAATGTCTCCACTACACCTACTTTCAGTTGGTCGAGTGTTAGTGGCGCTACCAAGTACTGGATCGCCGTGGCCACCAGCAGCAGCACTCTGCCTACAGATCCCAATGCTAGCAGTTGCCCAAGTTGTGTTATCAGTTGCAATGTATCGACAACTAATCACACTGCTCCTTCCTGTAGCTTGGGCTTCAGCGCGACTTTGAGCGCTAATACGACTTACTTCTGGCGGGTGCAAGGCTATAACCCGAACGTCACTCCCATTCAGCAAGGACAATACTCAGGCATCTTCAGCTTCACCACGGCTGGGCCGACATTACTGCCAGCACCAACGCTGACATCACCATCGAATGCCGTCAGCGGAGTCTCAACCACGCCTTCCTTCAATTGGTCTACGGCGTCTGGGGCGAACCGCTATTGGCTGACTGTTGCTACAAGCAGCAGTATGCTGCCTACCGATCCAAACGCCACCAGTTGCCCCGCTTGCATAATTTCGGGAAATAGCGACGGACTAACCTACTCAGTTCCCAACGGTTTTTCGCAGGGTGGTCGCACCGCAACATTGAATTCTGCTACTACCTATTTTTGGCGCGTTCAGGGTTGGAACACTAATGGTGCACAGGGAATCTATTCCAATACTTTCAGCTTTACCACTGCAGCCGTTGCTGGGGCTACATCAACTGTCTTCGGTCTCGTGACTGACATCAACGGCGTTGCGTTGAGTGGTGCAGATATCCGCATCGGCAATACTATTGGACAATCGAATTCACAAGGCAACTTCAGTATTGGCAATCTCGTTGCTGAAGATTACGCCATAAGTGTCAGCCGAACCGGCTATGCGACAATCAGTGAACCTATTAGCATTCCCGCGAACGCTCAGATCCGTCGCGATTTTCGTCTTAATCCAAACTCCACCACATCGAGCGTAAATCTCTTAAGCGTCAACTCAAGCTATCCAGGTCAGCGGTTTTTCATGGACAGCGTGAGCAAGAACGTGTTGTTTACAGCCAATGTTGATTGGGGAGGTCATCCCCCCAGTCGTGTCCAATTTGTCACGCCTAAGGGTGGTACATTCAATGCATTCACAAGTGGGCCCACTGCATCGCAGTCATTGAACATGGGCACACAGTTTGGTCCTTGTAGCAAACTCAATGTCCAAGCTTTCAGTAGTGATGGCGCTAGTTCAAATGTGCGAAACGGTGATTTCGTCGTCATGACGAAGCCTCCGTTAATCCCTGGCTTCAGTGCTATTGACCTGAGTGGTGCTTACTATTACGAGGCACAATTAGGAACCGCCGGAGCACTCTTAAAAATTTTCGATGAATTGATTAATGACGCGGATGTGCCGGCGGAAATCCCACTGTTTGGGCGAAAAGGCTTCAGTCTGCGTTACGTACCGAATATAACGGCCAAAGTAAACGATAGGGGCGAAGCCGAGTATGGAATCGACTTTAACCGCAAGCCCTTTCTTGAGGGCACTATGGCGGGGTTCTCCTATCACCTAGAGCCGAAGCTTTCAATCCAGGGGCGATTCTCACCCAGCTCATGTAAGTGGCAATGGGGAGGATATGCCGGAGGGGCCGGCGGATTTGAAAAAACTCAGGTCTGGCCATTCTTGTTACCGGTCGCCGGAGTTCCTGTTCCTGTTTACCTTAAGCTCGTGGTTAAGCTTGAAGGTGATTTTATTGTGGGCGTTCAGAACATCGAACCGGTCGCCTTAAACGGCCAACTAAACTTCAACCCATCAATAACAGGTTCAGCTGGCGTTGGCGTAAACGAATTTCTTGCAGTGGAAGGATCCGTCACGGGTGGTGCCGAGTATCGTCTGAACTGGCCTCAATTACCCAGACAGGACCTCACTATTTTCGTTGCAGCAAAGATTAGTGCGCACGCTTTTCTGTTTAAAGCGGAGACTCAATTACTTAGGTGGGATTACCATACGTCCTTCGATCAGGATAAAACGGCAGCCTCTTCATTGTTTAATCTGTCGTCTACTCCGAACAATGTTCTGACTGTCCCTATGAAGCCGTCATTGTTATCAAGGGACTACTTAAACCTGAATGAGTATGGCACGTTTGTTCCGCAGACAAAGAATGAGGGCCTCGAATTCAACACGCAGCTGGACCAACTTACGTCAAACACAACCTCTCTTGCCGCTCTCCAATTGAATGTGTTCCCACATTCCGAGGCCAATGTGTCTGTGAACGGAAATAGTTTAAGTCTGGTCTGGTTATTCGATAATCCCAATCGCACGTCTATCAACAGATCCATGGCAGTTTTCGGAACATGGAACGGTAGTTCCTGGACCGAACCGCAGCCAATAAATGATGACGGCACTTCAGACTTTCACCCCCAGGTTTTGACGTTTTCTAATGGTTCGGCCTTGGCCGTTTGGGAAGATGTGAAAGCCCCCTTGTCAGATTCTGCAGCTTTCGAAGAGATGGTGGCCAATTTGGAAATCTCCGCTTCCAAATACGACTCTCAGACAAAGACTTGGACTAACAGACAGCGATTGACCAACAATAACTTTCTGGATCGTAGTCCGAAAATTGCGGGACCATCAGTTGATAATGCGTTAGCAGTCTACGTGTCGAACGCTTCTAACGATCTGAATGGAAGTACGTCAAAACCAAATACTCTTTGGTACTCCAAATCAACCGGTTTTTCATGGACCAATGGAGAAGTAATTGCGACCGTGCCTTTCGCGATAGTTAAGTACGATTTGAATTACAACGGTAGTAAGGCGGACTTGATATTGAGTCTCGATACTGACAATGATCCATCTACCACGCAGGACCACGAACTCTATTCCTTACATTATGAGAACGGCATTTGGGGTTCTCTAACAAGGCTCACCCAAGATTCCATTGCCGACGACAATCCTCGACTGAGTGTCGATTCACGAGGAACTTCCGTGTTGGTATGGCTAAAAGGGGAAGAGCTTTCGAGCGCTTTGAACTTAAATACAACCAGTCGGAGGATTATCAAGTCAGTAGGTTATTCATCTAACTTGGCTGACTTTAAGCTCGCTACGGGTCCTGAGGGTCGCTTGGGTGTCGTATGGACTGAGCCTGGCAGGACCTCGGCTTCTGATCTTCGTGCGTTGTTCTACGATCCCACACTGGATGTGTGGGGGGATGAAACACAGTTGACAGCAGATCCTGAAACTGAACAGTACGTAACGGCTACGTTTTTCGGCAATAGACTGATGGCCTTCTATGACCGCACTAACATTCAACAAGCTCAAGCGACTATCACTGAGCTTGAGAAAGTTTCGCCTACAGCTGCGGCCATTCCAGAACCAGGGACGACGGATCTGTACGTGTTAAGTCGCGCGATCCGGGGTGATCTCGCAATTAAGTTAGACTCTTTTTTAGCAACGCCAGCAAATCCACGAGCGGGCGAGACTACAACTCTGACGGCGACAGTTCTCAATCGGGGCGACCTCGCCGTAAGGGATGTTGTAGTAAGCTTTTATCAGGGCAGTCCAAGTGCTGGTGGCGTTCTGATAGGGACCACAACCATACCAACCATATTGTCCCCAGGAAGTGAGACAGCGGTATCGATGCCGTGGACGCATGGTCCAGCAACCAGTCCCTTTACCCTTTTTGTGGTAGTTGACCCGGCCGGAAGTATGGACGAGCTGGATCGTGCAAATAACTCTGCTAGCCTTCGCATCGTAAAAGCGGACCTTGTTATTCAAAGTGTCCGGTGGGAGAAACTTAGTGGAAACTTAGTGGGGGTGACAGCAAGAGTCGCAAACATAGGTAACATTCCTACGACGCCGACAACTATTTCTTTTTCGCGAGACAATTCGACAGGTTTGCTATTGGCCTCCGCGCAAATCGGAACACTAAACGTTGATCAGGCTATTGAAATAACAATGCAGTGGAATACTTCTGGGCTGACTGGTCGAGAGTATCCCGTCTACTTATTAGCAGATTCGTCAAATTCAGTGGACGAGTACGACAAGACGAACAATAATGCATCAATAGTTGTCACCATAAATCCAGATGCACCAGACGTCGAATTATTATTGGACCAATCGAATCCAACACCAGACCAGGTGGTAGGCTTAGATTCGGTTTTACTGGTGAGAGATCCGTTGCAAGTTGTCAATCCTCAGAACCTTCTCAATAAAGGCTCCGACAAGAATACAAGGGTAATACTCTTCGTTAAGAATTTACAGTTGGCGCAGGGCGAACCGATCTCGTCTATTGTGATAACACTGATCGATAGCAGCAACAATACCTATGATATTGTTGCTGAAGATCTGCGATCTCTGCCTAACCTTCCGTTTTCCCAACTCACGTTTAGATTGCCTAACAATTTACCAGCAGGCACGTGCATCATCACCGTGAAAGGCCACGGCCAATTTAGCAATGTCGGAAGCATTAGAATTAAGATTTAAACGAGTGCTGTTCAATCTCTGCGATTTGTCGCATTTCATAATCTAAGCGTAAGGGAGACGTAAGTTGAGGATTAGCTGCTAAAAGAAGATTGTTCTGGGATGGGCTTTGCTCATAGAAACATTACTCGCCTTCATTAGTTGGCATTATCATAGATGATTTGACTCACTTCGACTGCTAGTGCTTGGCAGTCTAATGTCGACCTTGACCGAGCGACGAAGCGACATCAAAACATTCATTCGAACAGTTAAGTTGTAAACACCCACTGTTCCACTCAGCGTGCGTCGAATGCTTCCGAATCATAGGAAGAAAAATCTGTAACGTTTCTGTATGATTAATAAGCAGGATTACAAACAATGAGAGGCATTATAGGATTTACATGGTTTTACCCCAAACACACTCTCAGACTGTTTCGTGAAGGCTATCGATAGCCTTCTCATGAACGATAGGAACGCGACTCCCTATTGTTTTGCAGTTTTCCGGCTGACTCAAGGCTGATGGTTCGTTCCGACGAACCTAAATCTAGACATTTAGATGCCTATCGAATCCTTCCTTCCCTTGGCAGGAGCTTGGCTCTGGAATACTTACGGCCAAGCACTTGGAGCATTGGCGGTTGATTTTGGCAAGGAAAAATGGAATGCGGCTAAGTGGGAAAAGGCTGCCAGAGTCTACCGCGCGAAAATTATCAAGGTTTATGACTCGGTGCAGGTTCTGGGCATGGTCGAGCCCATGCCCCTTCAAGATATTTTCACTGACGTCTACCTTCTCGATAAGCCTGAAGCCTTCCGTCGCTTCGACATCAAACGACTAGCGCAGTTATCAGATCTAGAGCTGGGGAATGATCTTCCTGACGGGAAACGAATTAACGGTTTGCGAATCGTAAACGAAAAAAACAACCTCTTCATTTTTGGCAAACCAGGGGCGGGCAAAACAACCTTTCTAAAATATGTTGCATTAAAAGCCGCCGAGCAAACTATTGATAAAGTCCCCATTTTTGTTTCTCTTAAGGAGTGGTCCGATTCGGAATCGGATCTGTTACCCTTCATTGCTGAGCGCTTCGACATCTGCAACTTCCCCAACGCCCGGCCGTTTGTCGAAGAACTCTTGCGATCGGGAAATGCAGTTGTCCTGTTCGATGGCCTTGATGAAGTCAACCAGGCTAGTGGTCTTAGAGACAGGCAAACGCGTGCAATACACAATTTCGTAGAAAGGTATGACCGGACGCAATGTCTCATCACCTGCCGCGTTGCTGCTAGCGACTATTCCTTTCAGCCATTCACATACGTGGAGATTGCTGGCTTCACAAGAAGTCAGATTAGAACATTTGTGGAAGGCTGGTTTCGTAAGGGCGGGGATAAGGACGAAGAAACCTGCAATAGATTTCTAGCAGAATTTGAGAGGGACGATAACAAAGGCTTGCGTGATCTCGCACGCACGCCGCTGCTATTGACTCTGCTTTGTCTGGCTTTCAACGAAACGCTGTCCTTTCCACAGCGACGAGTCGAAATCTACAAAGAAGCGTTAGACGCACTCTTAAAGAAATGGGACTCGTCACGCGGGATCCAGCGCGACGAAGTTTATCGCAAACTATCGCTTGGCCATAAAGAGAATATGTTCGCGCGCATTGCGGCCCAGATGTTCGAACAAAATGAGTACTTCATCCCGCAGCCAAAGCTCGAAATGCTCATCCGTGATTATGTAAAGAACGTACCACCTCATGATTCGGACGACTGGAATAGTGGGGAGGTGATTCTTAAAGCGATGGAGGCTCAACACGGGATTCTTGTCGAACGCGCGCGTAGCCTGTATTCCTTTTCGCACCGCACGCTTCAGGAATACTTCACGGCGAAATATGTTGTTGCCAACGCGGGAAGGGGCTCGCTAACAGAACTGATCAAGATGCATTTTTTGGATTGGCGTTGGCATGAGGTTTTTCTTCTAACGACAAGCTTGTTGCCAGAGGCTAGAGAATTCGTTAAAGCTTTTCGACGTGCCGCTGATGACTTAATCCGCAGCGATGTTAAATTGCGCGCGGTGTTGGAGTGGGCGGACCGCAAGTCCGCCCCAACTCAAGTCGATCCTTGGCTGGCGCGACGAATTTACTTTTTGCGCCAATCCCACATATTTGTGATGTCCGAACGTGTTGATAACCGCGAGCACTGTCCGGCCCTTAACCTTGACCTTAGTCTATTCAACGCTCTTGACAGATCCTATGATAGAGTCCCCGATTTAGGATCTAGCAATTTACCCAAAGACCTTGACCTAGCTATTAGCGATGGTCTCAAACGCTGTCTCAACTATGCTCATACTCAGGCATGCCAACTCAGATTGGACGACCTTGCTAAGGTGCTCGGCTCACTTTCGATCCCGTCCTCCAATAGTACGGCATCAGACCGGCAGGAATTTGCGGATGAACTACGAGTATTATTGATAAAGCACAGAGATATCGGACATCAGTGGAATTTGACGCGTCTGCAAGAAGAAACAATCACGGATTACGTTGTCGCGAGTGACTTACTGCTGGATTGTTTGGAATTGGCTTTTATGTCACCTGATGAAAAGAGACTGATGCTAGACACTCTATATCTACTTCCGTCCGAAGTTCAGGAGTAGGAGCATCCTTAGAGCTTTGGTTGATTTCTATTCAGCTTATTACCACGCCATTCCTTTCACATAGAACAGACTATCTTGGGTCTCTTGATTCTTGGTTGAATTGTTATGAAGGGAATTTCGGTATGGACGTGTATGTTTCCGCCGTTGCGGGAGAGCCCGCGAGATCCCGCACTGATGCGCATGCAGATGGAAGTACCTTCGTCTCTCGAAAAGCCACAATAAGTGGGTTTGCCACAAATCCGACACGGACGTTTTTCCTAACGCGCGCAAAGCCGACCGAAATCATGGGGTTACGTTTTTGCTGCCGCTCGGTTCGTATGAGATCGTGCGCGCGCAAATTCTCATTTTATGACCGACGAATTTCACTTTATGACCGACAAATTTCACTTTATGACCGAACCCACAGTGGTAATGTGGGTTCGGTCATAAAGTGAAAACGGCCTACTATTGGAATCAACAACTTACGCGGACGATTCGGTCATTAAATGAAATTCTTTTCGGGCATAACCTGAGAATTTCCTACAGATTTCGGTCATAACTTGAAATTTTCCTCACTCGTTATCCTTATCGCCATAGTTATTCATCCGGCATGGGGTCACAAGTCCTCCATGACGGGCAGGGTTTCTAAATCGGAACAGTGTTAGGAAACTTTGTGCGGGCGGTGCTTAAAAAACTTTTCGGGGTCAGCAGGCAGGGACACATTGTGTTTATGAAGCGTCTGGATGTACTCAGATACATCTACAACGAAGCTCAACAGTACCTCGCCCAAGACTCCACCTTGCGGATCCGTAAATCGCGTTAAGTCTCCTGCAAACAAAGGCCAATAGATTTTTCCGCTTTTGGGATGCAGTACGTCAATTTTGGCGGCTGCTTCGAGGGGCTGGTGAAGATTAATGACCTCACGTTCAATGAAAGAAGAAACTACGGTGCCTAGTCTGAACGGCACTCCATATTTAGCTACGAAAGCCCGAACGACATCCATAGGCTCGCTAACGTTTTTAAGAGGAACGTCTGCTACGTAGACGCGGAAAGCACCAACGACCACTTGAAACTCACCGGCGCGTTGAGTAATTACGAACAGAGCGTAATTATTTTCCGTTCGCTTCGCATTAATAAACTTAACTTTAACGCTAACGCGTGGATCACGCTCCTCATTGAGACTCTGTGGCGCTAGATCTATGGAGGCGTTTGGATGCCTTATTACGCTTTCTAAATGACTTTTTGTTACACCCAATGCTTCGATCATTTCAATTTGTTGTCCAAAAACAATCTTATATTGACTCGGATGTAAATCGCCTTTATTGCCAAGTCGTGTTTTGATCTTGTTCAGGTCTACGCCTTCCAAGACAACTAAGCTGATTTCCTCCGATAGAACGCTGTAGATTTTGGACAATGCAGCTGCGGACATGTCTCCTTCACGTAAACCACAACGATCTCGAATTTCAGAGAGAACGGCCTGGGCAACGCTGATGTTATTTACATCAAATTCGGTGCGCTTGCCGATCCCTGCTTCCGGTAATAACGTGCTCGAGGCTAAAAAAAGCACGCGGCTGATCTCCAACTGACTCTTGTGTTGCAGTATTAATAGATTACTCATCGCTAAAGCTCTACAATATCAAACTCGCTGCGTTTCAAATCCGGCACGATGTATTCTAGCCCGAAGCTTGCTCTTTTGTTGGCGGGTACAAGTGTGAGCCGAGACTCAACAAAAATTCTTGGAATAACATAGAGTAAGGGCCGCCAATCCGTAAAATCCGCATTATCGATCAAGTAAATGATTTCTTCTTTTTGTTCGGAGTTGATTTGCTCATTGATTTCCCACCGCAGCGCCAGGGTCTTCAAAGAGACCTTTTGCTCATTTATTTTGTAGTTGTGTCGATCTCGTCGTTCTACGGCTCTTTTGAGGTCGCGGTATATATCAGCGGGATTGGACGTGGGTGCCACTTGTGACGATGTTGAGTACCGAGATAGCGAAGCGGAATCAAAAGATTCACTACACCACACATAGTGCAGATCATGCGCAAAGCGCTCACATATCAATAGCTTCAAGAAAACGTTCGTTGAATAAAGTAGAGGCGGCACGATTGTTATGCATGCAGTGGAGCACGCAACACGAGAAGCACTTGATGACAAATCTCATCTAGGCTCTAAATGATAACCATTCGATTTTGATGATATCAACAGACAAGGCTTAGCGAAACTGGGCCGTACACTATAGCGTCTGGTGTCGTAGATCTTTAGTACGGAACACGGCGTCTGAGACATCACATACGCAACGTCCGAGTAGGTTGCCTTTTTGCTGTCTTCAACCTCGGCACTGTAGCGGACCGGAGTGCTCGTCGGTCTCCTTAATGGTCTTAAGATCGATGGCGAACACTAACCCAGTTGACCTCAGATCGAGGGTTTCCCAGCATCACTCAACTAACTCCTGTCCACTTCTTTTCGTCGGACAGCAATATTGGCGCAGTTGAGAGCACCGCACGCCGATGGTTGCAATGAGGTGGTTGACTTGGCTATCTTTGACGCAGCCGACCAAGAACGAGTTGGGATGAGACGTTCCGTGGGTGGACAGGAAAGCGGACTCAGCCGATCTCGAAGTTTGATGCGGCGTGATCGTATCGCAGTTCCTCTTCTCCAACCGGCTAAGAAGCGACGATGGCTCCCACTTGTCTAGGATTCTTTATTGTGCGCTTTGAGGCACTAGATGACCGGCAGTCGTATGTACTTTCCCGCGAAAAACTAACCGCCAAGCGGAAATCGGTTTGGTTTGGGCGAGCTGACTAACTTTTGAGAGGGATTAACATGTTCTTGAAGTCCAAAGTTGTCATTATTCATGGCGCGTACGGGTCATCAGACGAGAACTGGTTCCCATGGTTAAGAGATCGCGTACGGGAACTGGGACACGAGGCGCACGTCCCGTCGTTCCCTACGCCTGATGGCCAAAGTCTCGCGAGTTGGATTGAAGTGTTCGCTCAACAAGTTGGACCGTTGACCGTGGACACTATTCTTGTTGGGCACAGTCTTGGCCCAGGGTTCATCCTCAATCTCCTTGAGAGAACCGAAGTTGCGATTCGCGGAACCTTTCTCGCCAGCGGCTTTCTAGGAAACCTAGGTCTCCCCGACTTCGACAAGATCAATGAGTCTTTCGTGTGTCGCGAATTCGATTGGGAGAAAATCCGGCGTAATGCGGGTAAGGTTCACGTTTACAACTCAGATTCGGATCCATATGTCCCACTTGCGAAAGGAGTTGAGTTAGCGCGCAACCTGGGGGTCGAGCTGACGGTCATTCACAACGGGGGTCATCTGAACTCGGCTGGTGGCTACTCAACCTTCCCTCAGCTGCTCAACGATCTGAAGGACCTAGTCGGCAACTGAGGCCCGAATCGAATTCCGGGAGCCAATGAGCGTAGACGTGACTTCGGCAGCGACGCTGCGGCGATACTTGTCGCGTGGTCTGCGCTTGGGTGCATTTGTTTCTCCCGAAGACACAGATGTTTTCGCTCGGGTCTCACGGAGGGCTGCTCTCCGAACCAGAGTAGGCGTGATCCTAGACCTAGGTTGCGGAAGCGGCATCCCGACCATTCATGCATGCGGGCGGAGTCACTTCGGACTTGGCCTTGACCTAAGCGTCGAAGCTGTGGATCTTGCAGGCTGCAATGCGGCCGCAGAGCGGAGAGATGTTGCGTTCGTGCAGACTGATTTCTTCCAGTGTAAGGGCAACTTCTCGCTTATTATGTCAAATCCTCCCTACATTCCCGCACGTACAGAGGAAATAGACATCTCGTTAGAAGTGCAAGGCGACGGCTCGGCGGTTTTAAAAAACATTTTGGGTTCATATCGCGGAATGACTCAAGATTTTGTCTTACACTTCGCCTCAATCTCAAACCCTCTCGAGATTTTTCGTGCTGCTTACGAGTCGGATCTCAAGCTTGCATATCTCGAGCTAACAATCGCACCGTTTGGATCGTATACGTCTGCCCCGGAACGACTTGCGTATTTGCTAGAATGCCGGGAAGCGAAGACGGCTTTCTTTCGTGGGCCCACAGTTGGCAGTGATGCCTCCTCTAAATATGATCAGCTACTAATGACCGCACATTTCAGTGAAATGAGAAGCTCTCATCAAGCGGAAAGAAGTACTGTTCTTGAGAACCTAGAGGAAATTCTCTTGTCATTCCAGTCTCACGGAATTAACTCTGCAGCAGCCGCGTTGCGATCCTCCGCAGTGAAGCAGATTGTCAAGATGCGTGTGTTTCGCGGTTCGCATTCCTTCAAATCTAGTTCGAGACCAAGGTAGTAAGTTCGGGCACGGAGGAGTGTGAGCCAACTGCAGTAGAACGCGTTCAGCCGACAAGCAATCGGGCTCCTCCACGAGATGGCTGAACAGCATACTCAAGATTGGCTGACGTATGACCGATGCAAGACTCTTTGACTCCTTACAAACTGAACTGAAACGCTATTGGTCTGAGGTCGCCGAGAGTGCCAAGAGGGATGTTCTTGAATTCCCTCCGAGCCAAGTCGACCGGTTTGGTGCTGTTCTCTTCAGTAGTCTGGTTAAGGGTGGCCGTTCAACACTCCTCGTGACTGGCAGCAGTTCGTGGAATCCGCGCAGCCGATATTACGAGGCTTGCAGAGAGGCAGCCCGAAGCGGTAAAGCGATCGTTAGGCTCTTCTTGGTGGCCCACCGGCATTGCCGTCTTATGCCGGAACTGCGGGACCACATTGCACTTGACAACGCAGCGGGAATCGTTACACGAGTGCACTATGTTGGACGGCTACTCGCGTCGCATGAGTTACCAATCCTGGACAGTCGAGAGATTGGTCTTTGGGATGAGGAGATCGCCTGCGTCGCCAGGTATGATTCCTCAGCTCTTTCGATTGGGCCAACAGAATGGACGGTATCGAGCAGGGCAGCGGATATCGAGTTGCAGCAGAGGGTCTTTGAAACCATTGAAGTAGGGGCCGAGATTGTATCTCTTGAGGACCATTCGGAGGAACTGCAACTTGAGGAACCGATGGTAACTACCGCCCCCCTCTTGCAGACATTGGCTCCAGTGCTATGTCGGGGAGATCATGTCTCGCCTGAAAACTGTGCTTGGTACCACGGGGTGTGGCAGTACTTGCGCATCTTCAACATGGTGTCAACGCCCACTTGGCACTCCGACTTCTACGCGGAGGAACTCGGAAAGCTTGCGGTCGGCGGCAATCATCAAATTGTTCTGATTTCGGGTACTGCAGACTACTCGATGTTAGCCCACGTCTTTTGGGCCTATCGTTCGGCAAAGCTTCCACCCAATGTCTCCGTTATTGACTTGTGCGAGACCCCCTTGTTTCTGTGCAAGTGGTACGCAAAGCTGGTCGGGCAGAGGGTTTCCACGATTGCAGCTGATATTCTTTCCTATCGTCATCAACCTAGTGCTGATGTCGTAACAACAGACGCTTTTCTCACGCGGTTCTCCCCTGCTGTACGTCCCGAGATTATAGCGAAATGGAAGGACTGGTTGCGTCCGGGTGGCATGCTGGTTACGACTGCGCGCATAGAGCACGGACTGACCAGTGTGAATGTGGTTTCGACTGTCGAGCAGGTTGCGGCTTTTCGAAGCCGAGCGGTTCAGCACGCGCGGCAGTGGCAGGGATTCTTGGGCTTATCTCCAGATGAACTTGCCAACCAAGCAGAACGCTATGCCCGAGAGATGACGAGCTACTCATTTGGGTCCAGAAACGAGCTGATTGAGCTCTTGGAAGGCGGCGGTTTTGCGGTCGAACGCCTAGACGAGGCAGAGACTCCAGGGGAGTTTAGGAGTACGGTCTATGCGAGGGTAGTCGCTCACAGACGCTAGCTAAGCGCGCCAATTAGCGCAGCCATTGGAGGCTTCACTTTGAATCGTCAATTGTTCGATGAGTATCGTTCGGTCTGCTCGAAAACGGCTCAAGCTACGGTGGCTGACATTCTCAGTCCTCGGGCCGTTAGAGCAAGCGTTCGAGCCTTGCAATCGATTGGAGTTTCGGATGTCCTTGGTATGGATCAGTTGAACTCCGAGTCGGGGGTCCTTTCGACGACGCCCGGT
>Ga0070700_100001125_pt1 | contig 13240 bp, 10 predicted proteins | sample KBSK5101metaG_FD_65456 | JGI IMG/M metagenome (GOLD analysis project Ga0070700, IMG submission 65456) | Corn, switchgrass and miscanthus rhizosphere microbial communities from Kellogg Biological Station, Michigan, USA - KBS K5-10-1 metaG | ecosystem: Host-associated > Plants > Roots >...
ACGGGCATGACCACCCCATCGATCCAACCCGCGTGCTCTCCTGAGAACGTGGTGGTGGCAAGCACCTGGTTCGAGGGGTCCACGTGCATGTAGTACTGTTCCGAGCGGTAGTCAAAATCCTCGATGCCTTGCATAACTTCGTCGTCGGGGCGTGCGACGTTCACACGGTAATCGATGATGTTGCCCGGATGGGCGACCCATTGGCCGCCGCACATGAACTGATAGTCGACCGCTTCGCGGAACGCATCGCACATGCCGCCGTGGAAACCGGCCAACCCGACCCCGTCGCGTACGGCTTTGGTTAAATTTTCCACTTCCTTTTTCTCGATCTTCGCCATCGTGAAGATCGGCACGACGAGACTCATATTGGCGAGCGAAGACGCGGCGAAAGCCGCTGTCGTATTGTCGACGTGGACCTTGAAGCCCTCCTCGCTGAGCATTGCCGAAACAATGTCCGCACAGCGCTCCGGTTCGTGCCCGATCCACCCGCCCCAGACGATCAGTGCTTCGCGCATTGCCTTGCTCTCCTCGTCAGTCCAGTTTTCCGAACGCCAGATTCGTCGGCATACTCGCCGGGCGCTCCGGCCGGCTCTCAATCGCAACGTATGTCCCGCGCTCGGACGACGTCTGGAATGCTTCCATCACCTCGAGTACGTGGTAAGCCAGTTCCCCTGAAGCGCGATGCGGGCGACCCGACCGGATTGCATGCGCGAGGTCGGCCACTCCAATGATGCGGTAGTTGCCGTCAGCGTAGCTATGCTCGATGCTGCGCTCGGACCAGTTCTTGTTGCTTCCGATCTCGATTGCGCCGCCGAAGCGGTTCGGGTCGGGCACGAGAAGCGTCGCTTCGGTCCCGTAGAGTTCAATCGGCGCATGCCGGTGCTGGGGCACATCAAAACTCATCGCCATGGTAACCACGGTGCCACAAACGAATCGCAGCGTTCCCGCGACGTGAGTCGCAACCTCGACCTCGATCGTTTGTCCGGCCAGAGGCTGGCTGGTTATCTCGCGTCGTTCACGCGAACGGACGGTCATTCCGGCGACCTGCTCGACGGCCCCGAGAAGGTTAACCAGATCGGTTATGTAGTAGGGGCCCATGTCGAACATCGGCCCGCCGCCCGCTGTGTAGTAGAAGGCCGGATTGGGATGCCAGCGCTCGTGCCCCGGGCACATGAAAAAAGCGGTTGCGGCCACCGGCCGGCCGATGGCACCCTCGTCGACCAGCTTGCGGCAGGTTTGATGCGCTCCACCCAGAAAAGTGTCGGGTGCGCATCCGACGCGCAGCCCGCGATCGGCCGCGAGGTCCAGCAGAGTGCGGGCCTGCTTCGTTCCAAGCGCGAGAGGCTTTTCCGAATGGACGTGCTTGCCGGCTGAGATGGCACGCAGACCTACCTCGACATGCGCCGCCGGGACGGTCAAGTTGACGACGATCTCGATGGAAGGGTCGGCGAGAAGCCGGTCGACCGTCATGGCGGTGAGGCCGAATGCATCCGCTCGGGCACGCGCGGCTTCGGCGCGCAGGTCGGCGACACCGCGGACATCGAGGATCGGAAACGATCCCGCCGCCTTCAGATAGGCTTCGCTTATGTTGCCGCAGCCGATGATGCCCACACCAACGCGGTCCATGCTCTCATCCGTGAAATGGAAAACGATGCCGCCTTTGCCGCAAACAATCTTGCATGTCCGCCAGCACGATCCTTGACAGGCAGCTTGCGGCACGGGCACATTCTATCCGCAACGCGGACACACCCTCGGCAGCCTCCGGTTCACCTGCACCGACAACGCGCCACCATGTTTGAACGAATCATCGCAACGGCCTTCGCCCTTGTCACAAGCATTTCCGCAGCGGGCGCCGCCAACGTCAACGTGAAGTTGCTGCATGTCGAGCAGAACCCGCAGGCGAGCGGCTTCCTGAAGGAGATAGCGCGTCGCTATGCCATAGAGCACCCGGGCGTCAACGTCGAGATCCAATATCTCGAAAACGAGGCTTACAAGAAAAAAATGACGACGCTGCTGCAGTCTCCGGATCGCCCGCACATCATTTATAGCTGGGGTGGCGGGGTTCTGCGCGAACAAGTCGAGGCCGGGGTGATCGAGGATCTGTCCGCGTCGATGGCCGGCAGTTGGCAGGAACGGTTCAATCCGGCGGGGATCCAGGCCTACACCTTGAATGGCAAGATCTACGGTGTGCCGATGCAGGTCTCGCAGGTCGGTTTCTTTTACAACCGAGACCTGTTCGCGAAGGCCCGTGTCGACGCGGGTGCAATCAAGACCTGGGACGATTTGCTCGCAGCCGTGAAGAAATTGAAGGCGGCTGGCATCACGCCGATCATTGCTGGCGGGGCGGACAAGTGGCCTCTACATTTCTACTGGACACATCTGGCAATCAGAAACGGCGGCAAGGGTGCTTTCGAGGCTGCCCTTCGCGGCGACGGTGAAGGCTTCGCCGCCGCGCCCTTCGTCAAAGCCGGGGAACAGTTTCGCCAACTGGTCGATCTCGAGCCCTTTCAACCGGGCTTCCTCGGCGTCACCTTTCCGCAGTCATCGGGCCAGTTCGGCGATGGCAAAGGCGCGATGGTGCTGCAGGGCAACTTCATGCTGAACAGCATGCGGGCAAACTCGGCCGACAAGAAAGGCGTGCCCGACGAAAAACTCGGCTGGTTTGCATTCCCGACAACGGCCGGCGGCAAGGGCGAAGCCTCGGACACACTCGGCGGCCTCAACGGATGGCTCGTGACCAAGGGCGCGCCGACGCAGGCCGTCGATTTTCTGAAGTTTCTGTCGCGTCCCGAGTTTCAACGCGAGGCGGCCGCGCGGGGATTTTTTATTCCGGTCGTCAAAGGCACCCAGGACGCAATCGCTAACCCGATCCTGCGCCACATCGCCGAGAACATCGGCCGCTCCAGATACCACCAGATCTTTTACGACCAGGCACTGGGCCCCTCGGTCGGCGCCGTCGTCAACGACGTCTCGGCGGACATCGCGGCAAAGGTCATGACGCCCAAAGAGGCGGCGCAGGCGGTGCAGCAGGCCTGGCAGCTCGCCAATCAGGGTTCCCGTTGAACGGGAAGCTCGCGGTCGTCCTGCTGTTTCTGCCGCCGGCGCTTTTCCTGTTCACGTTGTTCGTCGCCTTGCCCATGGGCGAAGCGGCCTGGTACAGCGTCTACAACTGGAACGGCTACGGCACGCCGGAAAATTTCGTCGGGCTGAAGAACTACATTCTCCTGTTTCACGACCGCGCCTTCCGAAGCGCGCTCGTCAACAACCTGTTGATCATCGTCGTATCGCTGGCGGTCCAGTTGCCGCTCGCCTTCGCCCTGGCAGTGCTGGTTGCGGACCGGTTTCGCGGCGCTGTCACATTCCGGATGATTTTTTTCGTGCCGTACATCCTGGCCGAAGTGGCTGCCGGCTTGATCTGGCGCTTCGTCTACGACGGGGACTACGGGCTGGTGGCGAAGGCCGCGACGGCCGTCGGATTTGCCGCGCCCTACGTTCTCGCGGATCGTGACCTGGCGATGTATGCCATCCTGGTGGTGATCGTCTGGAAGTACTTCGGCTTCCACATGATGATCTACATCGCGGGCCTGCAACAGATCGATCCCAATCTCTATGAAGCGGCCCACATCGACGGCGCCACGGGCCGGCAGATACTCTGGCGCGTAACGTTGCCGATGCTGCGCCCGACGATCATGCTCTCGGTATTTTTCGCCGTGCTCGGATCGATCCAGTTCTTCGACCTCATCATGCCGCTGACAAAGGGCGGTCCTTCCGACAGCACGCAAACCATCGTAACCTACCTCTACACCTACGGCGTTACGCGCATGCGCATCGGCTTTGGCAGCGCCGTGGGAGTCGTCCTGTTCCTGATCTGCGTCGCTTTCGCGTTCGGCTACAACCGCATCAGGACGCACCATGACTGACCCCGTGCGCTACGACACGCCCGTCACCATCGCACCCTTGCTTCGCATTGCCATCCTGCTCTTGGTCGCGGGACTCGTGCTGATACCGCTTGTGGCAACCGTGCTCGGCGGCTTCAAGTCACTCGGAGACCTGCGCGTGAATCCGTTCGGATTGCCCGAAAGCTGGGAGTGGGACAACTACTGGTCCATTCTTTCCGGGCCGCGCTATTGGCATCTTTTGCTGAACTCCCTCATCATTTCGGTGCTGACGGCGGTCCTCACGCTTGCAGCCGCATCGATGGCTGCGTTCGTATTCGCACACGTGCGCTTCTTCGGTTCGAGGCTCCTGCTCCAATATCTTCTGCTCGGACTCCTGTTCCCGGCCGCCACGGCCATACTTCCGTTGTTCATCAAGATCCGCGATCTCGGGTTGCTGGATACTTATTGGGGCGTAGTGCTGCCGCAGGTTGCTTTCGGACTTGGCATGAGCATCCTTCTGTTTCACAATTTCTTCCGGCAGCTGCCCGGCGAACTGTTCGATGCAGCCCTGGTCGATGGCTGCGGCTACATCCGCTTCTTTCGCTACGTGACGCTGCCGCTGTCACGCCCGATCATCGCCGTAGTGGGAGTCATCGTTTTTGTGCACAGCTGGAACAGTTACCTGCTGCCGCTGGTCGTCCTCAATCGTGACAGCCTCTACCCCTGGCCGCTGGGCATGATGGCCTATCAGGGTGAATACTCGACCGACTGGCAACTCGTCCTGGCCTTCGTCACGCTAACCATCTTGCCTGCAGTGTGCATGTTCATCGTGGCACAGAAGTATCTGGTGGCGGGCCTGACCGCCGGAGCGGTCAAAGGTTGAAAACGCCCGCAGCGCGCGCGTCTCCGATGAGGCACCGGCTGGTGTTGTCATTTCTCTTCCCGTTCGTGGTAACGTCCTGCGTCATGACGAATCCGGTCTCCCCTTCCGCTCGATCTGAATTGGCTCCGGCGTCCAAACTGCGGGCGGGTATCAACACGGGGAATTTTCTTCTGGTGTCGAACTACGTGCCGGGCACAGAACCCCGTGGCGTCGCGCCCGATCTCGCACGCGAACTCGGCCGGCGCCTTGGCGTGCCCGTCGAATTTGTCGTGTTCGACGCCGCCGGCAAATTGGCCGATGCAGTGAAGGACGGCGCCTGGGACGTGGCATTCCTCGGCAACGAGCCCCAGCGCGCGAACGAGATTGCCTTTAGCGCGGCCTATCTGGAGATTCCGGTGACCTATCTCGTTCCCGCAGGATCTCCCATCCGAACGATGGCCGACGTGGACCGCGATGGCGTGCGCGTCGCCGTGGCGGACAAAAGCGCTTACGATCTTTTTCTTACCCGCAACCTCAAACACGCGCAGCTCATACGCGCCGAGGGTATCGAAGGTTCTTACCAGCTTTTCATCAAGCAGCGCCTGGAAGCCCTGGCGGGGCTCAAACCGCGGCTGGTGACCGACGCCGAAAAGATTCCCGGATCGCGGGTGCTCGACGGACAAAGCACCTCGGTGAAACAGTCGGTCGGCACACCCAGAGGTCGCGATACCGGTGCGAAATATCTGAGCGAATTCGTGGAGCAAGTAAAGGCTTCCGGATTCGTTGCCCAATTGATCGCCCGTTACGGCGTTCGCGGTGTCTCCGTCGCGCCGCCGGCACCGCCGAAATAAATTCTCGGGCGGTCCGCCCCGACAGGAAACGTTTCCCGCTCCACCCGTCTGTGCCTGCTCGCCAACAGTGCGCCCGGGATGGGCAAGTGTTGAACGATTAGCCAGTCAGTGCGATTCCCTCGTCCATCCCGAGCATCAGATTCATGTTTTGCACCGCATTTCCCGAGGCGCCTTTGCCGAGATTGTCCAGACGCGATACCAGCACCAGGTTTTCGTCGTTGCCGAACACGAAAATGTCGTTGCGGTTGGTATCGTTTGCTCCCAGCGGATCGAAATAGCCGCCGTTCAGATTCGCTTCCCCATTGAATGGGGTGACTTTCACGAAGCGCTCGCCGGCATAGTGTTCGGCCAGCACATCATGCACGTCCCTCGGCGACACCTCCTTCGCGAGCAATCGGCGTGCAAGGGGAACCACGACCGACATGCCTTTGTAATAGTCGCCCACGACCGGGTTGAAAGCGGGAGCGAAGTCGAGTCCGCCGTATTTCTGCATCTCGGGCAGATGCTTGTGCTTCATGCCCAGGGCGTAATGGCGCGGCGCGCCGAGCGGAAAGCGTGCGCGGCCCGGTGCTTCGTATTCGGCGATCATTTTCTTGCCCCCGCCGCTGTAGCCCGTCAGCGAATGACAGCTCACCGCATAGTCTTTCGACATCACACCGGCCGCGACGAGCGGATGCACGAGCAGGATAAACCCGACCGCATGGCAGCCGACATTGGCCACGCGCTTGGCATTGGCAATCTTTGCGCGCTGGGCCTTGTTCAGTTCCGGAAGGCCGTAAACCCACTCGACGTCCGTGCGATGTGCAGTACTCGCATCGATCAGCCGCGTGCGTCCTCCGGTCACCATCGCGGCGGCTTCGCGGGCCGCAGCGTCCGGCAGGCACAGGAACGCGATGTCGGCCTCGTTCAGAAGCCGGCGACGCTCGGCAGGATCCTTGCGTTTATCGGGGTCGATCTCGATCAGCGTAACGCCGCCATGGCCGAGCAGCCGCTCACGGATCTGCAGTCCTGTCGTGCCTTCCTGTCCATCCACAAAAACCTTGTGCATCCTCGCTCCTGCATGAATGAAAACCAGGCGCCTATGGTACGACGAGACAGCGGCTCGGGCACAGTCGGAACTTTGGTTTGGACGAATTTGCCGGCGCAATGAAACGAGCTCATCCTCCCCACACGTAACCGTCCCTCCTTGACCCTCCCCCGACCCCACGTTAGTCTGGTTCCCGAATGAAGTGTTCCCGTTGCCACTGCGAGAATCAATCGACGGCGAAATTCTGTCAGGAATGCGCCGCACCGCTGGTGCGCATATGCCGGCGCTGCGGCGGCCCGCTTCCCGATGGCGCCAAATTCTGCCCCGAGTGCGCCCAGCCAGCCGACGAACCCTCGCGCGGGGTCGAAACAGCACATGAAAAGACGGCACGAATACCAATCCCGGCGCACGACGGAGATCGCCGCCAGGCTACCGTGCTATTCGCAGACATTGCCGGTTACACCCAGCTTTGCTCCAGCATGGATGCCGAGCACGTGCAGGCGATGTTGAATCGCTTCTACACTGCGATGGACGGTACGGTGGCCGCTTACGGGGGAAGTGTCATCGATCATGCGGGCGATGGCGTGCTCGCAGTCTTCGGCGCGCCGGTCGCGTATGGCAACGATCCCGAACGGGCCGTGCGGGCAGCGCTGGAGATGCACACGGCTGCGGGGCAAATTCATAACGCGTCCGGGCGACCGCTCAGGCTGCATGTCGGCATTGCCAGTGGCGAAGTTGTGGGGGCCGTTCTGTCAGGCGGCGCAATGCCCAAATACACTGTGACCGGTGAGACCGTGAATCTCGCTGCACGGCTGGACGCACAAGCCGGTGCCGGAGAAACGGTGCTTTCCAAATCGGTATACGACAACGTCTCGGGCTTGGTGGATGCCGAAGACCTCGGAGAGTTGACAGTCAAGGGATTCGAACTTCCCATTCGTGTCTACCGCCTGCGGATCTTGCGCTACGGAACCGCCGATCGCCTGCCTTTCGTCGGCAGGCTCGCGGAACTGCGCCAGCTGGCGGGCGTTCTGGACAGTACACAAGAGACGGGAAGGGGCGTGGCCGTCCTCATCCGCGGCGACCCCGGCATAGGCAAATCCAGGCTAGTGGAAGAATTGCTCCGGCGCGCGCAAGCGCAGGGTTTTCTATGTCATGTCGGACGGATACTCGACTTCGGTGTGGGCAAGCGCCAGGCAGCGCTTCCGGCTGTGGTCTCTGCCCTGCTCGGACTTCCTACTCATGCCCCGAATTCTGACCGGCAGGCAGCCCTCGATCTGGGCGTCGAGACCGGACGCATCGAAGCCGCGCAGGAGGCGCTCATTGCCGATCTGCTGGATCTCGATCAGCGTGAGGACCTGCAGCCTGTCTTTGACGCAATGGACAACGCAACCCGACTTCGCCGCACATCGGAGGCTGTGGGCACTCTTGTGGCAAAAGCCGCATTGGACCAGCCGAGAATGATTGTGTTCGAGGATATCCACTGGGCCGATTCATTTCTGCTTGGATGCCTTGCTGCGGTGACCATGAGCACGCAAAAGGTACCGCTGGTCCTGGCGATGACTACGCGCTTCGAGGGCGATCCACTGGATCGCTCCTGGCGCGCGGCGAGCCATGGGACACCGCTACTCACCATTGACATCGGCCCTTTGCGCCCCGAAGAAGCGCTTGTAATGGCGGGCGGGGTCATGGAGACATCCAATCGGTTCGCCATGGAATGCATCCAGCGCGCCGAGGGCAATCCGCTGTTCCTCGAGCAGCTCCTGCGCAACGTCAAGGAGAGCGAAGGCGCTAACATTCCTCCGACCATCCAGAGCCTCGTGCTGGCAAGAATGGATCGTCTCCGGCCCGCGGACAAGTTCGCCCTTCAGGCTGCATCGGTTATCGGAAAGCACTTCAGCCTGGAAGGACTGCGCTTCCTGATCGGCAACGAAGCTTACCGCTGCGACGTACTGGTAGCGACGGATCTCATTCGCCCGGAGGCTGGAGACTACCTTTTCGCTCATGCGCTCATCCAGGAAGGGGTGTATTCATCACTCCTGAACAGCCGCAAACGCGAGCTCCACGCGCAGGCTGCGCAATGGTACGGCACCCACGAACCGACGTTGTATGCTGAGCATTTGGACCGCGCGCAGGATCCGGACGCGGCGCGCGCATATCTGCTCGCGGCGCAGGTGGAGGCGCATCGCTTCCGCTTCGACACAGCCCTTCGTCTGGTGGAGAGGGGCGGCGAGTTGACGCCGGAAAGCCAGCTTCGCTATGAATTTGCCATGTTGCGCGGCGGACTGCTCCGCGAGATGGCCCGCACAGGCGAATCGATCATGGCATTCGAGCAGGCCCTGCAGTCGGCGGACGGCGATGGTGAGCGTCGCTGCCGGGCACTGATCGGAGTCGCCGCAGGCTATCGCGTCACCGGCGCGATGCAGGAAGCGATGACCGCGCTGGATGAAGCCCAGCCCATCGCCGAACGCCTGGAATCGTGGAGCGCGTGTTCACGTATCCACAGTACGCGCGGCAACCTCTACTTCGCGCAGGGCAAAGTCTCGGCATGCCTTGGACAACACGAACTCGCTCTCGACTATGCGCGACGATCCGGCGACCCCCAGTGTGAGGCACTCGCCTGGAGCGGCCTGGGCGACCATGCCTATGCCGAGGGCCGTATGGCCACCGCGCTGCGCCATTTCAAACGCTGCGTCGAATTGTGCCGTCAAGCGGGTCTTGTGCGCGATGAGATTCCGAACTTGTGCATGATCGGCCACTGCCTGGGATGGCTTGGCGAGGCGGAACAAAGCCTATTGGAAATACGCAAGGCGCTGTCGCTGTCAAATCGCATCGGCCTGCTGCAAACCGAAGTCATGACGCTCGAGTCACTCGCTTTCGCGCTGGTATTCCAAGGGCACTACGCAGAAGCGGAGCCGTGGGCCGAAAGAGCGACCATCGCCGCGCGTCAGGCCTCGGCCCGCCGCTACCTGGCGGTAAACCACATGCTCATGGCCGCATGCCGGCGCGCACGCGACCGGCTGGACGAGGCGAGCGAACTCATCTCAGAGGCAATGGCGATTTCTGTGCAGACCGGCATGGGATTTCTCGGGCCTTCGCTTTATGCCGTGCGGGCTGGAGTGGAAAAAGATCCGACCGAGCGCAGGCGCTGGCTGCGGGAAGGCGAAGCACTAATGACGACCGATTGTCTGGCGCATGCGCGACTGATGTTCTTCCGGGACGCGATCACAATCTCGATCGAGGATCAAAGCTGGGACGAGGCATTGCGTTACGCGCAAGCATTGGAGGATTTTGTCCGGCCGGAGCCGATGCTTTTTGCGACGTTGACCGTCGCGAGGGCCCGCGCGCTCGTCGCCCTCGCGCGCCGGGGCGCAGAATCCGATGTTATCGCAGAGCTCATGAACCTGCGCGAAGAACTCCGGCGAACCGGGTTTGGCGCACTCACATCCGGCATCGACGCGGCGCTGGGCTCGGTTTGAAATGATCCCGGCAATCATCACGAACGTTTGGGGACGCCGTTGAGCGCCAACCGCATTCAGGTCGCCGCACGGACCGCAACGAATCGTCGCGCGAGTGGCCGAATCGCAAGACGAAACGCCAGCCCGCGCATCGGAACTTGATTCAACATGTCACACTCCGCCTTGATTCGCGCCGCCACCCAGACCCTGGTCGATCACGTCGAGGAACTGACTGCGCTGGATCAGGCAATCGGCGACGGCGACCATGGGCTGAACATGAAGCGCGGTGCGTTGGCGATCCAGTCCAGGTTGCAGGAGCTCGATAACAAGCCGCTGAACGAAGCGCTCAAGTCCATGGGAATGGCCTGCATCTCCACGATCGGTGGTTCATCCGGACCGGTATTCGGCACCCTGCTGGTGACGCTGGCCAAAGACCTGCCGCCCGCGCCGGGACCTGCCGACCTGGCACGCGCGCTTGGCACAAGCATCGCCGCACTCACCCGCCTGGGCAAAGCCGAGGTGGGACAGAAAACCCTGCTCGACGTGCTCGATCCGGTCCGGCGCCTGCTCGAGAACCCCGGTGAATCGAGCGGCGAAGATCTGCTTGCCCGCGTGCATCGGTGCGCGCTCGACGCCGCGCAGGCCACTGCGCAGATGGATGCGATCAAGGGTCGCGCCTCTTTTCTCGGCGAGCGCGCTCTCGGTCATGTCGATCCCGGCTCGCGCTCGATGGCATTGATCATCGGCGCGGTCTGTGACAGCCTCCGCGTAACGCAATAATATTTACCAACAGAGTCCCTGCCGAAGAGTTCCCGTGAAGAAGCTCATCAATCACGTCGACGATGTCCTCGCAGAATCGCTCGACGGCTTTGCGGCCGCACATGGTGACATCGTCTCGCTCGGTAGCGAACGCCTGTTCGTGCAAAGACGTGCCGTCCGACGGGGCAAGGTCGCGTTGATTTCCGGTGGGGGATCGGGGCACGAGCCGCTGCACGCCGGTTTTGTCGGTCACGGCATGCTCGACGCCGCCTGCCCCGGCCATGTGTTCACCTCGCCCACACCCAATCAGATGGTTGCAGCCGCCGAATCGGTGGAAACCGGCGCAGGAGTACTTTTCATCGTCAAGAACTACTCGGGCGACCTGATGAATTTTCAGATGGCTGCCGACTTGTTCGATCGCGACAACGCCACTGTGATCGTCAATGATGACGTGGCGGTGGAGAATTCCACTTACACCACCGGCCGGCGCGGTGTGGCCGGCACGCTGATCGTCGAAAAGATGGTCGGTGCCGCGGCCGAACGGGGAGACAAGCTCGCTGCGCTCAAGACGCTCGGCGAAACCGTCAACCGGGCCACGGCATCGATGGGCGTGGCACTGACTGCGTGCACCGTGCCTGCTGCAGGCCGCCCGACGTTTCAGCTCGGCGAGGATGAAATGGAAATGGGGGTGGGCATTCATGGGGAGCCCGGCCGGCGACGCGTCAAACTCACCGGCGCCGACGACATTGCCGCCGAGTTGACCGGCGCGATCCTCAAGGAACTGGCGCCCGGACGCGGCCAGGAAGTCATCCTTTTGGTCAACGGCTTCGGTGGAACACCGGTGCTGGAGTTGTATCTCATGGTGCATGCGGCGCGCAAGGTGCTGGCTGACTCGGGCGTAAAAGCCGTGCGCTACCTCACTGGTTCCTACGTCACCTCGCTCGACATGACCGGATGCTCCATCACCCTCACCGCAGTCGATCCCGGCATGCTCGCTTTGTGGGACGCACCTGTGCACACGCCGGCACTGCGATGGGGGATCTAGGAGAAAACAATCGGGCCTGTACCCTGAACTCGATTGCGCGCTGGTATGTCAAGCGATCGTCTGCCAGGTCAACCCAATATTTCGGAACATGATTCGCGTCAGGATCGATAACGAAATTCACTACCACGTACTCCAACCCAGCGACTTCGTCTTCAACATCGAGGCGGCAGTAAAACCAGTACCAACGGATCATTGACGAAACGCTTTCGTTCGATCCCCCGCTTGCGTACCAGCAGTTTACCGGCCCGGTACTTGAAAACCGGTTTGTACGCATCCGTGCCAATCCGGGTGTGCTGAAAGTGACCTACCGCGCGACGGTAGGGCTGGATTACATGGTGAATGATCCTGCGTTGATCCAGGAATCGCCAATTGCGATACTGCCGATGGAAACCATTCCTTTCATATTTCCCAGCCGCTACTGCCAGTAGGATATTCTGATGCGCATGGCGCAGCGGGAATTCGGTGCCATGGCGCCAGGTTATTCCAGGGTTGTGGCCATCTGCCGATGGATACGCAAACATATCCAGTACCAGATCGGCAGTTCCAATCCCAATACGTCGGCAGCCGACGTCGTGGTACAGCGCGCCGGCGTATGCCGGGATTTAGCGCATCTCGCGATTGCCTTCTGTCGGGCGCTCAATATTCCGGCTCGTTTCATTGCAAGCTATTCCGATTTTCCGGATCCGCCACCCGATTTTCATGCCCTGTTCGAGGCTTTCCTCGATGAGCGCTGGTATCTGTTCGATCCGACCGAGTTGGCGCCGCGCAATCAGGTGATTCGCATCGGCACCGGCCGCGATGCAACCGACGTGGCCTTTGCCACGATCTTCGGCACCGCGCTGATGACGCGGCTCAGCCCGCTTGTGAAAATTCTGGAAGAAGGCGTTGAGGATGTAACGGTGGCCATTGCAACGAGCTGAGCTGCGCCAGTCCGGCACTGTCCTACAAGACCTTCTGGCGCAAAACCTGGCGACGACTCAGCTTATGTACGAAACCGCACATAGCAAGGTTTCGACGGCGTATACTCGCTTCCCCAACGCGCCCGGCGTCAAGACCGGTACGCACGCGCTGGATCGGAGGCGCGCCATGGTTACCAATCTTTTTTCACCGAAAAGGCATCCCCCCAAGGACAATGGTTTGCTCGCCGCCTTGCCCGTGGAAGTTTTTCAACGGCTGTTACCTCATCTCGAGTCCTTTGCGCTTCCGCTCGGCTGGCCGGTGTATGAGGCCGGCAGCCGGATGGCTCATGTGTTTTTCCCTACGGCTGGCATCGTGTCGCTGCTCACGGTTACGAAGAGCGGCGCCTCGTCGGAAATCGCGGTCACCGGCAAAGAAGGGTTGGTCGGAATTTCCCTGTTCATGG
>Ga0070700_100001140_pt1 | contig 13136 bp, 10 predicted proteins | sample KBSK5101metaG_FD_65456 | JGI IMG/M metagenome (GOLD analysis project Ga0070700, IMG submission 65456) | Corn, switchgrass and miscanthus rhizosphere microbial communities from Kellogg Biological Station, Michigan, USA - KBS K5-10-1 metaG | ecosystem: Host-associated > Plants > Roots >...
CCGGACGCGGCGAGCGCCGGCAGGATCCGCAGCGCCTCCGTGCGGCTCGCCCCGCGCCCATGAACGGCAATGACCCACGTATCGGAGCGGCCGGCCGGCCCCGACAGGCCCGGCACGACCCACGCCGGGTAATGCCCCAACGGCCCCGGCACGAATGCCGACGTGAACGCCAACCCGTGCGCCGTCCGCGGATCACCGTCGAACACAGCGCCCGTCGTGTACGCGCGCAGCCGCGGCTTCAGCACGCCACGCACCACAGTGGACACTTCCCGCACGACTGTGTTCCGGTCGACGCTCACGATGTCGCCGAGGATTGCGTGCCCGCCGCGCCATCCCAGCCCGAGCGGGATCGGCCGCTCGGTGTCTTCGCTTCGGGTCACCACGATCCGCGACCCGGACACCGACCGCACCAGCAGCGGGTACCACCGTGCCGGCGTCAGCACCTGCTGGGCGAAGAAGTATCCGGCGCCTGCCGTGCTCGACGGCAGCAGCACGGCAAGCCCGGCCGCGCCGAACGCCAACCCGTATCCGACCCGCCGCGGCCAGCGCCGAAGCGGAAGGACGACCTCCGCCGTCACGAGAAAGTCACCGCGGGACCAGCGTCAGGATCGACGCCTCCGGCGGGCACGAGAACCGTACCGGCGCCGTCGGGTGGGTGCCGAGCCCGGCGCTCACGTGCAGCCACGCGCCGTCATAGGAGTGCAGGCCGCGGGCCATGCCGCGGGGGAGCGCGCAGTTCGTGGTCAGCGCGCCGTAGAACGGCACCCGCACCTGGCCGCCGTGCGTGTGCCCGGCGAGGATCAGCGAAAGGCCGTCGGACGCCATCGCGGCGAGCACCCGCGGCTCCGGCGAGTGGGTGACGCCGACGTGCAGTTCGGCGGACGGGTCCAGCGGACCGGACACCACCGCGTACCGGTCCCGCCCGATGTGCGGATCGTCGACGCCGAACAGCTCGACCGCCCGTCCGGACGCCTTCACCACCGCCCGCGCGTTGTTCAGATCCGCCCAGCCGGCGGAGGCCAGCCCCGCGCGCAGGTCGTCGGCGGGAAGGGGCGGACCCTCCACGTGCCGACGCTCGCGCCGCAGGTACCCGAACGGGTTCTTCAGCACCGGCCCGAAGTAGTCGTTGGACCCGAACACGAACGCGCCGGGCAGGTCCAGCAGCGGCTCGTACGCCCGCAGCACGGCGGGCACCGCGTCGACGTGTGCGAGGTTGTCGCCGGTCACGATCACCAGGTCGGGCTCGGTGCGCGCCAGCCCCGCGATCCACCGCTGCTTGCGGCGCTGCCCGGGGGTCATGTGCACGTCGCTCACGTGCAGGATCCGCATCGGTGCGGCGCCGGGCGCGAGCACGGGCACCACCACCCGCCGCAGCCGGTACCAGTTGCGCTCGACCAGGCTCGCGTACGCGGCCACACCGGCACCGAGGCCGACCGCACCCACAACGAGCCCGCGAGCTTTCATTTCCCAAGATTAGCTGCCAAACCTGCTCGCCATGGTCGGGTGCGCGACGGTACTTTCCGCCCATGTCCACGTTGAAGGCGCGCCTGGAGACGGATCTCCGCACCGCGATGAAGGCCCGCGACGAGCTCGTCACGTCCACCCTGCGCATGGCGCTCACGGCCGTCCGCTCCGCCGAGGTGTCCGGTAAGGCGGCGCGCGAGCTGTCCGACGACGAGGTCCTCGCCGTGCTTACCAAGGAGGCGAAGAAGCGCCGCGAGGCCGCCACGGCGTTCGCCGACGCGGGCCGCGACGCCCTGGCCACGAAGGAGCGCGCCGAGGAGGAGGTCCTGAGCGGCTACCTGCCCAGTCAGCTCTCCGACGAGGAGTTGCGCGAGCTGGTCGCGGGGGCGCTCGCCGCCGGCAACTTCAGCGGCAAGCAGAGCATGGGCCCGGCCATGAAGGCGGCCCAGGCCGCGGTGGCCGGCAAGGCCGAGGGTGGCCGGGTCGCGGCGGAGGTCCGCCGCCAGCTCGCGATCTGACGACGTGAGCACCGCGATCTTGGACGTCTGCTAGCGCCGGAGCGGTAGTAGACGTCCAAGATCGCGGGAAATCAGATCACCGTCTGGGCGGTGGGCAGAGCATCGGCAGCTTCTTGCACCGGTCGTTGTTGCCGGGGCCCCCGCCCCCGCCGCCACCCGTGCCGGCCGACGGCGCCGCGCCCGGGCCGCCGGAGATGTTCAGCACCACGACGCTTCCCTTCGCGGCCCGACCGCTCGGGTCGGTGCCGGCGACGGTGCCGGGCGGACAGTCCGACGCCACCTTCTGCGAGGCGACGTCGACCTCGAAGCCGGCTCCACGCAGCTTGCTGGTGGCCTGCTCCTGGGTGTTGCACTTGACGTTCGGGATGCCCACCTGGACGCCGAACGCGATCTTCTGGCTCGGCTTCTCGAAGTTCAGCGACGGCTTGCCTTCCATCGCGTACTTCATCGCCCTCTGCACCGCCGGGTTGACGCCGCCGGCGTGCTGGAAGTGCTGGTTGGTCTGCGGCCAGTCCGGGTCGGTGTAGAAGCCGGCCATCGTCAGCTGCTTGGTGGAGATGATCAGCGTGGCCGACTTCTCGTCGTCGGTGGTGCCGGTCTTGCCGAACACCGGGTGGGCGACGATCCCGCGGGTGTCCGGTGCGGTTCCGCCGGAGCACCGGCCGTACGCCGACTGGTCGCCCAGCGGGCAGCGTCCGGCGTCGACGGCGCCGCGGGCCACGTCGGGGTCGACGACCTGCTTGCAGTCGGGCTCCGCGCCGCTGATCTTCTTGCCGTCCTTGTCGAGGATCTCCGTCACCGGGGTCGGCTTGCAGTACTTGCCGTCGGCGGCGAGCGTCGCGTAGGCGTTGGCCATCTCCAGCGGCGTCTCCGCGGTGACGCCCAGCGTGAACGCGCCCCAGGTGTGCGCGTCGGCGGCGAGCTTGCGGTCGACCTCGTTGTGGAACTCGATGCCCAGCTTCTGGGCGACCGCGACGACGTTCTCCGTCCCGACGCGCTCCTGCAGCGGCACGAAGTACGTGTTGACCGACGAGCCCAGACCGGTCCACATGTTCCGCGGGCCCATCGCCTTGCGGCCGGAGTTCTCCGGGCAGTAGTACGGGCCGTCGTCGCATCGGGCCGGACTGCTGCCGGAGATCGGGTACTTGGAGTGGTATGGAGAGACGGTGTTGATCGTGTAGTCCAGCGGGTACCCGCGCTCCAGCGCGGCCACGATCGTCGTCATCTTGAAGACCGATCCGGCTTGGTAGCCCTGGATGTCGCCGCCGCCACTGAGCAGCGGCACCGTGGTGCGCGGGTAGTTGCCCTTGATGCCGGCCGCCTTCTTGGCCGGGTTTGTATTGACGCCGTTGCCGCTCTGGTCGTTGCTGAAGATGCGGTTCACGGCGAACGCCTGCACGTGACCGGTGCCCGGCTCGATGCCCGCCAGCATCATCGCCTCGTGCGCCGGCTTCTTCGCCATCACCTCGTTGATGCTGCGCATGGCGCCGGACTGGGCCTGGATGTCCAGCGAGCTGATGATCTTGTAGCCGGCCGAGCGCAGCTTGTTCAGCCGCTCGTAGCCGTCGGCACCGAACTTTTCCTGGGTGGACCACCAGCGCACCAGGTAGTCGCAGAAGAACCCGGCGTTCAGCTCGGGCCGCTGCACCTGGGCGCAGCCCTCGGGCGTCCGCTTGCCGACGATCTTCGGCGGGCCGGCCGCCTTCGTCTCGTCCATCTGCTGCTGGGTGATGTAGCCCATCTTGACCATCTGGGCCAGCACGTAGTTGTCGCGCCGCTCCATGGCCAGCGGCAGCTTCTTCGGGTCGGCCAGGTCGAAGCTGCTCGGCGCCTTGACGGTGCCGGCCAGCAGCGACGCCTCGCCGAGCGAGAGTTCGGAGGGCAGCTTGCCGAAGTAGACCTGGCTCGCGGCGAAGATGCCGAACGCGCCGTTGCCGAACGAGGCGATGTTCAGGTAGCGCTCGAGGATCTGCTGCTTGGTGAGCTTCTTCTCGATGGCGAGCGCCCGCTTGATCTCGGCCAGCTTGCGCGGCGCGGTGTCCTCGGTGGCCGCGACGACCTCCTGCGGCGTCTTGGCCGAGTAGGAGATGACCTGCCGGACGTACTGCATGGTCAGGGTCGACGCGCCCTGCTGGTCACCGCCCTGCTGGTTGTTGACGAACGCGCGGGCGACACCCTTCATGTCGACGCCGTTGTGCTCGTAGAACCGGGAGTCCTCGGACGCCACCATGGCCTTCTGCATGATGTCGGCGACCTCGGCGATCGGCACGTCGCGCCGGTTCTCGTCGTAGAGGAGCGCCAGCAGGGTCTTGCCGTCGTTGGCGTAGACCTCGCTGATCTGAGGCGCCGGTAGGACCTCGACGTCGGTGGGCAGGCTGTCGAAGGTGTCGGCGCCGGCCTTGGCCGCCAGACCACCCATGGCTACGGCGGGGAAGGCCGCCGCGGCCACCACCAGGCCCGCGAGCAGCCCGCACACCAGGAGCGACGCTCCGTTCGCGAGCAGACTGCGGTCGCGCTTCCGCATCAAGGTCACCGCCTCAGGGTAGTTCACGTCATCGACGAGGCCGCGTCCTGACCGGACGCCTCGTCGTTGGGATAGACGCACGCAACCTGACGGTGGGTTGGTCCTCGAGAGTCAATTCTCCGCCACATGCGGAGGTCGAAAGTGGCTTTTTTGGACAAATCACTCGGAGGGCTGGAGTTTGATCAACCGTCCGGCGGAGCGACCACTGTCCGTTGGCGGAACAGAAAACGGCGGTTAACCTGGTGCGACAGCATTGCGTAATCAAGTGACTACAGAGCATGATGGCTCTGCGGAGCCGGAAGTCATGGGCAGATTGCTTCGTCCGTTCGGGGCATTGCGCGAGACGTCTTGACCAGTATCGGGGGGATCGGTCCTGGTTTAAGACGCTTTAGCGGGGGAACGCCACGGACGTACTTGGGGGAGTACCTAGGGGGGATAAGCGAACATGAGCATGGTCGTCGACTGGCCGAGCCTGGCTGCGTGCCGGAACGGGGACCCGGACGCACTGTTCGTGCAGGGCGCTGAGCAGAACGTTGCCAAGCGCATCTGCCGGAGCTGCCCGGTGCGGATGGAGTGCCTGGCCGATGCGCTCGACAACCGGATCGAGTTCGGAGTGTGGGGTGGGATGACGGAACGCGAGCGCAGGGCTCTGCTCCGCCGCCACCCCAATGTCACCAGCTGGCGCCGCACCTTCGAGGCCGCCATGCGCGACCGCGGTCTCGACAAGGGCCTCACCGAGAAGGAACTGGTCAACGCCGGGTCGGCGCTCTAATACGGCTTCACCGGCGGCGGTGTGGGCGTGCCTGGCCCGCCCACACCACGTACTTATGATCCGCCGGGTCGGCGCTCCCAGCACGTAGGAACCGATGCGGTCGGCGACGACCTCAGCAGAGTTCGTCGCCGATGCGGCGTAGGCCGTCCAGATCGTGGATGTCGGCGGCCTGAGCCGCCGCCATCGCGATCGGCACCGTCGGGTGCTCGCGCTGGAAGCGGGCCGCCTCGACGGCCTGCCGCTCCGCCTGCTCGGCGAGGTCGGCGTGCACGAGCAGCAGGTCGGACACCGGTGGATCCAGCTCGGCCGCCGCCGCCCGCGCCGACGCAGCGTCGATTGCCGGTGCCGAGACCGTCGTCATCCGGTTCAGCACGAGGCCGGCGAGCGGCATGTCGTCGACGGCCAGCCGCTCGGCGAAGTACGCCGCCTCCCGGACCGCGTCCGGTTCGGGCGCCGCGACGAGCAGGAACGCCGTCTCGCGGTCCTGCAGCACGCGGTAGGTCTGCTCGGCGCGGGCGCGAAAGCCGCCGAACATCGAGTCCAGCGCGGCCACGAACCCGGACAGGTCGGCCAGCAACTGGGTGCCGAGCACCTTCGTCACCGCCCGGCCCACCACGCTGAACGACGCCGAGACCAGGTTGAACACGCTGCGGCCGCCGGCGCGGGCCGGCGCGAGCAGCATGCGCAGCATCCGGCCGTCGAGGAACCGGCCGAGCCGGGCCGGCGCGTCGAGGAAGTCGAGCGCGGAACGCGACGGCGGGGTGTCGACGATGATCAGGTCCCAGAGGTCGCGGGCCCGCAGCTGCCCCAGCTTCTCCATCGCCATGTACTCCTGCGTCCCGGAGAACGTGGAGCTCATCGCCTGGTAGAACGGGTTCGCGAAGATCTCCTCGGCCCGCTTGGGGTCGGTGTGCGTGAGCACCACCTCGTCGAAGGTGCGCTTCATGTCGAGCATCATGGCGTGCAGGTCACCGGCCGCCCCGGCCACCTTGCGCGGGGTGTTGTCCAGCTCGGTCAGCCCGAGCGACTGCGCCAGCCGGCGAGCCGGGTCGATCGTCAGCACGACAGTGCTGCGGCCGTGCTTCTCGGCCGCCCGCAGCGCCAGCGCGGCCGCGGTGGTGGTCTTGCCGACGCCGCCCGCGCCGCAGCAGACGACGGTGCGGATCCCCGGGTCAGCGAGGATCACATCGAGGTCCAGCTCGGGGCTGGACACGTCAAGCTGCACGTTGCGAGCGTATCCGTCGGACCCCACGCGATGCTCGGGCGAAGAGCCGTATCACAGTGGCTGAGAGAGGCCGTCGTGCAGCAGGTCCGCGATCCGGTCCAGGCCGTCGCGGGTCACCCCGCCCGCGAGCGCGGGCAGTTCGATGATCGGACGGCCGAGGCCGTCGAGCGTGGTGCGCAGCTCCGACTCGACCTCCAGCCGGGTTTGGTGCGCCCGGCCCTCGACGACGAGGCCGGCGACCGTCTCCCGGTCGGCGGGCAGGCCGACGGCCGTGAGCGCGCGGCGGACCTCGGCCCCGGTGATCTTCGCGCCGGCCAGCGCCGGCGGCCGGGTGCCGTTGACGATCACCCGGCCGATCGGGATGCCCAGGCCGGTCAGCTCCGCCATCGCGTCGGAGCTCTCCTGCACCGGCATCTCCTCGAGCAGCGTCACCACGTGCACGCTGGTCATCGGCGAGCGCAGGATCGCCGCGACGCCCTCGCTCTGGGTCTTGATCGGGCCGACCTTGGCCAGCCGGGCCGTCTCGGCGGTGACGTTGAGGAAGCGGCCGATCCGGCCGGTGGGCGGGGCGTCGAGCACGACGGCGTCGTAGACCCGGCGACCGTCGGCGGTGCGGGTCACCGCCTCCTTGACCTTGCCGGTGAGCAGCACGTCGCGCAGGCCGGGCGCGATCGTGGTGGCGAAGTCGACGGCACCGATCTTGCGCAGCGCGCGGCCGGCCATGCCGAGCTTGTAGAACAGCTCCAGGTACTCCAGCAGCGCCTCTTCCGCGTCGACCGCGAGGGCGCGCACCTCGCCGCCGTCGCCGGTGGCCGCCACCCGGCGCTCCTGGTACGGCAGCGGCTGCAGGCCGAACAGCTGCGCGATGCCCTGCCGGCCCTCGACCTCGACGAGCAGCACGCGGCCGCCGTCGCGGGCCAACGCCAGAGCGAGCGCCGCCGCGACGGTGGTCTTGCCCGTGCCGCCCTTACCGGTGACGACGTGGAGGCGGGTGGGCCAGGCGACGCCGCGTCCGCTCGTCCGCTTGCCCGTCATGGTTCCAACCGTAACGCTCAGACGGTCTTGACCTCGCAGACGTACCATCCGCCGTCCTTGACGGCGAGGATGCTGAGCTTCTCCTCGGCGGCGCGATCGTCGCTGGTGGTGAAGCGCACGGTGACGGCCAGCGTGGCGCGGTCCTTGCCGGAGTTCTCGACCTTCGGCTCGTCCCAGGCGAACTGCGGGTCGCGGTTGAACTTCTGCGCGTAGCTCTTGACCTCGTTCACCTTGCGCGAGAGCTGCTCCTCGTCGCGCGCGGAGGAACAGACGTACTTGGCCGCCTTCGTCGCGTCCCTGTCCTTATATACGGCGGTGAGGAAGTTCGTGGCCGCCGCCGTCGGGCTCGGCTGGCCCTCGCCGCCGCCACCGCGCGCCAGCAGGATCGCGGTGGTGGCGCCGCCGACGAGCACGACCGCGACGATCGCGATGATCAGACCGATCATCAGCCCGCGGCGGCGCTGCGGCGGTGCGGGCGCGCCGGGGTAGGCACCGGGGTCGCCCGGATAGCCGGGGACCGGTCCCGGGAAGCCGCTGGTCGGCGCCTGCGCGGGGAAACCCGTCGTGGGCGGCTGCGCGGGAAAGCCGCTGGTTGGCTGCTGCGGGTAGCCGCCGGCCTGGTACTGGTCGTAGCCGGGCTGGGCCGGCGGGGGATACGGCGCGCCCGAGACGGGTGGCGTGTAGGGCACCCCGGATGTCGGCGGCTGCTGCGGCGGGTACGGCGCTCCCGAGACGGGTGGCGTGTAGGGCACCCCGGAAGTGGGCGGCTGCTGCGGCGGGTACTGCGGCGGCGGGGGATAGGGCTGACCTGGCGGTTGGCCGTACGGATCACCGGGTGGCGGATACCCGGGTGTGCTCATGCCATCGCCTTCCTTCGGGCGGCGATGCATTCGCACGGCGCTCTGCTGATGATTCGCTCGCTCCGCTCACTCATGCCATCGCCTTCCTTCGGGCGGCGATGCATTCGCACGGCGCTCTGCTGATGATTCGCTCGCTCCGCTCACTCATGGGTCCCCCTCGAAGCGCCCTCTACCGGTTCGCGGGCCCAAGCGTAGCCGTCCCGGCCCACCCGTTAGGGTCACAGGTTATGCAGAAGTGGGAGTACGCCACCGTGCCGCTGCTGGTGCACGCCACGAAGCAGATCCTGGACAATTGGGGCGAAGACGGCTGGGAGCTGGTCCAGGTGGTGCCGGGGCCCAACTCGGAGAACCTGGTCGCCTACCTGAAGCGCCCGCGCGAGGAGCGGACATGACCGAGCGGAGCGAGGGCATCATCAGGCTCAGCCCGCCCGGTCAGGGCGGGTCACCACGGAGTGGGGACCCGTCATGACCGGCGCCCACGACCGGCTGGCCGAGCTGGGTCTGGAGCTGCCGCCGGTGACGCCGCCGGTAGCGGCATACGTTCCCGCCGTGCAGACCGGCAACCACGTGTACGTGTCCGGGCAGGTCCCGGTCGCCGACGGGAAGCTGCTCGCCAGCGGCAAGGTCGGTGCCGAGGTCAACTCGGAGGAGGCCAAGGAGCTGGCCCGCCGGTGTGCGTTGAACGCGCTGGCCGCCGTCGACGCGCTGGTCGGCCTCGATCGGGTGGTCCGCGTCGTCAAGGTGGTCGGGTTCGTCGCGTCGGCGTCCGGCTTCACCGGGCAGCCCGGCGTGATCAACGGCGCCAGCGAGCTGTTCGGCGAGGTGTTCGGTCCGGCCGGCCAGCACGCCCGCAGCGCCGTCGGCGTGGCCGAGCTGCCGCTCGGTGCGCCCGTCGAGGTGGAGGCGATCTTCGAGGTCTCCGGCTGAGCGTTCGCTCACGGCGAACCTGTCGGCTCTTCACCACTTTCGGCAGCTCATTTCGGAGTAAATAGGCACTAATACTCCGCCGCCGCCCCCAATTTCGAGCCGCAGGCGTCCGATCGGCACGCGACCCGGTCATCGTGCGCCCGTACCATCGCTGGCATGGTGGGCCACGTCACCGTGCCGGCTGCTGCCCTGCTCGAGTCGCTTCCCCCGTGGGCGACGCTTGTCCGCGCGCCGAATCCCGGGCCGATGACGCTGGACGGCACCAACACGTGGGTGCTGCGGGCCGGCGCCGGTCAGCGGGCGGCCGTGGTGGTCGACCCCGGTCCGCTGGACGAGGGTCACCTGCGGGCCGTCGCCGGCGCGGGCCCCGTCGAGGCGATCCTGATCACGCACGGCCACCTCGACCACACCGAGGGCGTGCCGCGGCTCGCCGAGCTCACCGGCGCGCCGGTGCTCGACTTCGACGGCACCTTCGAGGCGGCCGGGCTGCGCATCCGGGCCATCGACACACCCGGGCACACCCGCGACTCGGTCTGTTACGTGGTGAACGAGGAGGCGGTGCTCTCCGGCGACACCATCCTCGGCCGCGGCACCACGATCGTCGCGTGGCCCGACGGCGACCTCGGCTCCTACCTCACCAGCCTCGACGAGCTCAGGCGGCTCGGCCCGATCCCGGTGCTGCCCGGGCACGGCCCGGCGCTGTCCGACTGCGCCGCGGCGTCCTCCTATTACAAGGCGCACCGGGAGGCCCGCCTCGAGCAGGTTTCGGCGGCGGTTTCCGGGGGAGCGGAGGAGGCCATGGACGTCGTGCGGACCGTCTACGCCGACGTCGACGAGGCGCTGTGGCCGGCCGCCGAGGCCACCGTCCGCGCTCAGCTGGCCTACCTGAAGGACCGGGAGATGACGTGACCTGCCCGGTATGCGGCACGGTGGCCGTGCCGGGTGCCCGGTTCTGCCACAACTGCGGATCGGCGCTGCCCGCGGCCGCCACCCTTCCCGCAACCGAGCGGCGCGTCGTCACCGTGCTCTTCGGCGACCTGTCGGAGTTCACCGCGTGGGCCGAAGACGTCGACCCGGAGCGGGTGGGCGCGGTCACCGACCGGGTGCTGGCCGCGCTGGCCGGTGCGGTGAAGACGTTCGGCGGCCACGTCGACAAGCTCACCGGCGACGGGATCATGGCGGTGTTCGGCGCGCCGGTCGCACACGAAGACGACGCCGAGCGGGCGATCCGCGCCGCGCTGTCGATGCAGCGCGCGGTGCGCCGGGTGCTCGACGACGAGCGCGGCGGTGGCGCGCCTACCGGCCTGCGGGTCGGGCTGAACACCGGGCCGGTGGTGGCCGGCGTCCAGGCGGCCATCGAGTACACGGTCATCGGCGACACCGTGAACACCGCGGCCCGGCTCGCCGACGCGGCCGCGGTCGGCGCGGTGTACGCGGGCGACACGACCTCGACGGCGACCCGGCACGTGGCGTCCTGGCGGGCGCTGCGACCGTTGCGGCTCAAGGGCAAGCGCGAACCGGTCGCCGCGTTCGAACTGCTCGGCCTGCTCGACGCGCCGGGCACCCGGTCCGGCCTCGGCGACGAGGCGCCGTTCGTCGGTCGCGAACCCGAACTGGCCTGGGTGGCGAGCCGGCTTGCCGACGCCGTCGACCAGGGCGAGCCGCGCACGCTCGTGGTGACCGGCGAGGCGGGACTCGGCAAGACCCGGTTCGCGGGCGAGGTCGAGCGGCTGGCCGCCGGCTACCCCGTCGCGACGGGCGGTTACTCGGTGCCGTCCGGCGCGCGCGTGCTCACCGTCCACTGTGCCGCGTTCGGTGAGTTGCGGCGGCTGGCGCCGCTGGCCGACCTGGTCCGCGCCGCGATCGGCCTGCCGGCCGACCCGGCGCCGATGGGCGCGGCCGTCGGGCGGGCCCAGGCCGAGGAGCGGTTGCGGCGGTTGGTGCAGCGCCTGGACCGCGAACGCAGGCGCAATCCCTTCGACGGGCACGGCGTCGCCGTCGACCAGTTGTTGGCCCTGCTCGGCTACGGCACCGCGGCGGCCGACGGCGCCGGGGGCGACGGCCGCGCCGCCGACGACTTCGGGCGCGACGGCCTGACCCGCGACGTGCTCACCCGCGACGGCCGGATGACCGGGCAGGGCGAGGATCTCGACCTGGAGGCGACGCCGGCGGCGGTCGCGGAACTGCTGTCGGCGCTCGCCACCGAGAGCCCCCTCGTGGTCATCGTCGACGACCTGCACGACGCCACGGCCGAGACCGTCGACGGCCTGGCCGCAACGCTGGAACGGCTCACCGGGCCGGTGCTGGTGCTCATGTTCGGCCGGCCGGAACTCGTGCGCACGGCCGGCATCTTCACCCGCCTCGCCGACGCCGAGGTATACGCGCTGCCGCCGCTGCGCGGCGCCGACGCCAGCCGGCTGCTCACCGCGTACCTGTCCGGCGGCCGGCTCGCCGCGGCCGACGCCGACAGGCTGCTGGCCACCGCCCAGGGGAACCCCTTCTACCTGGCCGAACTGGTGACGCTGCTGCGCGAGCGCGGCGCGCTGACGACCGTCGCGGTGCCCGAGCACGGCCCGGCCCGCTCGCACGGTCCACTGTGGAGGCTGACGCCCGGCTCGCTGAGCGGGCGGCTGCTCTCCCGCGACCTCGCCGCCGTCCTCGCCGCCCGCATCGACGCCCTGCCGGCCGACGCCCGTGCGGTGCTGCGCGATTCGGCCGTCGTCGGCGACGCCGTGCCGGCCGGCGCGGTGGAGTCGTTGCAGCAGGCCCGGTCCACGACGGCCCGCCGCCCGGCCGCGGTGGCGGCGGTCGAGCTGGAGCGGGCCGTCGACGAGCTGCTCCAGCGGCGCATGCTGCGCCGGGTGCGGGGCGGCTACGCGTTCGTCACCCCGTTGCTGCGCGAGGCGGCGTACGCGGGCATCGGAAAGGCCAACCTCGCCGACCGGCACGCGGCGCTCGTGCACTGGGCGGTCGGCGGCCCCAACCGCGCCGACGACGCGTTCGTCGCCGAGCACGCCGAGCGGGCCACCTCGCTGGCGGAGGCGGTGCGGCTGCGTCCGGACGCATCGGCCCGGGCGGTCGCTCCGATCGGTCTGGCGGCGCTCGCCCGGCTCGCCGAGCGGGCGCTCGCCAACGGCGAACCGACGCAGGCCGCGCGCTACTCCGAGCGCGCCGCCGTCCTCGGCCACGGCCTGCTCTCCGCGCCGCAGCGCCTGGTGCACGCCCGCGCGCTGCTGCAACTGGGCCGGGTCGCGGAGGCGCTGCAGTACGCGGAGAAGATCGGGGCCAACGCCACCAGCCCGGCCGACGCGCCGGTCCGAGCCGGCGCGCTGCTCCTGGCCGGGCGCGGGTACGAGCTGAACCGCGAGCTCGAACGCGCCCGCGCGGCCTGGCGCGAAGCCCTCGACGCGGCGACGGCGGCCAACCTGCCGGGCGAACGGGCGGCGGCCCTGCGCCGGCTCGGCATGGCCGACTACCGCGCCGGCCGGCTCACCGAGGCCGCGGAGCGGTTCCGGTCGGCCCGGCAGATCGCGGTCGCCGCCGACGACCGGCGCAGCGAGGCGTGGTCGTTGCAGGACATCGTCTGGGTCACCGTCACCCGCGGCGACTTCGCGGTCGCCGACGGGGCCCTGCTGCGCGCCGCCCGCCGCTTCGCCGAGCTGGGCGATCCGGTCGGCCGGGCCTGGCTGCGCGGCACGACCGCGTTCGCGCGCCTGCTCGCCGGGCGGCTGGCCGAGGCGCGCCGGCTGGCAACCGCTTTCCTGCCGTTCGGCGAACGCGTCGGTGAGGCGTGGGCGGTCGGTACGTTGCG
>Ga0070700_100001145_pt1 | contig 13104 bp, 15 predicted proteins | sample KBSK5101metaG_FD_65456 | JGI IMG/M metagenome (GOLD analysis project Ga0070700, IMG submission 65456) | Corn, switchgrass and miscanthus rhizosphere microbial communities from Kellogg Biological Station, Michigan, USA - KBS K5-10-1 metaG | ecosystem: Host-associated > Plants > Roots >...
AAAATAGCTGTGCCAGCTCGAAGGTAGCGACTGCGGGGGGCGCGATCGGCGGCCGAGCTGGCACTGGCGGGCACTATCAATTTTGAATTGGATGGCCGTCTTTTCAACCAGCTGACGTTTGGGCATCAGCGCCACCCGCAACGCCTCGAATTATACACCGCGCAAAATATCAGTCAACGACTTTTTGTGACGGATCCGACAAAAATCTTTACATTATTTGGTGGGATATTCCTCAAATCCGGGGTCAAGTTGACAGTTATTCGGCCCTATTCCTATACTACGCCTCTTTTTCCACCATCTGGCCAGGTAGCTCAGTTGGTAGAGCGCGGCCCTGAAAAGGCCGGCGTCGGCGGTTCGATTCCGTCCCTGGCCACCATTAATTTCAATAACTTACGGATAGCCAAAAACATTCAAATTTCCTCGCGCGTACAATACGCGTACATCCGTTTACCCTACGGCCTCTTTCGCGCCGATCGGTTCAAGTAACTCCACTTTTCCAGGGATTGACCTCTTTAAGAGTTTAGGTTAGGACATAAAAGCGTTCTTCCCAAAGTTAGCAAACCTCAAGGTGAACCATGAGCCCTTCTGTCATCCGCATAATTGGAATTGTGCTTCTAATCGGGGCGGTAATCGTCGCCATTCTTAATCTGCATAGGGTGGCCGATCTAAGAATGCCCTGGCTGGCCCCATTATTTTTGGTTCTGGGGATCGCTCTCGTCGTAGCGTCACGCCGGCGACGCAAGACCCTGTAACCGTGTTTTCTCAACTGCTTTGCTGCGCGCCGCTGATGCCGGGTGTTGGATGCTGATAACTTTTGAAGGATACCGCCATGAAAGTTCTCTTTGCTTTCCTGTTTCTGTTTTTGTCGGCCAGCCTGACTTTAGGGCAAGCGAAGTCACCTGGTCTTCCTTCTCCTCAGGGAGAGTTATTTAACTTAGTCAAAACCTGGAATGAGGCTGAGTTGAAGGGTGATGCGACCAAAGTTGCAAAGCTTCTGGCTCCTGAATTCTCTTTCTTAGGCGGTAGTAATAGAAAGCAGTATCTCAGTTTGATGAAACCTGATCCCTCATTGGTAATTGAATCGGCAACTATCGATGAGGCAGATATTAAGGTCTATGAGAATTCAGCCGTGGTAACGAGCGTGAATTCATTCAAACTGAAAAAGGACGGCCGCTCACTGGAAGGAAAATTCCTCTCTCTCACAGTATGGATAAAGCGCGACTCAATCTGGCAATGCGTTAAAGCTTCGATGCAAGAGGCGAAGGAGTGATTTACGCGGCCTCCAAGACTTCGGGTTCGATTGAAAACGATTGGCGTCAAGGCAGCATATGCTGAGACCGCGGATCGCTGGAGCCTTGCTCGGAGCTTGCCACAAAGTCACGCTTCGGAATAATTAATTTAAAAATCGATGTGATGTTCTTTGATTATTGACCACTTCAAGACGTACGGGGTCGATGAGGCCCAATTTTGAGTCAATATAAGGAGATCATCATGAAACGTCTTGCCACTATTAAAACTTTGATTCTAGTTTTTGCGTCGCTGCTGGGAACGATTCCAGTGAGTGCAGCTGAGCGTCCGTATGCCGCCAATGGAAATGGCATGGCAACCTTCATCACAGATGGCGCCGGTAATGTCGTCGGTGCGACCGTCGTGGTATCTGGTAACGCGACTCACCTGGGATTGTTCAGCGGCACCGGCACGATTCAATTCCTGCCTGACGCCAACGACCCGAACATCTCGCATCCCGCCGGCGAAGTTACTTATATAGCTGCCAACGGCGATCGTCTTCCGTCAGTTATCGAGGAGGGATCGATGGACCTTCGAACCGGAATCGCGACCGGATACATGGTGTTCCAAAGCGGCACTGGCCGTTTCGAAGGAGCAAGTGGAAAAGCTGCCATCGTAGTCGAGCAGAACTTCATCACGGGTGCCTACACGTTCACCATGGTCGGAAGCGTCAATTACTAATTCGGCCTACCAATACACTGGTTTTTTAAGTAGGGCTGGTGGCAACACCAGCCCTTTGATGTTGCAGGATTTGACAACTTCCCTATGAACACCAGAGTCCGCTCGCAAGTGTCGCCTCGCTGATCGGGTTGCACTTGCCGGGACCAGGTTTGCCGGTCGTGCCGCACTCGCGGCAAATCCAGTGCTGGCCCTGCTCGTCGACGAAGATATCGCGGCAGGGCTGTGACGAGAACTGCGTCCAGCAGCCTGAGAACGTCCAATTAGCTACCGGCTGTGCGGTCGGGACAGCAGCCTCACGACCTGTGGGTTGTGCCTCGTTCGAGGCAAGGAAAAAAGTAAAGAGAACAACTGCAACTGCTGAGATTTGAATTCTGCGCAAAGTCATGACCACACATCTCCTTTTATCACTTTGAAGAAGGCGCGGATGCCTGTAAGAAGCACGGGAGGTTAGTCACGTCTGGGCAGGAACGACTGAATGTCGGGAATGGTTGAGTATCACTCAAACGACTGCCGAATGCAATAAGGCATCGAACTTGCCTACTCACAGCTTGAACTGCAAATCGACGCTCGAACTGATTCATTTAAGTGCGGACCAACAAGGGGGATAAATGACAAACAATACATTGCTCGCGAATGTGCCCGTCGATCTGATGTACCAGGCGCTGGAGACAGAAAAAGGCGGAGTGCAGATATACACGACCGCTCTGCGTCTCGCTATTAACGACGACTTGAGGGAAGAGTGGAACAAGTACCTGGATCAGACAAAGAACCACGTACAAGTGCTTTCCGACATTATTACAGGGCTTGGCCTGGACCCAAACGCTGAAACACCGGGTCGCAAAATCGTTCGCTATATCGGTACTTCCCTCGTAAAGGCGATGGAACTGGCCTCAAGGTGCGCTGATCCTCAGGCTGCTCAAATCGTGGCTGCGGAATGTGTCGTACACGCTGAAACCAAAGATCATCTTAACTGGGAGCTGCTTGGAGAGTTGGCGAAGAATGGGACGGCCGAGGAATCAGCACTCTTAATGCCCGCGTATGAGCAAGTCGAACAAGAGGAAGATGAGCATCTTTATCACACGGCTGGTTGGACGCGTGAACTATGGATCCAGGCTTTGAAAATGCCGGCGGTGCTTCCTCCGCCCGAGGAAAGACAGAAAGTTGACAACGCAATCGAAGCGGCCCAGGCCAAGAAGTCCAGAACCGCGAATGCGAAACCAACCGCAAATGCCAAAGCAACCACGACTGCAAAAGCCAAGAAGGCGAGCGCAAGATAAAGGAACGAGAGGAAGTCAATGATCAAGGGGAAAACTAACGGAAGATCTGCCGGCGCAAACGCTAAGAACAATCAAACTCCGGCAAACGGCGGCTACGGAGATGAGAACAGCAAGCTTGACGATCTTGCTAAAAATAAAGAGGACTCTGCCGGCGAATTCCTGACAACCAATCAAGGTGTTCGGGTAAACGATAATCAGAACTCACTCAAAGCAGGCGATCGTGGTCCAACACTGTTAGAGGATTTCATTCTTCGAGAGAAGATCACGCACTTCGATCACGAGCGCATTCCCGAACGCGTCGTGCATGCACGTGGCTCAGCAGCACATGGTTATTTTCAGGTCTACGAATCGATGGCCCAGTACACGAAGGCGCATTTCCTTCAAGATCCGTCGGTCAAAACTCCTGTTTTCGTTCGCTTCTCTACAGTCGCAGGATCTCGAGGCTCGTCCGATCTTGCACGCGACGTGCGCGGGTTCGCGGTGAAGTTCTACACACAGGAAGGGAACTACGACCTGGTTGGCAATAACATTCCTGTCTTTTTTATTCAGGACGCAATCAAGTTTCCCGATCTGGTCCATGCAGTAAAACCCGAACCACATAACGAAATACCGCAGGCCGCGTCGGCCCACGATACCTTCTGGGACTTCATCTCGTTAATGCCTGAATCGATGCACATGATTATGTGGGTGATGTCAGACCGCGCGATACCCAGAAGTTTTCGAATGATGGAAGGTTTCGGCGTCCATACTTTCCGGTTCATTAACGACAAGGGAAAGGCGCGATTCGTAAAGTTTCATTGGAAGCCAATGCTGGGTTTGCACGCGGTCCTTTGGGATGAAGCGCAAAAGATTTCAGGTAAGGATCCTGACTTTCATCGGCGCGACCTGTGGGAAGCGATTGAGAATGGCGATTACCCGGAGTGGGAACTTGGCGTTCAGATCGTCGAAGAGAAAGATGAAATGAGTTTTGATTTCGACCTGCTCGATCCGACCAAGATCATTCCGGAAGAGATCGTCCCCGTGCGTCGTATCGGCAAGCTGACTCTGAACCGCAATCCTGACAACTTCTTTGCGGAGACTGAGCAGGTGGCCTTTCATACCGGCAATGTCGTGCCGGGAATTGATTTTACGAATGACCCACTGCTGCAAGGCCGTCTCTTCTCATACCTCGACACGCAGTTGATTCGTCTGGGCGGGCCAAACTTTCATGAAATCCCGATCAACCGCCCCGTAGCTCCGCTGCACAACAACCAGCGCGATGGCTACATGCGACAAACAGTCAATCGGGGTCAGACAAGTTATGAACCCAACAGCCTCAGAGGCGGGTGTCCGTTCCAGGCTGGATCCGACATGAGTGGTTTTGCCAGTTATGCCGAAAGGATCGATGCGCGAAAAATTCGCGAGCGTAGTCCGAGCTTTCACGATCACTTCAGTCAGGCCAGACTTTTCTTTAAGAGCCAGTCTGACGTTGAACAGAATCACATCATCAAGGCTTTACGCTTCGAGTTGGGCAAAGTGGAAACAATTCCGATTCGAGAGCGAATGTTGGTCCTGTTGGCCCAGGTCGATAAGAACCTCGCTAACAGAGTAGCCGAAGGACTCGGTGCGGCTATTCCCGCCGGGCTGGAGAAGCCGATGAATATGAGCGTTCCCGGCGATGTCGATCCAAAAAAGGTTCAGCCGAAGCGCGCGGTGGAGATGGAGCCCTCGCCCGCGTTGAGAATGATCGACAATCCTAATTTTCCGAACGATACGATCGCGACCCGCAAAATTGCTTTTCTCGTATCGGATGGATTCGATGACGCGGCTCTGCTCGATATGAAACAGACGTTGATGACCGCCGGCGCCGTAGTCGTGACTGTTGCACCGCACCTTGGTGCGTTGTCGGGACTCAATGGGACGGTGCTCAAGGCCGACTTTAGTTTTCTTACTGGCTCGTCGGTTTTGTTCGACGCTTTCTACATTCCTGACGGAGAAGCGAGTGTGGCATCGCTCAAAAGCGAACCTGATGTCGCTAACTTTTTGATGGAGGCTTACAAGCACTGCAAGACGATCGCCGCGAGTGGAGCCGGCGTCGAACTGCTTGCGTCTGCCGGCATTATGACCGCTGCTGATGAGATTTCTCGAACAGACAACCTTGAATTTCGACCGGGGCTTGTCGCCACTCGCGACAATTACGCCCAGGGTCTTGGCGATCAATTCGTTAAAGCAATCGCCCGACATCGTCATTGGGAGCGTGAGCCTGCTTCATGAAGAAAGAAACGTCATCGGTTAGCGCCGCTGGAACTCCTAACGGGAGTCAGCCGGGTCTATCTGCCGAGCAGTTGACAGAGCAGAATGTCGAAACCGTAACGAGACTCGAAGAAGCGGCCAGAGAACAGCGGACACGTACAGATCGCCTGGCCGAGATGATTGCGAAGTTCTGCGGCAGCATGACGTTTGTGTGGGTACATGTTGTCTGGTTCGGCGGTTGGATTCTTTTGAATTTAATTCCGGGCATACGGCATGTCGATCCTTTTCCTTTTACTTTCCTGACTCTCATCGTTTCACTGGAAGCGATCTTTCTCTCTACTTTTATTCTCATCAGTCAAAATCAAGACAGTCGCATTAGCGAAAGACGCAGCCACCTGGACCTCCAACTAAACCTGCTGAGCGAACAGGAAAACACAAAGATGATCGTCATGTTGCACGCCATCGCTGCAAAAGTAGGTGCTGACTTGACTCAGGATCCTCACTTGGAAGCATTAAGTGAGGAGACGCAACCGGAAAGACTGATCGAACAAATCGAAGCGCGCGAAAACAACTAAGCCGGAGGCAGCAATGAAACAGGTTGGCATTATTACATTACTTCTTCTCTTCTCGTCAGGGTGCGTCGTCGTAGGAGGTTACAGCAGCGGGCGCGGATGGTTTATCTGGCCGGGAACAATTGGAATTCTTTTGGTTGTTGCGGTTCTGTTTCTACTTTTCAGGCGACGCTAAAGCGTGGTCTCCTAAATCTCAATACCTAAGTGCTAGGCTCCAAAGTTGCAGCAGTGGAAGTACGCATTAGACGAAGTGATATCGAAATCGACAGATTCATTCACTTAACAGCAATCAATTAGTCGAAAGGGAGAAATATGGCAGAAACATCAGCATCAAGAACCGCACATTCAGGCATGGTTACCGGACTATTCCCAGACAGAGACAGCGCGGAGCGCGCATACGGATCCATGGTTGAGCGAGGTTACGGACAGGATGACATTAATCTCGTTATGTCGGACGAAACACGAAAGAAACATTTCACAGTCGACGGTCGTGAAACTGAACTCGGCAGCAAGGCGCTTGAAGGCGCTGCTACAGGCGCGGGGATCGGTGGCGCAGTCGGCGCAACGTTGGCCGCAATCGCAGCAATCGGAACCACGTTAGCTTTACCGGGACTCGGCTTACTTATTGCTGGTCCAATCGCAGCAGGATTGGCAGGAGCCGGAGCGGGCGGCGCGACAGGCGGATTGATAGGCGCTCTCGTTGGTTCAGGAATACCTGAGGAACGCGTCAAGAAATACGAAGAAGGAATCAAGAAGGGCGGAATCATGATGGGCGTAACGCCACGTAATTCTGAAGACGCTGCCTACTTCGAGGAAGATTGGAAGAAAAATCGCGGCGAAGAAATTTATCGCTAAACAAGCGCCTCGAAGGAAGGAATAGGATGAAGCGAACTTTAGTCGTTATGTGTCTGCTTGCGGTGGTTGGTCTGGGAGGGTGCAATAGCACCACTTCCAACAGTAACTCCGCGAACGTCAATTCGAACCTGAACTCGAACACTGCACCATCGAATGTGGGTGTAGTGCAAAACAACAACGGGAATCAGAACACCTCAGGCGTTCGTCCCATAAACGCGAACAACGCGAATAGCAGTCCGAACAGGAACGCATCACCCGGCAACCGGAATAATTAGCTTACGGCAAATTATTTTTTGCTGGGAGGAAGAGGGCAGAAGGCGAAAGCTTTTTGCCTTTTCCTTTAAAGGAAACTAAATGCGGTACTGACCCGATCGGCGGACGTCGCCATAACCCTTACTCGGCTTTGCCTTAAAAGTACGAATTGCACTTGGATCGGGTCAGTACAGGGAGCGGTAGCGACCTGGTCCACCATCAGAGTCCAAAATCCACGTCGCTACCGCTCCCTGTACTGACCCGATCCAACTTACCCAGTCCTGCCCATCCTCGTAGGCGTTGGTGGCCCAAGTCTGTTTATAATAGGGCCATGTCAGCGCTGTCCGTCCTCGCCCTCGAACTGTGTTGACTTTCGAATAAGCACGCGTAAAGACAATTAATTCTTTTCGGCAACTCAACGGGGGTGCGACTGAGCGCCCCTAAGGAGGCTTATGATGAAACGCACCCTGACAACTCTGTTCCTCGCTTTCACGATCGCGTTGGCTCCGTTTGGACCAACCGTCCGTGGCCAACAACAATCAGCTCACGCGTCCCAAACAACCAAACTCAAAGCCGAAGTGGAAAGGCGACTAAACAGGAAAGAAGAACGCGTAAAGGTCAAATTGCGCAATGGTTCGGAAGTGAAGGGACGCATCACTCAGACGAGCGACAATGGCTTCACTCTCACGAACGAGAAGACAGGTAGTCACTCCGATTTAGCTTACACGGACGTGATCGACGTGGAAGGCAGAGGCATGAGCAAGAAAAAGAAAATTCTCATAGCCACCGGGATCGGAGCAGGCGTACTCATCACGGTTGTTGCACTTACTTTCAGAAACCTCGAAATTCGCGGCCCTATTTTCTAGGTAATAACGCGCTATCGACTCCAATACCTTTTGATTCGCTCGGCCAGCAACGGAAACGGAACGTAGTCAGCGCTGCGGCCGGCGTTGCGAAGTTCAGCGACCATGCGCATCGCGCCGTCGGCGTTGCGTGTGTGGACGAGGATGGTTGAGGCGCGCTGGAGCTCGGGATTCGAGCAGAGCCAACGTGCGATTGCGTACCCGGTACGTTCGTCGTCCGTGGAATCCGCATTGTAGTGTTCGGGATGCAGATCGTGGTCGAGGAAGATTGCGTCGTATGAAGCCGCACTTAAAAACTGCTGCGCTTCGGCCACGTTGTTTGCGATATCGAGAAAGTCTCCTTTAAAGCGGGTTGTGAACCAACGGTGCCGGCGCTTGTCGTCATCGAGTAGAAAGACGCGAATGGGATGCCGGTCTGCCCGTACTGATCTCAGACCCAGCTTCGAGAGCAACGACTGCCACAAGGTCATAGTCTTCGAAAGTTTCTATTCGTAAAACATCGACTTCGTTACTGCGCGAGCATTATAAGGTATCATTAGATACACTCAGGTGTACCCAAGGTGATTTAAGTGATAGATCAGACTGAGCTCCCCAAAACGGAGAATACAGAGGTTTGCGCGGAATGCTTCGGTACCGGGACGAAACTCGATCCCGTCAAAGGTGCGATTCCTTGTCCCTGCCGCAAACCTGACCGTTACAAAAAACTTTTGGCTGCGGCTCGAATCCCGCGCCGCTACGCCGGTTGTTCCTTCGAAAGTTTCAAATGTGCGCCGAGCACCTCTCAGGATACTGCCCTGCTTGCTGCACAAAGGCTAGTCGCGGAGTTTCCTGTCGATCGGGGCCTTTTATTTATGGGACCCGCCGGCGTCGGGAAGACTCATCTCGCGGTTTCCATTATCAAAGGACTAGTCGCGAAAGGATTCGGCGGCGTCTTTTGCGAGTTTGGTTCGTTGCTGAAAGAGATTCAGGATTCTTACAACCCAATCTCGAAATCTTCTGAACTGAAAGTCCTCTCACCGATTTACGAAACCGACGTGCTCGTGCTCGATGAGCTCGGCGCAAGTATCCCGACCGACTGGGTGCGCGACACGATGTATCAGATCATCAACAAACGTTACAATGATAGAAAATTGACCATATTCACTACCAATTATTCCGACGCCCGCCGCACAGATAAGGAGCAGGTGTTGGAAGATCGAATTGGTACTCGACTGCGAAGTCGACTCTACGAGATGTGTATCAAAGTCGTTTTAGACGGCGGCGACTATAGACGAGTCGGTTTATAACTTTAGAGGATGCCTAAACGTACAGATATCCACAAAATCCTGATTATCGGCTCTGGTCCAATCGTGATCGGACAGGCCTGTGAGTTTGACTATTCCGGAACCCAGGCTTGCAAAGCGTTGCGCCAGGAAGGCTACGAGATCGTGCTGGTCAACTCGAACCCGGCGACGATCATGACCGATCCGGAAACCGCGGACATCACCTACATCGAACCACTCACCGTCGCTTCAGTTACCGAAATAATTCGTCGTGAACGCCCCGATGCGCTGTTGCCGACTGTCGGTGGACAAACGGCACTGAACCTCGCGATCGCGCTCGAGGATGCGGGTGTGTTGCATGAGTTTGACGTCGAGATGATCGGCGCGAATCGCGATGCGATCAAAGTGGCTGAGAATCGTCTGCTCTTCAAACAAGCGATGGACGAAGCCGGACTCGAGATGCCGCGCGGCGGTTTTGCGAAATCGTGGGATGAAGCGCAACAGATCGTCACAACAACAGCTTATCCCGCGATCATCCGCCCTTCGTTTACGCTTGGCGGCACGGGCGGCGGCATTGCTTACAACCCGGAAGAGTTTGAAGAGATCATTCGTGGCGGACTCGCTGCTTCGCCGATTCATGAAGTGCTGATCGAAGAGTCGATACTGGGTTGGAAAGAGTTTGAGCTCGAAGTGATGCGCGACCTTGCTGACAATGTCGTGATCATCTGCTCGATCGAAAACTTCGATCCGATGGGCGTACACACGGGCGACTCGATCACAGTCGCGCCCGCGCAGACGTTGACTGATCGCGAGTATCAGTTGATGCGCGACATGGCGATCCGCGTGATTCGCAAAGTCGGTGTTGAAACCGGTGGTTCTAATATTCAGTTTGGCGTGAATCCTGAGAACGGCGACATTCGCATCATCGAGATGAACCCACGCGTATCGCGTTCGTCCGCGCTGGCTTCGAAAGCCACCGGATTTCCGATTGCGAAGATCGCCGCGAAGCTCGCGGTCGGTTACACACTCGACGAGATTCCCAACGACATCACGCGCAAGACGCCTGCGTCATTCGAACCGACGATCGATTACGTCGTCGCCAAGATTCCGAAGTGGGACTTTGAAAAGTTTCGCGAAGCGGAAGATGTTTTAGGCACGCAGATGAAGTCAGTGGGCGAAGTGATGGCTATCGGCCGCACGTTCAAAGAGGCGCTCTTCAAAGGTTTGCGTTCACTCGAAGCAGTCAAGCCTTTGCGACTCGAAGACATCTCTGACGACGAGCTGCAACGCAAATTAGCGAGACCAAATTCGCAACGGTTCTCTTACATCACTTACGCACTCCAGCACGATTGGCCCATCTCGGAGATCTACCGTCTCTCGCGTATCGATCCGTGGTTTCTCGATCAACTAAAGCAGGTGATGGATATTCAGAAGGACGTTGAGGGCCGGAAGCTCGAAGATATTTCGATTGACGAGTTGCGGGCGTTCAAGGAAGTGGCGTTATCTGATCGACGTCTGGCGTATCTCACGGAGCGCTCAGAGGATGAAATCCGTGAGTATCGCAAGAGTCTGGGACTGATTCCGGTTTACAAACGTGTCGATACTTGCGGCGCAGAGTTTGAGTCGCACACTCCATATCTCTACTCGACTTACGAAAGTGAAGACGAAGCTGCCCCGACCGATGAACGCAAGATCATGATCCTCGGTTCCGGGCCGAACCGCATCGGGCAGGGAATCGAGTTTGACTACTGCTGTTGTCACGCATCGTTCGCGCTGCACGAAGCCGGCTTCGAGACCATCATGGTCAACTGCAACCCGGAAACTGTCTCGACCGACTACGACACGTCCGATCGCCTCTACTTCGAGCCGTTGACGTTTGAAGACGTGATGAACATCGTCGACGTCGAAAAGCCTGAAGGCGTGATCGTGCAGTTTGGCGGGCAAACTCCGCTCAATCTCGCGATGCGTCTGCACCACGCAGGCGTCAAAGTGATCGGCACGTCGCCTGACTCGATCGATCTCGCCGAAGATCGCAAACGGTTCGGAGCCTTACTCAAGGAGCTCGGCATTCCGCAGCCCGAAAACGGCATGGCGGCGTCAGTTGAAGAAGCGCGCGAAGTGGCGGCGCGCATTGGTTATCCGGTTCTGGTCCGGCCGAGTTACGTGCTTGGCGGACGCGCGATGGCGATCGTCTACGATCAGGAAACACTCGAAACGTACGTGCGCAACGCCGTTGGCTTCACGCCCGATCGCCCGGTGCTGATCGATAAGTTTCTCGAACACTCAGCCGAGTTTGATGTTGACGCACTTGCTGACGACACGGCGTGTGTGATTGCCGGTATTCAGGAACACATCGAAGAAGCGGGTATTCACTCGGGCGACTCGTCTTGCGTTCTGCCGCCCGTGCGCATCGATCCCGAGCATCTCGAGACGATGCGTCATTACACGCGCAAGCTCGCGAAGGCCCTGTCGGTCAGCGGACTGATGAACATTCAGTTTGCGATCCAGGATCATCGCGTTTATGTGCTGGAAGTTAATCCGCGCGCTTCGCGAACCGTTCCGTTTGTTTCGAAAGCCACGGGTGTTCCGATTGCGCGTATCGCGGCGCTCGTGATGGCGGGCCGGAAGCTCGAGTCGTTTGGATTGCCGGATGAGTTGACTGTGAAGCGTTTCTTCATCAAGTCGCCCGTGTTTCCGTTTGCGAAGTTTCCCGGAGTCGATCCGGTTTTGAGTCCCGAGATGCATTCCACCGGCGAAGTGATGGGTATCGGCGACACGTTCGGCGAGGCTTATGGAAAAGCGATGACGGGCGCCGGAGTGGGTTTGCCTTCCGCGGGCAAAGCGTTTCTGAGTGTGAACGATGTTGACAAGGGAACAGCCGTTTTGCTGGGACGCAGGTTGAGTCGTTTGGGCTTCGATATTGTCGCGACACTCGGAACAGCGGCGCGTCTGGTCGAAGTCGGATTGGAAGTCGAGACGGTTTTCAAGGTTAACGAAGGTAGACCAAACATCGTGGACCACATCAAACGTGGTGAGATATCCCTCGTGATCAATACGCCCCTAGGTCGTGCTTCACATTACGACGAACAGGCAATCCGGCGCGCGGCGTTGCAGTACAACGTGCCGTGCGTGACGACGATGACCGGCGCGCTGGCCCTCATTGAAGCGATCGCGGCCGCCGGAGCGCAGAACGGTCCGAGCGTGCACTCGCTTCAGGAGTTGCATGCACTAACAGTCAATGCTTAATTCTCCGGAAACAATTCGTCGCATACTTGATGAATGTCGCACGATTGCAGTCGTGGGGCTTTCGTCTGATCCTTCACGACCGTCGCACAGCGTTTCGGGATACATGAGACGCAACGGCTACCGCGTGATTCCTGTTAATCCAAACGAGACGTCTGTGCTTGGTGAGAAGTCGTATCCGGACCTGTTTGCCGTGCCGGAGAAGATTGAGCTGGTCGATGTCTTCCGTCGTTCGGACGAGGCAGGGAAGGCTGTTGACGAGGCGATTGCGATCGGTGCGAAGGCGGTCTGGTTGCAGGAAGGCGTCGTCGATCGCAAGGCCGCGCAGCGCGCGCTCGACGCGGGGTTGCTGGTCGTTATGGATCGCTGTTGGCTGAAGGAACACATCCGCGCGAGCAGATAGATCATGTCTATTAGGGCTGTGGCTATTACTGTGAGTGACGCGTGTTCACGTGGTGAACGAGAGGATACTTCCGGGGCGGCGCTGGTCCAACTGCTCACCGGGATTGGCGCTGAAGTTGTCGAAAGCAAAATACTTTCCGACGATCTCGAGCCGCTGGTCGAGGAGTTGAAACAGTTC
>Ga0070700_100001150_pt1 | contig 13066 bp, 10 predicted proteins | sample KBSK5101metaG_FD_65456 | JGI IMG/M metagenome (GOLD analysis project Ga0070700, IMG submission 65456) | Corn, switchgrass and miscanthus rhizosphere microbial communities from Kellogg Biological Station, Michigan, USA - KBS K5-10-1 metaG | ecosystem: Host-associated > Plants > Roots >...
TGCATGCGGTCGCTCAAGCCGACGAGATCGAGCGCCGTCTCAACGTTCTTGCGGCGCTCGGCTTTCGAAAGTTTCGTCAAAAGCAGAGGTAGTTCTACGTTCTCAAAAGCAGTCAGCACCGGCACGAGATTGAAAGTTTGAAAGATGTAGCCGATGTGCGTGTTTCGCCAACCGGCCAGTTGACTCTCCGACATTCGCGTCAACTGCGTTCCCATAACCTCTACCTCGCCTTCAGTCGCACGATCGATTCCCGCGAGTAGATTCAGCAGCGTCGACTTACCCGAGCCACTCGGTCCCATCAACGCCAGAAAATCTCCCTCGTACAATTCGAGATCGACGTGGTCCAAAGCGACGACTTCAAATCCATCGCGAATGAAACGTTTTGTCACGTTGCGAACGCGCACTATCGGTTCAGACATGAGTTTTTCATCCTCTATTGAACTTTGACGCGAGCGCCATCGCGTAACTTTTCGACTGCCGTTACCGCGACTGTCTCGTTGCCACTCAATCCATCAAGCACTACGTAGGCATCGCCGGACTCTTCGCCGGTGCGGATCGTTCGTTGCTCGACACTGTTACCTTTAACCACAAACACAAAAGAGCTGTTGTCTTTTTTGACCACGGCGGCTTTCGGTACGAGCACCCGCGCGATTGTCTTCCCATCACCGCTCGGAGCTTTGTCGGCGAGAAAATTGACGCGCGCGTTCATCTCCGGGCGCAGTTGTTCGTTTGGATTCTCAACCTTCACCTTGACCTGGACCGTCGACTTCGCGCGATTCGCCTCGGGCGCGATCTCCTCGATGAAGCCGCTGAACCTGAGATTGGGATAAGCCTCGGGAATGATCTCGGCCCTTTGCGACGGCTTCAACCGCGCGAAATCAGTTTGGCTGATGTCCAGCTCGATTTGTAAGTCTGTCAGATCAGCGAGATCGACAACTGAAGTGCGCGCGCCCGAGCCGCCAAACGCTGACGGGCTAACCATCTCACCACGCTCCACGATTCTCTGTAGCACTGTTCCGGTGACGGGCGCCTTGATCTCCGTGGCGGCGAGTTGCGTGTTGGCGTAGTCGAGCGCCGCGCGCATTTGTTGCACTTCTGCTTCGGCGGCGCGAATTTCTTCCTTGCGCGGGCCGATGTCAGTCATCGCGCTCGACTGGCGCGCTGACTGGACCAGCGCTGCGGCTGTATCTCTTTGAGCGAGAGCGCGGTCGAGTTCCGACTTCGAGGCAACACCGGAGCGATAGAGCGATTCCGCGCGCTGGTATTCAGCCTCGGCATTCTTCAAATTCGCTTCGGCTTGTAACACCGCGGCTTTGTCCTTCAACTTTTCTTCCGGTCGCGAACCGGTACGCAAACGATCCAGGCGCGCCTGTGCGGCGGCGAGATTCGCCTGCGCCTGGTTTACCTGCGCGCGGAATTCACTGTCTTCGAGTCGGACCAGAACCTGTCCATCCTGAACTCGGTCGCCTTTTTCAACTCCGATCCATGCGACGCGTCCCATCACTTTCGCCCCGACTGCAATCTTGTGATGGGCCACCACGTAGCCTGATGCCGACAGCACACTCTCGCCTGGTGACGCGCCACCACTTTCGACCCGAACCGGCGCTACCGAGATCGTCGTAGCCGCTGAAAACAGAAAGACATAACCCAGCGCGAGGAGCGCCAACAACACCGCAATGCCGAGAAACAGAAGCTTGGGTGTGCGATTACCGGCGGCGGGCGCCGCACCGCGATCTATCTTCAAGCTCCTCAGACGCTTGTTCAGATCTTCCTGGGCGTCTTTTGATTTAGGACTCGTTACCATCTGTCTTCTCTGCGGCCCTCTGCGTACCTCTGTGTCCTCTGCGTTTATAGGCGCCTTTGAACGCAGAGGTCGCAGAGATACGCAGAGGGCCGCAGAGATATTCCTTTCAAGCGCGCAATGCGTCGACGATTTTGAACCGCGAGGCGCGAATCGAGGGCAATAATGAGCCAACGAAGCCGATAACCGCGCCGAAAGCTAACGCAAAGAGCATCAGGTCCAGCGTCACCCGAAAGTTGAATGCGATCTCGCTGAAGGTCGCGAAGTTTGAAGTGCCGGTCGACACAAAGTTCAGCGGCAGTGCCAGCACAATTCCAATGGCCGCCCCAAACAGTGATATGACCACCGATTCTAAAAGAAACGCGATAAGAATACTCGAGCGGCTAAATCCAAGTACGCGCAGCGTTCCGATCTCTTTCGTACGTCTCGCCACGGCCGCGTACATCGTGTTCATGCCGGCAAAACCAGCTCCCACGGCCATGATAAAAGAGATGAAGCCGGCCAGTATCTTCAACGCCCCGGAGGCTATGCCTTGTTGCTCTTCATAGAAGTTACGTTCGGATAGTGCTTTCAAGTGCAGTTTAGGATCGTCTGTAATTCTTTTGCTGAGCGCAGTCAAAGCATTCTGATCCTGCGCACGCAGCAAGACGGAGGTGTATTCAGTACTCTTGGTAGTACTCGCAAGCGAATTAATATCAACCCAGATTTCCGATTCAAACGCTTTGCCGCCGGAGTCAAACAATCCAACCACCGTGTAATCCGTGGTTTGAATGCGGAACTTGTCTCCTATCTCGAGACCTTGAAAACGTTCGGCAATTCGCTTTGAGACAACGGCTTCCGTCAGACCAGTTTGAAACATTCGTCCGGCAATTGTCTTGAATCCCGAATGCAAGGTAAACGACTTCGGACCAACGCCACGCACTGTAATATTGGAGCCCTGGCTCTGGCCCTTGCGGGCTTTGTAGATCAAGGTAATGCGTTCGGCAGTGGCGAGCGGCTGGTCATTCTCACGTACAACTCCATCGAGGTACATCACATTTTTAAAATTCTCGGGCGTCAGTGAACTGTTCAACTCCGCGGTACTGCCTTCGCGCAGTACGATCACATTCAGCGGTTCGCCACTGGTGGAGAGTGTTAGATCGATTCCTCGAGCCAGCGCCATCACCATTAAGAAGACTGCGACCGTCAAGCCGATGGTGAAAGCCGTAGTGAGCGTGCTCCCTTTTCTGACAATGAGATTGCGAATGTTGTACTTCAGCGGTAACGCCATTTTATTCAGTGCTCCGCAAGGCTTCGGCGATTGTCAGACCTGAGACTCGATAAGCCGAGTAAATAACGCTGATCAAACCCACCAGAATCGCCAGGACAAACACTGCCAGCAACGTTTGCCTGGTGGGAATGAACGAGTTGAAAAATGGAACAATGAGTGTGAGATCAAATGAATTGAAGAGCAGCGCCGCGCCTCCAATTCCGATCGCAGCGCCGATACACGCAACAATCAACGCTTCGCCGACGAACAATGCCGTAATCGTGCCGCGCTGAAAACCGATCGCTTTCAACGTACCTACTTCCTTCGTCCGTTCACGAACGGTCATCGCCATCGTGTTACCCAAAACCAGCAACAACGAGAACGCGATGGCCGCCATGATGCCGTATAGAAACTTTTTCATTCCGCCCATCATAGCTTGAAAACTCAAGGCGAATTCGCGTTCACTCTCTGTTTTCGTGGGAGCGTCAGTGTTTGCAAACATGGAATCCACCGTTTGGGCGATGCGGGGCACGTCCTCAGGAGCGTTGGCAAGAATGCTGAACGTACCTACCTTGTCCTTCTGATCGGGCGCCGACTGTCCCAGCAGTTCGTTCATATAGTCGTAGTGGAAGAAGAGTGTCCTCTCATCGCCGCCGGTGCAGACGCCACGAATGATAAACTCAACACTCGCGTTGTAGATCGGACTCTTCAATGTGATTCGCTGACCAGGAGTAAAGCCGTACAACTTGACAAGCTTCTGCCCCACGATGGCTCCCTGTCTGTCGTTAATGAACGCCTGCCACTCCGCGTCCGACATCTTGAGTTCAGTAAGCACTTCATGCAGCTTGCGCGGATCCACAGCAAAATTCGCAAAGAAGTTCTTCTCTTCTTTATAAATGCCTCCAAACCAACTGAAGGGCGTTACTTCTTTCACACCCGGAACTGCCTTGATCTTGTCGAGGTGGGCCATTGGTAAAGTGAACGTCAGCGAAACCGCGTGGCGTGCCACCAGACGCACCGGACTCGATTGCTCGGTCCCACGGTCAAACTCGGTGAGAATCGTGGCCAGGCAAATGATCAGAAAGAGTGAAACAACCAGGCTCGAAATGGTGAGCAGGGTTCGTCTCTTGTTCCGCAGGATGTTTTTGAAGATCAACTTAGCAAACTTCATAAGCGGTTCACCTTATTTCTCGCGACGGATTTCCCTGAAATGATGGCTGGATCTAATACGTTGGGCACTTACGATACGTTTAACTATTTTGCCGCGCAAGCGGAAAAAAACCACAGCCAATGGTTAGTCGAATGGCGAGTCGGGAAATCGACAGTGTTTCTCTGCGGTCTCTGCGTATCTCTGCGATCTCTGCGTTGAAATCGCCCTTTAACGCAGAGATTGCAGAGATACGCAGAGGGCCGCAGAGAATGTACCAATTGGTTTCGTGAGTGTTGCCGGCGTTGTTGTGATTCAAGACAGCAGCGAGGATTGCGGGCGGGTTTTGCCGAGCAGTCGCGGGGAGGCACAAACAGTGCAACGGATTGGCTGAAAAGGAGACTTTCGAGATGGCAAAATGCGAAGTGTGCGGCAACGACTATCATCTATCCTTTGAAGTCATCACCTCCGGGTCCCGTCACACCTTTGACAGTTTCGAATGCGCGATTCACAAGCTCGCGCCCGTTTGCGATCACTGCGGTTGCAAGATCATCGGCCACGGCATGGAGGCCGACGGATCGTTCTATTGTTGCGCTAATTGCGCGCGGCAGGCCGGAGTTGCCCAAATGAAGGACCACGCGTAACCCCACACGTAACCAACCGCCATGCAAGCTGCCGCTCCTGCCCAGGTAACACCGCGAATCTCACACGATAACGTGCTCGTCGTCTTCGGCGGCCTGTTGCTCGTAATGCTTCTTGCCGCACTCGACTCGACCATCGTTGCGACCGCGCTGCCAACGATCGTCAACGAGTTTGGCGGCCTGGCCCACATTTCGTGGGTAGTCACCGCTTACCTGCTCGCACAAACAATCGTCACACCGATCTATGGCAAGCTCGGTGATCTTTACGGACGCAAGCGCGTACTTCAGTTTGCGATTGTGATCTTCCTGGTCGGCTCGGCGCTGTGCGGTTTGAGTCAATCAATGAGTCACCTGATCATCTTTCGCGCGATTCAGGGACTCGGCGGCGGCGGACTCATGGTCACGACGCAGGCCGTCGTCGCTGACGTTGTGCCACCACGCCAACGCGGACGTTACCAGGGGATCTTCGGCGCGGCTTTCGGAGTGGCATCGATCGCCGGTCCATTACTCGGCGGTTACTTCACCACGCATTGGACCTGGCGCTGGATCTTCTACATCAACCTGCCGGTCGGAATCATCGCGTTGATTGTTTTGGCGGCCACACTGCCCGCGCAGAGATCATACGCGCGCCACGCGATCGATTATCTCGGCGCCGGACTACTCGCGCTTTCGCTCGCCTCGATCGTGCTGGTCACGGATCTCGGCGGCACTGAATACTCATTTTCTTCGCCGCTCATGATCGGACTGATAGTGATCGCGGTCGTTGGTGTGATTGCATTCATTCTGGTTGAACGGAGAGCAAGCGAACCGGTCCTGCCGTTACGACTTTTCCGCACACGCGATGTTTGGGTGACTTCAGTTGTCGGACTAATTGTTGGTTTCGCGTTGCTAGGCTCGGTTACTTATCTTCCGGTCTTTCTCCAGATTGTTAAAGGATTAAGCCCGACCGAATCAGGTTTGCGAATGGTGCCGCTCATGGGCGGGACTCTGCTGACGTCGATACTTTCCGGACAGCTCGCGAGTCGTACTGGTAAATACAAGCGCTTTCCGATAATCGGCACAGCAATAGTTACAGTCGCGTTGCTGCTGATTTCTCGAATGACGGCGGACACGAGTACGCTCGCGGCTTCCCTTTATATGTTGCTGCTCGGACTCGGACTCGGTTTCGTTATGCAGGTGTTAATTATCGCGGTACAAAATGCGGTCGATTATCGCGATCTTGGCGTGGCTACTTCGAACGCGATCCTGTTTCGATTCATCGGCGGATCGCTGGGCACGGCGCTGCTCGGCGCAGTTCTCGCGGCGCAATTGCACGTAAACCAACAACGCATTGGGTACACCGAAGCGTTCGTTGCCTCCCTCGGAACCGTGTTTCTCGTTGCCGCAGCCGTAGCATTCCTCGGATTCATCTTCGCGTTGTTTCTGCCTGAACGTCCCTTGCGGGAAACAATCGCCGCCGCCACTGAGACTGACATCGGCGGTGAAATTGCGCACACCTTTAACATGCCGGCGGATACCGATTCACGCAAACAACTACTGCGCGGGCTGGCTGTGCTCGCGGATCGAGACGTGCGGCGTCGTTATATCGCGTCGATTGTGAATCGTGCGAAGGTCGATTTGAGTCCGACTGAGGCGTGGCTGCTGGTCCAGATCGAGCGCGAACCGCAGGTTGCTGTTCACGAGCTGGGGCGAAAAGGAAAGTGCGATGCGAATAAAGTGAACGCAGCCACTACCGAGCTCTTGAATAAATCGTTGATTGAACCGGGCGCGGTTGCTAATGTGTACCGGCTAACAGACGCGGGCTGTCAGATCTACAACCGGCTGGTGGCGGCGCGTCGCGAGCACCTCGCGGAGTTGTGGCCCGAGTGGTCGCCAAAGAAGAGAGAGGAAGTGGCTGAAATCCTGCGGCGTCTCGCGCGTGAGTTGATCCCCGAAGCCGACGCTGCCTGAACCCGAACCTGATGCACACGTCAGACGTTCTTCGCCAACGACTTCACAATCAAAAACTGTCTTCGTCAGAGATCGAGAACCCGGCTGATGTCGTACGTTGGCTGGGTGCGGTGCAGGCGCAGGACTATGGCGCGGCGAAGTGGGCGCTGGCGTTGAGAATGCGCAATGCGACGCATGCGCTGGTCGAAGAGGCTTTCAACGAAGGGCGAATAATTCGCACGCATCTGTTACGTCCGACGTGGCACTTCGTTGCGCCTGAAGACGTTCGCTGGCTGCTCGAGTTGACCGCGCCGCAGGTAAATCGAAGGAGTGGTTCAGGCTATCGCAGGTTCGAGCTCGACGCGGCGGTCTTCAAACGATCCAACAAGGTCCTGACCAATGCATTGCGCGGCGGAAAACATCTGACCCGCGCCACGTTGAAAGCCGCACTCAATAAATCAGGCGTGACCGCTGACGATGGTGTGCGCCTCGCACATATACTGCTGCGCGCCGAATTGGATGGCGTTGTGTGCAGTGGTCCGAGAATAGGTAAACAGTTTACTTACGCGCTACTCGAGGAGCGTGTGCCGCCGGCAAAACCACTAAGCCGCGACGAGGCTTTGGCAAAACTCACGCGTAGTTACTTCACGAGCCATGGACCAGCGACGTTGCAGGACTTTATCTGGTGGTCCGGCCTCACGACCGCCGACGCGAGAAGTGGAATCGAAATGGCCGATCTGGTCGCCGAAAAGACGTATTTAAGAACGCGGTCTACATCGATTTCAAACCGGATCGAAAATCCGTGTCATCTGTTGCCGGCTTTTGATGAGTATTTCGTTGCCTACAAAAATCGGGAGGGCGGCCTTGGTCCAACGATAATTATCAATGGCAGAGTCGTAGGTACATGGAAACGCGACTCAGTGACGATCAACGTGAACATCCCGAGAGATCTGAATAAATCCGAACAGCGCGCAATCGAGAAGGCTACCGGGCGATATATCGAATTTGGCCACAAAGAGGCACAAAAAGGGTCACAAAAACGATTTTAGTTTTGTTCTGTGCTTTATGTGCCTTTTTGTGGCTAATCGTTCAAAGGCTCGATGACGTAAACGTTTCTCTTCCAGAATGGAACGTTCATATTCGTTTGGGCCAGTTCCTGCTGTAACAATGCTTCATTAGGAGAGTAATCAAGGTTTATCTGGCACGATACTGGAACGCCGAGTTCCGCAAGAATCACATTCAACCACTCAACGCTCGGTGCATGATCTACAGGAACTTCAATCACAACAACCTGAGCCTTACGAAGCAGGTCCAACAACGGTTGGCGATCGCCAAGGATTTCGATGCCTAGTACCACCACTGCAAGACTCTCGACAGGGTGTTCGTAATTCTGAAAGTAGTCATTGATGTGCCGCACCCGGCATGGCGCGCCGTTAAGCGTGTCCTGTTCTAACGGTTCGAACTCGGCATCAAGACTGAAGACCGAAACAGAGTCGTGTACACCGGTCAGGAAACGAGTGATAACGTTGTTGCGATAGCCGCCGATTTCAATGATGTTCCTTGCATTTCGTACAAAGTGGGCCGCTAACACGTATCTCGTTTGCAGAGCTACCGTATCCAAATAGCCCCAGAATTTTTTGCCTTCACGAATCTCCTCGATTCTGGGCAACTGTAGTGGATGTAGAGAATTCATTTTCGCTGAATGATCCCAAGGCCGGGCCACGCGGGAATGAGAATCTTGTTGTAAAGATTCTCCTCGAGCTCCGTGAATAGACGGTTGACTCCGAAAGTGGGTTGGACCACTGCCACGTCGTGTAACACAATTAACGCGCCTGGTTCCGCAATCGCCAGTGACTGCTCGAAGTCGTAGCGACAGCCCTCGTAAGAATGATTGCCATCCAGGTAGATGTATCCATACTTAGCATCGCAGTTTCTAAAGAACTCCAAAGACCGTTGGATATGAATATAAATGACGTCTCGTAATCCAAAGCAAGCAAACTTTTCGGCAGCATCGCCGTGCCAATTCTCAACCCCGCCAAACGCGATCTGCTCACCGTCTTTAACGTCGCTATAGTTCGCGTCAACAAAATCAATTGTCCCAAACCCGTTAGCTTTCAAAGCCAACGCCAGCATGCTCGGGACGTAGCCATGTCTCGATCCGATGACGAGCACTTTTTTCGGTCTTAGATTTGTAACCAGACTGTAATGAATCAAACCGAAGCCGGCTGAGTCAGGTCGCGCGTTGTGCTCTCGCTCCGCGGCTCCATCCGGCGCGAATGCTTCCTTCAGTTTTGACAGGACCGACTGATCTTCCAGTTGATACCCAAAAGTTTGACGTTCTTCTTCGGTCATTGATCAATCCAGCGCCGCAAGAATTCCTTTGACGCGTGATTCGAGTGCTGCTTTTGCGGGAAGTGTGGCCTTTGCCGACTCGTACCAATTCACAATGTCGGTTCTTCCCAACCTTCGATACTTCGCAATTTCAAAATCCAGCATTCCGAAGAATGAAGCGTATTGCGGTCCAATCACGTGAAAGACTTTGAATTTTGTACACAGTAGTCCGAGGTTGTTGTTTGCCCGCAGACGATTCCTCAACTGGCATCCGAGGGGAAAATAGATCGAGCCTTGTTTCCCCTGGGCCAACGGCAGGACCGAGCGATGGAAGATGCTGAACCACCCATCGATCGGACCGTCATACAATCCCTGCTCGGGTTCATATGCGCGGTAACTGCTCATCGGCGGCCTCGCTCCGGTTGTATATTCGTCCTGCCAAACATCGGCCACTAGCTGCTTTACGCGAGGAAACTTCGAAAAGATATTGCAGGCTTGTTCGGCAATCCGCCTCGATATCGCAATCACGTCGTCGTCTATCTGCACGATCAGTTCATATTGTGACTGCTCAAACAACAAGGAGTAGGCTTCCATGCCGATGTTCTCGCGAGTCTTCCCGACGATGCGCAGCGGCACTCCGCTCTCGCGCTGCGTTTCCAGGAACCGTTCGAAGTCAGCGTCATCAACATTCAACCAAACCAATATCTCAAACGGCGTCGTGGTCTTACGCACGAGATCCTGAATCAACAATGAAGAATAGCCGGGACGAAACGCGGCGATGCAGTAAGAGATCATCGCTAATGTTTAACTCAGACGGCGCGAAATATACGTGAGCGCCAACGGCGCGAAATATGATAGCCAGGGGCAAGCGCTGAGCGGAGCGAAGCGCGTCGCCCCTGGATCAAGGCCCACAAAATATCGTTCAAGGCCTGAAAGGCCGAAATAACGTATGACGCCCCTTCAGGGCTGGGGGCAAAACTTTATTTTCGTTACCAGGGGCGACGCGCTTCGCGCTTGCCCCTGGCTATCATATTTCGCGCCGTTGGCGCTCGCTGGCTTCATACCTTTGGCGCTCGCTGGCTATCTTATTTCCGCGCCCTTGGCGCTTCATTTCCTTCCCGTGCATGCTGCCAATCGGAACAGGAAGCTGGCGCGATCGACGTGATGCCACTTCAGACCGTGACGCATGAACGTCTCGATCATGTGCCAGTCCCAGGCCATCATGTCGAACGGTAACTTGCCCGGCAGATAGCGATCAAAGATCTCTTTCCTGAAAAGCGGTTGACCAAGATCGATACCTCCGGGCAGCGGGGTCGAATTACGAAGTATCAACCGGCCGGCATACTGGCATGAACTGTACGCGAAAGCGACGTCGCTATTTTCGTCGAGAACTTTGATTAACGGCTCGAAATGGTCCGGCGTATACCCGTTGTCGTCCGAAAGAAAACACACGTATCGACCGCGCGCGAGGTGAAGTCCGACTGACGCCGGCGCAATGCCCCAATTGTTCGCACGCTCGCTGAGATTCGCGTACGTCAAAGCGCCGGTTGGTGCTGTCTCAAGCAAATTCAGAATGTTATCGACTACTGGAGCCGGAGGATGATCGGAAACGATTATGTGTTCGAAATCACGGTAGTGTAATTCGCTCACTGACCGCAGACACTCTGCCAGAAGATTCACGCGATCATAGACTGTGGTAACAATGCTAACCGTGGGCGGGTCGGTTTGCGGTGTTGTGTGAAGTATCGTGTAGTTTGGGAGGTCTCCTGCCTGTTGCGCTTGAAGATCCACTCCCGCTAAGTCACGCAGTTTCAAGTTACGAAGCAATACCTTCCCGTATTTGACACCGGCGAAGCAGTAACCTTCCTTCAGAGTTTCATCGACGACTGCGGCAACCAAAACGCCGTTCACCTCCAGCTTGAGTTCACCGCCGTAGCACCTTAGCTTGATGTGCTGCCACTGTCGGCGTTTGAGTTGAATGTTCTTAAAGACATGGTGGTGCCGGGCCAGATAGGTATGACGCGGATGGCAGAAGAGATGATAAGAGTTCGTGGCCTGATCGAACCGGTCGCCCTGTCGCACTTTCGCGATGAAGCACGCATCCTCCGTCAGATTGATATCAAACTCCAGTTCTACATCTCGATATGGTTCGCTGCTGGCGAGACCCTGCTCTGTTGCCGGACCATCATCGGCGGGTTTCCTGAGTACAAAATCATTGTCACCGATCGTCTCGACGACTGCCCCGCATGGAACCCAGCCGCTAAGAGACACGGATGGAGTGGAAATGCTGGTCATCGCCGCCTCCTTGCGAGAGGGAAAATCCAGTGTCGCCAGAACGTGCAACAAACGCTCCCGATAACTATGCTCCGTAATCCTTCCCTGACACGCCTGCTTCACGGCGGAGTAAGCCTGTTCATTGGATAACAGCTTACCGACGGTATCGATCAACTCGGCGTCAGTCGAAAAAAGCGGGAGGTCAGGAAACACCGTGGGGAGTTCGTCTCGACTTTCAGACACGACCACTGCACCACATGCCAGAGCCTCATAAACACGCGGATTCATCGAAAACGGTTGCACACCACTCTGGTTAAAATGATGCACCTCGCGAAACAGGTTCACTACGATCCTGGTTTGCCTGTAAAGTTCAGCAGTGTCGCGCGCAGGAATGTTAGGAGCAAGACATAACGAGCGCAGCGCACTGGACCGCCATGGTCCACCCACCACGTATGAGAGAAGTCCTGCTTCCTGTAACTTCAGCAGATAGCGCTCGCGTGCTTCATTGTGACCGCCAATAAAACCAACTTGATAATTTCTTGTGTGACCGTTTTCATGATGCACTTCGGGGTCATAAGCAACCGGTAAGTAGCGGGCGTTGCGGTGGCGATCGACTGTACTCGGATCGTTGAGATACACCGCGTCAAACTCACTTGACCAACTCGCGGTATCGTCAACTTCGTATGGTTCGTCGAGCAGCCACACCGCTTTCTTCACGCGCGGAAAATTATCGCGCCACCTCTGAACGAAGCGGCGGCCATGCACCACGAATAGCCAATCGGGTTTGAATTCCTCTACCTTTGCCGGTAATTGCGCATCATCCCAATAGGCATCCCGGAAACTTAAGCCGAGACTCCTGGCCGCATTACGCAGCCCATCAGTGAAGACTTCTCCGCAGGAGAGAAACTTGTAGTTTACGAAGAAGATTTTTTTGTCGGTGACATCCGGCTGAGCGGCCGCCGCCGCTGCATTAGTAAAGTCCGTCAGAGACATCTTTGGGAATGCAGTAAGACGGCTGTTGCGACTGACATTAACAACCTCCACTCCGCGTGCCTTGATCGCCTCATAGAGTGACTTGTACTGCTGGTCGATAAGCGCGAGTTGTGATGTAAGCGCGTGCCTGCCCGTCGGCGCGAAGAAGTGATGATTGGTGAAGTCGACGCCGATTAACCCGATGCGCTCAGCTCCCATATGCACTGCCAGGCAGAGAGCGACGTACGGCGAGTTTTGAGTGTAGTGGAGAACGTTCGGGTCTGAGAGATCGGTGCCTCCGTGCGTGCCGAGACTAAACCTGATCACATTTTCGCGAGCCAGGTCGAGATCGAGTTGCGTGAAGAGATAAGAAGCCTGTGAACTTTCGACGTAGCTGAAGCGGTCGCCGGAAAACTGGCTACGAGGATTAACTACGACCAGGTAGTCCGGATGAAAGCGACGACCGACATCATTGACGCCGATGGTAATGAATCGCGATGGTTCGGTTAGCTCATTCAGCGACTCTCCGCAACCGCACACCACGATCGTTGAACCCTGATGTCTATTTCGGAAGTCAGCCAGCGTATTCATGGCATTCGCAGTTCCAGCAGTGCCAAAGGCGCGGAATATGATAGCCAGGGGCAAGCGCTCCGGCAGCGCCAAAGGCGCGGAATATGATAGCCAGGGGCAAGCGCTCCGGCAGCGCCAAAGGCGCGGAATAT
>Ga0070700_100001158_pt1 | contig 13032 bp, 4 predicted proteins | sample KBSK5101metaG_FD_65456 | JGI IMG/M metagenome (GOLD analysis project Ga0070700, IMG submission 65456) | Corn, switchgrass and miscanthus rhizosphere microbial communities from Kellogg Biological Station, Michigan, USA - KBS K5-10-1 metaG | ecosystem: Host-associated > Plants > Roots >...
CGTCTCGGTGTGGGAGTTTTTCTGGCCCTTGCTCAGCGGAGCGCGACTAGTGCTGGCGCGGCCCGGGGGGCATCGCGATGGGCCATATCTGCGAGAGTTAATAATCAAGGAGCGGATCACAACGCTGCACTTCGTGCCTTCGATGCTGCGCGTGTTTCTGGAGGAAGAGGAACTGGAGCAATGCGGCACGTTGCGACGAGTGATCAGCAGTGGGGAGGAGTTGCCGGCGGAAGTGGCCGCCCACTTCTTCAGCCGCCTGGAAGGGGCCGAGTTGCATAACCTGTATGGGCCGACGGAAGCGGCGGTGGATGTGACCTCGTGGCAGTGCCAGCGGGAGTGGGCCGGGCGAGTGCCGATCGGGAGGCCGATCTGGAACACGCAGGTGTATGTACTGGATGGGGAGCAGCGGCCGGTTCCGCTGGGCGTGATGGGCGAGTTGTATCTGGGCGGAGTAGGAGTCGGGCGAGGTTATTGGCGGCGAGCGGAGTTGACGGCGGAGAAGTTTGTGCCCGACCCGTATGGCGGAGAGCGAGGAGCGCGGCTGTACCGGACGGGCGACGTGGTGCGGCAAGACGGAGCGGGAGTGCTGGAGTACGTTGGACGTGCGGATTACCAGGTGAAGGTGCGCGGGTATCGGATCGAGTTGGGCGAGGTGGAGGCGGCGCTGCGAGAGCAGGAGGGCGTGCGGGAATGTGTGGTAGTGGCGCGTCATGAAAAGGGCAGCGCCGCACGGTTGGTGGGTTATGTAGTGCTTGAAGTGAGAGTGAGTTTGTCAGTGACGGCGTTGCGCCAGGGGCTGTTGCGGCGCTTGCCCGAATACATGATCCCGGCGTCGTTCGTGCAGTTGGAGGAGTTGCCGCTGACGGCCAATGGCAAACTGGATCGACGAGCACTGCCTGACCTGGACCACGAGCGACCAGCGCTGGAGACAGTACGAGTTGGACCACGCACGGCAGTGGAAGAGACGCTGGTGCGGATCTGGGGGGAGGTGCTGGGGCTGAGTGAGGTGGGCATCCACGACAACTTCTTCGAACTCGGGGGCGACTCGATCCTCTCGATTCAGATTGTGGCACGGGCCAATCAGGCCGGATTGCGGTTGGCGCCCAAACACCTCTTTCAATACCAGACGGTGGCAGAGCTGGCGCTGATGGCGGAACAGTCGGCTGCCGCTGTAGATGACAACTGGGCGAGAGTCGAAGATAAGACGGCGCAGGACGTGGCCTTGACGCCATCTAGTTTTCCCACCGTGAATCTGAGTCAGCAGCAACTTGACAGTTTAATTTCGAAGGTCAGTCGCGCGAACATAGAAGATATCCTCAGCCTTTCGCCGATGCAGAAGGGTCTACTCTTCCATAGCCTGTATGCGCCCGACGCTGGCGTTTACTTCCAGCAAGTCCATTGTTTGTTACGCGGTAACCTCAATATCGAAGCCTTCAAGCAGGCCTGGCAGCAGTCAATCAACCGTCACTCCATCCTTCGTACCTCCTTCTTCTGGGAAGAGCTCGAAGAGTCTGTGCAGGTAGTACATCGAGAGGTGACACTACCGATCGAGATCGAAGACTGGAGCGAGTTGACAGCAGCGGAGCAACAATCGCGGCTGCTTGATTTCCTTGAAGCAGATCGGCGGCGGGGATTCGAATTATCACGCGCACCACTGCTGCGACTGGCGCTGCTGCGGCTGGACGACCAACGCCATCGCTTGATCTGGAGTCATCATCATCTGATGCTCGACGGCTGGTCCATCCCGCTGTTGTTGAAAGAGGTCTTCATTCTCTATGAGGGGCTGTGCCGTAACGAGCCGGTGCAGTTGGCTCCGGCGCGACCCTTCGGCGATTACATATCCTGGCTGCGGAGCCAGCCATTGGAAGAAGCTGAGCGTTACTGGCGCGAGAAGCTGCGGGGGCTAAGTTCGCCGACGACGCTGGCGTTGGGAAGAGAAGCGCGTGCTGAGGGCGAGAGTGAATATCGAGCGCAGCGGCTGCACTTAAGCGCGGCGGAGACAGCAGAGTTGAGCGCAGCGGCCCGGCGTCACCAATTGACCTTGAACACAGTAGTGCAGGGAGCGTGGTCCATCCTGTTGTCGCGCTACAGCGGCGACGAGGAGGTGGTGTTCGGGACGACGGTGGCGGGCCGGCCGGCAGAGTTGCGCGGAGTAGAGCAGATGGTGGGCGTGTTTATTAACACGCTGCCGATGCGGGTGCGGATCAATGAAGGGGAGCAGGTGAGCGAGTGGCTGCGGGGATTGCAGGCAGAGGCGGTGGAGATGCGGCAGTACGAGTATAGCCCGCTGCTCGACGTGACCAAGTGGAGCGAGATGCCACGTGGTACTCCACTGTTCGAGAGCATCTTCGTGTTCGAAAACTTCCCAGTGAAAAACTCTCCCTCTTCCGAGCGGGGCAGTGAGATCCCAACAATCGAGGATGTCAGTTATTCCAGGCGTGCGAACTACCCGCTGATGGTAATGGTTGCGCCGGACAAGGAACTCAGGTGGACGCTCAACTACGAGGCGGACTTCTTCGATGAGGAAACGATCAGCCGGATGTTGGAACACTTTCGGCAACTGCTGCGGGCCATCACCACTGACCCACAACAGCGCCTCTGTGACCTCCAGTTGCTGACGGATTCGGAGCGCCGGCAACTACTCCGCGAGTTCAACGACACTGCAGTGGAGTTTCCACAAGACCTCTGCCTGCATCAACTCTTCGAGGAGCAGGTGGCGCGCACCCCAGAGCAGGTGGCAGTGGTCTTTGAGGAAGAAGAGGTCAGCTACCGAGAGTTGAATGAGAGAGCTAATCAACTGGCGCATCACCTGCGTTCACTGGGCGTTGGGCCCGAGTCGCTGGTAGGGATTCTGCTGGAACGATCGGTGGAGATGGTGGTGGCGCTGTTGGGAGTGTTGAAGGCCGGTGGCGCCTACGTCCCCTTAGACCCTGCTTACCCGCGCCAGCGGCTGTCACTGATGCTGGAAGATTCGCAACTCTCAATCCTGCTGACGCAACAACACCTGCGGGCACAGTTGTCCACCGAAAACCTGCAAGTCGTATGTCTCGACAGCGATTGGACCAGCATCTCGTCTTTGAGTGCGACAGATTTGTCATCTCTTGCCGCGCCCGGCAACCTCGCTTATGTGATTTACACTTCCGGCTCCACCGGCCGGCCCAAGGGCGTCCAGATCCCGCATCGTGCGGTGGTCAACTTCCTCACCTCGATGCAGCAGGCGCCGGGTATCAGCGCTCAGGACACTTTGCTCTCAGTCACTACGCTCTCGTTCGACATCGCCGGCCTGGAAATCTATCTGCCTCTGTTGAACGGCGCCCGCGTGGTGCTGGCCAGCCGCGAGACGGCGCTCGATGGCAGGCAGTTAGCGCGCCTGATCGAGAGTGCACAGGCAACGGTGATGCAAGCCACGCCCGCCACCTGGCGCTTGTTGCTGGAAGCGGAGTGGTCCGGCAGCAAACAACTGAAACTGCTCTGCGGTGGTGAAGCGCTACCGGGTGAACTGGCTGCCAGACTGCTGGAGCACGGTACATCACTCTGGAATCTGTATGGCCCAACGGAGACAACCATCTGGTCGGCGCTGAAGCAGGTAGAGAGTGTTGACCGTGGTGTGGTGGAGCTGGGGCGGCCGATTGCGAACACGCAACTTTACGTGCTGAACCAGAATTTACAGCCTGTGCCGGTGGGGGTGGCCGGCGAACTGTTTATCGGAGGTGACGGCTTGGCGCGAGGATATTTCCGGCGTGCTGAACTAACTGCGGAACGTTTCATTCCCGATCCCTTTAGCCACACTGCCGGGGCGCGGCTTTATCGCACCGGTGATCGGACGCGCTACCTGTCTGATGGACAGCTCGAGTTTCTCGGTCGTGTCGATCACCAGGTGAAGGTGCGCGGGTATCGCATCGAGCTTGGTGAGATCGAAACGACACTGTCACAGCATCCTTCTGTTGGTGAAGCTGTAGTCATCGCCCGCAAAGAGACTGCTGGAGTGCGTTTGGTTGCCTACGTGGTAGCAGCAGGGGAGAGCGTGAGCGGGTCGCAACTGCGAAAGCATCTGCGGCAAGAGTTGCCGCAGTACATGATTCCGGGAAAGTTCGTGATGCTGGACCAAATGCCGTTGACCGCAAACGGGAAAATAGACCGTAGCGCCTTACCCGAAGCAGGACCAAGCCGGGCTGCGGAACGGCAGGTGCGGGTAGGACCGCGCACAGCGGTGGAAGAGACGCTGGTCAGGATCTGGAGTGAGGTGCTGCGAGTGAGTGAAGTGGGCATTCACGACAACTTCTTCGACCTTGGTGGCGACTCGATCCTCTCGATTCAAATCGTGTCGCGAGCTAATCAGGCCGGACTGCAGCTGACTCCGAGACACGTCTTCCAGTATCCGACAGTCGCGGAATTGGCGATAGTGGCTGAGCAGGCGGCTGTCACAGGGAAGCCAACTGACCGCGCGAGAATTGAAGAGCCGGTGGAGATACCGATGACGCCGATACAGCGCTGGTTCTTCGCGCAGAACCTCGCACAACCACACCACTGGAATCAATCACTGCTGTTTCAGGTGCGGCAGCGGCTCTCAGGAGCAGTGCTGCGACAGGTGATGGAATGGCTGGTAGAACGCCATGAAGGACTGCGGTTGCGATTCGTGCGCGCAGAAGAGAAGTGGCAGCAGCTCTTAAGCCCGGCTTCAAGCGAGACAGGCGTTTCAGCAGTGACCGAGATAGACCTCTCAGAACTAGCACAGTCAGCACAGCGGGAGGCGCTGGAACGGGCGGCAGCACAGGTGCAGGCCAGTCTGGATCTGGGAGCCGGACCACTTTTGCGAGCAGTGCTCTTCGAGTTGGGAGCAGGACAAGCGCAGCGGCTGCTACTGGTGGCCCACCACCTCGTCATCGACGGCGTGTCGTGGCGGATTCTGCTGGAGGAGATGGGACAAGGGTATCTGAAGGTGGCAGGCGTGATGAACGAGGCGGTCGAAATGGGAGAAGTTGGCTCGTTTGCGAGTTGGGCGGAGCGGCTATGGGAGTACGGAGTGTCGGCAGCCGTGCAGGAGCAGGCTGGATACTGGAACGAGGTGGAGCAAGCGGTGGATAAGTTCTGGCTGCCGCGTGACATGGAGGGAGAAGGAGCCGGACAGGAAGCGGATGCGCAGCAGGTGCAGGTGGGGTTGACCGAAGAGCAGACACGAGGACTGTTGCAGGAAGTGCCGCGCGCGTACCGGACGCAGATCAATGAAGTGCTGCTGACCGCCCTGGGGCGAGCACTGAGCAAGTGGAGTGGGCGGCGGCAGGTAGTGGTGGAGTTGGAGGGTCACGGGCGCGAAGAGATCGCGGAGGGCGTCGGAGCAGAAGTGAGAGGCGCGGTAGGTTGGTTCACAAGCCTGTATCCAGTGGTGCTGGAGGCGAAGTGGAACGAAGCTGGAGAAGCTCTGAAGGAAGTCAAGGAGCAGTTGCGCCGGGTGCCGGGAGGAGGATTGGGCTACGGACTGTTGCGCTATCGCAATGGTGGGGCAGCGATGAACGGCGGAGAGGTACTGTTCAACTATCTCGGACAGCTTGATCGTGTGCTGGAGGAGGATGGACCGTTTGCTCCTGCGGCAGAGTACCCCGGGGAAAGAATCTACGGAGGAAATCAGCGCTCTCATAAACTGACTGTTGTTGGCAGTGTGCGAGGTGGGAAGTTAGGTATGACATGGAAATACAACCCTAACGTGCATCATCACGAAACGATTCAACAAGTGGCGGACGATTACATCGAATCGCTGCAGGCAATCATCAATCACTGCCGGCTACCTGAAAACAAGGGCTTCACGCCATCCGATTTTCCGACGGTCACTCTTAATCAGCAGCAACTGGACAAGTTAATTTCCAAGGTCGGCAAGGCGAGGTTGTAGTGAAACTTATACTTTTCTTACTGAAATCTTCGCGAGAAATTCCCCACTCACGCCCGACTCTGGTTGTCGTCATGGTATGCGGTATCGCCAGCGGTCTCATTAATACCGCTATGCTCGCCCTCATCAACTCCAATTTGCATGGGGCGCAGGCAACACGGGGCATGCTCTGGAGTTTCATTGGGTTCTGTGTTGCTCTGCCGGTCGTCAGATTCATCTCAGAAGTGCTCCAGGTTCAACTGTCTTCGGGTGCGCTATTCGACCAGCGCTTACGATTAAGCCGGCAGATTCTTGACGCTCCGTTGCGACGGCTCGAAGAGGTGGGCCCACATCGTCTTCTCGTAGCCTTGACGGAAGACATCGCGACCATCTCAGGCGCCCTGACTACACTGCCGCTTCTGTGTATGCACGGCGCCATAGTCATAGGTTGCCTCTTCTACCTGGGATGGCTCTCACAGTGGATGCTGCTCGGCGTGTTCGGCTTTATGATTCTGGCAGTGGTCAGTTACCAGTTCGCTATGACGAGGGCGCAGTATTACTTCAAAAAGGTTCGTGAGAGCTGGGATCTGCTCTTCAAGGATTTCCGGGCACTGACCGAAGGCACGAAAGAACTCAAACTGCATCGCGCGCGGCGTGAAGCGTTTCTTTCCACTGTGCTCAGCGTCAATGCCCAGGCATTGCGACGACACAACATCTATGCAAGCGCAATCTACAACGGGGCAAGAAGCTGGGGACAAGTTTTGATCTTCGTGTTTATCGGGCTACTGCTTTTCGTCGTCCCCGGATTCAGCGCCGTCAGTTTACAAACCCGCATGAGTTACACACTCATCCTCCTCTATTTAATGACTCCAGTGGAGGTCATCTTAAACTCGGTCCCGATTTTAGGGCGCGCCAAAATCGCCGTTCAAAAGATTGAGGAGCTCGGGTTGTTGCTGCCCACTAACGTGGATAGCGCCTATGCGAGGCCCCAAAGAGAAGAGGAAAATAAATGGCAGACTTTAGAGTTGAGCGGCATCACCCACACGTATTACCGGGAGTCTGAAGACGACACCTTCGTTCTGGGTCCTATAGATCTGAGCTTTGAGCGCGGTGAACTGGTGTTCGTCACTGGTGGCAATGGGAGTGGTAAAACTACATTTGCGAAACTCCTAACCGGACTCTACATTCCTGAGTCTGGGGAGATTCGCCTCGACAAGGACCTCGTTACTAACGAGACAAGGGACGATTATCGTCAGAACTTCTCGGTAGTGTTCTCTGATTTTTATTTGTTTGAAACTCTTCTCGGACTCGAGAGCAGAGCGACTGACGCCAGAGCTCAGGATTACCTGCAACAACTGCACCTTAATCATAAAGTCACGGTAGAGAACGGTGCCCTCTCCACTACAAGCCTTTCGCAGGGCCAGCGTAAGCGTCTGGCTTTGCTGACTGCTTACCTCGAAGACCGGCCTATCTACGTCTTCGACGAATGGGCATCAGATCAGGACCCAGTATTCAAAAAGATTTTCTATCACCAGTTGCTTCCCGAATTGAAAAGGCGAAATAAGACCATTGTGGTGATCAGTCATGACGAGGCGTATTACCACATTGCTGATCGCATCGTTAAATTGAACTATGGCATGGTGGAATTCGATAATCGCACCAGCGAATTACACAGCGTTCCGGATCAATTGTATGAGCTTACGAAGCTGGCGTAGGCCGATAAGATAATAGGCAACCAACACAAAGGAGAGACACAATGAGCATTGAAGAGCGAGAAGACGACACTATCTATAAGGTCGTTGTTAATCACGAAGAACAATACTCCATTTGGCCTGCCGACCGCGAGAACGCGCTTGGCTGGAATGATGTGGGTAAGACAGGAAGCAAAGCCGAGTGTTTGGCTTACATAAAAGAAGTGTGGACTGACATGAGGCCGCTTAGCTTGAGGAAAAAAATGGAGGCAGCAGCAGGCGTGAGTGGTGCCTAATTTGAAACTGTTCTCTGCGTTCTCTGCGTACCTCTGCGCTCTCTGCGTTTATTTGTTACATATGAATTCAACGCAGAGTTCGCAGAGGTACGCAGAAAACGCAGAGAAGAAAAATAGGGCACTACCCCAGGTGTGTGATCAACACGAAGCTCAATTGTGTTATAGTTTCACCCGCCGCTCAACCGATCTTTGGACCTTAAAAAGTTGGCAAAATTCCTCTTACCCTCCCAACAAAGTTTGAGGTAATCCTGATGGTCAAATATTTATTAATTTGTGCACTCTTCACTGTGCTTAGCCTGATCGCACCCTGCGCCGGGCAGACGCCTGCAACTTCGGCGCAGACAACGAACGCGGGGGGCACTCTGGATCGCGTGCTCGGCGAGGTGGTCGAGATCGATTCCTCCACCCGGCAAATGACCTTGAGCACGGCGAGTAAAAAGCTGCCGATCAAAATTGACGAAAAGGCGATTTTCCGCCGCGTGCCGCCAGGTGAAAAAAGCCTGGACAAAGCTGAAGAGATCACGCTCGCGGACATCAGTGTCGGCGATCGCGTGCTGGCGCGCGGTGCGACTGATGATCAGACAAAGATCTTCCTGGCCCGGGCGTTGGTCGTGATTTCCAAGGCTGAGCTCACAAAGAAAAGCGAACATGATAGGGCGGAGTGGCTGCGTCGCGGTATCTCGGGCGTGGTCAAGGGAGTCAATCCTGAGACCAAAGAGATCACGCTGGTTTCACGCACTACTGCCGGCGATCAGTCCGTGGTCATTGCAACGCAGGGCAGCGTTCGTTTCCGGCGCTACTCGCCTGATTCAGGCAAGTTCAGTAACCTGGTCCAAAGTTCATTTGATGAATTAAAGGCCGGCGATCAGATTCGTGTGCTCGGCGAAAAGAGTACCGATGGTGCACGCTATCAAGCCGAGGAGATCATCTCGGGGAGGGTACGCACCAGCGGTGGTCCTATCGTTAGTCTTGACGCGAATAGCGGTGAGATAACGATTGACGACGTCGCAACTCGAAAGCCGTTGAAGGTCATCGTCAGCAAAGATTCTGTAATCCGTCGTTTCACTCCGGAGTTAGTGAAACTGCTGCAGCGTGACCCTGCCAGCGGGGGAGCCGAGGCGGCGAAAGGCGGCGGCGACGTTCAGAGCATGATTGACCGCTTGCCGTCGATTACGGTTGCAGAGCTGAAGCCCGGTGATTCGATTCTGGTTTCGAGTATGGTGGGAGCCGACTCCACTCGCGTCAGCGCCGTGATGATTGCTGCCGGCGTAGGAGACTTTTTGAAATGGCGTGAGAAGCAAACGACACGGCCTCAGTTAAATCTTGGCCTCGGTCTGCCCGCGGGCGCTGTCCCATAAGAGACCCTGGCCGGCTTTGGCTTAGCTTGCGAACACTTTAAGGTCCTCAAACCTCAGGCAAGGAAAGGGAAGCTCATGAAGAGCAAAATCATTCAAGGCCTTCTGCTTGTATTAATTATTCCTTTTCATATCCTAACCGCTTCAGGTCAACAAGTTCAGGCGACGTTGCAAGGTCGTGTCGTGGATGAGTTGGGCGGTTTGATTGTTGGCGCAGCAGTCACCGTCAAAGAGGCGAGCGGCAAGGAAAAGGCTGTGACAACCAACAGCGCGGGCATCTTTGTCGTTTCCGATCTGAAACCGGGGTTGTACACGGTAAGTGTCAATGCCGCGAATTTCGCTCCTTATGAGAATAAGGAGATAAACGTCGTTGCCGGGTCGAACGCGATGTCCGAAATAAAGTTGACAGTCGCCGGTCAGAACGAGCGAGTAGACGTCGTATCCGAAAATAGGCGAGTGACAACGAATCCGGACGATAACGCTAGTGCTACGGTACTGAAGGGATCAGACCTCAACATATTGGCTGACGACCCGGATCAACTGGCGGCTGATCTGCAGGCGCTCGCCGCATCCGAGGGACCTAACACGCAAATGATTGTCGACGGTTTTAGTAACGTGCGAATCCCACCCAAAAACTCGATTCGAGAGATTCGGATCAATGCGAATCCGTTTACCGCGGAGCAGGAAACCTTCGGCATCGGCAGGGTGGAGATTTTTACCAAGCCCGGCTCGGATAATTTTCACGGCAATGGCTTTTTCAACTTCAACGATGAGAGCCTGAACGGGCGAAATCCTTTCGCTACCGCTCGCGCTCCCTACCAGGCGCGCCTCTATGGAGCCAGCCTGAGCGGGCCGGTTATCCGTAACAAAGCCGCTTTCTTTTTTGACTTCGAACAACGCCGGATCTTCGAGAACGCTATCGTGAATGCTACTGTTCTCAACGACTCACTGGAGATCGTCCCTTTTAACGAGACGGTAGTTACCCCACAGCGACGCACGAGTTTATCGGGGCGATTCGATTATCTGATTAACCCAAACAACACGCTGACCGCGCGTTACAACTATCTGACTACCGATTTTGAGAATGTCGGCATTGGTGGGTTCGCGCTGCCCTCGACCGGTTTCGACACGCTGAGTCGTGAGCATGTTGTTCAACTTACAGAGACTGCCGTGTTGAGCCCGACGACTCTGAATGAGTTGCGACTCCAATATAGCCGCAATATAACCACTCAGACGGGTGATGCCACGCAGCCGACGATTAACGTGCAGGAAGCATTCATCGGCGGCGGTGCACCGTTCGGTTTGAACTCAACCGAGACGATACGGCACGAACTATTCGACGTGATGACGCGGGTAAGTGGCAACCACACATGGAAAATGGGCGGACGTGTGCGTCGCGTGCATCTCAACGACATCGCCACCACAAACTTCGCCGGCACGTTCGTTTTCAACTCGCTCGAACAGTTTCGCAGAGTGGAGCTTGGTGTGCCCGGCGCCAGGCCGGCGCAGTTCACGCTGGCCGGTGGCCAGCCCGAACAGCAAGTCACGCAGTGGGACTTCGGAGTTTTCGTTCTTGATGACTGGAAGATGCGGCCGAATTTCACACTCTCGGCAGGCTTACGTTACGAATACCAAACTAACATCGCCGATAACCTCAACCTTGGGCCGCGAGTTTCTTTCGCCTGGTCGCCGTGGGATAACAAGGGCAAACAACCAAAGACCGTTATCCGCGGTGGAGCCGGAATCTTTTTCGCAAGGGTCTGGGAAGGGCTGAGACTGATGGACCTCCGCTACAACGGTGTCAATCAACAGCAATTCATCGTGAGAGATCCCAGCTTCTTCCCGAACGTGCCCACCGTCGAACAACTAGCGAGTGCTGACCAGAAGCAGACCATTTGGCGTGTAGTTGACAAACCGAAAATGCCCTGGACGTTCAGGGTCGCATTCAGTATCGAGCGGGAGTTGCCCTACAAGACGAAGGTCAGCGCCAACATAATTTATCGATCTGATCAAGCCTTTCCGCGTGCACTTAACGTTAACGCGCCTCTGCCGGGTACTTTCAATCCGCTTATCCCCGGAAGCGGCATTCACCCGTTTCCTGACCTCGGTAACATCTTTGAGTTTGTAAGCACGGGTATTTCCAATAAGCCTACGCTGCTGATCACTGCTACCAGCAACCCTCACAAGAAGATTTCAATGTTCGGGCGTTTCGTTTGGAGCAAGGAGAGAAGTGATAACGAGACCCCCTTCAGCTTTCCAGCCAATTCGTATGACGTGAGAGCCGACTATGGTGCTGTCTCCTTCGACATCAGAACCAACGGTAACCTGGGAATAAACTACGTCGGGCCATGGGGATTGACCTTCAATAGCCTCGTCCGTATGGCCTCGGCCAATAAGTTCAACATTACGATCGGACGTGATATTAATGGCGACGCGGTTTTTACAGACCGCCCGGCGTTTGCCACCGACCTCACCAAGCCTGGTGTCATCGTCACCCGTTTTGGAGCGTTTGACACTAATCCCGACCCGGGTCAGCCGATCATTCCGCCATACTTTGGTAAGGGTTCGACCTTGTTTTACGTTAACGTGCGCGCCTCGAAGACCATCAACTTTGGCGAAGGGGCTAAGCCGGCAGACCCGAAACGTTACAACCTGACGTTAACCACTCAGATTCAGAACTTACTCAATCACACGAACAGTGGACCCGTAATTGGCAACCTCAGTTCATCTCTCTTCGGCTTGCCTAACGCCAGCGCGTTTTCTCCGCGGCGCATAGACTTTCAGCTTCGCTTCACCTTCTAAAGAGAGATGTGAACTTGTTGAATTAACTCTTCCGAATTCCCCCGAGCCGCTTCCGCGCTTAGCGTAGAGGCGGCTGATTCGCAGATCTCCATCGCAATCTGAAGGCAGAACGCCGCCCCTTCCCACGGCAGGCGCCATCCTGGCACAAGCGCGCGATTCCTCCCTTAGCAAGAACTGAACAAGCAGCGCACCTCGACTAAAACAAGTTGAGCCTTCGTACAAGGCCGAAATATCAATGACGAACATCGACGTTAAGACCGAGATCATGCAGCCGTTACTCTCTTCAAAGGTGCAGTCAGTATCGCGCAATGGCGAACTGCCGCTTTCGTTCGCACAGCAGCGCCTGTGGTTCCTGGATCAATTGGAGCCGGGTAATCCTTTCTACAATATATCGGCAGTCGTTTACCTGACGGGCTTGCTGAACGTCGAAGCTTTGGAAAAAGCGATCACCGAAATCACGCGGCGTCACGAAGTGCTGCGCTCCACCTTCACCACTGTGGAGGGGCAACCAGTTCAAAATATCGCAGAGACTCTGCAACTGTGTATCCCACTCATCCACGTCACGAACTTACCCGAGGGCGAAAAAGAATCGGAAGTGCAGCGGTTGATTACCGAGGAGGCGAAGCGCCCTTTCGATCTCGCTGCTGGTCCACTATTGCGCGCCACCCTCTTAAAAACCGGTGAGCGTGAATATGTCCTGCTGTTGACCATGCATCATATCGTCAGTGACGGTTGGTCGATGGGCGTGCTGATGCGTGAAGTAGGGCTGCTCTACGTCTCATACGCTAATGGTCGCCCGTCGCCGTTGCCGGAACTGGCCATTCAGTACGCCGACTTTGCAGATTGGCAGCAGCACTGGATGCAGGGCGAGGTGCTGCAAAAGCAGTTGGCCTACTGGAGACAGCAGTTAGCCGGCGCTTCCACCGTTCTCGCACTACCTACTGATAGACCAAGACCGCCGGTGCAGACTTACCGGGGCGCCTACCTGAGATTCGAACTGCCGGCCAGCTTAACGCAGGAACTTAACA
>Ga0070700_100001181_pt1 | contig 12914 bp, 14 predicted proteins | sample KBSK5101metaG_FD_65456 | JGI IMG/M metagenome (GOLD analysis project Ga0070700, IMG submission 65456) | Corn, switchgrass and miscanthus rhizosphere microbial communities from Kellogg Biological Station, Michigan, USA - KBS K5-10-1 metaG | ecosystem: Host-associated > Plants > Roots >...
AAACGAAAAAAGGGCCAAGCGCCGGCCAGCTCGCCGCGCGTGAACGCCAGACGAAATGCGCAGCTGAGTGGAAAGAAACGAAAGCCGCCGGCAAAACTGAAAAGGGGACGACCTGGCCGAAATTCTGGAGCGACTGCAACAAGCGGCTCAAGGCCGCCGCAAAATAACACGACCAAATTTTTTCAACGCGCCGTAACGAGCACAACAAAAAGCTTGAGGGCGTCGGCGAGACTCGAAGTCTCGGCGACGCCCTCATTTGTCATTCCGAACCGGGGCGCCGCGGGGCAACCGCATTGCGCTCGTTACTCCATGACGCACACCGGCCCGTATGACGCAATCTCCGACACGTAAGGCCGAAGATCGGCAAGTAGCGTCAGACTAAAGCTTCCGCTTCCGGCGCTTCGTCTTCTTCGCTGCTTTCGCCGCTGCCTTCTTCCTACGTCTAGCCATTGCTGCCCTCCTAGCCATGAAACATGGCGGGTGTCGCATCAGCACGCATCGCGAATCGACACGCGCTGCATTCGGTTTACTACAGCACGGCGAAAAAAACAGCGTTGCCGCTTAACGAAACGTGTACGCGAGCGAGTAGCGACACGCGACGACGCATTCGCGTGACGACAGTCGTCATCGTTCGCGCGTACGCACGACGTGCGACCAAATTTGTGTACGCATCGTCACAATTGCAAAAAATACGATGAAATAAGGATTTTTGTAACGGCGGTAACCGGCTCTCCACGAAATTTCGAAAAACAATTTGCGCATATTGATCGCTACGTTTTGCGCGGACGATGCTCGAAGCGTGCACGTCGACATAACGATTATTTTTGCACAGATGACCGCTCGCGAGCGTCACGGACCGCCTGAATCGATCAAAATTGAGCGAATCAGCGTGAGGTGATTCGCAGCGATTCGGCTAGCCGGCCCCTCAGTTCCTCGTTGGCAGGCAGACTACGCGGAACCATCGTCGCAGAAATTCCACTCGCGTCGCACCAAGACGGTTCACAATCCGAGTTTGCGTTTCAAAATGTCGTTGACCGCCTGCGGACTCGCTTTGCCGCCGGAGGATTTCATCACCTGACCGACAAACCAACCGATTGCTTTCGGATTAGACTTTGCGTCGGCAACTTTATCCGGATTCTTAGCGACGATATCGTCGACGACTTTCTCAATCGCGGCAATGTCCGTTACCTGCTTCATGCCGCGTTGCTCGACGATCGCACGCGGATCACCACCCTCCGTCCAGACGATCTCGAAAAGATCCTTGGCAATCTTGCCGGATATGGTGCCGTCTCGGATCAGGTCAAGCATCGCGCCGAGCTGGCCGGCCGATACCGGAGACGAGGCAACGGTCTTGCCTTCCTTGTTGAGCCGGCCGAACAGCTCGTTGATTACCCAATTCGCAGCCGCCTTGCCGTCGCGGCCTTTGGCAACCGCTTCGAAGAACTCCGCCGCCTCACGTTCGGCGACAAGGACACCGGCGTCGTAGTCTGACAACGAAAAGTCACGCATGAAACGCGACTTCTTCTCGTCGGGCAGTTCGGGAAGCTTTCCCGCCAGCGCATCGACATAAGGCTGGTCGAACACAAGCGGCAGAAGATCGGGGTCCGGAAAATAGCGATAGTCGTGCGCCTCTTCCTTCGATCGCATGGAGCGGGTTTCGCCGCGCGCGGCATCGAACAGCCGGGTCTCCTGCTCTATCGTGCCGCCCTCCTCAATGATCTCGACCTGCCGGCGCGCTTCGTGCTCGATCGCCTGGCCGATAAACCGGATCGAATTCACATTTTTTATCTCGCATCGGGTGCCGAGCGGTTCACCGGGCCTACGCACCGACACATTCACGTCGGCGCGCAGACTTCCCTTTTCCATGTCGCCGTCGCAGGTGCCGAGATAGCGCAGGATCGAGCGCAACTTCGCTATAAAGGCTTTCGCTTCGTCGGCTGAGCGCAAATCCGGCTTCGAAACAATCTCCATCAGCGCAACGCCGGAGCGATTGAGATCCACATACGAATAATCTGGATGTCGGTCGTGAAGGCTTTTGCCCGCATCCTGCTCGAGGTGTGCGCGTTCGATCCCGACGATGACGTTGCTGCCGTCTTCGAGATCGACGGCGACCGCGCCTTCGCCAACAACGGGCGATTTGTACTGGCTGATCTGATAGCCCTGCGGCAGATCGGGATAGAAATAATTCTTTCGGTCGAAAACAGATCGCAAATTTACCTTTGCCTTCAATCCCAGTCCCGTGCGAATCGCCTGCCGCACGCATTCCTCATTGATCACCGGCAGCATTCCGGGCATCGCGGCATCGACCAGCGATACGTGTGAGTTCGGGGCGCCGCCGAATTCGGTTGACGCGCCCGAAAAAAGCTTCGACTCCGACGTCACCTGCGCATGGATTTCCATGCCGATGACGACCTCCCAATCACCGGTCGCGCCTTTGATCAATTTTTGAGCATTGGACTGAACGGTCATAACGTCGCGTACTTGCCTCTGAAATGTTCGGAAGCGTCAATTCTACATCTGGTAGCGGTTCATTTCGTGCGCGGCAAGTTTAGACAATTCGTTTGCGACGCGCTCGCTGCACGTTTTCCGCAGAGCTGAATTGTTATCCGTGCAGACCAGTACCTCCAAATGGCCCAAATTCTGCAACGATTTTTGCGGATTCCGCGCGCATGTTGCTACCGGAACAACGTGCAGCGGCGGACGTTGGATGGAAGTCATGAAAAACGACACAGGCAGATTCGATATTATCGTCGGCGGCGTGGTCGCCGCGATTGCCGTCATCTTTATTCTCACCGGCGGCGAACTTGGCGGGAAGAAAACCGTCGAAGGCGATCAGGATCTTCCGCCGGTCACGACCACCGACAAGTAAAAGACTTCACCACCAAGGCTGAGGCTCAAACCGCCCCGCCGCCTGCTCCACGACGGCAGCAAGCGCGAACAAGGTTTCTTCATCGAATGGACGGCCTATCAGCTGCAGGCCCAAAGGAAGCCCCTGGCTTTCGAGGCCTGCGGGCACCGAAATGCCCGGTAGGCCGGCCATGTTCACCGTCACGGTGAAGATATCGTTGAGGTACATCTCGACGGGATCGGCACCGCCCTTCTCTCCCAAACCGAATGCAGCTGATGGCGTCGCAGGTGTGAGCATTGCGTGCACGCCAGCCTTAAAGCAGTCCTCGAAATCCTTCTTGATCAGAGTTCTTACTTTTTGGGCGCGCAGATAATAGGCATCGTAGTACCCGGCTGACAGGACATATGTGCCGATCATCACCCGCCTTCGCACTTCGTCGCCAAACCCCTTACTGCGTGTTTTTTCGTACATATTGGTAATATCGCCGCCCGACACGCGCAGCCCGTAACGCACGCCGTCGTAGCGCGCGAGGTTCGACGACGCCTCTGCGGGCGCCACAATATAGTACGCAGGCAGTGCATATTTTGTGTGTGGCAGCGAAACTTCGACGAGTTCGGCGCCGGCTGCTTTCAACCATTCGCGGCCGCTCTCCCAGATTTTCTCGATTTCCGCCGGCATCCCATCGAGGCGATATTCCTTCGGAATGCCGATACGCAAGCCTTTCACCGACTTTCCAACGGCCGCCTCATAGTCGGGCACCGGCAAGTCCGCGCATGTCGTGTCTTTTACGTCCGGCCCCGCCATCGATCGCAGCAGGATCGCCGCATCGCGCACGCTGCGCGTAAACGGCCCCGCCTGATCAAGCGATGAGGCAAATGCCACAATGCCCCACCGCGAGCAGCGGCCGTAGGTCGGCTTCATGCCAACAGTTCCGGTGAAAGCTGCAGGCTGACGGATCGACCCACCGGTATCCGTCCCCGTAGCACCCAGACACAGTCTCGCAGCGACCGCGGAGGCAGAGCCACCCGATGAACCGCCCGGCGTCAACGGTGTATTTGAACCTTTACGTCGCCATGGCGAGTGCACCGGCCCGAAATGCGATGTCTCGTTGGACGAGCCCATCGCAAATTCGTCACAGTTGGTTTTGCCGAGAAGCACCGCGCCATCGCGCCAAAGCTGCGACGTCACCGTCGACTCGTAGGTCGGCACGAAGTTCTCGAGAATGTGTGAGCACGCGGTCGAGCGTATACCGGCCGTACAAAACATGTCCTTGATGGCGAGCGGAATGCCCTCGAGCGGGCCGGCATTGCCCGATGCAATGCGCGCATCCGACGCCTTCGCCATCTCAGCGGCGCGTTCCGGCGTTTCCAGCACAAACGCATTGAGTGGGTGCGCCTTCTCGATCGCCGAGACGTGCGCAGCCGTCAGTTCACCCGCCGAAAAGGATTTCTTCTTCAGCCCGTCCCGCGCTTCCGCCAAACTCAACGACGTAAATTCGGTCACGGTGCTGGCTCATCCGCCGTTCGTTGCACGCGCGGTGCCGGACTTGGCTCGGCCTCCGGCTCGCACGAAAAGGCCGGATGATCGCCCGCGTTGTTCTTTTTCGCGGCGTTTCGTTCCGCTTCGAGGGCGTCGACCATTGCCCAATATCCGAGCTCACAAGCGATGCACATTACTCGACCACCTTCGGCACCAAGAAGAAGTTGTCTTCGCTCATCGGAGCATTCTTGACGACTTGCTCAGCGATACCGCCATCGGTCACCACATCGGCGCGTTTCTTCATCGCCATGGGGGTGACAGACGTCATCGGTTCGACCCCCTCGACGTTCACCTCGCCGAGCTGCTCGACGAAGGAAAGCATGGCATTCAACTCACCCTTGAGATGGTCGATCTCCTCCTCGGCCACGGCGATGCGGGCGAGGTGCGCGATGCGGCGTACGGTATTGGCGTCGACAGCCATTGAAAATTCCGGAATCCCAACAACCTTCGCCAGCCTATAGCAGAGCGTCTTTCATCGCGACAACGGGGTTGCCGCCTGTGGCGGCCTCCGCGGCAACAGATCAAGTGCTTCGGCAGCCAGGATCCGGATCAGTTGGCCGGCTGGCATCTCGCGACCAAGGGCAGCGGCCTGTCCGGCGAACATTGGAGAAAAATCTCCGGAGCCCTGCGCCTGAGCCTTTGCATGCAAGGGCGCCAACGCAGTGCTGCCGAGCGGGAATTCCGGCACGATGTCGCTGACAGGCCCGAGCTCGCGGATGGCCCGGTTAACCAGACCCCGCGCCGGCCGGCCGCTGAACACGTTGGTGACGACTGTACTTTCGTCGCAAGCGCTTCGCAGCGCCGCCCGATGCGGCGGTAATATTTTTGCCTCCGGGCAAAACAGAAACGCGGTCCCGATCTGGACAGCGGCCGCGCCAAGCGTCAGCGCCGCCGCCATGGTGCGCGCGTCTGCGATGCCGCCTGTTGCGATTACCGGCACTTTGACGACGTCCACCACCTGCGGGAGCAAAGCAAACAAGCCGACCTGCGTGGCTACGTCCATACTCAGGAACATTCCACGATGTCCGCCGGCTTCGAGTCCCTGCGCGATGATGGCGTCGCAGCCATTCGCTTCCAGAAATCGCGCCTCTTCGACCGTCGTTGCCGAGCAGATGATTTTGCATCCCGCAGCTTTGACCCTCGCCATCAATCCTTTTTCAGGCAGGCCATAGTGAAAGCTCACGACCGCAGGCTTGATCTCTTCGACGATTGTGCACGCTGCTGCGTCGAACGGCCTGCGCGCGGCGCCCGCAGCGGGCGCAGCCGGATCAATACCGAACTCGAGGTAATAAGGCTTGAGTCTTTCCCGCCACGCGTGCTCGCGCGCGTTGTTCGGTACCGGCATTTTGTGCGCAAGGAAATTGAGATTAAGCGGCTTATCTTTAGCCGCGGCACGGAATTGCTCGGCCTGGGCGCGGACCTGTTCGGCGCTCAACATGCCGGCTGGCAGACCTCCGAGCCCGCCCGCCTTTGCGGCCGCGATTGCAAGCTCGGCGTCCGATGCTCCCGCCATTGGCGCCTGGAGGATCGGGACGTCGATCGCGAAAAGATCCAGAACTCTTCGGTCCGGCCACATCGGCTTGCTCCAATTGCTACGCTGGTGGCGACGTTAGCGCTTTCAATCCGACATATGAATTCGCGACGATTAAGAGCGGCTGCTTCGGCGGCGAAGGATGTCATGTAAGATGGACGCCAACCGGCATGGAACGGGCTACGATCAGCAATGCCAATTCGAACCCACGACCGCTATCCTTACTCTCCAATTTCCTCCCGGCCGGTCTACGACTGGCCCGGCGGCAAACGCCTCGCTGTCTACATCGGTCTTAACCTCGAGTGGTTCTCTTTTGGCGAAGGGCTGGGCGCGGAGCTGGCGCCGGGCGGACCGCAGCCCGACGTCCTCAACTACGCCTGGCGCGACTACGGCAATCGCGTCGGTGTCTTTCGCCTGGCGGAGCTCTTTGCCGATCTGAAATTGCCGGTGTCACTTCTGGTCAATGCGGAAATGTATCGCCACGCGCCGCAGGCAGTCGCGGCATTCCACGACGCCGAGATCATCGGGCACGGCCGGACAAATTCAGAGCGCCAGGGCACACTGACCGAAGCGGAAGAGCTTGCGCTGATTGCCGAAACGACGGCGGCAATCGAAAAGCATTCCGGCAAACGTCCGCAAGGTTGGCTCGGCCCGTGGATATCGCAGTCTCCACTCACCCCGGATCTTCTGCAGGAGGCCGGCTATCGCTATTTGCTTGACTGGTGCCATGACGACCAGCCCATCTGGATGAAGACCCGCCGGGGCCGCATGTTGTCGATACCCTACCCGCAGGAGCTCAATGACATTCCGCAGATCGTCGCACGCAAGCGCGAAGGATCCGATTTCGCCGCAATGATTGTGGACGCGTTTGACGTGATGCAGCACGAAAGCAAAAAGCGGCCCTTGGTCATGGGCATCGCATTGCACGCTTACATCGTCGGGTGGCCGCACCGGTTCAAACATCTTGCATACGCCCTCAAGCATGTTGTGGACCGGGCACAGTCGAGTGTGTGGTTCACCACCGCAGGCAGCATTGCGGCTCACGCCGAACGTCTCCCGTCCGGCACGATACCTTAATGGTCGTTGTTTGGCGGCCCGCGAGCCCCGTGCTAGCGCTAAGGTATGCCCATCATCCTGCCGCTCTTAGAGGCTGCTGCACATTTTCCGCCGCGCGGCGTTCTGATGGGCATTGACCTCGGAACGAAGACGATCGGCGTTGCCGGAAGCGATCCCGATCGCAAGCTTGCAACCGGTATTGAGACCATCGCGCGGAAAAACTTCTCTACCGACGCACAACGGCTGCTGGCGCTCGCCGCCGAGCGCTCAGCGGTCGGATTCGTGTTGGGACTCCCCATCAATATGGATGGAAGCGAAGGCCCTCGCGCACAGTCGACGCGAGCTTTCGCGCGCAACTTTGGCAAGATCACAAATCTTCCGATCGCGTTTTGGGATGAGCGTCTGTCAACGGCCGCTGTCGAAAGGCAATTGATCGAAGCGGACGTGAGCCGAAAAAAGCGTGCCGCTGTTATCGATCAGCACGCGGCTGCGTATATTCTGCAGGGCGCACTCGACCGGTTGGCTCGCATCTAAAAGAAGCCGCCCGTAAGGCGGCTTCTTTATCTCAAATTCAAAGACTAGCGCTGAGAGTCGATCGAGAAGTTGTTGGTGCTGTGCTCATCCTGCCATCTTGGATAATACTGATATCTCGGTGCCGGCGCGTAAGTGTAATTGTCGTAGCCGTAAGAGTCGTACACGTAGCCCGGCGAATAAGCATAGGCAGGTTCGCCATAGTAGTAGCCGCCGTTATAGGCTGAGCCGGCAATAGCCGCGCCCGCAATCGCGCCCACGCCGAAACCGATCGCGGCCGCGTTGCGTCCGTTCCGCGCCTCGCCTGGTGTCGCTGCTGCGAGCGCTATCGCGCCCGTCAACGCCACCGCAGCGGTGTATTTGATCAATGTCTTCGTCTTCATTTTGATGTCCTTCCGTGTCGGCTTTGACGTATCGGAGGGAAACACGGGAACACCAGGGCTGGTTCCTGTAGGGTTCATTTTTGCGAGTAACGAAAACGTCACGCCTTTATTTGGCCGCTTCGAAGTTACGTGGCCAAAAAGGGGCAGACCGAAGAGATGCCGTAATCGGAAGGGTTCGCGGGCCTGCTAGCGGCCTATTAACGATCGCCACGAGGACTTGTGAATCGGGGGATGGCGCTCTTGCCGGGGCAGCGGGTTGCGCCTATAGGTCTTGCTTTAATGACCATTGCGCCGAAACCCTCATTCGTCCTCAGCAGACGGCACTTGTTGGGGATCGAAGGGCTTTCCCAAAACGACATTTCTGGCCTCCTCGACCTTGCCGAGGAATTTGTCGAGCTCAATCGTCAGGTTGAAAAGAAGCGCACCTCCCTACGCGGTCGCACCCAGATAAACCTGTTTTTTGAGGTCTCGACCCGAACCCAGGCTTCTTTCGAACTCGCGGGTAAGCGCTTGGGCGCCGACGTGATGAACATGTCGACCGGCTCTTCCTCCATGCGCAAGGGCGAAACCCTGATCGATACCGCGATCACGCTCAACGCTATGCACCCGGACATTATCGTGGTGCGTCATCACGCCTCCGGGGCCGTCGAGTTATTGGCACGAAAAGTCGATTGCTCCGTTATCAATGCCGGAGATGGATCGCACGAACACCCTACTCAGGCCTTGCTCGATGCGCTGACAATCCGCCGTAACAAGGGACGCATCGAAGGGTTGCTCGTTGCCATCTGCGGCGACATCCTTCATTCGCGTGTGGCTCGTTCCAACATCATCCTGCTCAACGCCATGGGGGCGCGTGTGCGCGTGGTTGCGCCGTCCACGCTCCTGCCGCCCGGTGTCGAACGTTTTGGCGTCGAGGTGGCGCGCGACATGCGCGAAGGTCTCGCCGATGCCGACATCGTAATGATGTTGCGGCTTCAAAAAGAGCGCATGAACGGCTCGTACGTGCCATCGATGTCGGAATATTTCCAGTATTACGGGCTGGATGAAAAAAAGCTGGCCTACGCAAAGCCGGGCGCCCTCGTCATGCATCCCGGGCCCATGAATCGCGGCGTCGAAATTGACTCCATTGTCGCGGACGGAGCCCAGTCGCTGATCCGCGAGCAAGTCGAAATGGGTGTCGCGGTGCGCATGGCCGTGCTCGAAGCGCTCTCACGAAATCTGCCGAACGCATGACGATGATGTTATCCGACCGCCGCCCGATCCTGCTCGCCAACGCCCGGATCGTTGATCCGTCGCGCGATCTCGATCTTATCGGCGATCTGCTGATCGCTGACGGCGTGGTGCGCGAAGCGAAGAAAGGCATCGGCGCTGCCGGGGTGCCGGAAGGCACCGACGTCATTGACTGTCGCGGCAAACTTGTCGCGCCGGGGCTAGTCGACATGCGTGCCTTTATCGGCGAGCCCGGCGAAGCCGGCCGGGAAACGCTCGCTTCGGCCAGCCAGGCAGCCGCAGCCGGCGGTGTTACGACGATTATCTGCCAACCGGATACGTCGCCAGCAATCGATAATCCTGCAACCGTCGACTACGTCCTTCGGCGCGCGCGCGATACGGGCATTGTCCACGTTCATCCTATGGCCGCGATCACCAAAGGCCTCGAAGGCAAGGAAATGACGGAGATCGGCCTGCTTAAGGCTGCCGGAGCCGTAGCGTTTACTGACGGCGCCAAGAGCGTCACCAACGCACAGGTCATGCGCCGCGCCCTCACCTATGCCGGCGATTTCGACGCTCTGATCGTGCATCACATCGAGGAGCCAAATCTGGTCGGCGACGGCGTCATGAACGAAGGCGAATTCGCCGCGCGGCTTGGCCTGCTCGGAATTCCCAAAGCTGCCGAAACAATCATGCTCGAGCGCGACGCACGTCTCGTCGCCTTGTCGGGCGGCCGCTATCACGCTGCCTCTGTCACCTGCGCAGAAACGCTGGATGTTCTGCGTCGGGCAAAAGACGCCGGCCTCAATGTTACAGCTTCGGCCTCAATCAACCACGTCACACTCAACGAGATCGACATTGGCCCCTACCGTACGTTCCTGAAACTGTCGCCCCCACTCCGCGCGGAGGACGACCGAAAATTGCTGGTCCAGGCCGTCGCCGGCGGTCTCGTGGATGTGGTGGTATCGGATCACAATCCGCAGGACGTGGAGACAAAACGTCTGCCCTTCGCAGAGGCTGCGCCGGGCGCGATCGGTCTCGAAACAATGCTGAGCGTCGGACTGCGCCTCGTCCATAGCGGCGAGATTGAGTTAACGGCCCTGCTGCGCGCGATGTCGACGCGTCCAGCGGAGTTGCTGGGCCTTCCCGGCGGCACGCTCAGAAGCGGTGCGCCTGCCGACGTTATTGTTGTTGATACTGAGCTCCCCTGGGTCCTCGACCCAAATGAGCTCAAATCAAAGTGCAAGAACACGCCCTTCGACGAAGCACGGCTCACCGGCCGTGTGGTGCGTACGATCGTCGCCGGGCGAACTGTCTACGAGTACGTATGATCGCCGTTCTTGCCTTCGCTTTCGGGTACCTGCTCGGCTCGATCCCGTTTGGCCTCCTGCTCACGCGCGCAGCCGGCGGCCCCGATATCAGGGCGATCGGATCGGGCAATATCGGTGCAACCAACGTTTTGCGAACGGGCAATAAGGCTCTCGCCGCCGCAACGCTGCTCTGCGACATGCTCAAAGGCGCCGTCGCTGTTCTCGCCGCGGCGCGTTACGGTCCTGATCCAGCGCTGGCTGCCGCGCTTGGTGCGTTCCTCGGCCATCTCTTTCCGGTCTGGCTCAAATTCAAAGGCGGCAAAGGGGTCGCCACTTATATTGGCCTGCTTATCGGACTCCATTGGCCGGCGGCGTTGTTCTTCTGCGTCGTGTGGCTCGCCGTTGCTGCGGCCACCCGATATTCTTCGCTCGCCGCCCTCATCGCGAGCGCGCTTACTCCGCTCGCCATTTGGTATATCGGCCTGCCGAGTGTCGCGGCGCTATTTTTGCTGCTCACCGTTTTGTTGTGGTTCATGCACCGCGCGAACATCGCCCGCCTTCTGAATGGCAGCGAAGGAAAAATTGGCGCGAAAGCGTCCATGACCAACTAAACCAAAGGTTGTATTGTTGCTCGAACGGTTGTAGTGCTGCGCCATGAACATGGACAGGCGGCGCGTTGACCGGGCAACAAGGGCTAAGTGACACCGAGCGGCTCGACTGGCTCCGTCTCATCCGAACGGACAGGGTAGGTCCGCGAACATTTCACGATCTGATTCAGCACTTCGGAAGCGCTCACGCTGCGCTGGCGGCACTCCCCAACCTGGCACGGCGTGGAGGATCAGCGTCCTCGCCGCGCATTTTCACTCGCGAACAGGCCGCGGCAGAACTAAAGGCCGCACGTGCCCGGAACATTGAATACGTCGCGCTGGGCGAGCCTGCCTATCCTTTGCGCCTGCAGATGATCGATGACGCGCCTCCGTTGGTCAGCGTCCGTGGAAAACCCGACGTCTTCACACGACCGCAAATTGCAATCGTCGGATCTCGCAACGCTTCGGCTGCCGGAGTGAAATTCGCCCATCGAATGGCAAGGGATCTCGGTGCTGCGGGATTCGCCGTCGTCTCCGGTCTTGCACGCGGCATCGACGCGGCGGCACACCGCGCCACCCTGCAGACGGGCATCCGGCCGAACACGTTGAGTTGGTCGAGGCCCTCGTGGTTGACGGTGCCGCCATTTCGGAGATGCCCCTTGGGTGGGGGCCGCGCGCCCACGACTTTCCGCGCCGCAACCGGTTGATTTCCGTCTTTCGATCGGCGTCATCATCGTGGAGGCCGCGCGGCGGTCGGGCTCCCTGATCACCGCCCGACTAGCCGGAGAACAGGGCCGCGAGGTCTTTGCGGTGCCCGGCTCTCCCCTTGATCCACGTTGTGAAGGAACAAACGGATTGCTCAAGCAGGGAGCAATCCCGGTGACCGAGGCCTCTGACGTATTCGCCGCTATTGAGCCGATCCTCGGGCGCGGCATACAAGTCGCCGAAGTACGGGAGCCGGCGCAGGACGTGCTGCAGAAAAATACCGAACCTCGCGCCGACGACCGCAACCGGATCGTTTCACTTCTCGGGCCAACGCCTGTTTCGATCGATGATTTGGTGCGCCTGGCGCCAACCACACCGGCGATTGCACGCGCTGCCCTGCTGGAACTCGAAATTGCCGGGCGGATTGAACGTCATGGTGCGGGGTTGGTGTCATTGCTCTAACGTGCGATACCCCAATCATCATGTTCACCCGATTTTACCTGGCCGTCGCAGCTATACTGATAGTGCTGGTGGCGCCGTCGTGGGCCCAAGAACAGCCCGTTTCGGCTTTTCTCGCCGAGCTGTGGCCGGATGCGCAGGCAAAGGGCATCAGCCGGACGACCTTCGATACCGCCATGAAAGGATTCACCCCCGATCAACGGGTAATCGCCGCGATCCGGCGTCAGCCGGAATACGGCAAACCCGTCGGCGACTACGTGAATGCCATCGTATCGAAACGACGCATCGTGGACGCCCAGCTCAAAGGCCGCGAATGGGCAAAAACATTCGATGCCGTCGAAAAGCAATTTCAAGTCGAACGCTGGGTGCTGCTTGCCCTGTGGGGCATGGAATCCGACTTCGGGTCAGAAAAAGATCGTTGGGATGTGTTCCGGTCGCTCGCCACCCTCGCCTATGTGAAATATCGCGATCCTTATTTTCGCAATGAACTGATCGTGGCGATGCGCATTATGCAGGACAATCGCATCACTCGCGAAAAGATGGTCAGCTCCTGGGCAGGGGCAATGGGCCAGACCCAGTTCATGCCGTCGAACTTCGTCGACTATGCGATCGATTTTTCCGGCGACGGACGGGCAGACATCTGGGGCAACGTCCCGGACGTGCTTGCGTCAACCGCCAACTACCTGCGCAAGTGGAAATGGAATTCGACGCTCCCCTGGGGTTTCGAGGTTCTCGTGCCGGATGGATTCGACTACA
>Ga0070700_100001184_pt1 | contig 12910 bp, 10 predicted proteins | sample KBSK5101metaG_FD_65456 | JGI IMG/M metagenome (GOLD analysis project Ga0070700, IMG submission 65456) | Corn, switchgrass and miscanthus rhizosphere microbial communities from Kellogg Biological Station, Michigan, USA - KBS K5-10-1 metaG | ecosystem: Host-associated > Plants > Roots >...
GCGCCGCAGGGGTTCCTGGCCTTTCCGCAGAGCACCACGCCACGGCCGCCGGAGCCCGTTCCCCTGCCGCGCCCGGTGCCGGTGAAGTAGCCGCGCCCGCTGCCGGCGATGGAGCGCTGTGGTACGAACCCGCGCGTGCGCTGGCGACCGGACCGCCGCTGGGCGACCGCGATGGCGGTCACGCCGGTGCTCGCCTTCCAGTGGGTCGGCGACCTCACGCCGGGCTCGAAGTACGGCGTGCCCGGGCGCGGCGGCCGCTCCCAGCTCGCCGCCGCCCGCCCGCTGCTGACCGCCGCCGACCTGACCGAGGCCAACCTCGAGGGGACCTACTCCCACGGCGGCCGGTCGAAGTGCGGGGGCGGCGGGGGCGGCGACTGCTTCGCCTTCCAGGCGCCGCCGGGCAACGCGCCGGCGCTGCGCTGGGCCGGCATCGACGCGGTCAACGTGGCCAACAACCACGCCTTCGACTTCGGCGCGGCCGGTCAGGCCCAGACGCTGGCGGCGCTGCGCGGCGCCCAGGTCCAGTGGACCGGGCGCCCCGGCCAGGTCACGGTCCTGGAGGTCAACGGGGTCAAGGTGGCGCTGCTGGGCTTCGCGCCCTACCCGTGGGCCTCGTCGCTGCTGGACATCGGCAAGGCGCGCAAGCTGATCGCCGGGGCGGCGCAGCGCGCCGGCATCGTCATCGTCGCGATCCACGCCGGTGCCGAGGGCGCGGACAAGGACCACGTGCCCCACGGCCACGAGCACGCCTTCGGCGAGGACCGCGGCAACGCCCGCGCCTTCGCCCACGCCGCCATCGACGCCGGCGCCGACCTCGTCGTCGGGTCAGGGCCGCACGTCATCCGCGGCGTCGAGCGCTACCGCGGGCGCCTGATCGCGTACTCGCTGGGCAACTTCGCCGGCTGGCACAACTTCGGCATGGGCGGGCGGCTGTCGCTGAGCGGGATCCTGCGCGTGCAGCTCGCGGCCGACGGCACCCCGGCCGGAGGCACGTGGATCAGCATGAAGCTGACCGGCCCCGGGATCCCGGTGCGCGACCCGAGCAACGCGTCAGCGCACCTGGCCGCGCGGCTCAGCGCGCAGGACTTCGGGGCGCAGGCCGGGCTGGACTCGTCGGGGGCGCTGAGGCCGTAGGGGCGCTGAGCCTTAGGGGGCTTTGGGCTTTGGGCTTTGGGCTTTGGGCGTCGGGCGTCGGGCGTCGGGCAGGACGCGTCGGGCGCGCTGACGGCTATGGGCTTTGGGTTGGGGAAGACCCGCCCAACGCCCAACGCCCAACGCCCAACGCCCAACGTCAAACGCCTAAACCCCGACGCCCGACGCCCAACGCCCCTACGGACACTCCCCGGCCGAATTCGCCGGCTCGTTGACGACCTGCCCGCTGGCGGTCACGCACGACTGCGCCGGCGCCGACGTCACGTTGACCTTGAAGGTTCCGCCGGCGTCGGCGTGGCGCACCTTCGCGTTGCCGTTCAGGCCCGCAGCAACGGCGTAGTCGAGCGTGTAGGAGCCGGAACGCACAGCGGTCACGCCCCACCTGAAGGTCTTGGTCGCGTGCGCCGGGAGCTTGCCCAGCGCCCAGGTGTCGACGTAGGCGGTGGTGCCGCCCAGGGGCGGCTTGTCGACGATCCAGATCGGGCGGGTCGGGTCGGCGAGACCGGGCTGCTGGCTCTGGTACGAGAACGTGCGCTTGCCGTTGCGGCCCACCGTGACCGCCAGGTTCGGCACCGTGCTGGTGCCGTCGTTGCGCACCACGATGCTCATGGTCGCGTGCTCGGAGAGCTGCTGCTGGGGCGGGAAGGACGCCTTGACCACCTTGACGTCGTACGTCCCCTTGGGCTCGTGCGCGTCTTGGCGGTCGTTGCCGCCGCAGCCCGCGGCCACCGCGAACGCTGCGGCGCCAACCCCGAGGCATGCGAGACGGGCTCCCCTCACAGCGGGGCGGAACGTATCACGAGCGTCCGCGCCCAAACGCCGATTGACCAGATGTTGGCGAGGGATTAAGCCCCGCGCTGCGCGGGCGGTTCCGGTTTGGCAAGTTCGTCATCGGTCGCATAGGCTGTGGCGCGCTCCGGTGGGCGAACCGGGGCATATCAGCAAGGGAGGAAGGTGATGGTCAGAAGCATCGCCGACCGGGCGTTCTTGCCCACCAAGAACCTCCTTGAAGAGGTCGGCGACATGATGATCCTGACGGGGAAGACCGTCGTGTCGGCCCTGCGCCCGCCGTACCCGTACGGCGGCGAGTTCGTCTCCCAGTTCCTGTTCGCCCTCAAGCTGTGCTGGTTCCCGCTGCTGATCTCCACCGTGGCCTTCGGCTACGGGGCACCCGGCCTCCAGGCCGCCAACTTCCTCGTGCTCTTCGGCGCCCTGGACCGCCTCGGCGGCTTCTTCGTCCTCGCCTCGATCCGCGAATTCGCCCCGTTCGTGGACGCCATCGTGCTCGCCGGCGTCGCCGGCACGGCCATCACCGCCGACCTCGGCGCGCGCAAGATCCGCGAGGAGCTCGACGCCCTGCAGGTGCTCGGCGTCGACCCGGTCAAGAACCTCGTCGTCCCGCGGTTCCTGGCCCTGATGCTGGTCACCGGCCTGTTCGACGTCTACGCGCTGCTGTTCGGCATCTTCGGCGGCATCATCGCCACGCTGGTCAACGGCGCGCCGCTCGGCCCGTTCTGGGCCACCTTCTTCACCAACGCCTCGACGACGGACCTCTGGGGGTCGGTCCTCAAGTGCACCTTGTTCGGCGCGATCATCGCGATCGTCTGCTGTTACAAGGGGATGACCGCCTCGGGCGGCGCCGAAGGGGTGGGCCGCGCCGTCAACCAAGCGGTGGTGATCGCCTTCCTCGGGGTGTTCGCCTTCAACTACGTCTTCACCCAGACCCTGCTCGCGACCCATCCCGAGATCACGGTGATCCGCTAGATGGGCGGCGGGTGGCTCGCAGTCCCGCGGGACTGGATCGCCTCCTTCGGGGAGATCGCGAAGTTCTGCGGGAAGATCCTGGGCCTCGTCTACTCCGGTCGCGTCTTCCGGTTCTTCGGGGAGGCGCTTCGCCAGGCCGGAATCCTGATCCTCAGCTCGACCCTCGTCATCTGGGGGCTCGTGTTCATCATCGGCCTGCAGTGCGGGATCGAGGGCGCGTACTTCAACCGCTCGGTGGGCGCGCCCGCGTACGCCGGCGTGTTCAGCGCCTGGTGCGACCTGCGCGAGCTCGTGCCCTACGCCTTCGGCTACATGATGGCGGCCAAGGTGGGCACCGGCATCGTGGCCGAGCTGGGCTCGATGCGCATCTCGGACGAGATCGACGCGCTCGAGGTCATGGGGATCGACTCGATGCGGTTCCTCTGCGCGACCAAGCTGCTGGCCGCGTGGATGGTGCTGCCGTTCATGTACATCGCCGCCGTGGGAGCCGGGTTCTTCGCGAGCTATCTAGCTGTGGTCCAGCAGATAGGCGAGGTGTCATCCGGCGGGTTCTTCCTGATCTTCTGGATGTTCCAGAACCCACCCGATCTGCTCTACAGCGTCCTCAAGGGCATGTTCATGGCCACGGCCATCGTGCTCGTGGGGTGCTACTACGGCTACAACGCCTCGGGCGGGCCCGTAGGGGTGGGAACGGCCACGGCGAAATCGATGGTGCTCAACATCGTGCTCGTGCACCTCATTGGCATGCTGGGGACCCAGTTGTTCTGGGGGGCCAATCCACGAGCACCGATCGGAGGCTGAAGCAACCCATGGCAGAGGACAGCAGGGACGACCAGGAGACGCACGTCTCGGGCACCCCGCAGCCCGACAACCCGCTGCAGGCGCAGGGCGCCGGCGAGGCGACGGACGACCACAAGCGCGGCAGCTGGCTCGAGGAGGCCGAGGACCAGCCCACGCGCGTAACCAACGAGCCGCCGCCACCTCCGCCGCAGCAGCACCCGCAGCAGCGCGGCGCGCAGGAGGACGACGAGTACCAGTGGCACACCGGCGTCAAGCGCGACACCGGCCGCCCGGACGCGATCGAGTTCATCGACGTCCACAAGGCGTTCGGCCGCAACCGCATCCTGCGCGGGCTGAACATGGGCATCCCCGAGGGCATGATCTCGATGATCCTCGGGCCCTCGGGCACCGGGAAGTCCGTGTGCATCAAGCACATGGTCGGTCTGCTCTACCCGGACGAGGGCGACGTGCTCGTGCACGGCGAGTCGGTGCCGAACATGGCCGACGACGAGCTCTTCGAGATGCGCAAGAAGTTCGGCGTGCTGTTCCAGGACGGCGCGCTGTTCGGGTCGATGAACCTGGTCGACAACACCGCCTTCCCGCTCCGCCAGCACACGGACAAGAGCGAGGAGGAGATCCTCGAGATCGTCAACCGGCGCCTGCGCGAGGTCGGCCTCGCCGACGCCGAGGACAAGATGCCCAACGAGCTCTCTGGCGGGATGCGCAAGCGGGCAGGGTTCGCGCGCGCGCTCGTGCTCGACCCCGACATCGTGCTCTTCGACGAGCCCGATTCGGGCCTCGACCCGGTCCGCACCGCGCTCCTGTGCGAGCTCATCCAGGAGGTGCACGAAGAGAACGGAGGCGCCTACGTCGTGATCACGCACGACATCGCGTCCGCTCGCCGCGTCGCCGAGCACATCTCGGTCCTGTGGAAGGGCCGGATCGTGGAGTCCGGGCCCGCGGAGGAGCTGTTCAACTCCGACAACCCCTTCGTCCGCCAGTTCCTGTCCGGCGAGTCACAGGGGCCCCTCGGAATGGAATAGCGTCGAGTGGCCCCGGCGGAGCCCATTCCGCCACCTACCCCATTCCCGTACCCCACCCCAGTGCCCCTCACCCCGTCGACCTTTTCGTACACCGCCACTAACGACCGCAGCGCCCCGGAGCCGCCCGCATGACGGTGGCCCGCGGCGCCGCGCTTGCGGCGCTGGTCATCGCCGTCGTCGTCGTCGCCGTCCTGCTGCTCTCCGACGACGGCGGCGAGGAGTACAAGGTCACGCTCATCAACGCCGGCCAGCTGGTCAACGGCGACGACGTGCAGATCGGTGGGCGCCGGATCGGGTCGATCGAGGACATCTCGCTCACCGACAACAACCAGGCGCAGCTGAAGATCAAGGTCGACGCGGACTTCGCGCCGCTGCACCGGGGCACCACCGCCCTCGTGCGCGCGACGTCGCTGTCGGGCATCGCGAACCGCTACCTGGCGCTGACCCCGGGCCCGAACAACGCCCCGGACCTGCCCTCGGGCTACAACCTCCCGGTCACCAGCACGACGAGCATCGTCGACCTCGACCAGCTCTTCAACACCTTCAACGCGCAGACGCGCGCGGGCCTGCAGAACGTGATCCAGGGCTCGGCGGCCTACTACGCCGGCAAGGGCCCGCAGGCCAACGAGGCGGCGAAGTTCTTCAACCCCGCGCTGTCCTCCACCAGCGCGCTGATCAACGAGGTCCTCTCCGACCAGCGCACGTTCACGAGCTTCGTCGTCGACGCGTCCAACCTCGTCTCCACGGTGGCCGAGCGCCGCGGCGACCTCGCCGCCCTGGTCGGCAACGCGAACGCGACCGCCGCGGCCATCGCCGCCCAGAACCAGGCCCTGGCCCAGACGCTCGGCCTGCTGCCGGGCACGCTGCGCAAGGCGAACACCACCTTCGTGAACCTGCGCTCGACGCTCGACGACCTGGACCAGCTCACCGCGGCCTCCAAGCCCGTCGCCCCGAAGCTGGCGCCGTTCTTCCGGACCCTGCGCCCGCTGCTGCGCGAGGCCCGCCCGACGGTCAACGACCTCAGCGCGCTGATCCGCACCGCCGGCCCCGACAACGACCTCATCGACCTGCTGCACAAGACGCCGGCCCTCGCCCAGCAGTTCGGCGTGAGCTCGAAGCTGACGATCACCGCGCTGCGGAAGTCCCAGCCGGTGGTGACCTTCATCCGCCCGTTCGCCCCCGAGCTCATCGGGTGGATCCGCGACTTCGGCCAGGGCGCCTCGAACTACGACGCCAACGGTCACTACGCGCGCATCCAGCCGATCTTCAACGCGTTCTCGTTCACCTCGAACCCGGCCGGCGGCGTGCTCACGCCGCTGCCGCCGAGCGGCCGGTCCAACTTCAACCAGAGCGACCTGCTCAAACGCTGCCCGGGCGCCGCGAGCCAGCCGCCCGAGGACAAGTCGGCGCCGTTCCTGGACGACGGCCGCCTGGTCGGCGACTGCAACCCCGCACAGGTGCCGCCCGGCCCATGAGGCGCGTCGCGGCCATCACCCTCGTCCTCGCCGCCGCCGCGGGCCTGACCATCTTCGGCACCGCCGCCGGCGACTCCAGCGGCTACCAGGTGCGCGCGATCTTCGACGACGCCAACTACATCATCTCGGGCGAGGACGTGAAGATCGCGGGCGTGAAGGTCGGCAGCGTGGACTCGCTCGACGTCACCAAGGACAAGAAGGCCGCGATCGTCCTGAACATCACCAGCGGCGGCTTCCAGGACTTCCGCACCGACGCCCACTGCACGATCCGGCCCCAGTCGCTGATCGGCGAGAACTTCGTCGAGTGCTCGCCCACCGCACCGCACGCGCCCGGCGCGCAGCTGCCGCCGAAGCTGCCCGTGATCAAGAGCGGGCCGGGCAAGGGCCAGCACTACCTCCCGGTCAACAACACGTCCAGCCCGGTCGGCATCGACCAGATCAACGCGATCCTGCGCGCGCCCGAGCAGCAGCGCCTGGCGCTGATCATCGACGAGCTCGGGACCGGCTTGGCCGGCAACGGCAAGGCGCTCTCGGAGACCATCCACCGCGCCAACCCGGCGCTGCAGGAGACCGACAAGGTCCTGAACATCCTCGCCAACCAGAACAAGGTGCTCGCCGACCTCGCCGTCAACTCCGACACCGTCCTCGCCCCGCTGGCGGCCCAGCGCCAGCACGTCGCCGACTTCATCGTCAAGGCCAACACGGTCAACCAGGCGACCGCCGAGCGCAGCGCCGCGCTGCGGGCCAACCTCCAGCTCCTGCCCCCGTTCCTCACACAGCTGCGCCCGACCCTGGCGCGCGTCAACGGGCTGTCCGACGAGATGGTGCCGCTGCTGCGCGACCTGCACGCGCAGGCCCCGGCGATCAACTCGCTCATCGAGCAGCTCGGCCCGTTCTCGGAGGCCTCGCGGCCGGCCATCCGCAGCCTCGGCGGCGCGTCCGAGGCCGGCATCCCGGCGACCAAGGCGTTCAACCCGATCGTCAACCAGCTCGACCAGTTCACGCGCGCGGCCAAGCCGGTCGCCGACAACCTGAGCGCGATCCTCAAGTCGCTGCGCGACACCGGCGGCGTGGAGCGACTGATGGACTTCATCTTCTTCTCGGTCTCCGCCGTCAACGGGTTCGACTCGATCAGCCACTACCTGCGCGCGGGCCTGATCGTCAACCTCTGCTCGTCCTACGCGGTGGCCCCGGTCACCGGCTGCTCGGCCAACTTCCCGGACTCGAGCTCGGACGGCTCCAGCGCGTCGGCCGCCTCGGCGCACCCGAGCGCCACGGCCAAGGAGCAGGCGGTCGCCGCCGCCGGCAGCGACCCCGTGCTGCAGCGCACCGCCAAGGTGCTGGCCGGCGAGAAGCCCGACCAGGTCTACGCCGACGAGGCCCAGGCCAAGGTGCAGGCCGCGCAGCTGCGCAAGGAGCGGGCCCGCAAGACGGCCGCGCTGAAGCGGGTCAAGGCGGTCACGGCGCGCGCGGCCCGGGCCAAGGCCACCGAGCGCCGCGCGATCCTGCGCGCCCGCCAGCTCTGCCACCGGCTCGACACCCAGCGCACCAAGGATCGCTGCGCGCGCGCCCGCAGGCACGCACGCGCGTTGTCCAAGGCCCGGGCCAAGGCCGAGCGCGACCAGGCCACGGTCACCCAGGACGCTCCCATCCAGCTGCCCGACGTGCAGCTGCCCGGCGGCCTGGGCGCGGCCGACCCGCTGCCGCCCCCGCCGGCCGCCCCGCAGTCTCCCGCCGACTCGCCCGTCAACCCGCCCACGCAGGCCCCGGCCGCCGACGCCTCCGACGACGCGTCCGCCGCGCAGCAGCAGCCCGCCCAGGGCGGCGGCTCCGACCAGACCTCCACGACCCAGAGCGACCCCAAGCAGGGGCTGTTCGACTACCTCCTGGGGAATTAGCTCGATGCGCCGCCGCGGAGCCAGCTCGATCGCCGCCAACCCCGTCCTCATCGGGGCCGCGACCACGCTGGTCGTGATCGTCGCCGTCTTCCTGGCCTACAACGCCAACAACGGCCTGCCCTTCGTGCCGACGTATCAGCTCACGGCCGACGTGCCGAACGCCGCCAACCTGGTGCGCGGCAACGACGTGCGCATGGGCGGCGCCCGCGTCGGCGTGGTCGACACGATCACGCCGCAGGCGCACAAGGACGGCACCGTCACCGCGCAGCTCAAGCTCAAGCTGCAGACCTCGATCAAGCCACTGCCGAAGAACTCGACGGTGCTGATCCGCCCGCGCTCGGCCCTGGGCCTCAAGTACGTCGAGATCACGAAGGGCAACCTGCCGGTCAACGGCAGCGAGAACGCCACGAACAACGGCTTCGCCGATGGCGCGACCATCCCCTTGAGGAACGCCACGCCGTCCCCGGTCGAGATCGACGAGGTCTTCAACACCTTCGACAAGCCCACGCGCGTGGCCAGCTCGACGAACCTGACCGAGTTCGGCAACGCGCTGGCGGGCCGGGGCCAGGACCTCAACGACGCCATCCAGTTCGCTCCCGTCCTGCTCGCCAGCCTGATCCCGGTGGCCCAGAACCTGTCGAATCCGGCCACCCGCCTGAACAACCTGTTCCCGGCGCTCGAGCGCGCGGCCTCGATCACCGCGCCGGTCGCCCAGTCCCAGGCCGACCTCTTCGTGAACCTCGACACGACCTTCTCGGCGCTGGCCGACGTGGCCCGGCCGTTCATCCAGGACTCGATCTCCAACGGCCCGCCGGCGCTGAGCACGGCCATCCGCACGTTCCCGTTCCAGCGCGTGTTCCTGGCCAACACCACGCAGCTCGTGCGCGACCTGCGCCCGGGCGTCAAGGCGCTGAGCACCGCGGCGCCCGCGATCTCCGAGGCCTTCACCGTCGGCACGCCGGCGCTGCTGCGCTCGGTCGCGCTGAACGCGCGCCTGACGGAGACCTTCAAGACCATTGAGGCGTTCTCCAACGACCCGCGTGTGCCGCTCGGCCTCGGCGATCTGACCTCGACCGTGCAGCTACTCAACCCGGCGCTGAAGTCGCTCGCCCCCGTCCAGCTCACCTGCAACTACATCACGCTGTTCTTCCGCAACGTCGCGTCGCTGCTCAGCGAGGGCGACAGCAACGGAACCTGGCAGCGGTTCATCGTGATCGTCACCCCGCAGGGGCCGAACAGCGAGGGCGGCCCGAGCTCGGCCCCGGCCGACGGCCCGACGACCGACAACCACCTCCACACCAACCCGTACCCGAACGTGGGCGCGCCGGGTCAGCCGAACGAGTGCGAGGCCGCCAACGAGAAGTACCTGGCCGGCCAGAACGTGATCGGCAACGTGCCCGGCAACCAGGGCACGAACCACGATCAGACGAAGAGGGACCTGAACCAGTAGCCATGGCCCGCGACGACGTCAAGCGCGTTCCCCGCAAGGACCGGACCGGTGCCAACCCGTTCACGGTCGGCGCGCTGGTGCTGATCGCGGCCGTGCTCATCACCTACTTCGGGTTCTCGAAGCACATCCCGTTCACGCACGGCTTCCGGCTCAACGCCGTGTTCGAGTCGGCCAACTCCATCCGCACCAACTCGCCGGTGCGCATCGCCGGCGTCAACGTCGGCAAGGTCACCAACGTCGAGCGCTACAAGGACACGAACGCGGCGGAGGTCCAGATGCAGATCTCCGACAGCGGGCTCCCGATCCACCGCGACGCCACGCTGAAGATCCGCCCGCGCATCTTCCTCGAGGGCAACTTCTTCGTCGACGTCTCGCCCGGCACCCCGGGCGCGCCCGAGCTCGAGGACAACGACGCGCCGATCCCGATGACGCAGACGGCGACGCCGGTCCAGCTCGACGAGGTGCTGACCTCGCTGCAGTCCAACGCACGCGACGACCTGCAGACCGTCCTTCAGAGCTACGGCAACGCGCTGCAGCTCAAGCCCACGCCCCAGCTCGACGCGACCCAGGACCCCTCCGTCCAGGGCCTCACCGCGGCGGAAGCGCTGAACAAGAACTTCAACTACGCCGCCGCCGCCTTCCAGGGCGTCGCCGAGGTCAACCAGGCGCTGCTCGGCACCGAGCCGCAGGACCTCTCCAAGCTCATCGTCGGCCTGCAGCGCACGACTGAGGGCCTCGGGCGCAACGAGGAGCAGCTCAAGGACCTCATCACCAACTTCAACCGGACCGTGGCGGCGTTCGCGTCGCGCTCGGGCGACCTCGAGGCGACCATCCGGCTGCTGCCCCCGACGCTGCAGGCGGCCAACACCGCCTTCGACGCGCTCAACCGGGCCTTCCCGCCCACGCGCGCCTTCGCGCTCGAGCTCATCCCCGGCGTCGAGCAGACGCCGGCCACCATCGACGCCGCCTACCCGTGGATCGCGCAGGTCCAGAAGCTCGTCTCGCCCAGCGAGCTCGGCGGCCTCGTCAACGCGCTCCGCCCGACCACCGCCGACCTCGCCAACGTCGCCAACGCCACGCTCCAGCTCCTACCCAAGGTCGACCTCGTCGATCGCTGCGTCACCGACGTGGTCCTTCCCACGGGCGACGTGAAGATCGCCGACGGGCCCTTCACCACCGGGCTGGAGAACTACAAGCAGTTCTGGGAGTCACTCGTCGGGCTGACCGGCGAGGGCCAGAACTTCGACGGCAACGGGCAGTACGTGCGCTTCCAGGCCGGCGGCGGCGCGACCACGATCTCGACCGGCAACTCGACGCTCAGCGGCGACCCGCTGTTCGGCAACGCGATCGCCACGCCGCTGGGCACCCGGCCCGCGTACACCGGGCAGCGCCCGCCGTACAAGCCCGACGCGCCGTGCTACCAGCAGACGCCGCCGGACCTCAACGGCCCGGCCGCCGCGGTGGGGCCGCCCGACCAAACCGTCGGCACCGGGCCCAGCAACCCGCTCGCTCCGACCGTGCCGCTCCCGACCGTGACCGTGCCCGGCACCCCCGTCACCCTCGACAAGCGGGCCAAGCAGAAGAAGTCCCTCGCCGGCAAGATCGCCGACGGCCTCAACCCGTTCTCGAGCAGCAAGCAGCACAAGCGGGCGTACACGCCGACCGGCAGCGCCAACAAGCCGACGATCGAGGCCCAGGACACGTCGGCGAGCAAGGGCGCCAAGGGCACCAAGACCACGGCCGACGCCGGCAACCCGGTCAAGGACACGACCCCATGAACGCGATCCGCAAGCGGGCACGCGAGTTCACCGCGGTCATCGTGCTCATCCTCATCGCGCTGCTCGTGGGCGGCTACATCCTGTCCCAGCAGCGCTTCAACCTGCCCGGCTGGGTCCCGATCCTGGGCAAGAACTTCTTCACCCTGAAGGCGGAGTTCTCCACCGCGCAGGCCGTCACCCCGGGCCAGGGCCAGACCGTCGACATCGCCGGCGTCGCGGTGGGCGAGATCCAGAACGTGCAGCTCAAGAACGGGCGCGCGCTGGTGACCATGAACATCCGCGAGAAGTACGACACGATCTACCCCGACGCGACCATGCTCCTGCGGCCCAAGACCGGCCTGAAGGACATGGTCGTCTCGATGGACCCGGGCAACTCGTCCTCGGGCAAGAAGCTCAAGAGCGGGGCGACGATCCCGGTCAACCAGACGCTGCCCGACGTCAACATCGACGAGATCCTCGCGGCGCTGGACACCGACACCCGCGCCTACCTGCGGCTGCTGCTCGGCGGCGCCGGGCAGGGCCTGCGCGACAACACCGCCGACCTCTCGAGCACGCTGCGGCGCTTCGCGCCTACGAGCCGCGACCTGGCCAAGATCACCAGCCAGCTCAAGGAACGGCGGGTCAACATCCGCCGCACCGTCCACAACTTCCAGCTGCTGGCCAACGCGCTGGGCGACAAGGACGACCAGCTCACCCAGCTCGTCGACTCCACCGACGCGGTCTTCCGCGCCTTCGCCTCCGAGGACCAGAACATCCAGGCGACGCTCGCGCAGCTGCCGCCGACGCTGACCGACACCCAGGTCACGCTCCGCAAGCTCACCACGCTCGGCAATACGCTCGGCCCGACCCTGCAGGCGCTGCGCCCCGGCGCCCGCGCGCTCGGCCCGTCGCTGGCCGCCACGCGCCCGGCCCTGCGCGAGGAAACGCCGATCATCCGCGACCAGATCCGGCCCTTCACGGTCGCCGCCCTGCCCACCGTCCAGGCGCTACAGCCGGCGGCGAACGACCTGGCGGCGCTTACCCCCGACCTGAGCACCTCGTTCGACGTCCTCAACTACGCGCTCAACGAGCTGGCCTACAACCCGCCCGGCGCGACCGAGGGCTACCTGTTCTGGCTCTCCTGGCTCAACCAGCTCGGGCCCACCATCTTCGCGACCCAGGACGCCCACGGCCCGATCCGCCGCGGCCAGTTCCTGATCTCGTGCACCTCGGCCGGTGTGCTGGCCCAGGTCGCCAAGGTCAACCCGCTGCTGAAGACCATCCTCGACCTGCTCAACCCGGTGCAGCAGGCGCAGGTCTGCCCGGGCCAGGCAGGCGCCGGATCGGGCGTCGCCCCCGGCGTCGGCGGCGCACCCGGCGCAGGCGGCGGCACGGTGCCGACCCCCTAGACCATGCAGAAGCAAGCTCCCACAGTCGGCCGGCTTCTCGTGATGGTGGGCTTCGCGCTGTCGTGCTTCGGGCTGCTGCTGTTCCTCTGGCTGGCCTTCGGCGGCCCGATCCCCTTCCAGCCCAAGGGCTACCAGTTCAAGATCGAGTTCCCCAATGCGACGCAGCTGGCCCAGGAGGCCGA
>Ga0070700_100001192_pt1 | contig 12875 bp, 9 predicted proteins | sample KBSK5101metaG_FD_65456 | JGI IMG/M metagenome (GOLD analysis project Ga0070700, IMG submission 65456) | Corn, switchgrass and miscanthus rhizosphere microbial communities from Kellogg Biological Station, Michigan, USA - KBS K5-10-1 metaG | ecosystem: Host-associated > Plants > Roots >...
CATCTGGCGTCGCGCGCGGATTGGAAGCGAGAGACAGCAGCGCATCGACAACAGCTCGACGTGACGCGCGGCGAAGAGAGGCTTCGTAGGGTGTCGCCGCCGTCGCTCTGTCGTAGACTGAGGCGATCATGGTGGTGATTACCTCGTCGGCGGACGGAGCCGCCGGGTTTCGCGCGTGAAAAGCAAACAATCGCTCGACTCTCTCGGGCGCGAGCACTCCATCGGCAACGTAGCCGCTCAACGCCCGCGCAATCGCCAGCGGATCGAATACTATTCCAGCCGGCGAATCGAAAGTCCATCCACCGCTGAATCCGTAAGGCGACGGGGGAATTTTTGCGAGAATGCGCTCGGGAATGGCGAGTGCCTTCGGCTGAATCGCCGCCATCAATGCGGCGAGCGCTTCGCGCTGTCTTGCGGGATCGACCATCCGCGCCGGGGTCTGCGCGTCGCCGCGCAGCGCGAAGGTGTAATCCATCCCCCCGATCGCCTTGATCGCCGCTTCGATCGCGTAGCGGTGATGGAGATAGACCGGGACCAAGCGCTCGTTGAGCATCCACATCGGATCACCCGGCGCGATTACGCGCTCATCGAATTTGGAGAGCAGCACATCACGGACTCCGCTCTGCCGCTCCAGCTCCTTCACCGCATCGGTTCCGTTGAGCCAGCGAGTCGCTTCCGGGACTACGCCGGCATCTGCATCACGGTCCGACAGGAACCGAATTCCTTTGGTGATCGCGTCCTGCATCAAGCCTGCGAGTCCGGCCTTCTCCTCGACTGGCGAAGCGTACTGGGTGTAGGCGTAGCGAATGGCGAGTGAATCGTACGAGCCGGTGCCCGCTCTCCAGGCATTCGTGACCTCGACGCCGCCGTCCTTTCTGAGGGTTACCAGTGGGCCCGGATAATCCATCACGCTGGCGCGGCCGTAAGTGTGCGAGATGTAGTTGTGCGCGAGTCCGAGGGTGTGTCCGATCTCGTGGGCTATGTGCTGGCGCCGCCTGGCCATGGTGAACTCGGCGCCGTTCACATTCGGATCGAGGGATGTGATCCAGCTTTCAGTGGCGTCGTCCAGCGCCGGCTCGAGCCCGGCGAAGAGATTGTAATCGGTGATCGAACGGTAGGAATCCATCTTCAGCGCGGCCTTGATGATTTCGCCCGTGCGCGGATCGACGAACGACTGGCCGACGGAGAACCCGGGATCGCTGCGATGCACCCACTGGATCACAGAGTAGCGTGCATCCATCGGATCTACCGAGTCGGGAAGATCCTCGACGCGGAACGCGTTCGTGAATCCCGCCGCCTCGAAGGTTTTATTCCACCAGCTCGCTCCCTGCCTGAAGGCGGTACGGTACGGCTCGGGAATGCCGCGATCGAGGTAGTAGACCAACGGCTTCACTGGGTCCGACAGCTGCGCGCCAGGATTCTTCTTCTCGAGACGCCACCGTGTCAGCCATCGCACCTGTGGCGGGCGATTGAACGGCTGTGAGAAATCGAAAAAGTCGACCGAGAAGACACCGACGCGTGGGTCGAACGCCCGCGGCTTGTAGTTGTTGTCCGGCAGCTCGACGAATGAGTGGTGCTGGCGGAGAGTGAGGGCACGGGCATCGGGAGTATGCCGCGCGACGTCGGCTCCGGGCGCATCGCTCTCGAACGTCAGCAGCGCCTCGACCTCGGTGTTCTTGGGAAATGCTCGGGTGCGTGCCGGGTAGATGGTGCTTCTGTTCCGATCGAGCCGGTAGGATCCCTGCTGGCCGCGCTGCAGGTTACCGCGCACATCGAACACATCCTGCAGGATGAAATCACTGGCATCGATGAGAACCTTGCCGTTTTCCTCGGCGAGGATCGGGAAGGAGGCGAGCACCGAGCTGGCGAACGATTCCTCGACAGCGCGTTCTTCTACTGTGTCGCGCGAGGCGCGAAAATCGAGATTGCGGCGAACCAGAAAAATGCGCGGACCGTAGCGCTGGAATCTCACCACTGCCTGGTCGCCGGTAGTTCCGCGATCGAGTCCGCGATTGTTGGAGCCAAGGCCGGTGGATAGCGAATACAGGTACAGGAAATCCTGATCGAGTCGCGAGACCTCGAGCAGCAACTTTCCCGATCGCTGATCGAAATAAAACGGAATGAACCCGTCGTGGCGCTCGACGCCGGCCGTTTGCTGCGCCCAGCTTCGCGGTTGGGACTGCTGCGCGCCGGAGCTGGGGGATTGCTGCGCGATCGCGCTCGAGGCCAGCAGGAGTATGCCGGCGGTCAGTACGAGATTTTTCATCGGACCGGCAATATGCTGCCGGTCCGTTCAAGCTCGATAGTGGATGCGCGGCCCGGTCAGCGCTCCGCTATGTGGACCCCGCCGTTCGTCGTAACGACGCGCACTACCGGGCCGCCGGATCCCAGCTGGGTCGAGATGTGTCGATTGAGGGAGCCCCGCACGGTGATGGGGAAGTCGATACGCATCCCGCCGTTGGTTGTGCCGGTCTCGAGCTGCGCGTTGTAGCCACGCGGCACGTTCACAGTGGCGCCGCCGTTGGTCGTTTGCAGATCGAGGCCCTCGCCCTGCCACGTCGTTCCCGAGAGATCCGCGATCACGCCGCCATTGGTCGTTCGCGCCCGAACGTTGCCCCCGACATCGGTGAGACGAATGCCGCCGTTGGTCGCCTCGAAGTCCATGTCGCCCCGTACATCCTCTGCGGAAATCCCGCCGTTCTGAGTGTCCGCCTCGAGGCTCGTCTGGCCGGGGACATAAATGTCATAACTGACCGACCAGGACGCGCGCCCGCGAGTCGACGGACCCTCCGAGCGGATACGGCCGCCGTCGGTGAAGACTCGAATCTGACGGGCAATGCTGCTTGCCGTCGCATCGTCCTCACCGCTGGCCTGGATTCGTGCGACAACCTTGATATCTCGGCGATCCGACCCGTAGAAGCGTACGCCACCGTTATCACCGCCGTCGACCGCGATCTTCCCTGCGGGCGCGATGGTGTACGAGCGCACTTCGCAGAAACGGCCACGCCCGTCATTCCAGCCGCGTTCACAGTTGTCGCGCCAACGTTCGGCGCGCGCATCGACCTGCGCCATCGTCACTGTGGGGATGAGAAACAACGAGATATTGAGAGCCGAAACGAGGGAGCGGTGCACGGGTGTAAGTCCTGTGAGGGTACTTAACATTGGATGCGGTTTCGTGAGAAAGGGTTGAGGCTAGTAATCCCCTCGGTCTCGACGCCGAACGAGATCGTCGACGCTGGCAAGGCGCCCGGTGGACGAGCGCACCTGGCGGGCGAAACCGGGTGTGACGCCGTGATCGCGCATCCTTACGAATTCGCGGAGGGTGACATCGGTGTAGCCCAGCTCCCTGAAATCCTCGACGAATGACTCCGTGACCCCGTGATCGCGCGCCTCCAGCAACTGATCGGTGGTCAGGCCATTGAAGCCGAACCGCCGAAGCGCCGCAATGAAATCCGGGGTGACTCCGTGATCCCGCAAGTCCTGGAGATCCTCGAGAGAAAGACCCTTGTATCCTGCGTCGCTCAGCTCGCGGATGAAATCGTCCGACACGCCGTGGTCGCGAAGAGTGACGAGTCGATGGGCGTCGCCGACCCGGTACCCGGCCGCGCTGAGCGACTTCATGTACTCGAGGTTGGCGCCGTGCATTCCCATGGTCACGAGCTGGTTGACGGACGGCCGCTCGTATCCCTCCTTGCGCATTTCATCGAGCATCGCGTAGCCCACGTCGTGCAGCGCCAGCCAGAATTGCTGCTCGGTTGTCGGGCGCTCGTAGCCGCGTGAGGCAAGCTGCTGCGGGAACCGCGAATCCGGAGCGAACGTGTAGAAGCCGGTGCCGCGTCCATCGCGCAGCTCGCCGTCGAAGTTGAAGGTGCCTGCATCGCGCACCAGCTGAAACTTCACCGGACCGTTGTATGACGACAGCTGCGACACTGACAGGCCACGCAGCTCCGTCGGGCTTACGCCGAACGACGTCATTCCGTGCCGGCGGCGGCCGTCCTCGTTGTGCTCGAAACTGAGCTGGACACGATCGCGCGAAGGCTGATAGTAGATCCGCCACGTTCCCTGCTCGGCGGTCTGGGCGCGCGCGGTCGAGAGGCTTGCAAGTAGCAGCAGGGAAATCGCTGCTGATCTCGCGGTCGGATATCCAGGGCGAATTCGAGTTGGTCGCGGCATTGCAGCTCCGGGCAGGGTTATGGGCACCAGACGGCCCCTGCGATTGGATAGGCCCGGAGTACTAAAGGTTTGAACGTCCGGCGAACGATCACAACGCGATCATCACCTTAATGGCTTCGCGATCGTTCATCGCGCGGTACCCGTCGGGCACGCCGTCGAGATCCGTGACGCGATCGAACACCCGGCCGGGCTCGATCTTTCCCTCGAGCACATCGGGCATCAGCTCTTCGATGTAGGCGCGTGCCGGCGCCGGTCCGCCCGCAATCGTCACGTTCTTGAAAAAGGCCGGTGTCGCTTCGGGAAGATCCTCCTCCTGCGGGACGCCAACCCGACCCACTGCGCCACCGGGGCGGGTGATGCTGAGAGCGGTGACATTGGAGTCGTGCAGGCCTACGCACTCGAGCACCGAGTGCGCGCCCAATCCTCCAGTCAGCTCGAGAACTTTCTCGGTCGCTGCCTCGCCGCGCTCACTGACGATGTCGGTGGCACCGAATTCCATGGCCAGCTTGATCCTGTCAGGATGACGCCCCAGCATGATGACCTGTTCGGCGCCGAGCCGGCGCGCGGCGATCACGCCGCACAGGCCTACCGCGCCATCGCCGACAACTGCCGCGATCCTGCCCGGACCAACCTTGGCGCATACCGCAGCATGATGTCCTGTGCTCATGACGTCAGATAGCGTGAGCAGTCCCGGCATCAGCGCGTCGTCGGGCCCAACAGGCAGCTTGACGACCGTGCCGTCCGCCTGCGGAACTCGCACTGCCTCCCCCTGTCCACCATCGAGCTTGGTGCCGCCCCACCATCCACCGTGCAAACACGATGTCTGCAGACCTTGTCGACAGAATTCACAGGTACCATCGGACCAGGCGAAGGGCACAACGACGAGATCGCCACGTTTGACGGTGCGCACGTCTTTCCCAACGTCCTCGATGACGCCGATGAACTCGTGACCCATCCGGCTCCCCTTGTCCGATCGCTCCATGTTCTTGTACGGCCAGAGATCGCTGCCGCAGATGCAGGCGCGCGTTACTCTGAGCAGGGCGTCGGTTGATTTCCTGATGCTGGGGTCGGGGACTTTCTCGACGCGGACATCGCCCGCGCCGTACATGACGGTTGCTCGCATAACCAGTGGCTAGTTGCCGCGGGTGTCCGCTGAGGGCCCGTAGATGGATGGCACCTTGGCACCCATCGGTCGCAGGTACGCCGAGAGCTGACCGCGATGATGAATCGCGTCGAACAGGATAAACCACAGAAACTGTCCGACTGGCTGTTCGGCTACGACTTTCCCATTGGACGAGAACTGTATAGTGCGATTCCACGAATCGTCATCGATCTTTTCGACTTCGTTCGTGAGGTCATTGAGGCAACTCTCGAACAGCTGCTTCATCTCATCGAGCGCGGGTGGAGGATCGAGCTTCCATTCAGCGCGGCCTTTGGTAACGGCGTCGATGCACGACCTCAGCTCATTGGTCATCGTCCACATGATCTGTTGGGCAGATGGTGACCGCTCGTGCGGTGTGTAGTCGGCGCGGTCGGCTGGGACAGAGTGCATCACTCGCAGAAAAGCAGGATTCTCCGCACGTCGCCGCTCCAGATAGAACTCACGCGATGTCATTGTCATACCCTCACCTGATTTGAATAACCTGCCGTCCCTCGTGAAGTTGTCGGCGCTGTCCGTGCCAGACAAGATCACCCGACAATCCGGCCGGAAGCGTGATATCTGCGCGCAATCCGCGCTCGCCTTCTCGAGCCAAAGCGACCGCCACGTCGCCTGAGGGATGCGGCACGCGTCCTTCTGCACGACGCAGTTGGCCGAGCGCCGGCTGGATGCGAACCGTTCGGAATCCCGGACTCGAGGGACGCACTCCCAGGACAGTCGCGAGCAGCCCGTAATTGGGATGAGCGGCCCAGGCGTGCGTATCGGAACGTGTGGGTTCCGGATTCTCGGGCGCTGATGTCAGGCCGAGTTTGAGCATTGTCTGCCATGGCGCGAGTCGTTCGATGTAGCGATCGCCGAGCCCTGCTTTGCGCAGCGCTTCCAGAACATAAAAGCTGAAGTAATAAGACGCCGGTGTGAGCGTGGTGTCAGCGAGCACGCGCTCCATCACTGTGAGCTGCGTAGCGGTCGGGACGGCATCGGCGAGAATCGCCAGCACATTGGTTTGCTGACTGTAGGACGTGGTGTCGGGCGAATCGCGAAAAAGGCCCCGAGCGGGATCCCACGCCCGCGAGCGCACTGCAGCGCGTACTGACTGAGCTCGGAGACGATAGTCTGCGGCAGCGCCCGGCATTCCGAGCGCCTGCTCGAGCTCCGCTGCTTTTTCCAGCGCGTAGACATACAGCAGGCTGATGGTTGCCGAATGTCCGGCGTCGGCACGCGGCGGAACTCCGCGATCCCATCGCGGCGTCCAGTCGACGTAGTTCCAGTACGGCATGGTGCCCAGCATTCCGGTGGAGTCGACGTGCCTCGCGTACCATTCGAGGATCCCGCGAATTCCGGCGAGTCGGGCGCGCACGAACGCGGCATCATCGCGCTGCATGAAATAGTCATGCACCATCGCCACATAGATCAGCGAGAACGGTGGAATGATCTGTGTCAGCGACGATGGATAGCGGCTTGTGGTGAGCCCTTCGGGAATACGGGACAGATCGAAATGCTCGATCGCCTGCCGGACTAGCCGGTCGTCACCTGCGACGTAGAGCGAGATGAGTCCCTGGACACGCGTGTCACCGACATACTGGAGCTGCTCCCAGTACGGCGTGTCCATGTAGGTCTCGAACGCACCAATGCGAGCGCCGTTCCAGTTCATGCGCCACATATCGCCGAGCCACGGCAAATCGCTACTGAATTTCCCACGCTCCGCGAGGGGATACGCAGTGAAGATTCCGTGCAGATCGTGCACGCGGAGTGGCTCGTCACGGGTTGTGATATCGAGCTGGATGTACCGGAAGTCGCGCCAGTACAGTGTCGTGAAACGGCGATGTGAGCCGCCGTCGGGCAGGAAGACGTCGTGCACGCCATGTATCGTGCGACCTTCGATCTCGTTTCGATTCCCCTTCTGCCCTTTGGGATCGACGAGTGCCTCGGCGTAGGTCAGGCGGATACTGCTCCCGGCACCACCGCTGGTCTCGAGTACCGGGTAGGCATTGGTGGTGTGCGACTGATCGAGTAGGATCGAGGCAGTTGTATGCGCGGCGATTACGAGATCCCCAGCGCGATGCAGGAATCCGGTGTCAGCTTTGATGCCGCTAGCGCGACGTACAGTTGCCAGCGGTTGTTCTCTTTCCTCCATCGGAGGTATCGAGCGCGGCTCGAGCTGCCACCCGGACACTTCACCGTAGTCGCCGGGCAACATTGCATGTCGCTTTACCTGCCCGACGCTCGCGGGGCCAGCCCAACCATCGTCGACATATCCCGCGGTTTCCCATCCCCACGGATAGCGCGCGGCACTGATCGAATCACCAGGCGCCGCGGCGTAGTAATTCCCCATATCCGCGCTGGTGATCACGATCGGCGCGTAAGCCGAATCGACCAGCACCTTCCAGCCGGGTCCGGTGTTCGCCGCAGCTTCGATCGCACTGTTGCCCTGCACGAGAAACCCGGTGCGATGACTGTGCTGCGCGACCGGCCGAGCGGCGCCCCAGTTCCAGACGATGGCAGCGATGACGTTGCGACCTGCGTGCAGGCGCGGCGCGAGATCGATTGTTTCGTAGCGCCAGTGAGTGACATCGGACCGCTGCGGTCCCGAAGACACCTGCACGCCATTCACATACAGTCGATAGCGATTGTCGGCGGAGACGTGAACCAGGAATCGCGCTGGCACATTCTGGAGAACAAAACTTCGCCGCGCGTGAAAAACCGTAAACGAATCTCCCGGTATTTTCGCCGGAGCAATCCAGTTCGCGGGCTGGGCGCCTTCGAAAACTCGAGGTTGCTGCGCGCCGACTGCCGCGGATAAAGCAGCGGCAACGGCGATCACGATGAGAGTATCTCGAAGCGACTTCTGTCGGAGCTTCAAGGCTCGGCGCGTCCCTCCAGTCGCGCCAACTTAGTCGGCCCGAAGGCGACGTTGTGCTCGGAGTCGACTGTGACGCGCTCACCGTGAAATGCGAAAGTGAGCGTGGAGTAATACGGCGTCTCGGGCGCCACGATCTTGAGGGTGAACACGCTGTCCGCTGTCCATGCACCGCTCAGCGCGACGGCGGGCCGCGTCGGCACGGCGAGAAGTTTCCCAAGACCATTCGCGAAACCCGTGGCGCTCCGCACCCACGTGCCAGCACCAAACGGCGTGCGCACCTCGCTGAAAGTCAGGTCGGCCTGCTGGCCGATGCCGGCCGTCACGGCACCTGACGCTACACGCACACTGATCGCGGGTGTGCTCGAGGTGAAGTCGAGCGCAATCGCGCGCAGCCCGCGATCATTCTCGCTGAGCGTGTACCAGCGGCGCGAGACCTTCGCCGCGAGTGAAGACTTCGCGCGACCGGCGACCGGACGCACCATGAGCGAGGCGAGCCTGGCCTGCAACGCACGCTGCGCAGCGGGGTCCGCGGGAAGTGAGTCCGGGCGCATCGCCGGCAGCAATCTGTCCCAGACGATGTTCATCACCGATTGCATGTCGCGGACGCCGCTGGTGATCGCGACGACGGCATCGTACTCAGGCAACACGAGCATGTACTGACCGAACGCTCCGTCACCGCGATAGCCATGTCGCGAGCGCCAGAACTGATAACCGTATCCCTGATCCCAGTCGCTCGTTGGACTGGAACCGTTCGAAGTCTGCCGCGCAGTGGCCTCGTCGACCCACGCCGCGGGAAGAATGCGCGCGCCGTTCCATATGCCGTGTTGCAGGTACAGGAGTCCGAGCTTCGCGATGTCCTCGGTGCGCACGTTGAGCCCGTATGCACCGGCGTCGATTCCCTGCGGACTTTCGACCCACGTCGGCCGGTCGATACCGAGCGGCCGAAAAAGTCGGGGCTCGAGATAGTCGAGCACCTTTTGCCCAGTGGTCTTCTGCACGATCGCCGAGAGCATGTATGTCGCCGGCGAATTGTAGAGAAAGTGCGTGCCGGGTTTGTAGGGTACGGGGTGCGCGAGAAATCTGTGGACCCAGGTCTGGCTCGACATCGCCGGATCATCGGTGATACCCAGCGGCGCTTCGGTAACCTGGCCGGTGTTCATGCGCAGCAGGTCCCGCACGCGCATGGCGCGGAGGTTGGCCGGGACTGAGTCGGGCGCCTCGCCGGGGAAGAACTTCAGCACCGGATCGTCGACCGAAAGCTTACCCTCGGCAACGGCTAGTCCCACCGCCGTTGACGTAAAGCTCTTGCTCAGTGAGTAGAGGACGTGCGGTGTACGCGCGTCATAGGGAGCCCACCAACCCTCGGCCACCACCCGGCCGTGCCGCACGATCATAATGCTGTTCATCGCGTCGATTGCGGAGTCGGCGGCCTGCACAAAACCCAGGATGGCGGAAGACGAGATGCCTTCTCGCTCGGGGGTACTGCGTGGTAGTGCAGTGCCGGTTTGCGCCGCAATGCGCGTGGCAGCTGCAAGCGAGAGTAGGAGTAGTGGTCTGATGGTGCGCATTCGACTTTTAGCCCCTTACGATGCGATTCCGGCACCCGCGAGTGGAGGTGATATGTAAGATCGGCCGCGGGTTGGAAAGACTGCGCCTGAAGATCAGCCTTGGGGTGCACGGCTGAGCTTGAAACACTTGCCGGTCGGTGGACTACTGCTGAGCGCATGTAACTCGTTGCGCGGCAAGAGGTTAGGAATGTAACAAATAGGCCAGGAGGCCTTCAAAATCGACCCAGAATAGACTAGATTGAGTGAGTAAACATTTGACCGTCCCAAGCCGTTGGAGTCGTTCCGTCAGCTCTCTCAAAGTGCTGCGGATAGCTCCGCCCAAGTGGCGTTTTCGCGTGGAGGTTTCAGTGGACAGGATCAAAAAGATTCTCAAATCCAGTCTGACCGGACACATCAGTCTGGTGAGCGCGGCAGTGCTCGGCGCCGTGTACACCGTCCAGTACGTGCATCCGGATTTACCGGAGATCAGCGCTGTCGACGCAGTCCTGATACGGGATGTCGCCCAGTCGACGCCATCTCTGGGCTGGGATCTGCCGAACCTCAACAATCCGCGCGTCGACTCGTGGATCAAGCTTTTCAGCACCGACCCCAAGGTGAAGGGGCGCTTCGCGGTCTGGCTCGATCGCAAGTCGACCTACGAGCCGATGATCTCGGCCAAGCTTGAAAAGCGCGATATGCCGCAGGACCTGATCTACCTCGCCATGATCGAGTCGGGATTCAACCCCAAGGCAAAGTCACCGGCGAAGGCTGGTGGGTTGTGGCAGTTCGTCAGCGAGACTGGTAAGCGCTATGGACTCACCGTCAACAAGAAGGTCGACGAGCGAAACCACCCGGAGAAGGCGACCGATGCCGCGCTGTCGTATCTGTCCGACCTGCACGATCGCTTCGGCTCGTGGTACCTTGCCGCGGCTGCGTACAACACCGGCGAGAACCGTGTTGGACGCATCATGCGACAGGTGACCGGCAGCGAAAAGGGAACTGACGAAGACTACTATAGAATTTCGAGTCTGCTTCCCAGGGAAACACAGGACTACGTGCCGATGATGATCGCCGCCGCCCGGATCTCGAAGAACCCGGCACAATATGGGTTCGAGCAAAACGCCGCGGTGGGTGAGTAGGCAGATTCCGCGCAAAGAAAAAGAGGACGCCTGGTGGGCGTCCTCTTTTTTTTGGGTTCATCACGTGATGCTATCAGTCCCCGCCTGGATCGATGACAAACTGGTTCGTGATTGTGACGATCGTAGTCGAGCCGGGGACGATCGTCACTGTTACCGTCTCCGTCGCGAGATCCAACCCAACCAGCCGATCCACGGGCGATGTCACCGCGCTGATCGGGAACATTGCAAACGAATGCGGCTGTTCGGTGATGACCGCCGCGCCTCCTGGCAATTCGATCGGGTCCGAGCAGTTTGCGTTCAGGACGGAGAGCTGCTGGCCCGCGACGGCGTAGATGAATGGATCCGCGAGTGCCGCCGCGGGAGGATCTCCGGTCACCGCCGAGCAGATCTGCAGACTTCCCGTTGTCGGCGGAGCAGGACCGGTCGTGAACTCTATGTGTGAGATGTCCTTGCAGCTCGGGCCATCGCCCACACGCGTCACCGTGACTGTCTGTGTCCCCAGGCCATCGACGACGTAACACGGAGCGCCCGCGAACGAGAAGGTAAAGCTCGAGGTCGCTCCGGACGGAGTGAAGTAACAGGGCGTTCCGGCCTTGATCGCCACCAGTGTCACCACTTCTCCAGTAGGCGCCGAGCCGGTTAGCACGTTCCCGCCCTCGACCTTGGTGCCGGTGAGATTCATCTGGAGGAGGCACTGCCCGAGCTTCAGCCCCTCGCTGAAATCCGCGTGTGTCGGCACTCTCGGCGAAACTGGATCGACGCCGTCGCTGCACGCCGCAGCCACTAAAGCTGCCGCGCTCAGCGCGAGGGCGACGAAGCCGCGGTACAATGCTGCGTTTCTGAATGTTTTGCGTTCCCGCATCACTCCCCCTCAAGTGGCGGCATCAACAATAGTGAGCATGCTCCCACCCGGTAAGATGACCTCGAGCGACAAGGCGATCAGGGTGAGCTCAGGACCGCACGGCTTCGTAAATGAGGATCTCGACGCCGTCTCCGACCAGCCTGGACGATTGCAGTCGCATGCGCTTCTTCGCGGTGGTGCTTCCGAAGAGGCGCTTCCCTTTCCCGAGAACAACCGGATACACCATTAGCCGCAACTCGTCGAGTAGATCACGCTCGATGAGGCCCTGCACGAGAGTGGGGCTGCCATGAACGACTATCGGTCCGCCGTGCCGCTCGCGCAGGCGTCCGATTTCCTGGGTGAGATCACCCCGCAGAACCGTCGTGTTGTTCCATTCGGCTGATCTCATGGTCGAAGAGACGACGTATTTGGGCATGCGGTTGAACTTGTCTGCGAACTCTCCCTCCCTCGACGGCCAGGCGGCGGCGAATCCCTCATAGGTCTTGCGCCCGAGGAGGAGCGCCTCCGACTCGGAGGTTTCGTCGACCTTGAACTTGTTGCCCTCTTCCCCGCGATCGATATCGAACGACCACCCGGCGTGCTCGAACTCCTCGCCTCCTCCGGGCGCCTCGACGACTCCGTCGAGCGACATGAACTCCGTTGCAATGATTCTTCCCATGGCACTCCTCTTCGATGATGCGTTGTCGGCTGTAAACAAAGAAGCGACGAACGGCAACTGCGAATATCGACATTGCGGGTAGTCCGGTCCACATTGTGCGCAGACCGAATCTCACTATGACAAAATCTCGCGTTCTCATCCTCGCCGCGCTCGGCGCCATCGGGGCCGCACATACCGGGCGCGCGCAACAGTACTCATGTTCCAGACATCCCGCGCCGACCGAGAACATTGGGGCGCAGCTCGCGAAGTTCCGGCCCGTAGAGATGCCGTTCTCAACCGCTGGTCTCTCTGATCGCGAAGTGCGAATGGTGCGCAAGCTCGTCGAGGCCGGCCAATATCTGGAGAGCGCGTTCTGGCGCGAGAGCGATCCGGAAGGATTGAGAATCTACCAGGCGCTCGCCAATTGCCCGGGCGCGGCTGAAAAGCAGATCCACCACTATCTCCTCATCAACGGCAGTCGCTACGACCTTCTCGAAG
>Ga0070700_100001193_pt1 | contig 12869 bp, 9 predicted proteins | sample KBSK5101metaG_FD_65456 | JGI IMG/M metagenome (GOLD analysis project Ga0070700, IMG submission 65456) | Corn, switchgrass and miscanthus rhizosphere microbial communities from Kellogg Biological Station, Michigan, USA - KBS K5-10-1 metaG | ecosystem: Host-associated > Plants > Roots >...
TGGCAAAGGACTGCTCAATCTTTTACGAGACTCCGATACCTCGACAGTTATTACCAATTCCTCGTTTGTCAGCGAATTGAATTCCATCAAATCCGAACTCAAAACTATTCCAGCGCACCGGTGTATCTCAATCGATGATGCGGAAGGCTATCAAAATTATGCAGCATTGACTGAAGTTGCGGGCAATGGTGAGCCGGCGGGCGAAGGAATATGTGACAACGCTCTTTTCAATATTATTTACAGCAGCGGAACCACTGGCCTGCCAAAAGGTATCGTACACACCCACTACATTCGTGCGATGTATTGCACGCTCTTCGCTTCATGCTTTCGAATGCGACCGGAAAGCGTTGTCATTCACGCCGGCTCAATAGTCTTCAACGGCGCGTTTGTAATGTTGATGCCCGCCCTCTTTCTCGGCTCAACGTATGTGCTACTCCGACATTTTGATCCGGAACTCTTTATCGCCACCGTCGAACGCGAACAAGCGACCCACGTCATGATGGTGCCATCGCAGATTATCGCGATGCTCAACTCACCAGCCTTTGTGCCTGAACGCCTACGCTCATTGGAAGCCATTTGCTCAGTTGGTGCGCCGCTCCATCGTCAACACAAGGACAAGCTAACGAACTCATTGCCGGATTGTTTTTATGAGCTCTATGGATTGACTGAAGGCTTCATCACGGTCCTGGACAAAAGCGATTATGCGGCCAAACCTGACTCGGTAGGTGTGCCGATAGCGTTTTCCGAAATGCGGATCATAAATGGAGAGGGAAAGGAAGTTGCGGTTGGCGAGGTGGGAGAGATCACCGGATACAGTCCGGCGTTAATGCCCGCCTACTACAAACAGCCTGAACTGACGGCAGAGACAATTGTTGATGGTTGGTTACATAGCGGGGACCTCGGGTATGTCGATGAAGACGGCTTCCTTTACCTCGTGGACCGCAAGAAGGATTTGATCATCTCTGGCGGGGTCAACGTCTTTCCCAAAGACATAGAAGAAATCATTGTGCAGCACCCGGCGGTGCGCGAAGCGTCGGTCTTTGGCGTGCCCAGCGAAAAATGGGGCGAAACAGCACTCGCAGCAGTGATCTTGAAAAGACAGGACGAAATAACTGCAGAACAGTTGCGCGACTGGATTAATGAGCGCGTTGACGGAAAACATCAGCGTGTCTGTGAAGTAGTGTTGATGACGGATTTCCCGCGGAGCACGGCGGGCAAAACGCTCAAACGGGAGCTGCGGGAACCCTTCTGGATTGGGCGCGACACCCGGATTTGAACAATTATTTTAGCGGCGGATTGATGTGAAGCAATTTTGTTTGGAGGATAAAACCATGACCTGGCATAGAAGATTGGCGAGTTTGTTTGCAGTCGGTTTGCTCGTAAGTTTCGCGAGCGTTGGAATCGCGCAAGTTACAACTGGAACAATCAGCGGGACAGTAACCGATCCCAATGGCGCAGTTGTAAGCGGTGCGGATGTGAAATCGACGAACCTGAACACGGCGGCATCACGAACTACAACTTCTGATGACGACGGGCATTTTGTGTTCACTCTTCTCCCACCTGGTAGATATCGTGTAGACATTACTTCTCAGGGTTTTCAAAACTACCAGGCCGAAGTGGTGGTCAACATAACTCAGACCACAAGCCTGGATGCCCGACTCAACCTTGGTGTTGCGGCCGCAACTGTCATGGTGGAGGCTGAAGCGCCTGTCATCCAGGCTGAGACTTCGCAAAACGGTCGAGTGATCGAGAGCGGAACAATTCGTCAAATGCCTCTTTCGACGAGAAACTTTCAACAGCTCCTTGTGCTGCAAGCAGGCGCTCAAGCGTCAGTACCTAACAGCACGGACTTAGGCCGCGGTGATACAGCATTCAGTGTGAATGGCCAGCGCACAACGAGCAATAGTGTCAAGATTAACGGCGTTGATGCCAATTCGATCGGAACTAACTCGACTCCGAATCTAGCGGTTCCAAGTACTGAGAGCTTGCAGGAGTTCATCGTCCAAACATCACTTTACGATGCATCGAACGGGCGCAGTGCGGGAGGAAACGTTGAAGCCGTGACACGATCCGGTGGAAATGACTTTCACGGAAACGTCTTCTACTTTTTGAGAAACAAAGCGCTCAACGCTAATGAACCATTCATAAAAGCCAGAGGCTTAGAGCGACCGATACTTACCCGCAATCAGTTCGGCGGGACGTTGGGCGGAAGGATCGTTCGTGACAAAGTATTTTTCTTCGGTTCTTACCAGGGCACTCGCGAACGAAATGGGCTTTCGCTTTCGAACAGCTTGTCGTTTCCATCCGTTCCCGCGGGTTTGCGCGACGACAACCGAACGGCAGCTGCGCTAGCCGCCACGTTCGGATTACCGGCGGCGAGTATCAGCCCGCAGGCCGTTAACATCCTTAACGCTAAACTGGCAAATGGACAGTTTGCTATCCCTTCATCAGGCTTGGCAGCCGCTACAGGAGCGGCAGCCAGAATACCTACTTCGGTGGTGCAGTCCGGAGTTTCGCGCTTCACCGAAAATCAATTCAACGCCAATCTCGATTTCAATTTCACTAATACGCACTCACTATCGAGCAAACTTTTCCATGCGAGGAATCCTTCGCTTCAGGCGATCTACAATTTTGCCGGAACAGGAAATCGACTCGAAGGTCAACCAGTGAATCAATTGATTGGATTCGGTGGCGACATCCCGATCAACCAGACAATGTATTCGCTAACTGACAACTACGTGTTCACTTCGAACATCACCAACCAGGCGCGCTTTGGTATTAACTCGATCGAAGCGACAAGTACGCCTCAAGAACCATTCACGGCAGCACAACTCGGCATTACGACGCCGTTTGCAAGTCTTTATCCTGGCGCGCCAACAATCCAAGTTGCCGGTTCTGATTCGTCCTTCTTCTTTGGTTCGTCACCACTTGGCGATCAGCATTCCAAGATTGATGCGTATACATTCCAGGATACCGTTTCGATCATCTCCGGCAAGCATCGCCTCCGGGCGGGCGGCGAATTTCGTCATTCGACGCTCGATTTCTTCTTCAATGCCTTCACCCGAGGTCAGCTCATCTTTAGTAGTTTCAACAACTTCTTAATCGGTAATGGTCTCTCGATTCTGGGGTCAGGCGTTTTTGATCGGCACTATACTGTTAAGGATTTTGGCGCATTTGTTCAAGATGATTACAAACTCAATGACAGGCTCACTTTGAATCTCGGTCTGCGGTATGACTATTTTGGACCACCTGTTGATTCAAAAGGGAGGCTGGTGAACTTTCTTGCCGATCAATTTCATACAGGTGCTCCGCCCAATGGAATAGTCCAGGCAGCTGGTGGACAATTGGCTGGAGTGCCTTCTGTGGATGAGACACTAATTCCTTCGGACAAGAACAATTTTGCCCCACGAATAGGTTTTGCTTATCGCGCGGATAATGATGGCAAAGTTGTCGTGCGCGGCGGATACGGGATTTACTACGATCGCTTCTCGACGCGATTTATCAACACGCAGCTTTTCAATTTTCCGTATTTGGCGTTAGGCGTCGGCTTACCGGGAATACTGCGTACGTTCGCCGACCCGTTCGTGCCGCTTCCGCCTCCTTCGTCCTTTCCGACCGCCGCAACGATTCCGTCTGTGCTGTCGCCGCTCGCACCTATTGTCGGTGTACCTGTCAGCGGAATTTTTGTGGATCCAAACCTAAGAACGCCGTACGTCCAACAGTACAACCTCGGTGTGCAATGGGAGTTTGCTAAGAACACCGTTCTCGATGTCGGTTACGTGGGGAACAAAGGAACTAAGCTGTTGCAGATCATACATCTTAATCAGCCGATCTACGTCCCGGCGACGAACAGCTTTGTACCGCGACTTGCACTGGGAAACATTTTATCAGCGAACAAAAATGTCACTGGCGGTGTGCACCAGGTTCAGACATCGTCAAACTCAAGATACAACTCGTTGCAGGCGACAGTCACCCGGCGGTTCGAGCAAGGCTTGCAGTTTACTGCTGCCTACACGTTCGGACACTCCCATGATTATTACAATGGCACACCAGTTAATGAGCTTGCGAGTCCATTCGGTGACCAGTTCGACTGGAGACGGAACTACGGCCGTTCAGATTTCAATCGCGAACATCGTTTCGTTTTTAGCGGCGTTTACGACTTGCCAAAATCCAAGTCTGACTCGGACGTTGTGCGTGCACTGGTGAACAACTGGCAGATAGCAACTATTGCAGTTTTCCAGTCAGGCTTGCCGTTCTCGGTGGTCGATAACCCAGGCAATGCAGTCTTTAGTCGAGCGAACCGGAACCCAGCATTTTCTGGAGCAATCTCGTGTAGTGGAGCTACGTCCAGTTGCTTGGGCAACTATTTCAACCAGGGAGCATTTGTGATTTCGCGTCCGATTGTGGCTGGTAACACGGGCGTGGGTGTTGTAAACAATCCGACGTTCGATCCAAGTGCACCATTTGGAAATACTCCAAGGAACTTTCTGACTGGTCCAGGACAAAAGAACGTTGATATCTCCGTGATCAAGTTCATCCCGATCAACGAAAGTGTTCGCGGCGAGGTGCGTGCGGAGTTCTTCAATGCGTTCAACTGGGTGAACTACGCCAATCCTGTAAACAACATTGCGATTGCCTCATTTGGAAAAATAATCTCGGCGAGCACTGGCCCACGTGTGGTGCAGTTTGCGTTCAAACTTAATTTCTAGCTAGCGCGCATTCGTGCGGTTCGGGGTGTCTCCGGGATGTTTATATTTGCAGTCCGTTCCAGAGACACTCTGAATCGCAACCACGCCCTGTCAAGTCCAGGCTGAATCCGAGGGGTTCGTGACTTCGATATTAAACTCAACAGTTGATCTCTACTACGAGGAGCTTGGGGACGGCGAACCGTTGATTCTGATTCCAGGTCTGGCGGCGGGAAGGTGGATCTGGTTCAAACAGGTTCTTCAACTGTCCGAGCATTTCCGCGTAATCACTTTTGATCCTCGTGGCTTGGGACTTTCGCCACTCTATTCCGACCAACTGACAATTCCACTGTTAGCTGATGACGTGGTTGTGTTACTTCAGCGGCTTGGAATTAAACGAGCGCACATCTTAGGGGCTTCCTTCGGCGGGTTTGTCGCTCAGGAATTCGCGTTAGCACATCCTGAAATGACTCGCACGTTGGTCCTGTCCTGCACCAGCTTTGGCGGGCCTGGTCATGTGGCGCCTCGGCCGGAAACTTTGAAGGCGATTGCTTCAACCGATGGTTTCAATACTGAAGAAAGAATTCGACGCATTCTGCTTCCGGCCTTCTCTCCTGACTTTGTGTGCGACCATCCGGAAAAAGTGGACGAGATTGTGAACTTGCGCCTGTCCGGTACTGTCACCGAAGACGCGTATCGAGATCAGATAATTGCAGCGGTGGCGTTCAATGCTGAGCCGAAGTTGGGCCACCTCAAAGCACCGACTCTTGTTATTAGCGGTGACTCAGACGCTATAGTGCCGGTACAAAATTCGCGAAACCTGGCGTCGAGAATTCCCGGTGCGGAGTTGCGCATAATAGAGGGCGGCAGTCATCTTTTCTTCATTGAGCGTTCGGAGGAATTCAATCGGACCGTGATTGAGTTCTTGAAAGAGCATTAGAGCAATGACGTACGCGCGCATTATCGGTACAGGTTCCTATGTACCTCAAAAGGTGCTAACCAACGACGATCTCAGACGCATGATCGGCGAAGATATCGATGACTTCGTTTCCAACGTCATCGGGATAAAAGAGCGCCACATTTGTGCCACGGGCGAAAGCACCGCGGATCTAGCTGAGGCTGCTAGTAAGAAGGCATTGGAATCCGCAGGAATTACGGCCGGAGATCTCGATCTCATTATTCTCGCAACCGATACGCCTGAACATCTCTCGCCGGCGACATCAGTTGTTGTTCAGGATCGCATCGGCGCGAAGAACGCCGGCACGTTCGACGTGAATTGTGCGTGCGCTGGTTTTGTCACTGCTCTGGATACCGCAGCGAAGTACATCATTGCCGATGCGGCGTACAAGAACGTTCTCGTAATTGGTGCGTACGCGATGAGCAAATACATTGACTGGCATGACAAAAAGACGGCTACCATTTTCGCAGACGGCGCCGGGGCTCTTGTCTTGCAAGCCAACGATGACATTCCGGGCTTTCTCGGTTCGCGGTTAGTTGCCGATGGCAGCTTCTCTGATTACATGGGAATCTACGCAGGTGGTACAAGAACCCCCGTGACAGACGACGTCTTGCGTGAAGCTTTATGGACCAAGGTTCGCTTCGCGCGGAGGTATCCTCCTGAAGTGAATATAGAAGGTTGGCCGAGGATCATTGGTGAGGTTCTTGAGAAATGCGAACTCGCGCTCAACGACGTTTCTTTATTTCTCTTCACTCAAGTCAACCTGAGCACGATAAAAGAGGTAATGAAAAACCTTGACGTCTCGATGGAGCGAACGCACACCGTCATGGGCAAGTGGGGCTATACAGGTTCGGCTTGTATTCCAATGGTCCTGGATGACGCGGTTCAAGAGCGCAAGGTCAAACCTGGTGACAATTTGATTATGTGTGCGTCGGGTGGCGGGTTGAATATGGCTTGCGTCGCGTTTCGCTGGTGACACCCTGAAATTCGATGAAGTTTCCAAACATCTACTCGTTATTCATCGATCGGGTCAGAAGGTTTCGTGTCGCTGATTCCCAGCCGCGCGACGTCTTCTACTTTCGAGATCAAGAGAAATGGAAGGGGATCTCATGGGATCGTTTTGACGAGGAGGCCCATCACGTTGCGACCGCGCTGCTTTCGCTAGGACTCAAGCACGGTGGATCAGTCGCGATGCTTATGGGCAATGTCCCTGAATGGCCCATTAGCGATATCGGGACAATTGCGGCCGGTGGAGTTGGTGTCGGTTTATACCCAACGAGCTCACCCGAGCAATGCCAATACATCATCAATCATGCCGACGCTGAATTCGTTTTGGTCGACAGCGCCGCACAGCTGAAAAAGGTTCTGAGCGTTCGTCAAGCGTTGCCGAAGGTCAAGACGATCGTGGTATTGGATGAGTCAGCTGCGAGCGGCGAAGATCAGGTCATCAGTTACAAAGAACTACTTGCTCGTGGTCGAGAAAACCAAATTGCTTTGTCTCCGATCCTGAGGCAGCGCGCAAACAACGCTAAACCCGAAGACATCGCGATTATGGTTTACACATCCGGGACGACCGGTCCGCCAAAAGGCGCGCTCTTAAGTCACCGTTACATCATCAACAGTGTCGAATCGTTGCGGGAGACGATTCCGATTTCCGATACGGATGTGTCGTTTTCCTATCTGCCGTATTGCCACGTTGCCGAACGTATCTCAGGGTTATACAACCGGCTTTACGCAGGCGCTTCGGCGTACTTCGTTGATGATTTGTCGAAGTTGGGCCAGTACATGCTTGAAGTAAAACCGACGGTATTCGCCAGTCTGCCTCGATTCTTCGAGAAGATTCACGCTCGCGTAGTGGCGGATCTGGAGTTGGCGCCAGAAAAGGAGCGCGAAGAATTCAACCGCGCGTTGCAAATTGGCCGGCGGATTTCCCGTCTTCATCAAGCGCGTAAACAAGTTCCTGACGATGTGCAACATGAATACGAAGTCAATGCGGTTCCCGTGCTCAATAAAGTCAAAGACTATTTTGGCGGGCACATCCGCTTAGCAACCTCTGGCGGAGCGCCGTTGCCCCTGGAAGTCGCCGAGTTCTTCGATGCGGCAGGACTGCCAATTTTGCAAGCCTACGGGCTAACGGAAAATATCTGTGTCGCATTCAATCGAGCTAACAATCACAAGTTTGGTACCGTTGGTCCACCCATGCCTGGCTGCGAAGTGAAGATTGCTGAGGATGGCGAGATTCTTGTGCGAAGCGAAATGATGTTTAGCGGCTACTACAAAGCGCCAGAAGCAACGACCGCCATGTTTCGCGAAGGCTGGTTACTTACCGGAGATATTGGCGTGCTTGACGAAGATGGGTTTCTGAACATCACCGGTCGGAAGAAAGAATTAATCGTAACATCCACGGGGAAGAAAGTGGCGCCAGCACTGATCGAGAACATGTTGAAAGAGCATCATCTGATCTCACACGCCCTCGTTTATGGAGAAGCGAAGAGCTACCTGGTTGCTTTGATTACTTTAAACGCCAGCGAGGCTGCTGAGTTCGCGCGCGCACATTCGATCGTTGGCGGCCTGACTGAACTTGCAGCTTCAGCGCCTATGCACACGCTGGTTCAGAAGATGATCGACGAGGTGAACTCACGCGTCTCATCGACAGAGTCGATCAAGAAGTTCGCAATTTTGGATCGTGACTTTGATATTGAAAAGGATGAAGTCACTCCGACTGGAAAACTGAAACGGGAAATAATTACAAACCGTTATCGTAATCAAATCGAATCTCTTTACGGTCCGGCCCATAAAGCCGCCATCTAAGAAGAGAACCCTTGAGCATGAAGATCAAACCAGGCGACACAGCTTCACTTTCAAAGACGATTACGGACAATGACATCCGCGCTTTTGCTGACGTCTCCTGTGATCATAATCCTCTCCATCTCGATGAAGCGTTCGCGCAGCAGACACGATTTGGAAGACGAATCGCTCACGGCATGTTGAGCGCATCGCTGATTTCGGCGGTGATTGCCAACGAATTACCCGGACAGGGAAGTATCTACCTGGGACAGTCGCTGCAGTTCGTCGCGCCTGTCTTTCCCGGCGATACCGTCGAAGCGCGCGTTACGGTTACTGGAATACGTGAAGATAAACAAATCGTAAAACTCGACACTGTCTGCACAAATCAACGGAATGAAGTCGTGATCAAAGGAGAAGCGACGGTCCTCATTAGCTGAGATCCCGAATGCCAGCGCTTCCTGAACCAAAACCTTCAGCTGAAAAAGACCAAAGCCCGAAAGCTTACGCCTGGTACGCACTAGCCTTGCTTACGGTCGTTTATATCCTCAACTTTCTCGATCGCTCATTGATCTACATACTCTTTACACCCATCAAGAAAGAGATGGCATTTAGTGATCTCCAGCTTGCGCTTCTAGGAACGACGTCTTTCGTCATTTTTTATACAGCACTCGGAATCCCATTTGGCCGTTTAGCGGATCGCGTAGTACGTAAGAATATGATCGCTGGTGGACTGGCTGTCTGGAGTCTCTTCTCCGGCTTGACTGGATTCGCTAACAGCTTTTGGACTCTTTTCTTCTGTCGCGTGATGGTCGGCGTTGGTGAAGCTACGCTGGGTCCGGCAGCCTTGTCGCTCTTGAGCGACTACTTTCCGCCGCACAGGCGCGCAACTGTGCAAGCGATATATTCGTCAGGCATTGCAGTAGGCGCCGGCATAGCTTTCTTTCTGGGTGGTTGGATTGGCCAGCATTTCGGTTGGCGCTGGGCCTTTTATCTACTCGGCTTTCCGGGTCTGATGGTCGCCGTGCTGGTCTTCCTTCTAAAGGAGGAGCCACGCGGACGAACAGAGATAGCGACCGCAAAGTACACAAGCAAGGATTGGAAGATACTCCTTCAGTCAGTGCCGCTGCGATTTCACTATCTCGGCTACGCGCTCTTTGGTTTGGCTGCTAATAACCTGTCGATTTGGGGTGCTACGTTTTTCGTTCGCGTTCACCAGTTTGATATCGCAACCATCGGTTTCTTCGGAGGTGCCTTATCGCTGGTCGCGGGAGTGCCTGGCACTATTCTAGGAGGCTGGGCGGCCGATCGATTTCGCGGTGTTGGTCGCGGGGGACGAATGTTGTTTAGTTCGGTCGCTGCTCTGGTCGCAATTCCATTTTGGTTGATGCTGATCTTTTCTAGTAGCATCCCATTACTTCTCCTCGCAAACTTAGTATTGTTGGGACTTTCGCTGATGTGGTTGGGTCCCGCTGCAGCCGACGTGCATGATATTGCCGGCCCGCATCTGCGCGGACTCGGCATTGGCATCTACTTCTTCAGCGTGAATATTGCTGCCTACGGAGTTGGTTCGAACCTCATTGGGAAGCTAAATGATTGGCTCGGCGCCTCTACCAGTCCTTTGCAGATGCGTTACTCGCTTCTCGTTTGTCCTGCAGCGTGCGGGCTAGCGGCGTTGATATTGTGGCTGGGGAGTCGCAGCTTAGAGAGAGAGTCTTACCTGAGAAACTGATGTAGCTTGTGGCTCTCTCTATCGTGAAGCTTTTTACGATCAGGCAGCGTCGCAGACTCTACGGGGTACGTGAGCGAAAAAGTTCGCCTCAATGATGAATCGACTTCTGAGGCTACTGAGGCCCCAAAACTGACGGACATTTCGGAAATGGTCGCGCAACCCGCGCCTACCATTAGAATCAATAGTTTGTGAAGGAAGCGGCTGTGAGTGGCCGCTTTTTGTGTTGTCGTGTGTGATTCTGTTTCAACTCATTGCCGAGCTTTACGGCAGCGCACGAGCCAGTAATGAAATGGTGAAGGCTAAAAACTGCAGTTTCCCGGGTTGGGAACATCAATCCGAAACGCCCCGCCGGCAGGCACGTCGAAGTAGGTGGCCCATAGCTCAAGATTTTGGCTTTGACTTTCATTGCGCGCGATATGCACGTGACCTTGACCGCTGTCGATAAAGGCTTCGCCAGCTGAGTAGGTGCGAACCGTGCAGGTCGGATCCTCACTATCATAAAAGGACATTTGACCAGACTTTATCAGCACAACTACTGGTCCCGGGTGGCTATGCCAACCAGTGTTGCCGCCTGGTCCAATGACGATCTGCTGCATGACCGTCTCCTGCGCGTTATTCACGTTAATAATTTCCTGGCTCTGACCTTTGACCTTGAATTTCAAGTCGGTCAGATCCGCAAAACTTGCCCTGGCGAGAACGGGCGCGCTTAAGATTCCGGAAGACGGCGTTAAGACCGCCGCGACGGACACTGAGCAGATTGCGACGATTGCCGCCAACGCCAACCACCTACCTCTGACGACAAGTAGCTGTAAGCGATCATGAGAGTTTAAGTTCTTCATTTGTATCTCCTTTGGGTTCGTCAAGCTGACTTCAATTGTTCCGAGTGATGCGAGAAGCCAGACGTTTTCCACTCTCGCGTTGGAGGTGCGAAGGGGCAATCGAATACCCCCATTGTTGGGTATCGAGAAAAATTTTGGTCAGAAAATAATCTCCGCCGTTTTTGTAAAAAACTAGTCTCGGCGTTTGTCCTTTGCTCGTGCCCGCGTTTGAATGGTTTGCATGGATAAATGCCGTTTTGTTTGTGTCGCTTACGTGTCTGATTCTCAGAACGTTGTCAGGCCAGCTGATTGATTCAATCCAATATTCCCCTGCCGGGTAAACACGATCGCCGATTTGAAAGTCGAACTTGACGTTCGCTCTTACGGTTTTGCCCGTTTGTCCGGAGGCGTTTGTTGTGAAAGCTGCGAAAACCGCGATTGCGATTAAAAGCAGGAATCGTCTTTTCATTTTTTTTCTCCTTTAAGTTCCTTAGGAAGAAAATCTTCCTCTCTGTTTATTAGCGCGACGGTTTTTGAGAACGCAGGTCACAATTCATTGAAATCACGACTTCTGGCAGGTAAAAGCGTATATTGCTGTGATCAAGAACAAGTCGGGCCGGGAAATGGAATGTCAAAAACGGAGCGTCCAGCAGGAGATATAACGGAAGGGTTACGCGACGGGATTGATCATCAGCACGGCGATTCGGGTGCCGCTTTCCTCAAACTCGTCTATACGGAACTGCATCGGCAAGCTCATCGCTACTTGCAAAAAGAGCGCATCGGACACACTCTCCAAACTACCGCTCTGGTTCACGAGGCGTATCTCAGATTAGTCGAACAAAAATCGGTAGCGTGGGAAAGCCGGTCTCACTTTTACGCGATTGCCGCGACGATGATGCGGCGAATTTTGATCGATTACGCCAAAACGAAACATCGCGTGAGACGCGGCGGTGTGCACAGCGATTTGCCTCTTGAAAATGCTTTGACTATCAGAGTCAGCGAAAGCGACTTTGATTTGCTCGCACTGGACGAGGCATTAAACCGGCTCGCCGAAAAGGAAGCGCAGGTGGCAAAGGTCGTCGAACTGAGATTTTTTAGCGGCTTGGACGTGGTTGAAACATCAGAGGTTTTAGGCCTTTCCGAGTCAACCATCAAACGCGACTGGCGAATGGCAAAGGCTTGGCTACGCCGTGAACTGACGAGATAAGAAGTTTCAAAGTTGAATTCACTTTCAAACCATCGATCTGTGTTTATCCGCGTAAAGCTCCAGGACTGTCTTGACTAGAACGAATGGCGAATGCGCAATGGCAAAAAGTGAGAGAAATTTTTGATTCGGCATTGCTCCGGCAGCCGAATGAACGCCGCAGATTTGTTAACGAGGTTTGCGGCGATGATCAAACTCTGCGCGCCGAAGTCGAATCGCTTTTGTCATCGCACGACGGTGCGGAAAGTTTTATGGAAAGGCCCGCCGTTGCGGAAGTTGCACACATGATTGAAATTGGACCAACCAAATTGGAAGCGGGCAAATGTTTTGGTCATTACGAGATAATCAAGCAAATCGGTGCGGGCGGAATGGGTGAGGTCTATCTTGCGCGAGATAAAAAACTCGACCGAAATGTAGCGATAAAAATTCTTAGCGAAGAAGTCAGTCAGGACGAATCGAATCTCCAAAGATTTGTCTCTGAAGCGAAAGCGGCTTCTGCTTTAAACCATCCGAACATTTTGACGATTTACGAATTCGGTGAAGCGGAGGACGCGCGCTTTATCGTCAGCGAATACATCGAAGGCAAAACCCTGCGTGAAGTCATCCGCGCATCAAGACTGAGACTGCCTGAGATTCTCGACATTTCCATCCAAATCACGAGTGCACTGGCAGCCGCACACAAAGCGCA
>Ga0070700_100001195_pt1 | contig 12864 bp, 11 predicted proteins | sample KBSK5101metaG_FD_65456 | JGI IMG/M metagenome (GOLD analysis project Ga0070700, IMG submission 65456) | Corn, switchgrass and miscanthus rhizosphere microbial communities from Kellogg Biological Station, Michigan, USA - KBS K5-10-1 metaG | ecosystem: Host-associated > Plants > Roots >...
CTCCTCCACTTCCCGATATACAAGTGCCTCCAATTGCGAAACAGCCAGCTGAAATATCAAAGCCAGTGTTGGATGTCGTAGTTGCTTGCCCTGAAATCACGAGCTTGTTTACTGTAGTCGTTGCGAGCGTTGAAGTCGCTTTAACCACGAATGAGGGCAAATTAGGGTCAAAGTAGAATTTGCTTGTTGTTGTAGAGTTAGTCCCTATTGAAAGAATGTCAGTTGAAGCTGTTGGGTAATTGATGGCTTGTCCTGAAACTGTAGATGTTGTGGTTGAGAAAGTGCCAGAACCCGTGCCTGCATTTATGGTCGCTATCCTCGTCCAGTTTACAGGGTCTTCTTCAGGATTAAGCGTTGTCGTTGTGAAAGCTACGCTGACCAGTGGGCTATTATCAGATGCACAGACAGGAACATCATAGCCAGAGAGATAAGTATTAGCTGAATTTACAATACGGTAAGAACCAGCGATAGCGTCATGACCATTACCTTGTGAAGTGAGGACAAATCCAGTAGCTGAAGAAGTAACGGTATAGGTGCAAGCTGAATGAAAACCACCTATCATTGTGTAAATCACAGTATCGTCATCATTTGTAGTTAAATTGATTACTGCTGGGTCTGTCCCTGTGTTATAGAAAGTTGCGGATGAATCCACTTGATTGTTCGCACCAGAAAACTCGTTAATGTTCACATTATACCAACCACCACCTGTCGTATATGTGATTGTATCTGCTCCACTAGACGGAGCGATGTCGTAATAAACGGCGGCATTTACAGTATTTCCTGTAATGGCTGTGGCTTTTGTATAAACAGTGCCAAGCGTATCGCTGACTGTGGAGGGGTCAACTGTCCCTTCATCTGCAAAACCCACTACTAATAGAGAGCCAGCGGTTACATTTGAATCGAATGTTGCAGTATGTGAAAAGATTGCTGATTTGCTTTGAATAAATTGTGTATTGGCTGGACTTTCGATTGAGCGGTAATAAAGTCCGTTATTGTAAATAACCACATCTCCAACTTGATAAGGTATTACTGCCCAATCACCTTTAAAATTCATGTTGCCAACATCCAAACACCCTCCATAAATTCCATAACAGCCGCCCGTAAGGTTAATGCCGACATTTGATGTTGAAGTAGCTACACCTGAAATATTTAATCCTCGGACAGTCGTTGTTCCAAAGCCACCACCTGCGATTTCAAGTGCCGAGATGCTTGTGGTCGCTGTTCCTGCCACAGTTGAAGTCGAAAAGTAAAGATTGCCTCCTGCATTTCTAAATATCCATTGAGCTAATCCTGCTCCTGTAGAGAGTGAAAGTTGTGGTGCAGTGGAAGTTGAAACTGTTAATCCGTAATTGGATGCCGTTGAAGTGCCGAAGATGAACTGTGAAGTGGAGGCAGATAGTCCGAGCAATGGATGCGTGAATGGGTCGCCAATTCCTCCACCGCTTCCAGTAAATCCTAAAGTAGTAGTTGATACCCAGTTATTGCCTTGCCCATCACTTTGAAGAACATACCCATTTATGGGCGTTGGTGCCACTTGGTCAGAGCGAAAATTAGCGGCATAAACAATACCCGCAACAGTTAGACCAGCTGTAACAGCACCGATGATTGAGAGAATTTTTTTAAATTTACTCATATTAGAAATTATACACCACCACCAACTCATCGGTAGAAAATTTGCTGAAAGTTGTAGTCAAAGTTGTTCCTACAAATGAGAAATCAAATCTTCTTTGTCCGTTTAGATATAGTTCAAATTTATGTTCTGTTTCATTTGGAGTGTGTGTAAGCGTAAATGAAGTTCCTGTTCCTGTTAATGTTTCTTGAAATGGAGTTGTTGCTGAACCTCCATCACCTACGCCCGTTGAAGAAATTACATACGCACCTTGTGCATTCTTAGTAACAGTTACATTTGACCCAGCTTTTATCGGTGTTTCATATTGACCCATACTGACTCTTTCCACAACATGATGCGTTGATGCTGGTATTTTCTTTGCCGCCTCTTTAACTAATTTGTCCAAAAGTTTTTCTATTCCTTTAATCGCTGAAATGTCTAATCTCTCTTCATCCCGAAGTGTCTCTAGCTTTGTCTTTATGAGCGCCGCCGAGATTTGGTCTGGTAAAAGCAAAAGTTTCTGCTCTATATCGCTCACTTTGTTCTGAAAATCGGAGACTTCTGCCTTGCGTGATGCTAAATCCTCTAAACTATTTACTTTTTCCGCAGTCTGTTGTATAAGTTTCTGAACTTCTAGCAAGGTATATTCCTTAGATGAGCCGACTAAGCTCTCTAATCTCTGTTCTTTCCTTGTTAATTCATTCGCCAGTGCATTTAGACTATTAGTTGTTTCACCCTTATTTTGCAACATTATTTGTGTTAACTGCTCCTTCATCCGCTTAATTGTGTCAATCAAAGCGAGCAACATCTGGCGAACCTCCTGATTTGAGGAATAGTTAGCACTTACGAAATCCTGGAATGTTTGTAGCTTTTCTTGATTATTCATTTGATTTTCATTTTAGATGTGTTATAATGGAGAAATGGTAATAGGTTTAATATTGTATTTAATACTTTGGGTTGTGTCGCCGATTGCGGCGGCCATTTTGACTATTCCTTTATTGATTCTCGGTATCATGGTTCTTCATTATGCTGAAAAGGGTATTCAACAGGCAAAATTAAAGAGAAAGTCATCTCAAAACGCTATCTAATAATGATTCTAGTGCTTTTGTTCTAGTTGCTTCTGTAGTTCCAGCGACTTCTCTAACTTTTTGTAAAAGTAAATCTTTTATTCCACTGGCTTTTTCTATTCCTGCGGTAACTTGACTCTGAAAACCTGTCTTACCCGCAATGTCGTAATATTTATCCAAAATGTTATAGAAATCTTGTAATGCTTCGACATTTACCAGAGTTTTACCCTTTACTTTGGTCGCCGCATCCAACTTTCTCAAGATATTTCTGATTTCAGGATTTGATTTTGCGAAGCTCGTTATTCTTCGAGCAAGTAGTCCGGCGGACATATCCAAAATATCTTCACCTGCACCTGCGACATTCTTCATAAGTTTCCGCATTCCCTGTAATGGTTCAACTATTTTCCTATATTGATTACTCAATTTCTTGTATTGACCATTCTTCCCTTCAAGGACATCGGATAGACCCTCACGAATAGCTTGAAACGCTGATTCTTGAGTATCCGTTATGTTTGAGAGAGAACGCTTCTTACCTCCGAGAATCTCAAATAATTCCTGCCTCAATAGGTGTTTGGATTTACCCGTTCCATCCTTAATAGCATCTGTGAATATCTTTTGAATAGTCGTCCTATCCGCTTTTGTTAATTGAGATGAGAGGACTGTATCTTTGAAATCAAGTAACCCATTTTTTATCTTCAGTCCTGCGAGTCCACTTACTTTCTTTAATTTACCAAAGACTTCTGGCAATAATTCGGTCTTAGAGACTTTGCTCAATCCATTAGCGACATCTCCCAATTGTTGCCCTACTTTAGTTCTAAGTGTGTCTAGGTATTTAATTCGGCTCATGAACGGCTTGCCGATAACTTCAATCGGGTTAGTTTTTGTTTCGCCTTTCGCAAATTTTTTAACCACATCAACTAATTTTCTAAATGGTGCTTTTTGAGATTCAGGTATTTTTGTTATAGCTTCAACATCTGGCACAGATATCCCCTCAAAAGCGGCATCTTGTGCCTCTTTGGTTGGAAGTGATTTGATTGTATCGCTGACAGCTTGTTTCTCGGCCAAATTTGTCGCTATTCTTGATGGGATTCTTGAAGCGGATTCACTAATTAAACTACCCACGCCTCTGATACCTTCCGTTTTCTGTGCAATATTCTTACCAAATTTCTGAAGTTCAGGTGTAATTTTATTTGCGATGGTTTCAGGTGCTCCTTTGACGGCGTCAACACCAGATTGCAAACCACTAGCAGTCCCCTCTATGCCGGCAACATTTAATCCAGTCTCCAAAGTATCAGCTACTACGCCAGCTAAATCAGGATGTTTACTGATTATGTCTATAACACGCTGGACTGGTTCTGTTTTTACAATGGCATTACTTACGGGAGCTATGGTTTTATCAAATGCTGGTTTTAATGCTTGTGATACGGGAGACAAAACGGCATTAGACACATTTTTTGCAATATTTACGCCCGCCGCTAATGGATTCATTGTTTCACCTGATGCTAATTCTGATTGTGTTGCTTCTTTAACATTCCCTATCACTTGTTCTTTAACTCGGCTAAGATAACCGCCTTCATGTGTAGGCAATCCTGCCGCCTGAAGTTCTTTATTCATTTTTCCACTTTCTATCCTTGAACGAAGTTCAGTGGCAAATGCACTTTGTGGATTTTGCTTAGCATATTCGATTGCTTGTTTTATATCTGCCATTTTAGTATTGATTAAAGAAGTCTTGATTATTTGGAATACCACTTGAAAGATTGGAAACTGAACTCAATAAATCGTCATTTGATACAGCTCTCAATCCATTATTATTGAAGAAATCCACCTTTGTCGGCTGGAAGTTTATACCCTGTGTTACCAAATCTCCTTTCGCATAATTCATCATGTAATCTGTCAGTGCATTGAGTTTTTGTCTAATCTGTTTATCCGTATCGCTTTGTCTAGGTATTAAATCTCGCTTGATTCTTTCGGCTTGGTCATCAGATACAGCCGCTCCCGTCATCCAGCTTTCAACTGTTCCCTCCAAACCTGACAGTGATGTCCTCGTAGTTTGCCCTTCTGGGCTAACTGTTAATGCGCCCGCTCTAACCCATCCTGTACCTGGAAAATTCCCGTCAGGGTGAGCTTCTGCCAGGGCTTGAATATTTGCTACCACTGCACCAGTTAATTTTAATTTATCTCCTGTCTTAGCTCCCGTTGACGCAATAACTGATGCTAATTGAGAAGATGGGTCAATTTTACCAGTAGCAAGATTGACAAGTGGCGGTGTTACAAAATTTTTCAAATTATCAGCATCTATGATTTCTTTGTTTCTCTTAGCCATCTCTGAATAGTAATTTGCTACTTGGGCTTTCTTTAATGGGTCATATCCATAGCTGCCGGCCGCAATCGCCGCCTCTTCTGCCGTCTTAGCTCCTTGAATTTTCTGCAATATATTCATTGGCGCTCCATTAGCTGTCGCAGAGTTTAAAGCATCAAGTTTTGCGTCTTCCAATCTTTTCAATTCATCCCTCTGTGTATTGTATGCTCTCTCTTGTTCGGCAATTTTAGCTTGAAAGAGATTCTGTTCTTTCTTGCTCAAATCTTCTCGGTTCATCTCATAGAACTTAGTCATGTATTCAAGTTGAGTCTTTACTGGTTCGAGTGCCAGAGCAATCTTTCGGTCAGCTTGCGCTTGCGCTGAAGAGAGATTGCGATTGGCAACATCTAAAACTATTGAAAGGTCGGCCTGCTCGAATGCAAACTTGCGGTTTATATCTCTGGTTGCCGCCGCTCTCTGGGCATCATTCATCTGTGTATTTTGTTCGAGACCTCTCAATTCATTAGTCTGCGCTCTTTGGGATGCTTGCAATGAGTTATATGCAGTATTATATTCCTGCGTCTTTTGAGGTATGCCGAGTTTTTCTTCGACTTGTGTTTGTGATTTCTGAATCCCCACAAGTTCATCTAGCTTATTTTGAACACTGGTTTGTCCGCTATCCGCTGTCTGTTGTGCCTGTTGTTGTTCTTTCTGCAATCCCTGCATAAAAGTATTGGCGGCTTCACCCGAAGCTTGTGCCGCTCCCGTTATACCAGTAGCTAAAGTTGACGGAGTTTGAGGAGGGACGGATACAGGAGAAACATTGAGATTATCGGAGTTGATTGTCGGCTGAACTTGACCAGAGAAATTTCTCGCCATAGCAAGACCTTCATCATTTATATTTGTAGGATTTACTGACGAATATTGTCCCGTTCGAATATTTCCCGTAGCATCTTTAAGTAGAGTTGAAGTGTCCATGTTTTAATTATTATATTGATTTAAGGTTTCTGCCATGTTTGATTGTCTATAAAGAGGTCATAAAATTCATCTCTACCAGTGAATAGCATATAGATTTTTAATTGTACCCAAGGGCTTTTATCATTTTCGCCAAAAGTCATGTCATTAAATTGAGTAATTTGGTCGGAAATTGTGTCCAGCAATATCCATTTTTGAAATCTTGCTTTACCGGTTAGTCCATTTGAAATTCCTGTAAAAGTCGTATCCATAGTTATATTGTAATTGCCGCCAGATGTTTCAATAGCCGTTATATGAGCGACAATACCCGCTCCCGTTCCCTGTAATATTTCTACTTCATCACCAACGGCAATTCCTGTATTTAAAGTAGTGGAAAAAACAGTAGAATTTGTCCAAGTAATAGTTTGCTCTATGGAAGCAACTTCTGAAGTTCGATATTTAATTTTTATTCTATCGGTGGAAGTTAAAAGTTTTTTATTTCTCAACCAAAAAGTATTCCAAGCATCTGCAATATTTTGAGAATATATTTTATTAGTCAATAAATAACCGGACTTTTGTAAAGTATCATTAGAATCATTATAATATAGACCTTTTCTAGTCGTTGTGGCATCCGTAAAAAATGTCGCACCTGCCATCATTAAACCATTAGTCGAACCCTGGGTAAGATTGTTTGAAGGGAATTTAACAGCACTAATTGCTCCAACTGCGGATAGTTTCGATGCTCCATAATCTGTAATAGTATCCCCTGATTTCGATAAACCGAATGATTGCTTATGATAGAAGCCGACATTTTCGTCATATTCCCAAATTCCAGAAGGGATATTTTCTTGAATAGTCCCGTCTGTGTCCCATAAAGTAGTTAATATGTTTATATTTATCCTGCCATCAATTAGCTTAATGCCATTGTAATGTACTGGCCACGAACTTCTGTTCCCAAAATACGAACCGAGCATTTTAGTGTTTTCCAAAGGTATTCGTGTAACTTCTCGAAAAGACCCGCCATTAAATGATGATAACCTGCCCGATACATCAAATATCCAGGGTGTATTATTTTTTATCACACCGGCTAAAGAGCCTGCATCATCTAATAGATATGTTTCATTTATAGTAGTTTGGCTTCCATCCCAACCATAAACAATTCCAGGAGTTCCGTTATAACTTACAGTGCCGATAAATATCCTTGACGAATTAGCGGCTATCCATGAGATAGCATTATTAACATTGTCGCATAGATTTTGTAATGTATATTGAGTTCCTGCTGAAGCGACAGTATGAGATGAATCCCAGGAAATTATATCTTTATTATTATTATCTACTTTATAAACTCTTGAACCAAATTTAAGCATTTGGCCTAATCCTCCTCCTGAACCGGCAGTAAAAGAACTCCAAACTCCTGAATTTATATATTTAATCGTTGAGGTTGATTGTGAAACATAAGTATTCCCGAATGCTTGTGAGAAATCAGAAATATCAGATGAACAAGATGTAGGCGTTCCACTAGTCGCATCCTGAATAAAAGCCGTATTTGGGCCTCCTACGGAATAAAAAACTCTTGCACCAGCGATTACCCAAATATATGCGATAGGCGATGTTGCTTGTGAACTTATTGTAATTGCGGCGGGCAATCCAAGATTGGACAAATCAGAAGAATCTACATTTTTAACTAATCGAGAGCTGACTCTTACTTTCCCTCGTCTTGAAATTAAATCAAGATTAAAAGAACCAAAAAGACTGCCTAGTGTATCTCCTATATTTGTCTGCAACCAACCTGTTAATGCGGGTATTCTCATAGATAGTAAGGAATATAAATCGGAGTGCCGCCATCATTATAAAGTTTGAATCCGTCCATAGGTGCCGCTCCAGTGATTGTGTAAGAAGAAGAACCTGATTCATTCACAGAACGAGAGTTTGTTTCTGAAGCGACAGTTTTAGAGCTCGATAATAATAAATTTTTAAGAAATCTATCGGTGAAAGATTGCTGAATATCAAGTGGAATACTATTGGAACTTTCAAGACTTTGTTTCCATGCTTTCAATTCTTCTAATTCTTTTTTTTCTTCTGGTGTCATGTTAATTTTTAGTGCTATCAGTCCACGTAGTATTACTCTTATTACTGTCAGTCCAAGTCGTATTTGTAGTTTTAGAATTTTCTATCCATGAACTATTATTTTTATTTGTATCAGACCAAGCAGTAAAAATTTTAACAACTGGTCTTATTAGATTCAGAGTCAGAGCCAATATTGGCGAAATAATTCTAGCTCCAGTTTTAATTGTAGGAGATAAAACCGACAATGTTAAATGAAATATAGGTGAACTAATTACATCTCCATAATTAATTCGCACTTCTCCTCTAAATCCTGCTCCACTGGCAGGATTGCTACCACTTCCGTCTCTAGTCCCGCCACCTCCACCAGCGAGAGAATTTCCAGTACCACCTGGTGCTCCTGCATTTCCGCCATTTCCGCCACCTAAACTTCCTCCCGCACCGCCCGATGTACCACTTCCATTAGAACCATTATTTGCGTCTCCGGCTCCACCGCCGCCTCCACCATTACCTGCAGTGCTTATGGTTACTCCATCACCACCGCTAAACTTTGTATCACCCACTCCACTTGATGCTTGACCACCTTGACCTCCTGCACCAGTTGATGACCCAATTTTCCCCGAATCACCTCCTTTAGCTAACACTGTTGCTGTATCTAAAAACCATGAATCGCCTCCCGCATTCCCATTTATGCCGTCATTTGGCGGTGCACTTGCACTAACACCACCCGTTCCAACAGTAACAGTATAATTATTACCTGGCGTTACAGATATACCTGTTTTTTTTGAATAACCGCCCCCTCCGCCTCCTCCCGCACAATCTCCAGTAGTTCCTCCATTTGAAGAAGCTCCGCTTCCACCGCCTCCCCAACATTCAACTTTTATAACAGTTACACCACTTGGCGCTGTCCATGTTCCTGATGAAGTAAAGACAGTTGTAACAGACATTTAATTTGCATTTAATATTCCTTCAGTGTCCCACTGAACAACAAAATTATCTCCGCTTGAGGACATATTAGTTCCAAAATCTATATAACCGATTAAGGGAGAAGTTGAAGGAGTTCCAGTATCCTTACGAAGGATGGCATAACGAGCTGTAATTGTAGAATTTGACCAAATTACATCATCAGCATCAAACACAGCTTCATCATCCGTATTATCTTGCGTGGTCGCTTTCGTTGCTAAAGCTTGTCCGCCAGTTGTATATCCCGTTCCAGTTACTTCGGTTCCTGAAACATCATCCCAAAAATCATGATTATCAATCGAAGGTGTATATGAAGAAGTATGGAGAGATAATTTAATAGTGTTGGCACTCAAATCAATCTTGGTCGAGTTATCCAAGATTTTTAATTTGTAACTATTATAAATGGTGGCGGTTATTACAAACATAAATTTGAATTAGGCGAACTCTTGAGCCGCATCTCTAACACGAATCCTTGAAGGATAGAGCTCATTGAATTTCTGCGAATAATGATTGATAACTCTTTTTTTGAACCCGCCCGTTCTCCCCGTTCTGCTTTCATTACCATCCCAATCAAACTGTAAATCATCTTTTATTTGCATTACTTTCTTCTTGGCGAATTTAAGTTCCATAAAAGTTGCAACACCATCATGCAAAACAGTGTCAAAACCCGGAGTCTTAGTTGTGTCTGTCGGCAAAAAACTTGTCATATCTCTCGACCAATATAATTTCAATCCGTTAGTTACGGAGAAATTCGCTGGTGGATAAAGTTTCACGCTATTTGAAATCGGTCTATAAAATAACGGAGTGGATGCCGTTTTATAGAACTCCGCTTCTGCGTTTGGAATTTGGTCGTAAGTTATGGCTTTTATTTTATTCCATGTCCCGCCTGAATTTTGGTATGCCAATCCTTTTAAATAGGCCATATCAGCAGGAAATGAATAATCAACTTGGTTGGCGACCAGATTGGTTGTAGATTCTGCGAATGTTGTATTGTTATAGTCATCAAATATCCAACCTCCATAAGCATTAAATATCCAATTCCAAATTATTTTCATAGCTTCAGTGGCCGCTCTGGCTTTCGATGCCAGTGTATATGAAGTTGAATTAGTGCCTAAAAAATCGTCAGTGATTGTAACGAGGTCGAGTCCGTTTGTTTCAGAGTTAAATTGAATAAACATAATCAAATTATACAAGTAGTTTTTTATTTACGCTACGAATTGTTGATTATTGTGCAGATAGCAGTTACATCAGACAATGAAAGAGTGGGATAAAGTGGCAACAAAAGCCCTTGCTTGCTCCATTTGTAGGCGTTTAGATGTTCGTAATCCGATAAATATGGAGGTTGCTGACTCATTGGCGCAAAGAAGTTTCTGCACTCAATCACATTTTCTTTCAGTATTGCTTTCACTTTTTCTGGCTCCTTGACTTTTATGTCATAGAGCCAATCAACATGTCTTTCTGGCATTCTAAAGTCTTCTCTAAGTAAGCCGTCATAATGACGAACCAATTTTCTTCTCTTTCTAAGAATTTCCATAATTTTTGACAACTGCGCTAATCCCACAGCCGCTTGCATATTAGTCATCCTGAAATTGAAACCTATCTTTTGATGGATTAAACTTCTTTCTTTATCGAAGTAAAGATTTCTTTGCTTCTGCATCTCGTCTGCTAAATCTTTTCTATTGGTCAAGCACATACCACCCTCTCCTGTAGTTATTATTTTATTCCCATAAAACGAGTAGCACACTATATCGCCCCGTGGCATTACTCCGTGAGCTTCGGCTAAATCCTCAATTACCGGAATACCCAGATTAAATATCTTCTCATCTAATTTTCTGCCGTAAATTGCAACAGCTAATATTGCTTTTGTTTTCTCATTCGGCCAGATTAAATCTGGGTCAATATTCAAATCATCACGGCAGTCTACAAAAACGGGTTTCGCTCCCGTTAAACTTACAGCGTTGGCACATGCTATCATTGTAAACTCTGGCACTATCACTTCATCTCCGATTCCAATATTCAGAGCTTTTAAAGCCAAATAAAGTGCGGCACTTCCACTTGTGCAAGCTACTCCATATTTATATTTATTAAATTTAGCCCATTCCTCCTCAAATTCTTCTATAAATTCACCTTGTCCAAAGTTATTGCTTATGAGAACTTGATTTATGAATCCTCTCTCGACTTCATTGGTATATGGCTCTGACATTCTAACCATATATCCAGCCATATTGCTTGTAATCTTCAATCGCCAACTTCAATGCCTCTTTTAATTTTACTTTTGGCCTATAATCAATAACTGAATATAATTTTGTATTATCACTTTGTAAGTGCCATATTTCCCACGGCCTTATTCTTTTTTCATCTTGTTCCACTCTGATTAAAACCCCCATTATTTCAGCAATCATATCTGCCAAATCGTAAATCTTGACCACTTCTTCAGAACCCATGTTATACACTTCACCGAACTTTCCTTTTTCTAATAGCTCGACTGCCATTTTTACAGCATCGCCTGCATATTGAAAATCTCTCTTTGAATTGTTACCCAGATATACTGTCCCTTCTTCATCAAGTTCATTTATCTGGCTGATAATCTCTGGTATCACATACGGATGCGTTTCTCTTTCACCCACGCAATTAAATTGTCTAAGTGATATTACTGGAGTTCTGGCTTCTCTCCACCTCGACTGCACTAACGCATCAATGGCGAGTTTAGAAGCTCCATAAGTTGAATGTGGACTTGCTGGCCATTTCTCATCTACTTTATGATTCGGTGCATCTCCGTAAATCTCGGCACTAGAAACTTGAAGTATCGCTTCTACGCTGGCATCTTGACAGGCATTAAAGAGCATTAGAGCACCTCTCGCATTTGTATCGAATGTATGAAGAGGTCTATCAAATGAGAATGGAATATATGGCATAGCGGCATAATTGAAAACATATTTTATGCCGTGATGAAGCAGAATTTTCCTTATTTGGCTTTCTGATTGTGTAATGTCGCACCAAACAAAATTTGCTTCCTGATGAAGAAAATCTAACGAACCAGTAATCAAATTATCTAACACTAAAACTTTACAATCTCTATCTTCAATTAAATGATTGACTAAATGTGAGCCCAAGAAACCTAAGCCGCCACAAACAGCTACATTAGAGCCAGATATTTTTCTTTTTCCGCCCGACATGTTTGTTATTTATTATTTTGTCATATTCATTATGACAAAGATGACATAATTGTATCCAGTCATCCAAGATTCTCCTGTATTTATGGTCTTTGTTAGCCCAGTGGAATATCCCATGTTTTCGTCCACATATTACACATAATCGAGCTTTGCCTAATTTTTTTCTTACCCATTTATGAAGAGTGCTATATCCAACATTATCTCCCTTCCAAAAGATTGATTTTTCTTCTCTTAAAGCATCACTTATTTTCTGTCTTGTTTCAGGAGAAAACTTACGACCTTTTCCAGCTTCACTCATTTTTCTTCGCGTTTCAAAAGGTAAAGTTTTACCTTTCTGTGCTTCACTCATTCTTTTCCTCGTTTCTGCATTAAGAATAATGCCTTTCCGAGCTTCTGACATTTTTCTGCGAGTTTCCAATGAAACTATTCTTATTTTTTTATGGGCTTCAATTATCATCGTTTAATAAATTCAGATAATGAGTTCTAAGTATTTTCCATGAATTTTGTTCTGCCCACTCTTTCCCTTTTAAGGAAAATTCTTTGACATCTCGATTGTAAAATTCTTCTATCTTGTATGCAATATCTATTGGGTCAATAACCGCCGAGAAGAAATCTGTGGCTACTCTCTCTTTTTTATAACTAGCGACTGTTATTAACGGCTCTTTGGGAAGCCAAGTATTCATCGGAAATCTATTAGTCGCCATTACCAGCATCCCTGAAGCGAATGCTTCTTGA